>WBZM01001447.1_pt1 | contig 23442 bp, 22 predicted proteins | sample 5204271 | NCBI WGS metagenome assembly WBZM01 (sample SAMN12344346, study PRJNA552823) | activated sludge metagenome | biome: Activated sludge suspended growth; feature: Nitrification reactor; material: Wastewater; isolation source: activated sludge from nitrification reactor of wastewater...
GCAAGACCGGCATCGACGCGCTGATCGTGAAAGACGGCGGCCCGACCGATCTCGAGGGCCTGCGCGGCTCGACGATCGGCGTGAAGGGCAAGATCACCACCAGCGTCGCCGCGATGCTGGCGCAGGCCGGCCTCGTCGAGGGCACCGACTACCAGACCGTGCTGCTCGACGGCTTCGACCCGAAGGTGCACATCGAGGTGCCCAACATCGTCGGCTTCCCCGGCTACAAGAGCAACGAGCCCGAGCAGCTCGAGGCCGCCGGCATCCCGTTCACGCTGTTCGATCCCGCCGACTACGACATCCCGGGCAGCTTCGGCATCCTGTACACGAACGCCGAGTTCCTGAACGAGCACCCGACCGCGGCGCAGGACTTCATGCGGGCGGCGATGAAGGGCCTCGCCGACTCGATCGCCGATCCTGCCGCGGCGTCCGAGGTGGCGCTGAGCTTCATCAACGCGAGCGGCAACGCGATGTTCCTGTCGCCCGAGGGTGAGACCGCCCGCTGGGCCGTCGACTCGCAGCTGGTCGCCGACACCAACGCGAACACGGCCGTCGGGGTGCCCGAGCCCGAGCTGCTGACCGCCGAGGTCACCACCTACGCGTCGATCGGACTGTTCGGCGGCACCGCTCCCGACATCACGCCGTTCCTCGACGTCGACCTGATCAGCGGGGTGTACGCGGCCGACCGCACGGTGATCTGGCCGAACGCCTGACGCCCGATCGGTTCTGGTCGCGGATCGTCTCGATTTCCGAGACGATCCGCGACCAGAACGCGCGAAGCTCGGACGTATGGGGACCCTCGCGCTCGACCTCGCCGTCGCGCGCGCCGCGTTCCGCAGGTTCGCGTCGTACCGTGCTGCCACCGTCGCCGGCATCGCGACGAACACCTTCTTCGGGATCCTGCTCACCTCCGCCGTGATCGCGGTCGCCCGCCAGCGCGGCGAGGTGAACGGCTACGACGAACAGGACCTCGTCACCCAGGTCTGGGTGATGCAAGGGCTGCTGATGACGATCGCCATCTGGGGGTGGACCGAGCTGGGCGATCGCATCCGCTCCGGGGAGATCGCCGTCGACCTGCAGCGACCGGTCGATCTGCAGCGTTGGTGGCTCGACCACGATCTCGGCCGCGCCGCCTACCACGCGGTCGTGCGTGGCACCGCCCCGTTCGTGCTCGCGTCGTTCCTGTACGCACTGCGGCTCCCGCGCCACGCCGTCACCGTGGCCCTGTTCGCCGCGAGCGTGGCGCTCGCCGTCGTCGTCAGCTTCGGGCTCCGCTATCTCACCAACCTCGCGGCGTTCTGGATCGGTGACGTGCGCGGCGTCGTCCGCTTCTCGATGGCCGTGTGGAGCGTGTTCTCCGGGTCGATCGTGTCGCTCGCGTTCTTCCCCGACCGCGCCGAGCGGATCATCCGCTGGCTGCCGTTCGCGGCGATGATGCAGGCACCGGTCGACGTGTGGCTCGAACGCCGCGACGGACTCGGCCGTCTCGTGCCGCTCGGTCAGCAGATCGGCTGGGCACTCGTCGTGCTCGGCGTCGGACGGCTCGTGCAGGCCCGCGGGGTGCGACGGCTGGTGGCCAACGGTGGATGACGTCCGGCTCTACCTGCGGCTGGTGGGCGGGCGCGCCCGATCGCAGCTCCAGTATCCGGCGGGGTTCGCGCTCGACCTGGTCGGCGCCACCTTCACCGCGGCGCTCGATCTCGTCGCGCTGCTCGTGCTGTTCTCGAACATCGACGTGATGGACGGCTGGTCGGTGGCGCAGGTGTGCGTGTTGTTCGGGGTCGCGCAGACGGCGTTCGCGCTCGCCGAACTGCTGGTCGGCCACCTCGACAAGTTGCCCGTCGAACTGCGAGCCGGCACGTTCGACATGGTGTTGCTGCAGCCGCGCAGCTCGTTGCTGATGATGATCGCGAGCGACTTCTCGTTGCGCCGCCTCGGGCAGCTGGCACTCGCCCTCGTCACGACGGTCGTCGCCTGGGCTCGTGTCGACGCAGCGCTCACCCCGTCGGCGGTCGCCCTGCTGCTCCTCACCGTGGCGACGGGCACGGTGATCTTCTGCGCCGTCTGGGTGATCGGGGCCGCCAGCACGTTCTGGACGGTCGACACGATGGAGCTCACGAACTCGCTCACCTACGGCGGCCGGCAGCTCACCTCGTACCCGCTCGGCATCTACCAGGCGTGGCTGCGACGGTTCGTCGTGTTCGTGGTGCCGCTCGGCTGCGTCGCCTACTTCCCGGTGCGCCACGTGGTCGGGCTCGATCCGGCGGGTACGCCGACGCTCGTTCGCTTCGCCGGTGTGCCCGCCGCGGCCGGCCTCGCCACGGTGGCCGGGCTGGCGTGGCGCGCCGCGGTGCGCACCTATCGCGGGACGGGCTCGTGAGCACGCTCGTCGAGGTCGAGCGGGTCGTGAAGACCTTCGTGCGCCGTCGGCGACGCGGCCTGCGCGTCGAGCGCACCGAGCACCGCGCCGTCGACGACCTCTCGTTCACGATCGCGGCGGGCGAGTTCGTCGGTTACCTCGGACCGAACGGCGCCGGGAAGAGCACCACGATCAAGATGCTCACCGGCATCCTGGTGCCGACGAGCGGCGACGTGCGGGTGGACGGCCTCGATCCGAGCCGCCAACGCGTGGAACTGGCGCGCCGGGTGGGCGTGGTGTTCGGCCAGCGCACCCAGCTGTGGTGGGACCTGCCGCTGCGCGAGAGCTTCGAGCTGTTGCGTCACGTGTACCGCGTGCCCGCCGCCGACGCGGCGCGCCATCTCGAGCGCTTCGTCGACCTGCTCGACCTCGGCGCGTTCCTCGACACGCCGGTGCGTCAGTTGAGCCTCGGCCAGCGGATGCGCGGCGACCTCGCCGCGGCGTTCCTGCACGGCCCGTCGCTCGTGTACCTCGACGAACCGACGATCGGCCTCGACGTCGTGGCCAAGGCCGCGGTCCGGCAGTTCCTGGCGGCCGAGAACGCCGAGCGGGGCACGACGATCGTGCTCACCAGCCACGACCTGGCCGACATCGAGCGGCTCTGCCCCCGGGTGCTCGTGATCGACCACGGCCGGCTCGTGCACGACGGCCCGCTCACCGAACTGGTCGCCAGGTTGGGCACCGGTCGCACGCTCGTGGTGACCACGCCGGAGGTGGTCACGCCGATCGACCTGCCCGGCATCGAGTTGGTGCGCACCGAGGGCCCGAAGCAGTGGCTGCGTTTCGAGGGCAATCCCGCCGAGGTGATCGCCGCCGTGGCGGCCGCCGCACCGGTGGTCGACCTCACGATCGAGGAGCCGTCGGTCGAGCAGGTGGTGTCGCGCCTGTACGGCGAGCGAGGGCGCTGACGCGGCACGGCCGACGCCGCACCGGGCTCAGATGCCGAGTTGGCCGCGGGCGTGTTCGATGTCCTGCTTCAGCTGCGAGATCAACGCGTCGATGCCGTCGAACTTGCGCTCGCTGCGCAGGAAGTGAGTGAACTCGACCCGGGCGTGTTCGCCGTAGAGGTCGCCGGCGAAGTCGATCAGGTGCGCCTCGAGCAACGAGTGGTCGGCGTGCTCGTAAAACGTGGGGCGGCGACCGAGGTTGATCGCGCAGGCGTGCCGCTCGCCGTCGGGCCGCAGGTACCACCCGGCGTACACGCCGTCGGCCGGCAGGCAGATCGCGTTCGGCACCTCGACGTTGGCGGTCGGGAACCCGAGCAGGCGGCCGCGCTGGTCGCCCTTGACGACCGAGCCCCGCGCCTGGAAGGGGCGACCCAGCATGGCTGCAGCGAGCTCGACCTGGCCGCCGGCCATCGCCCGGCGGATGCCGGTGGAGCTGAGCGGCTCGGCGATGCCGTCGGTGCGCTCGATCAGATCGAGCGGCTCGACGTCGAAGTCGTGACGCACGCCGACCTCGCGCAGCAGCGCGACGTTGCCGGACCGGCCCTGGCCGAAGTGGAAGTCCTCGCCCACCACGATGCGCTGCGCAGCGAGGCAACCCACCAGCACCCGTTCGACGAACGACTGCGGTGACTCGGCGGCCTGTGCGTCGTCGAAGTGCACCAGCACGGTGGCGTCGACGCCCGTGGCCGCGAGCAGCTCGAGCTTCTGGTCGAGATCGGTGAGCAGCTTGGGCGCCGATTCCGGCCGCACGACCGACGCCGGATGGCGGTCGAAGGTGACGACGACCGACCGGGCCCCCAGCTCGGCCGCCTGGCGGCGGACCTCGCGGATGACCGCCTGGTGCCCCAGGTGCACCCCGTCGTAGGCGCCGATGGTGAGGACGCTGCGCCCTCCGGTGCCGTCGGTCCAGGCCGGGCGTGACAGATCGGTGATCACCTGCACAGATCGCCAAGCTACCCCCGTGCAGCGGCGCCGGTGCAGTCGTCCGTCCGGAACGGGACCGAAGGCCTACTCCCCCGCCGTCGTTCCGGGCGGCCCGGCCGTCCCGCTCGACCCGCTCGACCCGCTCGACCCGACCGATCCGTCGGACGGGAGCACCACGTCGGGCTTCACCTCTCGTGGGCCGGCCGCCTCGTACATCGCGACCAGCTCACCGGCCGGATCGACGACCGCCCACGGCCCGTCCCCCACCCAGCGACCGTCGCGGGGCAGCTTGCGGCCGTTGCGCACCAGGGCGACCGTCGGTGCGTCGAGCACGACCGTCGGATAGTCGCGCATCGCCTCGGCCGGGGTGAGCAACACTGCCGTGTCGGGCGGTCCGGCGACGGCGTCGGTGAAACTGCCGCACGCCGTGCGGCGCAGGTCGCGCAGGTGCGCACCGCCGCCGAGCAATCGACCGAGGTCGTCGGCGAGCGTGCGCACGTAGGTACCCGACGAGCACGTCACCTCGATGCGGTACACGAGCGGGTCGGCGGTGGGCTCGACGTCGAACCGGTGGATGGTGACCGGGCGCGGTTCGCGCTCGATCTCGACCCCCTCGCGGGCGAGCTCGTGCAGCCGCTTGCCGTCGACCTTCAGGGCGCTCACCATCGGGGGCACCTGCATGATCCGGCCGGTGAGCTGCTCGGCCACCACGGCCCGTACCCGGTCGGGGGTGAGATCCGTCATCTCGAACCGACCGGTCACCGCACCGGACGCGTCGAGCGTCGACGTGCTGGTGCCGAACACCACGTCGGCGGTGTAGGTCTTGCCGAGCGCGGTGAGGAAGCGCAGCAACCGGGTGGCGTTGCCGACCCCGACGAGCAGCACGCCGGTCGCGTCCGGGTCGAGGGTGCCTGCGTGGCCGACGCGGCGCTCGTGCAGACGCCTGCGGAGCATGCCGACCACGTCGTGGCTCGTGACGCCTGCCGGCTTGTCGACCACCGCCAGCCCGTGCACCTGGGCGGGCCTGCGGCGCGCCATCAGCGGTCCGGATCGAGGCCGGGATCGAGCTCGTCGTCGACGTCGGCGGGTTCGAGCTCGTCGAGCTCGGGCTCCTCGGGGCGCTCCGGCAGCGTGTCGTTCGACTGCAGGATCTTCTCGATGTGCTCGGCCGAGCGGATCACCTCGTCGGGTTTGAACGTGAGGATCGGCGTCTTCTTCGCGCGCACCTGGCGACCGATCGAGCCCTGGATGCGCACCCGGTGGGCGTTGAGCGCCTCGAGGATCTCGGCGTCGCCGTCCTCGCCGCGCAGCGAGTCGTAGAACACGATCGCCCGGTTCATCTCGGAGTCGACGTCGATCGCGGTGATCGTGACGAGGTCGAGCCGTTCGTCGTCGATCCGGGTGAGCTCCTCCGCGATCACCTCGCGCAGCGACTCGTTCAGCCGGGCGGTGCGCGGGTAACGGTGCGTGCTCGGGGCCGGGGCGCGACGGGGACGACTCATGCGATCGAGGCTACCGGTCAGTCGAACCGGGGCCGGTCGCGCAGGCTGCGCTTCAACTCGGCCATCCCGCTCGTGGTGGCGATCACCTCGACCGCGTCCCACAGTCGGGTCGCCTCGTCACCGCGCGGGATCCGGGCGATGACCGGGCCGAAGAAGCTGGCCTCGTCCGGCTGCCCCACGCGGAACGTGATGATCGGCGTGCCGACGTCCTTGCCGGTGCGCTCGAGCGCCAGCGCGGTCTCGGCGCGCAGGTGGTCGTCGTGCGAGCCGTCGTCCCAGTGGTCGGCGAACGACCGGTCGAGGCCGGCCCGCTCGAGCGACGCGCCGATGAACGCGTGCGTGTCGGCGCGCACGGCGTCGCGCTGCTGCTCGACGTGGATGCCGGTGCCGTAGGCCGTGTAGAGGCGGCCGACGGCCTCGTTCCCCTCGGCGAGCCGGACGGCGTCGGCCACCCGCAGGCACTCCATGCCGGCCATGTGGCCACGGCGGTACTCGGGCGTGTACCAGTCGGCCGTCTGCTGCTCGTTGAGCACGGCGAGGCAGATGAACCGCCAGCCGACGTCGTACGAGCGCAGTTGCTGCACCTCGACCACCCATCGGGAGGTGATCCACGCCCAGGGGCACACGGGATCGAAGAAGAACTCGACGTCGGCCATGGGCGCACCCTAGCGATCGGCGCTCAGCGGCGCAGGAGGACGTCGATGCGGCGGCTGGCCATGACGAGCGCGGCGATCGACACCGCCACGAGCACGGCCAGGTGGGCCAGCAGCGACGCCGTCCACACACCGGCGTTGGCGGCCCGTACGAGCGCGACCCCGTGGTAGAGCGGCGACAGCTGCACCACCCAGCTCCAGCCGCCGTACGACGACAGCGGGAAGAACGTCGCGGAGAACAAGAACAGCGGCATCGTGGCGGTGTTGACGATGTCCATGTCGCTCCAGCCGCGCATGTAGGTGGTGCCGAGGAACCCGATGCTCGCGAACGTCAGCCCGATCAGCGCACACACGGGCAACGCCATCAGGCTCCACCAGCTCTGGGTGAGCCCGAGCGCGGCCATCACCACCAGGAAGCCGATCGAGTAGATCTGGCCGCGGATGAGTGCCCAGCCGATCTCGCCGACCGCCACGTCGGCCGGACCCATCGGTGTGGCGAGCGCGGCGTCGTAGATGCGGGCGTACCGCAGCCGGTGCAGCACGTTGCCGGTCGAGTCGAAGATCGCGCCGTTCATCGCCGACGACGCCATCAGCGCGGGCGCGACGAACGCGTCGTACGGCACGGCGCGGCCGGCCACGCGCACGTCGCCCACCAGATCGCCCACCCCGGCCCGCATCGACAGCAGGTAGAACAGCGGCTCGAAGAAGCCGGAGAACACGATCATCCACTGGCGGCGGTACGCCACCACGTGGCGCTCGATCATCCGTTGCGGACGGCGGACGACGAACGACTCGGGCACGATGCGCAACACGGTGGTCACGGGTACAACCTCGCCCGCAGTCGTCGGATCGCCACCACCGTGCCGACCACCGCCCACAGGGCCACGTAGGCGAGATGGCCGACGATCGCGAGCACACCCGGCTCGTCGCCCGCGTCGGTGGTGAATGCACGCGCCACCATCACGCCGTGCCACAGCGGGAACACGCGCGCCACCCATTGCACGACCTCGGGCAGCTGCGACAGCGGGTAGAACGCGCCGCCGAACAGGAACAGCGGGATGATCACGAAGCGCTGCAGCGCGGCGAACCCGCCGTCCATCTCGGCGCCGACGGAGTACGCCATCGTCGGCATCGCGAACGCCGCACCGACCAGCATCGCCACGGGCACCGACGGCACGAGCCCCCAGCTCCGGGTGTCGGCGAACAGCGCGAGCGCCACCGCGACCGCCCCGGCCGCGATGCCCGCGCGCACCGCCATCCAGATGCCGTGGCCGAGCACGATGTCGGACGCATCGAGCGGCGTGGCTGCGATGCCGTGGTACTCGCGCCGCCACTTGAGCCCGCCCATCACCGGCCACATGCTCTCGGCCGCACAGATCGCCATCGCCGTGGTGGCCAGCACGCCGGGCGCCACGAAGGCCACGTACGACACGCCGCCGAGGGTGTCGGCGGCTCCGGTGTTGCGGTCGACGAGCGCCCCGACGCCCACGCCGAGGCCCAGGATGTAGAGCATCGGCTGCACGAACGACGACAACACGTTGAGCCGCCAGAAGCGGCGGAACACCACCACGTGGTTGCTCACCACGCGCAGCGGGCCAGGGGTCGCGAGCGCCATCGCCCCGCCTCAGTCGACCAAGCTCCGACCGGTGAGCTGGAGGAACACGTCCTCGAGGCTCGACCGGCGCACGAGCGCGCTCTCGGGCCGCAGCCCCCGATGGTGTGCCTCGGACAGCGCGGCCTCACCGTCGTCGGCGTAGACGAGCACGCGATCGGGCAGCACCTCCTGCTTGTCGCCGATGCCGGCCAGCTGCACCCCGTACTGGTCGTTGGTGCCTGCCGGGAAGCGCAGCTCGAGCACCTCACGCGTCGAGTACCGGTCGATCAGCTCACGAGGCGAACCCTCGGCCACGATGCGACCCTGGTCCATCACCACGAGCCGGTCGCACAGCTGCTCGGCCTCGTCCATGTAGTGGGTGGTGAGCACCTGGGTGACGCCTTGCTGCTTCAACCGGTAGAGGCGCTCCCACAGCACGTGGCGAGCCTGCGGGTCGAGCCCCGTGGTGGGCTCGTCGAGCAGCAGCAGCTCGGGCTCGTTGATGAGCGAGCGGGCGATCGACAGCCGGCGCTTCATGCCGCCGCTCAGGTTGTCGACGACGCTGTCGGCACGATCGGCGAGCTGCGCGAACTCGAGCAGCTCCGTCGCCCGCCGACGGCACTCGCTGCGCGACAGGTCGAAGAACCGCCCGTAGATCCAGAGGTTCTCCTGCACGCTCAGCTCGGTGTCGAGCGTGTCGAGCTGGGGCACCACGCCGATGCGGGCGCGGATGCGGGCGCCGTCGCGGGCAGGGTCCATGCCGAACAGTCGCAGCGTGCCCGACGTGACCGGCGAGACACAGCCGATCATCCGCATCGTGCTGCTCTTGCCCGCGCCGTTGGGGCCGAGGAACCCGAAGAACTCACCCGGCCGCACCTCGAGATCGATGCCCTTCACGGCCTGGAAATCGCCGAACGACTTGGTGAGGGCGGAGGCGACGATGAGCGGTTCGGACCCGACGGATCTCTCGGACGACGACATGCCCGACCGACGGTATCAGCACCGGCGCGACGGCGGCCCGACCGTTTCCGGTCGGGCCGCTCGCAGCGACGAACTCGTGAGCGCGCGGGTCAGACCCGGGCGATCTCGCGCTCTTCGAAGGTCTCGATCAGGTCGCCGGCCTTCAGGTCCTGGAAGTCGCTGAGACCGATGCCGCACTCGAAGCCCTCGCGCACCTCGCGGACGTCGTCCTTGAAGCGGCGCAGCGACTGGATCGCGCCCTTCCAGATGATGACGCCCTCGCGGAGGAAGCGGACCTTCGAGCCACGGGTGATCTGACCGGTGCGCACGTAGCAGCCGGCGATCGAGCCGATCTTCGGCACCTTGAACACCTCGCGCACCTCGGCTTCGCCGGTGACCACTTCCTCGTACTCGGGGGCGAGCAGACCGACCATGGCCCGCTCGATGTCCTCGAGCAGCTTGTAGATGATCTCGTAGGTGCGGATCTCGACGTGCTCGGCCTCGGCGAGGTCGCGGGCCTTGCGGTCCGGTCGCACGTTGAAGCCGATGATCGTGGCGTTGGTGGCCGAGGCGAGCGTGATGTCGTTCTCGGTGACACCACCGACGGCGCGGTGCACGAAGGCGAGCTTCACGGTGTCGCGCTCGAGGCGGCGCAGGCTCTCGGTGACGGCTTCGAGCGAACCCTGCACGTCGGCCTTGAGCACCAGGTTGAGCGTGGCGACCTCGCCCGCCTGGATCTGGCTGAAGATGTCCTCGAGCTTGACGCCGCGCTGCACGCGGGCATCGCCGCGCTGGGCCGTGAGCCGCTGACGCTGCTCGCGGGCCTCGCCGACGGTGCGGGCGGTCTTCTCGTCGGGGGCGACGCGGAACTCGTCGCCGGCCTGCGGGACCGAGCTGAGCCCGAGCACCTGCACGGGCGTGCTGGGACCGGCCTCCTTCACCTGCTTGCCGGACGAGTCGATCATGGCGCGGACACGGCCCCAGGCCGCGCCGGCGACGATCGGGTCGCCGACCTTCAGGGTGCCCTTGTCGATCAGGATCGTGGCGACCGGGCCACGACCGGTGTCGAGGTTGGCCTCGAGCACGACGCCCTTCGCGCGGCCGGTCGGGTTGGCGGTGAGCTCTTCGAGTTCGGCCACCACGAGCAACTGCTCGAGCAGGTCGTCGACGCCGAGGTTCTGCTGCGCGGCCATCTCGACGACGATCGTGTCGCCACCCCACGACTCGGGGACGAGTTCGTGCTCGGACAGCTGCGACATGGTCCGCTGGACGTCGGCGTTCTCCTTGTCGATCTTGTTGATCGCCACGATGATCGGCACCTCGGCCGCCTTCGCGTGGTTGATCGCCTCGATCGTCTGGGGCATCACGCCGTCGTCGGCAGCCACCATCAGCACCACGATGTCGGTCACCTGCGCGCCGCGGGCACGCATCTTGGTGAACGCCGCGTGACCCGGGGTGTCGAGGAAGGTGATCTTCCCCGACGGGATCTCGACCTGGTAGGCGCCGATGTGCTGGGTGATGCCACCGGCTTCGCCGGCCACGACGTTCGCGTTGCGGATCTTGTCGAGCAGCGTGGTCTTGCCGTGGTCGACGTGGCCCATGATCGTGACGACCGGGGCGCGGAACTCCTGCAGCGACTCGTCGTCGTCGTCGGAATCGTCGAACATCGCCTGGAGCTCGAGCTCCTCCTGCTGGCCGGCTTCCACCAGCAGCAGATCGGCGCCGATCTCGAGGGCGAACAACTCCATCTGCTCGTCGCTGAGGGTCATGGTCGCGGTGACCATCTCGCCGTTCGACATGAGGAAGCGGATGACGTCGGCGGCCGAGCGATTCAGCTTGGGCGCGAACTCCTGTGCGCTGACACCACGCTCGACGACGATCGTGCCCTCGGGCACCGGCGCGTTGCTGGCGACGTAGGTGCCGCCGAACTGCGGCTGCATCGCCTCGAAGTCGCGGCGCCGACGGGCGCGGCTCTTCTTGCGCGGTGCGCGGCGACCGCCACCGGGACGCGGACCACCGGGACCACCGGGACGCGGACCACCGGGACCTCCGGGACCGCCAGGGCCGCCACCGGGACCACCGGGGCGAGGACCGCCGAAGCCGCCGCCGGGTCGCGGGCCGCCGAAGCCGCCACCAGGGCGCGGACCGCCGGGACCACCGGGACGCGGACCGCCGGGACCACCGGGACGCGGACCGCCGGGACCACCGGGGCGCTGGCCGTAGCCACCAGGACGCTGGCCTGGGGGCGAGGGACGGGCGCTGCCGGGGGGCGGCGGGATCGGACGACCGGAGGCCGACACGGGACGACCCACACCGGGGGGCGGCGGGATCGGACGACCGGAGGCCGACATGGGACGACCTGGCGCGCCGGGAGCGCCGGGCGCGCCCGGAGCAGGACGACCCGGGCCGCCGGCGGGCGGACGCGGGGCCGAGCCGGGCGGCATCCCGGCGGGGCGCGTGGGTGCACCGGGGCCACCAGCACCACCGGCGGACGCGGCCGGCGGCGGCGCCGTCGGGCGCGTGGGCGGCATGCCCTGCGGCAGCGGGCGAGCGGCCACCGACGACGGGCGGGGGTCGTTGGGCGTCGGGCGGGTGCTGACGATGCGTCGCGGCTCGTCGGCCGGCGGCGCAGCAGGAGCCGGCGTCGGCGCTTCGGCGGCAGGGGCCGGGGCGGCCGGCGCGGCCGGTGCCTCGGCGGCAGGTGCCGGCGCGGGCGTCTCGACCGGGGCGGGTGTCGGGGCGGCCGGGGCCGGGGCAGGGGCCTCGGCGGCGGGCGCCGGCGCGGGTGCCGGGGCAGCCGGGGCCGGCACCTCGGCGGCGGGCGCCGGGGCGGGGACCTCGGCGCTGTCGGACTCGACCTTCTTCACCGCCGACGCCTTCTTGGGCGCGTCGCCCTCGGGCTTGGCCGCAGCCTTCTTCGCCGCCGTCTTCTTGGCGGGCTTGATCTCCTCGGGTTGCTCCGGGCGCGTCAGCCCGTCACGTTCCGCGCGGCGACGCAGACGGTCGGCCTGTGCCTCGATGATCGACGACGACTGGCTCTTCGCCTCGACGCCCATCGCATTGCACAAACCCAACAGTTCTGTGTTCGTCATGCCGAGCTCTTTCGCGAGCTCGTGTACGCGCATGTTCTTCGCCAAAACCCATTCAGCCTTTCGTCGGCGGCGGGCCGTCAGATGCCGTTCCGGCGGCCGTCCATTCTCTCATCTGTTGCGTGGTGGATTCGAATGCGTTGCTGATCGACGCACGAAGGCCGTCGAGCGCGCCGTGCCCGACGGGCCGTCGCCATGCTCGTTCGAAGCCCTTGCGGCGCACCGCGCGGTCGAGGCAGTCGGGACTGCACAGCCAGGCGCCTCGCCCGGGGGCGTGGCGATCGACCGTGGCGCCCTCGGTTCGGAGGACGCACCGCACCATCTCGACCTGGGGTCGCACGGTGCGGCACCCGACGCACGTGCGCATCGGCTGCCGGGGTTCGGCGGGGTGATCAGCTGGACGAGTCGTCGCCACCCTCCTCGTGCTCGGGTGCGGCCTCGTCGGCGGCGGCCGGCTCGGTCTCGTCGGCGGCCGGAGCGTCCGCAGGTGCGGCACCCTCGGCATCCTCGGCGGGTGCGGCGGGTGCGGCGCTCTCGGCCGTGCCGCCCTCGCTCCACTGGTCGGCACTCATGATCGAGCCGTCGGCCGAGTGGAACTCCATGACGCCCTCGGCGTTCTCGACCCACTCGCCCTCGGCGTAGTCCTCGTCGTCGGGACCCTCGAGGTGCTGGGTCTCGCCGCGGATGTCGACGCGGACACCGGTGAGGCGGGCGGCGAGGCGGGCGTTCTGGCCCTCCTTGCCGATCGCGAGGCTCAGCTGGTGGTCGGGGACGATGACATCGGCCTGGGTGAAGTCGTCGGAGATGATGACCTCTTTCACCTTCGCCGGCGAGAGCGCCTTGGCGACGAAGTCGGCCAGGTCCTCGCTGTAGGGGACGATGTCGATCTTCTCGCCGCGGAGCTCGTTGACGACCATGCGGACGCGACCGCCGCGGGCTCCGACGCACGCGCCGACCGGGTCGACGTTGTGGTCGTTGCTCCACACCGCGATCTTCGTGCGGTGACCTGGCTCGCGGGCGCAGGCCTTGATCTCGACGATGCCGTCGGCGATCTCGGGGACCTCGAGCTCGAAGAGCCGCTTGATGAGACCCGGGTGGGTGCGGCTGACCACGATCTGCGGGCCCTTCGCGGTCTTGCGGACCTCGACGATGTAGGCCTTGACGCGCGACCCCGGCTCGGGGCGCTCGAAGGGCACCTGCTCGGCCTGCGGGAGCAGGCTCTCGACCCGACCGAGGTCGAGCAGCGTGTAGCGGGCGTCGGTCTGCTGGATGATGCCCGTGACGATGTCGCCCTCGCGGTTCGCGTACTCCTCGAACTTGCGGTCGCGCTCGGCCTCGCGGATCTTCTGGCCCATCACCTGGCGGAAGGTCTGGGCGGCGATGCGACCCATCTCCTCCTTGCGCGGGGTGTCGTCGCGCTCGTTGACCCACAGGCCGTCCTCGTCGACGTCGTACGCCATGAACTTGAACTCGAGCGTGTCGGGGTTGACCTCGACGACGACCTCCTCGGCCGCGCCGGGCCGACGCTTGTAGGCGAGGGCCAGTGCATCGGCGAGGACCTGCAACAGCGCGTCGACCGAGATGTTCTTCTCGTTCGCGAGCATGCGAACGGCTTCTGCCATGTCGAGTTGACTCATGACGCCTCCTGCGCTTCCTTCCTCGATCCCGCGGCATCGCTGGGACCGGACGTGGTGGGTGTCGACTTCTGCTTCGACGTCTGCTTCGGCTTCGCCGCGGCGGACTTCGTGGTGGTCGGCTTCGCGGCGGACTGCTTCGCTGCGGACTTCTTGGCGGCGGGGGCCTTGCCGGGCTTGGGCGCGGGTCCCCACACGAAGACGGTCTTGGCTCGGTCGACCTGGGCGTACGGGATCACGCGCTCGGTGAGATCGGTGTCGTCGAGGCGGATCGTGGCCTGCACCTCGTCGGCCGCGACCAGGGTGCCCTGCACGCGCCGGTCGCCGGCGGCGACGTCGCGGAGTCGCACGTTGACGGTCTTGCCGATCTCGCGCTGCCAGTGGGTGGGCAGGCGGAGGGTGCGCTCGAGGCCGGGGCTCGTGACCTCGAGGGTGTAGTGGCCGGGCATCGGGTCGTCGTGGTCGAAGTCGCGACCGATCATCCGCGTGAGCAGGGCGATCGTGTCGAGGTCGACACCGCCGGACGATCCGGGCGGCGTGTCGACGGTGATGCGCAGCACACCCCCGCGGTACTCGAGGTCGTAGAGGTCGAGCTTCAGGTCGGCGACCAGGGGGGCGACCATGCGGGTGACTCGTTCGACGACGGCGTCGCTCATGCTCGTGACCTCCCTTCTCGCTCGTGCGTGCTCGTGTGCCCGCCGAGGCGGGCGTTCTGGGCCCCCTCAGACAAGAAGGCGTGGACCTGAGGGCCCACGCCTTCGGTTCAGGGAACTCAAGGACTGGTGGAGTATAGACCCGAGAGGGCCCGATCGGGGCCGGTAACCTGCCCGATCGTGCTCCGACTGTCGACCCTGTTCCTGCGCACCCTCCGCGAGGACCCCGCCGATGCGGAGGTGGCCAGCCACAAGCTGCTCGTCCGCGCCGGCTACATCCGCCGCGCCGCCCCGGGCGGGTTCACCTGGCTGCCGCTCGGCTGGATCGTGTTCCGCAACGTCGAGAACATCGTGCGCGAGGAGATGGACCGCGAGGGCTTCCAGGAGGTGCACTTCCCGGCCCTGCTCCCCCGCGAGCCCTACGAGGCCTCGGGCCGCTGGACCGACTACGGCGACAACCTGTTCCGCCTGAAGGACCGCAAGGGCGCCGACTTCCTGCTCGCGCCGACGCACGAGGAGATGTTCACCCTCCTGGTGAAGGACCTGTACAGCAGCTACAAGGACCTGCCGCTGGTGATCTACCAGATCCAGAACAAGTTCCGCGACGAGGCCCGCCCCCGCGCCGGGCTGTTGCGCGGCCGCGAGTTCACGATGAAGGACTCGTACAGCTTCGACCTCGACGACGAGGGTCTGCAGGCCAGCTACGACAAGCACCGCGTCGCCTACCAGCGCACCTTCGACCGCCTGGGCATGCCGTACGTGATCGTGTCGGCGATGAGCGGCGCGATGGGTGGCTCGGCCAGCGAGGAGTTCCTCGCACCGCTGGCCGTCGGCGAGGACACCTACGTGCGCTGCACCACCTGCGACTACGCCGCCAACACCGAGGCCGTCCAGGTGCAGCCGCCCGCGGCGATCCCGCTCGACGGCCTGCCCGCCGCGCACGTGCACGACACGCCCGACACGCCCACGATCCAGACCCTGGTCGACCTGTTCAACGAGCGCGACGACCTGAAGCGGGCCGATCGCCCGTGGACCGCAGCCGACACCCTGAAGAACCTGGTCGTGAAGCTGAAGTACCCGGACGGCTCGATCGTGCCGCTCGCGATCGGCGTGCCCGGCGACCGCGAGGTCGACCTGAAGCGCCTCGAGGCACAGGTGTCGCCCGCCGAGATCGAGCCGTTCAGCGAGGCCGACTTCGCCGCCAACCCCGCCCTGGTGAAGGGCTACATCGGGCCGGGGGCCCTGGGCGAGCACAACGCGTCGGGCATCCGCTACGTGGTCGACCCGCGCATCGTCGACGGCACCGCCTGGATCACCGGTGCCGACCAGCACGGCAAGCACGTGGCCGACCTCACGGCCGGCCGCGACTTCACGCCCGACGGCGTGATCGAGGCCGCCGAGGTGCACGGCGGCGACCCGTGCCCGCGGTGCGGTTCACCGCTCGAGATCGCTCGCGGCATCGAGATCGGCCACATCTTCCAACTCGGCCGCAAGTACGCCGAGGCGCTCGGGCTCACCGTGCTCGACCAGAACGGCAAGTCCCGCGTGGTCACCATGGGTAGCTACGGCATCGGCGTGTCGCGCGCCATGGCGGCGATCGCCGAGATGAACTGCGACGACAAGGGCCTCATCTGGCCGCGCGAGGTGGCGCCGGCCGACGTGCACATCGTGGCCACCGGTAAGCCCGGCGATCCGCAGCTGCCCGCGGCCGAGGAGCTGGCCGCGCAGTGCGAGGCCGCCGGTCTGCGGGTGATGCTCGACGACCGAGTGGGCGTGTCGCCCGGCGTGCGGTTCAAGGACGCCGAGCTGATCGGCGTGCCGACGATCGTGGTGGTCGGCCGCGGCCTGGCCGACGGCGTGGTCGAGTGGAAGGACCGTCGCGCCGGCACGAGCCGTGACGTCCCCCTCGCCGACGTCGTGAGCGAACTCACCGCCCTCGCCTGACCGCGTCTGGTCGCTCCCGCGTCGCATCGACGCGTTCGCGCACACACGCGAGTCAGCTGAAGCGGACGAGGCCCTGATCGATGACGGTGCGGTCGCCGACGCTCGTGGTGAACACGGCCTCGCCGTCGCCGGTGCGCCACGCCCGGATCGTCAGGGCATCGCCCGGCAGCACCGGCGACGAGAAGCGGCCCTCGATGTGGTGGAAGCGGGTGACGTCGCCGTCGCACAGCGCGCCGAGCAGCGCCCGGCCGGTGAAGCCGTAGGTGCACAGACCGTGCAGGATCGGGCGGTCGAACCCGCCGAGGGCGGCGAAGCTCGGGTCGGTGTGCAACGGGTTGCGGTCGCCCGAGAGCCGGTAGACGAACGCCTGGTCGGGCGAGGTCTGCAAGGTGACCTCGTGGTCGGGGGCGGCGTCGGCGGGGGGCTCGTTCTGCGGACCCGACGGGCCGCGATCGCCACCCCAGCCGCCCTCACCGCGGATGAACGCGGACGACCGCGTGGTCCACAGCAGCTCGCCGCTCTCGAGCTTGACCTCGTTCTCCGTCACCACGACGGCGGCCTTGCCCTTGTCGTACATCGCGACGACCTTGTCCTGCACGGTGGCCGTCGCCTCGACCGGGATCGGGCGGGCGAGCGTGATCGCCTGCGAGCCGTGCACGAGCAGCGCCCAGTTGAACGACCCGATCTGGCTCATCGCGCTGCGACCGGGCGAGGCCGACCCCGAGCCGGCCACGACGGCGAACGTGGGGTACACCACCTGCGGCGTGTCCTTGGTGTTCTCGGTGGTGAAGGCGAGCGCGTCCTGGCCGGCGCCGATGCCCACGGCGTACAGCAACGCGTCCTTCGACGTCCACGAGATCGTGCGGACGTCGCCCGTCGCTCCGACGGCGCTGGGATCGAGCGGCATGGTTCCCCCTTCGACGAGCCGGCCCCTCGGCCGGCGACGGGCTCATCATGCCCGACCGTCCGGGCCCCGTTCGACTCGTGTCGACCGGGCCGGAGCCGTCCCCGGAACGGTCCGCCGCGCCCGTCGGCGGCACACGGCGATTCAGGACCTAGGGCCCTATGTGACCGACGGCGCAGTCCTGTCGAATGGCGCCCATGAAGATCCTGCTGGTCGCCGACCACCCGGACGACGCTCGTGCCGTCGAGGCCGCGTTGACCGTCGACGGCCACACCGTCACCACGTGCAACGACCGCTTCGGCGGTCCGTGCCGCGGGGTGGCACACCTCGACGACTGTCCGTTGGAGTCGTCGGTGGATCTTGCGGTGGTCGCTCGGTCACCGCACGGGAGGCGAGGCATCGAGGAGATGGGGTCGGTGTGCGCCGCCCGCCACCGCGTCGGCGTGGTCGAGATCGATCCGTCCGTTCCGGACGACCGGTCGATCTACGACCTCGCCGATGCGGCCGAGCACGAGATCTGCCTGGGCTACACCCGGACGGTCGACGAAGCGGTGCGTGAGCTGCTCGTCGAACAACCCTTCCAGGTACAGGTGGGGCGTCGCGATCGCGACGTGCACGTGCAGGTGCAGCTCGGTTTCGAGGCGACCGCGGTGATGGTCAGTGCCATCGCCGACCGCGCTCGGGCCGGGGTGCGCCGTCACGACCACTTCGCCCAGGTGATCGACGTCTCGGTGCGACAGAGCCACTGCTGATGCCCGCCCGCTTCAGCAGCGGGCTCTGTCGCCCGTGACCCTGGTCAGCGCGGCTGCGGCCAGCCGCCCGGCTCGCCGTTCATGCCCGAGTTCGCGCGTGCCTGCGCCAACAACTCCTGCACCACGGGGCCGAGCTGCGTGGGATCCTCGACCGGCGCGTGCCGCGGACCGCGCACCCAGCCCTCGGCGATCGCGAGCACCTGGCCGCTGGCCTCGAACACGCGGCCCGTCACCCCGGCCGACTCGGTCGAGGCCAACCACGTGACGATCGGCGCGATCCAGCGCGGCGAGCGCATCTCGCGCTCCTCATCGGTCTCGGGTGCCGGGCCGAGACCCTCGGTCATGCGGGTGAGCGCCACCGGGGCGACCGCGTTGACGGTCACGCCGTACCGGGCCAGCTCGAGCGCGGCGATGTTGGTGAACGAGGCGATGCCGGCCTTGGCCGCGCCGTAGTTGGTCTGCCCGGGGTTGCCGTAGATGCCCGACACCGACGTGGTGTTGATGATCCGGCCGTCGGTCGGCTTGCCCGCCTTGCTCTGCTCACGCCAGTACGCGGCCGCCCAGCGACTCGGGGCGAAGGTGCCCTTCAGGTGCACGGCGATGACCGCGTCCCACTCCTCCTCGGTCATGTTGACGAGCACGCGGTCGCGCAGGATGCCCGCGTTGTTGACCACCACGTGGAGGTCGCCGAAGGTCTCGATCGCGGTGTTGATCAGGCGCTGAGCGCCCTCCCACGAGGCGACGTTGTCGCCGTTCGAGACGGCCTCGCCGCCCATCCCGATGATCTCCTGGACGACCTGCTCGGCCGGCGAGAGGTCGCCACCCGACCCGTCGACGTTGCCGCCGAGGTCGTTGACGACCACTTTCGCGCCCTGCGACGCGAGGCTCAGCGCGTGCTCGCGGCCGATGCCACGGCCTGCTCCGGTGACGATCGCGACTCGACCTTCGCACAAACGACTCATGTCAGCTTCTCCTGGGATTCCCCTCGATTCCGCCCGATCGGCGGCGGACCGCATCTTAGGTTTCGCCCGTCGACCGGCCCCACCCGGGCCGGGTGACCACCGTCGTTAGAGTGCCCGCCGTGTGCGAGTGCGACGGCGACCCGGGTGGTCTCGGTGGCGGGGCCGCGAGCGGCCGGGGCCGGGTCGGGGCGGACGTCGGCATCGGACCACTCACCCGACGAGGTGCGATCGCCGGCGGGATCGGTGGGATCGTCGGGCTCGCCGCGCGCGGCCGAGCGGGCTCGGCGGCTGCCGGTCGAGGACCGACCCCGGTGCCGGCGGCCCCGCGTCGTCCGGCCGGGCCGGTCACCGGGCTCGAGCCGGCCCCCGTCCCCGTCGCCGCCGGGCTCGAGATCCACCCTCGCGACGCCTGGGGTGCCGACCTGCCGCCGGGAGCGATCGCGGTCGAGACACCGCGGTTCCTGCTGGTGCACCACACCGCCTCGTCCAACGCCTACGCCGATCCGCGCGAGGTCATCCGCAGCACCTACGCCTGGCACACGAGCGCTGCGAAGGGATGGCCGGACGTCTGCTACGAGTTCTTCGTCGGCCGCGACGGCGACGTGTGGGAGGGCCGCTCGGGTGCGCTCGCCGGCCCGGTGGTCGCCGATGCCACCGGCGGGAGCCAGGGATGGGCGCAGCTCGTCTGCCTGCTCGGCGACTTCACGGCCACCTCCCCCACCGCCGCGGCCGTCGACTCGCTGGTGCGGGTGCTCGAGTGGATCGCCCGCCGCGACGGCATCGACGTGCGCGACGGCGCGACGACGTCGTTCGTGTCGCGAGGTTCGCAGCGCTGGTCGGCCGGCACCACGGTCACCACGCCGACGATCGGCGTGCATCGCGACATGTCGTACACGGCGTGTCCGGGCGACCGGGTGGTCGCGATGCTCCCGGAGATCCGTGCCCGGGTGGCCGACCTGCACCGCAGCTACACCGACCCGGCGCCGCTGTCGCCGCATCCCGACGGTCTCGTGCCGGCCCGGCGTCTCGGGCGCGTGGTCGGGCCGTAGCCTCGACCAGCGATGTCGAACGCCCCCTCGATCGATCCGCCCGGCGCGCCGCTCGTCGTCGACGTCGTGGTGGTGGGTGCCGGCCCGGCCGGCGCTGCCGCGGCCACGCTGCTCGCCCGCGCCGGCCGCACGGTGCTGATGGCCGACAAGGCCGCGTTCCCGCGCGACAAGTGCTGTGGCGACGGGCTCACCACGCTGGCGTTGCGCGAGCTCGACGCACTCGGCCTCGACCCCGCGACCGTCCCCAACTGGCAGGACGTCGACGCCGCCTGGCTGCGGTCGCCGTCGGGTCGCGAGGTGTGCGTGCCGCTGCCGCCGACCGACCAGGGCCGCTTCGCGGCCACCACGCCCCGACGCGAGCTCGACGCCGCACTGGTGCGCCTCGCCGTCGACGCCGGCGCCGACCTGCGCGAGGGCTGGACCATCCGCTCGATCGACCAGCGCGGCGAGTATGTCGACGTCGGCTTCGACACCGCCGACGGGGCTCGCCCGGTGCGGGCCAGATACGTGGTCGCGGCCGACGGGATGTGGTCGCCGACCCGCAAGCTGCTCGGCCTCGCCGAACCCGGCTACCTCGGCGAGTGGCACGCGTTCCGCCAGTACGCCCGCAACGTCACGGGCACGGCGAAGGATCGCCTGTACGTGTGGTTCGAGGCCGACCTGTTGCCCGGGTACGCCTGGAGCTTCCCGCTCCCCGACGGCCGGGTGAACATCGGGTTCGGCATCCTGCGCGACGGCGAGCGCAAGGTGCAGGACATGAAGACGCTCTGGGCCGACCTGCTGCAGCGCCCGCACGTCGTCGAGGCGCTCGGTCCCGACGTCGAACTCGAGGACCGGCACACGGCCTGGCCGATCCCCGCAGGGATCGACCGAGCCACGCTCACCGCCGACCGCACGCTGTTCGTCGGCGACGCGGCGCGAGCGACCGACACGATGACCGGCGAGGGCATCGGCCAGGCGGTCCTCACCGGGCGCCTCGCGGCCGAGGCGATCGCGGCAGCGGGGGCGCTCGAACCGCACGTCGCCCGCGCCCACTACGAGCACGCGGTCCGCCACCACTTGTTGGCCGATCACCGCATGTCGCAGGTGCTGAGCAGAGCGCTCGCCCACGAGCGCGGTGCTCGCGGGGCCATCCGGTTGGTCGGCGCGAGCGCGTGGACCCGACGGAACTTCGCCCGGTGGATGTTCGAAGACGAGCCCCGCGCCGTGCTGCTCACCCCGAGCCGGTGGCACCGCGGCCTGCTCCGCCGCCCGGGCGCCTACCACGCCTGATCGGCGCCGCTTGGTAGCTTGCGGGCTTCGCGTCGACCGAGCACCCGGAGGATCCCGTGAGGCACGCATGGTATGGCTTCTCGCTCGGCACCCGGCTGCTCGCGCGACGGCAGGTTCGCGACGCGCTCCCCTTCCTCATCAAGCCGGTCAACTACTGGCGCACCTCCGAGTTCGCGCAGACCGTCGCCGCAGGTGAGTTCCGACGTGGCCAGCGGATCCTCGACATCGGCAGCCCGAAGCTGCTGTCGCTCGAGCTCGCCGAGGTCGTCGGCGCCGAGGTGTTCGCCACCGACATCGAGGACTACTTCCTCGCCAAGATGGAGCGCGCCCGATCGGCCCGCCGGCTGACGTCGGAGCAGCTCCACCTCGAGGTGCAGGACGGGCGTTCGCTCACCTACGACGACGCCTCGTTCGACCGGGTGTACTCGATCTCCGTGCTGGAGCACATCCCCGACCAGGGCGACTCGGCATGCATGGCCGAGATCGTGCGGGTGCTGCGGCCGGGCGGCCGGGCCGTGGTGACCGTGCCGTTCTGGCCGACCTCACGCGACGAGTACCAGCAGGGTGGCTTCTACTGGGCCGGTTCGTCGAAGGACGAGGACGGCAAGGGCACCTTCTACCAGCGCCGCTACAGCGAGGCCGACCTCCGCGCCCGCCTGGTCGAGCCGGCGTCGCCGGCCGAGGTGACCGTGCGGTACGTCGGCGACCGCTTCTCCCCGCCGTGGCGAGCCGAGATCTCCGACTTCCTGCCGGCGATCACCGGTCCGGTGCAGCCGATGCTGTCGAAGCTGCTGCACGTCGGACCGGTCGACGACTGGCGGACGCTGCGCAAGCCGCTCTGCGCGATCCTCACCGTCGACAAACCAGCGGGCTGAGCCAGATCCGCCCGGTCCGGCCGGTCCGGCCACGGCGGCGCCGGGGTGCCGCTGGCTACGGTGGCGGCATGCAGACACGGTTGACCGAGATGTTGGGGATCGAGCACCCGGTGATGCTCGCCGGGATGGGCGGCGTGAGCTATCACGCACTGGTCGCCGCGGTCAGCGAAGCCGGTGGCATCGGCACGTTCGGGGCCTCGACGATGAGCGCCGACGAGCTGCCCGAGGAGATCGCCGCGGCGAAGGCGCTCACGTCGAAGCCGATCGGCGTCGACCTGCTGACGGCGATGCCGGGTCAGGTCGAGCGCGGCATCCGCAGCGTGATCGACGGCGGCGCGGCGCTGTTCGTCGCCGGGCTGGGCGTGCCTCGCGAGGTGATCGACCTGCTCCACCAGCACCACATCCTCGTCGGCAGCATGTGCGGCAAGGTGCGCCACGCGGTCAGCGCGGTCGCGAGCGGTGTCGACATCGTGATCGCGCAGGGCACCGAGGGCGGCGGCCACACGGGCACGGTCGCCACGATGGCGCTCGTACCGCAGGTGGTCGACGCCGTCGAGGGCAAGGTGCCGGTGGTGGCAGCCGGTGGGCTGTTCGACGGGCGCGGACTCGCGGCGTCGCTCGCACTCGGCGCCGACGGCGTGTGGATCGGCACCCGGTTCATCGCGACGCCGGAAGCACGTGCGGTCGTCGGCTACAAGGACGCACTGCTCGGGCTGCCCGAGGACGGCACGGTGATCAGCCGTGCGTTCACCGGCAAGACCTGCCGGGTGATCCGCAACGACTGGACGCAGCACTTCGAGCAGCACCCCGACGAGCTGCAGCCCTTCCCTGCACAGGTGGTCGCGTCGACCAACGCCGGCGTCAACCACCTCGGCGCGTCGAGCGACACCGTCGTCGACGCGCGCAGGGAGTTCATGCCGTGCGGTCAGGGCGTGGGCGCGATCGACGAGCTGGTGCCGGCCGGCGAACTCGTGCGGCGCATGGTGGCCGAGGCCGAAGCGGTGATCGAGCGCGTGGCGGCGGTGCGGCGATGACCGACACCGCGGGTCCGGTGCAGGCACACATCGACCGGGTGTGGGACGACGAGATCGTGCCCGCGCTGTTCGAGTACATCGCGATCCCCAACGTGTCGAAGGCGTTCGATCCGCAGTGGGACGAGCACGGCCACATGCGCCGCGCGGTCGACCTGGTGAAGGACTGGTGCGCAGCGCGAGCGATCGTCGGCCTCACCGTCGACGTGCACGAGTTGCCGGGTCTCACCCCGGTGATCGTGATGGAGGTGCCGGCGTTCGGCGGCGGGTCGGACGAC
>WBZM01001449.1_pt1 | contig 23438 bp, 19 predicted proteins | sample 5204271 | NCBI WGS metagenome assembly WBZM01 (sample SAMN12344346, study PRJNA552823) | activated sludge metagenome | biome: Activated sludge suspended growth; feature: Nitrification reactor; material: Wastewater; isolation source: activated sludge from nitrification reactor of wastewater...
CGGCGAGGACAGCCCGGTCTTCCGGTTCCTGGCCGCGCTGCTCGGGTTCGAGAAGCCGCTGATCGCGGCGGTGAACGGGATGGCGGTCGGCATCGGGGTCACCCTGCTGCTGCATTGCGAGCTGGTGTACGTTCGGGCCGGATCGACCTTGCTGTTGCCGTTCGCCAACCTCGGCCTTTGTCCCGAGGCGGGCTCCAGCCTGCTGTTGCCGAAGCGGGTCGGCTACCCCCGCGCGGCGGAACTGCTGCTGCTCGGAGAGCCGTTCAGCGCCGAGCAAGCGCTGGCCTGGGGCTTGATCAACGGCATCGGCGCCGACGCGGAAGCGACCCTGGAACTGGCGCTGGCCAAGGCGCGGCGGCTGGCCGATCAGCCGGCGGCGGCGGTGCGGCTGGCCAAGGCGCTGCTGAAACGATCCGAGGCCGAGCGAGTGCGGGAAATGATCGCCCTGGAAAGCCAGCATTTCATGGAGTTGCTGCGTTCGCCGGAAGCGCTGGCGGCCTTGCGGGCGTTCGCGGGACGGCGGCGCTCGGGGTGAGCGGAGCGCCGATCAGACGCGGGCGGTTCAGAGACCTTTTGTGCGGCCCGTAGCCCGCTAACGGATTGAAAAAACGCGCTCACCTGCAACTCTCTCCCAAGAAAAAGGGGAGTGGCGCGCCCTCTCAGTTGTCCGCGTTCAGCCGAGCCAGCAGGCGGATCAGATCCGAAAGCGACTCGGCCTGGAGTTTTTCCATGACCCGCTTGCGATGGATTTCCACGGTGGAGAGGCTGATGCCGAGTTCGGCGGCGATCACCTTGTTGTACTGGCCCTCCACCACCCGATCCAGCACCTCCCGCTCGCGGGGCGACAGCAGCGCCACGCGGGCCGCCGCCTCGGCGCGGCGAGCCTGCCGGCCGCGCTCCCGCGCGTCGAGGGCCAGCGCCTCTTGGATGCGAGCCAGCAGGGTTTGGCCTTGAAAGGGTTTTTCGATGAAGTCGAAAGCGCCCGCCTTCATGGCCCGGATCGCCATCGGCACGTCTCCGTGGCCGGTCATGAAGATGATCGGAATCCGATCGCCTTTGAGCTGCAACTGCCTCTGCAAATCCAGGCCGCTGAGACCGGGCATCCGCACGTCCAGCACCAGGCAACCCGGCCGCTGGACGACGCCGGCATCGAGGAAATCGGTGGCGCTCGCGAAGGTTTCGACCGCCAGCCCGCTGGCTTGCAGCAACAGGCCGACCGCGTCGCGCACGGCTTGGTCGTCGTCGATCAGGAAGACGGTCGGAGTGGCGTCGGGCATGGCTGCGCGGTTTGCGATCAGGGATTGGCGTGAATCGGCAGGGTGAAGTGGAACGAGGCTCCACCATCCGGGTTCGTCGTCGCCCAGATTTGCCCGCCCTGGGATTCGATGATCGAGCGGCTGACCGATAGCCCCAATCCCATGTTGCCGGGCTTGGTGGAGAAGAAGGGCCGAAACAATCGGTCGGCCGCTCCCGAGTCGAACGCCGGTCCGGTGTCGCGGACGGTGGCCATGACCCAGGCGGCGTCCAGCGCGGCGGTGCGCAGAGTCAGCTCGCGCCGCTCGCCCTCGGTATCCTGCATGGCTTCGAGCGCGTTGCGAATCAAATACAGGACCACCAGTTGGATCTGAATGTCGTCGGCCAGCGCCGGCGGAAGGGATTCCATCAAGTCCAGCCGCAACGCGACCCCGGATTGGCGCAGTTCCAGTTGGGCGTAATGGATCACCGAGCGGATCAGGGCGTTCAGGTCGAGCGCGGCCTGAGCGGCGGGATGCTTGCGCACCAGCTCGCGCAGGTGGCGGATGATTTCCCCGGCGCGCAGCCCCTGGTTGGCGATTTCGTCGAGCGTTCCGGTCAATACCCGGGGATCGGTGTTGGCCTGCCGCAGCAAGGCCAGACACGCTTGGGTATAGGCGACGATGGCCGCCAGCGGCTGGTTGAGTTCGTGGGCCAAGTTGGAGGCCAGCTCGACCGCCAGGCTGAGCCGCGACATCCGGGCCAGCTCCACCTGTTGCCGCCGCAACTGGTCTTCGGCCAGCTTGCGGGCGGTGATGTCCTCGGCTAGACCGGCGATGCGATAGATGTGGCCGGTCTCGTCGCGGACGGGGAAGCCGCGATCCCAGATCCAGCGCATCGTGCCGTCGGGGCGCACGATGCGATATTCCTCGTCGAAAGAGCCCAGCGCTCGCTTGGCGAGATGGGCGGCCTGGACGCGCGGCCGGTCGTCGGGGTGAATCGCCTCGATCCATTCCAGCGGGCGCTCGTGCAGGCCGGCGATCGGCTGGCCCCACACCTCCTCGTAAGCCGGGCTGATGTAGAGGAGCCTTTCCTCCGCGATGCCGTGGACCCAGAACACTTCCCGGATGTGTTCGGTGATCTGGCGAAACCGTTCCTCGCTGTCGCGCAGGGCGATTTCTGCCTGAATGCGAGCGGCGATCTGGCGCTCCAGAGCCTGATTGATGGCGAGCAGCTCGGCGGTGCGTTCCCGGATTCGCGATTCCGGGTCGGCGCGGGCGGGTTGCGTCCGTTCCTCGGTCGGGTTTCGCGCGGTGATGTCTCGGACGATGCCGAGAATGCCGATGATGGCGCCATCGGTGTCCCGGTAGGGCCATTTGATCGAAAGCAGGATCCGGGTATCGCCCCGGAGGGTGCAGCTATCCTCGCGGCTCAGAAAAATTCCATCGGCGATCACCCGGCGGTCGTCCGCCATCCATTTCACGGCGATTTCGGTCGGGAACAAATCACTGTCGAGCCGGTTCACGCACTCGGCCAAGGAGCGGCCGGCCAGGCGCGCTCCCGCCGAATTGAAAAAGGCGTAGCGACCCCTGGGGTCCTTGATGAATGCCGCGTCGGTCATCTGCTCCATGAATTCGGCCAGCCGTGCATCCAGAACCCGTCCGATTGGGGAAATGGTTTTGGCCCGGTCGCGCAGCAGCCAGAACAGCAGGACGCCGCCGGCGATGATCGCCAGCGCGCCCGGCAATGGCCCGAAAAGCGCGGCTGACGCATCGTTTCCGTCGAGCCAGGCGGCGAGCAGGGGGGTGGCGGCCAGCAGCCAAAGCAGGCCGACCGTCACGTAAAGCAGGCCGACGGCGGCGGGACGGACAGAGCCGCGCCGCCCGCTCGGCTCGGTCGAGCCGGGGCTTGGGATCGCGAGAGGCGGAAAGCGGTCGGGCCTAGGGGTCGCGGGGTCTTCGGCAATGCCCATCGCTGGATAACCCGGATCAGTTCGCTTCCAGCGACAAGTCGGCGCTAGCGCGCTCGGGGGCGTTCACGCGGCTGGCGGCGGGCAAGGTAAAGCGGAACGTGACGCCGGGACCCTGGTTCGGCGTCGCCCACATCCGTCCGCCGTGGGCTTCGACGATGGATTGGCTGATCGACAGCCCCAACCCGAGCCCGTCCGGTTTGGTGGTGAAAAACGGGTGCAGCAATTGGTTGAACACGTCGGGCGTCACGCCGGGCCCGGTGTCCCGGATTCCGATTTCGACGAACTCCTGATCGGCTCGGGCGAGCACGGTGATCGTCCGAGGGCCTTCGCAGACGCTCATGGCGTCCACCGCGTTGTGGATCAGATTGAGGATCACCTGCTGAAACTGGAGCGGATCGGCCAGCACCGGCGGCAAGTCCGGGGCGATGGCTCGGTGGAGGCGAACATCGTGGCGGCGGACTTCCAGATGCAGGAAATCCGCGATGTCGTCGAGCAGATCCTGGACCCGGACCGTGCGATATTGCGGTTTGCTCTGGCGGGCGAACTGGCGGACGTGCTGGATGATAGTGTTGGTCCGGGCGCTCTGGGCCGCGATTTTTTCCAGGATGATCCGCAGCTCGGCCGGGTCGAGTTGACCGCCGCGCAACCGGGACAGGCAGGTTTCGGCGTACAGGGCGATGGCGGTGATCGGCTGGTTGATTTCGTGCGCCAGCCCCGTGGCCATTTCCCCCAGGAGGTTCAGGCGCGAGGCGTGGGCCAGCAAGGTGTGTTGCCGCTGGGCGGCGGCGGCCATGCGGTCTTGTTCGAGGGTGGTGCCCACCCACTGGGCCATCAGTTGGATCAGCTCCAGATCCACGGTCGAAAACGGCGCCGGTCGAGGGCACGGATCGGAAAAATTCAGGGTGCCGAACGCTTGGCCGCCGATCCGGACCGGGACGCCGAGATAGGTTTCCAGCTTGAATTTGAAGTAGCAGGGATGCTGGCGCCGGGCACTGGCCGAGGCGTGCGCGAACCCCAGCGGTTCCCGAGCGCGCAAGGTGTCGCGGCAGTACGTGTCCCCCAGGGCGAACACGTCGCCGACGGCGATTCCGCCGTCTCCGGCGACGATCTCGACGATCTCGACGATCTCGTAGCGCTGCTCCTCGACCCGCGCCAGAATGCCGGTGGCGGTGCCAAACCGCTGGCAGCCCATCGCAATCAGGGCTCGAATCGAGTCGCGAGCGCGGGGGCGCGGCGTGGAGATGACGCGGTAAAATTCCCGCATCGCGTTCACGCTGTCTTGTAGCGCCGCTCGCTGGACGGCCAGTTGCCGGTTGGTGTTCTCGGCTTGTTCCTTGGCTGCGGCGAACGATTGCGCCAACTGGTAATTTTCCGTCGCCAGCCGCAGGGAGTGGGTGAGGGCTCGGTGGTAGCGGTGGGCGGTGCCCAGCGCCAGCAAGAGGTAGAGAACGCCGGTGGCACCCATCGCGGCGCGGAGCAAATCGTCTTGCAGCAGCAGCCAGAGCACCGGCGGCAGGGTCAGGGGCAAAGCGTAAGCCACGCAGGTCGTCAGCACCGGGGTCATGGTGAGAACCCCGCCCATCAACATCCCCCCCAAAATCAGGGCGATGAAAGATTGGTGAACCAGCGATGGCGACAGCGCGAGCAAGAAGACCGAACCGCCCCAGCAGACCCCGCTGGCCGCGCAGGCCCAGGTGTAGCGGTCGGCCCAGCGTTGCGCGGCCTCGTCGAGGGCGGGACGCCGCTGGAAGGCGGCGGTCAGCGCCAAGCGGAGCGCGATGGTCGCTCCCAGCAGGATCAGCCAGATCGACAGGACCGGGCGCGGCACGGTTTGCCAGAGGACGAAGCCCAGCAAAAGGGCCACGAACAGGCTGGCCCAGGCGCCCGACGGGGCATGAGCGTACAGCAGCCGAATCTGTTCGGCGTGGATGCGGCGGGAGACCGATTCGTCGGCCGAGCGGGAAGACGCCATGGCGTTCAAGGCGCTCGACGCGCCTCGGGGCGTGCCCGCGCCTTCGCCGGCTCGACCGGAGCGACCCGCCGATCTTCCAGCGCGGGGTGTTCCGGCTCGATCGCGTATTCTCCTTCGAGGAAATCGGGCCGGGTATCGCGAGCCCGCCGCGCCAGTTTGCGGTACTGCCACCACAGCCAGCTTCCGGCCGCCAGCCCGGCGACCAGCAACACCGCGAACACGATCGAGGCGACGGCAAATCCCGCCACCACCGCCAGAACCGAAGTCAAGGCCAGACCCAGCCGGCTCGGCCAGGATGGCTTGGGGAAGGACGGAAATTTGATCATCGCGCCATCCAGAACCACCAGACGATCAGGGCGATCAGGCCCAATCCGGTCAAGTTGACGAGCAAGGTCATCATGTCGGTTTGCCTTTCGGGTGGAAACCGCGCAGCCGGTTGGCGTTGCTGACGACGGTGAAAGACGACAGCGCCATGGCCGCGCCCGCCAGCATCGGGTCCAGCAGCGAGCCGGTCGCCGGGTAAAGGGCGCCCGCCGCGAGCGGAATGCCCAAGATATTGTAAAGGAAAGCGCCGAACAAATTCTGGCGAATGTTGGCGACCGTCGCACGGGAGATGGCGATGGCGTCGGCGATGCCGTGCAGGGAGCCGCCGACCAGGGTGATGCCGGCGCTTTCGATGGCGACATCGGTGCCGGCGCCCATCGCGAAGCCCACCTCGGCTCGGGCCAGCGCCGGCGCGTCGTTGATGCCGTCGCCGACCATGCCGACCACCTCGCCACGCGCCTGGAAGTCGGCGATGACGCCGCCCTTGGCGGTGGGCGTGACCTCGGCAAAAATCGTGTCGATGCCGGCTTCGGCGGCGACGGCCCGCGCGGTGGCGGTGTGGTCGCCGGTCAGCAGGGCGACGCGCAAGCCCAGATCCCGCAGCCGGCGAACGGCGGCGGCGGAATCCGGCTTGAGCGGGTCGGCCACGGCGATGATCCCGGCCACCCGGCCATCGATCGCCACGAACACCGGCGTTTGTCCGCTGGCGGCCAGCCTTTCCGCCTCGGCCGCCAGCGGCGCGGTGTCGATTCCACCGTCGTCGAGCAGCCGCCGGTTGCCCACCAGCAGCGCATGGCGTTCGACGCTGCCGCTCGCCCCGTGACCGGCGATGGCCTCGAACCGCTCCGGCGCGGGGACGGTCAGGCCGCGCTCGCGCGCCGCGTGCAGGATCGCCCGGGCCAGCGGATGCTCGGAGCCGGTTTCCAGGCCGGCGGCCAGCCGAAAGAGAGCGGTTTCGTCGAAACCGGGCGCGGCGGTGACGGCGGTCACCGTCGGCCGGCCGGTGGTGACGGTGCCGGTTTTGTCCAGCACCACCACGGTCAGTTGGCCGGCCCGCTGCAACGCTTCCCCATCGCGGATCAGGATGCCGTGCTCGGCGGCTTTGCCGACGCCGACCATGATGGAGATCGGCGTGGCCAGCCCCAGCGCGCAGGGGCAGGCGATGATCAGTACCGTCAGGGTGGTGACCAGCATGAAGCCGAGGCGGGGCTCGGGGCCGAAATTGAACCAGGCCAGGGCGGTGAGCGCGGCGACGATCAGCACCGCCGGCACGAAGATGGCGGCGACCCGGTCGGCCAGCCGGCCGAGCGGCGGTTTGCTGTTTTGGGCCTGCCGGACGCTGGCGATGATCTGGGCCAACACCGTGTCCTCCCCGACCCGAGTCGCCCGAAACACGAAGGTGCCGGACTCGTTCAGGGTGCCGCCGGTGACGGCGTCGCCTTCGCGCTTGACCGCCGGCAGCGGTTCGCCGGTCAGCATCGATTCGTTCACCGTCGATCGCCCGCTGGCGACGATGCCGTCCACGGGGATTTTCTCGCCGGGCCGCACCCGGATCAGGGCGCCGAGGCCCAGAGTTTCGATGGGCACGTCCCGTTCCAGGTCGCCCTCGACCAGACGGGCGGTTTTCGGTCGCAGGCCGAGCAAGCGTTGAATCGCGGCCGAGGCTTTGCCGCGCGCCCGGCTTTCCAGCGCGGCACCGAGATTGATCAGCGCGACGATGGTGACCGCCGCCTCGAAATAGGCGTGTCGGGCCAGGCTGGGCACGCTGGCCGGAAACAGCGCGACCAGCATGGAATAAAACCAGGCCGAGCCGGTGCCCAGCGCGATCAGCGTGTCCATGTTGGCGTTGTGGTGGCGGAACTGCCGCCAGGCGCCGGCGAAAAAGTGGCCGCCGGCGTAGATCAAGATTCCCAAGGTCAGCAGGCCGGTCGCGATCCAGAAGGTCCGGCCGCCCGTCGTCGCCAGCGCCGGCAGCCGGCCCGCCATTTCGGCCAGCATCAGGGGCGCGGCCAGCGCGCCGGCGACGACGGCGTTGCGGACCAATCGCCGGTAGCGGTCGCGCTCCGCCCGGTCGCGCTCGGTTTCGGCGGCGGCGTCGCGCAGTTCGGTCGCATCGTAGCCGGCGGCGCGAACGGCCGCGATCAGGGTGGCGGCTTGCGGGGCGCCGACCACTTGGGCGGTGCGTTCGGCGAAATTCACGCTGGCCTCGACCACGCCGGGCGCGCCGCGCAAGGCGGTTTCCACGGCGGCGACGCAACCGGCGCAGCTCATGCCGGCGATGGCGAGGCGGAGGGGCTTGGCTGGAGAGGAGGCGGCCGGCATGTCGGATGCTCCCGATGCGGTGGTGATTCCGAGCGCGTCCCGGATTCCGCGATCCGGAGGCAGGTTCGGATGTCAATGCGGGCGATAGGCGCTAAACTTACTCTGACCCATCCCGGCCAGATTCCGTTCTCGTCCGCCTGACGCGCGCCGCCGAACGCCGCGCCGGCCGCGCAACTTTGAGACCGACACCCTTTTGCCAAGCCATGCGTATCCTTGTGGTGGATGACGATCCCAACGTGCTGCGGATCATCTCGGCGATGTTGCGACGCTGGGGCTATGAGGTCATCGTCGCCCACGATGGCCTCGAAGCCTGGAACATTCTACAACAGGGCCAAGTCCGCCTGGCCATCAGCGATTGGATGATGCCGGGTCTGAGCGGTCCCGAGCTGTGCCGGCGGGTGCGCGCCGCCGAACTCCTCAATTACGTTTACCTGATTTTGCTGACCGGGCGCAACGACAGGACCTCGCTGGTGCAGGGGATGGATGCCGGGGCCGACGATTTCATGGTCAAGCCGGTGTACCGCGAGGAGTTGCGGGTGCGGGTTCGCGCCGGCGAGCGTATTCTGCGGCTGGAAGAAGAGCTGGAGGAACGCAACCATCGCCTCAACCAGGTCAACCGCACCTTGTCCGAGGCGTATTCGACCATTCGCCACGATCTCGAATCGGCCGCCGTCATGCAGAAAGTGCTGCTCCCGCCGCCGTTGCGGTTGCCGGGGGCCACGGTGGAATGGCTGTTCCACCCGTGCTCGTTCGTGGCCGGCGACATTTTCGATTACTTCGCGCTGGGCGGGGAGCGGTTGAGCTTCTACCAGTTGGACGTGGTCGGGCATGGCGTGCCGGCGGCGCTGCTGTCCTTCACGCTGAATCGGCTGCTGTCGCAGGGGGCCGAGGAAAAACGCTTGCGCCGGCAGGACAACAGCCAGGGCGAGGAAGTTATCCCGCAACTGCTGGTGAGCGAGCTGAACCGGCGATTTCAATCGGGTATCGATCCGCTTCAGTACTTCACCATGATTTACGGCAATCTGGATTTGCGTTCCGGGCGGGTGAACTTGACCCAGGCGGGCCATCCGAAGCCGATCTTGCTGCGCCGCGCCGCCCGCCGGGCCGAACCGGTGGGCGGGGGCGGCTTTCCGGTCGGCATGCTCCCCGATGTCGAGTACGAGACCACCAGTTTCGATCTTGCGTGCGGCGATCGACTATTTTTATATTCGGATGGCATCACCGAGTGCGCCAACCGGGCCGGCGAGCAGTTTTCCGAGCCCCGGCTGAGGCGGCTGCTGGAGGAGATGATCGATCTGCCGGCCTCGGCGGTGGCCGAGCGCGTCGGGCAGGCGCTGTTGGAGTGGAAGGGCGACGACGATCATCAGGACGATATCACCTTGCTGGTTTTGGAGCGCGAGCATGGCCATGACCCGGACCATCAGCCTGGCTATCGATAGCCGGCCCGAGTGCATCGAACTGCTCAGCCATGCCCTGCGCGGCCTCTGCGGGTTGACCGCCTTGCCCGCGGCCGACATCGCCAAGGTCGAACTGGCGATGGTGGAGGCCGTCAACAATGCGGTCGAGCACGCTTACCGCGGCGAGCCCGGCCATTCGGTGGTGGTGGAGCTTCTGCTGGCGCCGGACCGCCTCGGCTTGGCGGTGCGCGATCGCGGCGAGCCGATGGATCCTCGGAAACTGACGGGGGTGGGGGAAATCGCTAAACCGGATCGGGCCGATCCGAAGAGCTGGCACCCGCGCGGTCGCGGGCTGGCCATCATCAAATCCTGCATGGATTCGGTCGAGTACCAGGTCCGGGATGGCGTGAACGTCCTGACCATGAGCCGGACGCTCGACCGAGAAGGGCCGGGACCGGGTTGACGGTCTCGCGGTGGCCGCTCGCTCTCTCTGCTGGGAAGAGAGCCGAGAGCGGCTTTCATCGGTGGAATACTTCGGGAATCGAGATATGGTTTTGACGCATCGCAATATCGATGGTATCGACATCGTCGCCTTGGCGGGGCGATTGGTCATGGCCGACGTGCCCCAGGTTCGCCAACGGTTGCTGGCGGTGGTCGAGCAGGGTCACGGCAAGCTGATTCTGGATTTGGCCGAAGTGGGCTTCATGGATTCCAGCGGACTTTCGGTGCTGGTGTCGGTGTTCAAGGCGGCCCGGCTCAAGAACGGCGACGTGGTGTTGCTCCACCTGAATCCGACCGTGCGTTCTTTGGTCGAACTGACCCGCTTGCATCAGGTTTTTTCGATATTCGACGACGAGACGATGGCGCTGGCCCGCTTGCGCTAGGCGGAAGCGGCGCGCTCCTCGCCTCGCGACGCAAAATCTCGAACCTTCTGCGACGAACGGGCGGCTGGCGGTCCGAGCGCGATCCTTTCCGGCGTGGATTCCGTTTGAAGCGTTGTTTTGTCCGCGCCCAAAAACTGTTAATCTGAAAAGAAAACCAGGAGGGTTCATGCCAGTCCGAAACGTCCTTGTGGTAGATGATTCCAAGTCCGCGCGCCTGATGCTGCGCAAGATGTTGCAGGGGTTCGGGTTGACCGTCGATACGGTCGATTCCGCCGAGGAAGCGCTGAGCTATCTGCGCGGCCAGCGGCCCGACGCGATTTTCATGGACCACACCATGCCCGGCCTGGACGGGCTGGCCGCCGTCCGGCGGATCAAGCGCGAACCGGCTCTGGCGGCGATTCCCGTGACGATGTACACCTCCAAGGACGAGCCGGCCTATCAGGAGGAAGCCCGCGTGGCCGGCGCCATCGGCGTGCTGGTGAAGCCGGCGACGCCGGACGCGCTCGGAGCGGTCCTGAACGAGATGAACGACCTGTTCGACGCCGCCGAGGCCGCGATGCAGGCCGCCGCCTCCCCGCCGCCTCCCGGTCCGCCTCCCGCCCCGGTTGGCGAGACGGCGACGACCGAGCAAATCGAAAAGATCGCCGTCGAAAAAGCCGAGATGGTGGTTTACGACGCCATCGAATCCCAGGTGTTGCCGCTGATCAACGATGTCATCGCCAAGCTGCGGAGGGATCTGGAAGCGGGCCAGGAAGACCTCTGCGGCCGGATCGCGGCGCGCGCCTGCGAGGCGCAATTCTCGAAATGGCAACCGCCGGCGCTGGATGCGCGGGAGGCCCGCGCCGCTGCCGAGGCCGCGGTTCGGTCCCAATTGCCCCCGCTTCTGGAAGAGCGGTTCCAGTCCTTGCAGCGCGAAGGGCGAACCGAAGTCGAAAAGCAGGCGCGGGAAGTGGCGGTTCAGATGTGTCAGGGCCAGTTCCACGAGCTGTCCGAGCGGCTGGCGCGGCAATTGAGCGCGCGATTTACCGAGGCCACCCAAAAGGCCGGGGAAACCGCCCGCGAGGCCGCGCTCCAGGCCGCGCGGGAAGTGACGCTGCAAGCGATCGCCGAGAACGCGGGCGCCAACGCTGGCGCGGCAAGCCCGGCGGCGGTGGCGGAACAGGCGTTTCAGCAGCTCTGGTCCACGGCCAAGCGCGATGTGCAGCGCCGCATTTTTTTGGCGGCGGGCTGGGCGGCGGCGATCGGCGTCGGAGCGGCGGTGCTGGCATACGGATTACGCTGAGGAGAACGCGCCCGCGCCAGGATATAAGTCAAATAAGCGGATTGTGAACCATGGCGGACATCATGTATCTGGTCATCGGGGTCATCGCCGGGCTGGCGGCAGGCGGCGTCATCGTTTTTTTGTTGCCCTATCGGTCCTTGCGGAATGCTCTGGCCCGAATTCAGGTGGAATTGGCCGAGGAGCAAACCAAGAACAGCGAGCTGCAAACCACCGTCCTCGGCCAGCAGTCCACCGCCTATCAGTCCCGCCAGACCATGCTCTCCCAGCAAAAGCGGCTCGAAGCCGATCTGACCCAGATGGCCGAGCATCGGGCTAACCTGGAGCAACAGCATTCGGAGTTGAAGAGCCGATACGATCGAGAGCAACAAAGCCATCTCCAGGAGGTCGCCCGGTTGCGCGACACGGTCGCGCGCACCGAAAAGGAAAATGCCGCCCAGCAAAAGCAGTTTGCCCAGGAACGGGCGGAATGGGACCGGCAGATTCAGGGGTTGCTGCTGCAAACCGCCAATTTGGAAGGCCAAACCCAATCCTTGCAGCGCGATAAAGCCCTGGTGGATGCCCGCTTGGAACAGCAGCAGGAAGCGTGGGAAGGGGAGCGCTTGGAATTGCAGATCCAAATCAACACGCTGGAGGACAGCCTGACCCTCTACAAGGCGCGCGCCAACCAAAACCTGCCGCCGGATACCGTCCGGTTGGTCGAGCAATTGAGGACGGAAGCGGCCGCGGAGTTGAACCAGCGGCGGGCGGCTTGGGAGGACGAGCGCAAGGCTTTGCAAGGGCAACTGGAACAGTTGCGGGCCGAATTGCAGGCGCCGCGACCCGGCAAGCTGGAACCGCCGCAAGCCGAAAGCTGGGAGGAGGAAAAGCGGAGCTTGCTCGAACAGTTGGACCAAGCCCATCAGTCCCGACGGAATCTCGAAGAGAAAATGGCGGCGCGGGATCGTCAGGCGGAGCAGGAGCGAGGCGCGCTGGAAGCGGAAATCGAGCAGTTGATGGAACGGTTCTTGCGCATGCACAACGAGCGCGGCGGCTAGGAGCCGGCGCGCGGCTTCGTTCCGGCGCTCCGGCTTGGTCGCTCGGCGGGTTGATGCGCGAGCGCCAGCGGTCACTATCCCAGATCGAGCTTGGTTTTGCGGGACGTGATGCGCCCTTGCCCTCGGAGTTGGTCAGCGAAATTCCCATCAAGCGCGGACTCGGGCTCGGTTCGCCCGGCGTGCGGCCGCGATAGCGGAAAACACGGGTTGTCCTTGCGCGTTCAAATCGAGCGCGGCAGCGTCGGAATGCGAGGAAAACGGTCATGCATGTACTCGTGGTCGGCGGAGCGGGCTACATCGGCTCCCACATGGTCAAATTGCTGTGCCGGCGCGGTTGCGAGGTGACCGTGATGGACAATCTGTCGGCCGGCTATCGGGACGCGGTCCTGGGGGGGCGCTTCGTCCTGGGCGATCTGGGCGAGCTGGACGTGCTGGAGGATTTGTTCCGAACCGACCGGTTCGATGCCGTGATGCATTTCGCTTCCCACATCCAGGTCGGGGAGTCGGTGCGGGAGCCCGCCAAGTACTACCGCAACAACGTGTTCAAAACCCAGCACTTGCTGGACGCCATGATCTCCCATCGGGCCAATCATTTCATTTTTTCCTCGACCGCCGCGATTTTCGGCGAGCCGGTTCGCGTGCCGATCGACGAGGATCACCCGAAAAATCCCATCAATCCCTACGGCCGCGGCAAATGGATGGTCGAGCAGATGCTGGAGGATTACGGCGTGGCCTATGGCTTGAAAGCGGTGTGCCTGCGCTATTTCAACGCCGCCGGCGCCGATCCCGAAGGCGAACTGGGCGAGCGCCACGAGCCGGAGACGCACCTGATTCCGCTGGTGCTCCAGGCCGCTTCCGGGCGCCGGTCGCACGTCACGGTTTTCGGCGCCGACTACGATACGCCGGATGGCACCTGCATCCGCGATTACATCCATGTGGCCGATCTGTGCGAGGCCCACTGGCTGGCGTTACAACGATTGTGGGATGGCGGGGGCAGCGCCGCCTACAATTTGGGCAACGGCAACGGTTTCTCGGTGCGGGAAGTGATCGACGCGGCCCGCGCTGTCACCGGCCGCGAGTTCGCGGTGGAGTACGGCGAACGCCGGCCGGGCGATCCGGCGCGGCTGGTCGCCGATTCGCGGCGGGCGCGGACGGAGTTGGGTTGGGAGCCGCGCCACGCGGATCTGGCGACCATCGTCGGGCACGCTTGGCGCTGGGAAGCGCGGTAAGCGCGGCCTCTCCCTTTGGCGAAGACGGTTGATGCGGGGTGCCTAATCGGCCATTTGCTCCAGCGCCGCCCGCAAGGGGCCTTCCAGGGGGGCGGCTTTTTCGGTGCGAGTGTCCACCAGGACGAAGGTGACGTCGGCGTCGGCGACGACCGTATCGCTGCCCTGGAGGGTGACGAGCTGGTGCATGACGCAACTGCGGTTGCCGATCGACTTGACCGAGGTGGCGATTTCGAGCACCTCGCCCATGTAGGCGGCGCGGCGGTAGTTGATGTCGATGTTGACCAGGGCGAAGGTGTAACCGTTATCTTGCAGGTAATCCAGGTTGCCTTTGCTTTCCAGGAAACTCCAGCGGGCTTCCTCCAAAAATTCCAGATAGCGAGCGTTGTTGACGTGGCGATACAGATCGAGGTGGTAACCGCGAACCTTGATGGCGATGAGGTGCTTCATGAGGGCGCTCCGTTGGGTCGGCCGCGAAGGGTTGCGGGGCCGGAGGGGGTTTTCCCGCATCCGGGTTTGCCGGGGCGGCGATGATGCGGGAGCGCCAGTGTAAGGGACCGGAGCCCAATTCGCATGAGCGTTTCGGTCGCGGGACGAAGGTGCTCGGCGCCGCCGCGCCGCCGCGCCGAACGCCCGATCCGACACTGGCGGCGGGGCGCGACGGGAGCGAGCTTGCCGCTTGGCCTTGGCCCCTTGGAGTTCCCGCCGGAGCCTTGGCCGGCGACGAAGTGCGGGTTTGGTGGGCGAGCTTGCGGCAATCGGCCGAGCGGCTGGCGGATTTGGCCCAGACGTTGTCGGCCGAGGAGCGGGAGCGGGCGGCGCGATTTCGCTTTCCGGAACATCGGGATCGCTTCGTCGCCGGGCGGGGATTGCTGCGGGCGTTGTTGGGCGCTTATCTGAACCGGTCGGCGGCGACGTTGCGTTTCGAGCAGGGGCCGCACGGTAAACCCGCGCTGGCGGGCGCGGACGCGGAGAGCGGCCTGCATTTCAATCTGTCGCACAGCGGCGATGGCGCGCTGTACGCGGTCGCCCTGCGGGAAGTGGGCGTCGATCTGGAGAGCCACGACCGGACCACGGATTATCTGGCGATTCTCGACCGGGTTTGCACCCGCCGCGAGCGGGTTTCGTTCCAGGCCCTGCCCCCCCACGTGCAACGGGAAGCGTTTTTTGCCTGCTGGACCCGCAAGGAAGCCGTCGCCAAAGCCTCGGGCGATGGCTTGGCCGGCGGACTGCGCCATCTGGAGGTCTGCTTTTGGGAAAATTCGCTAGCGGATGATCGAAGCTGCCTGCGCGACGCCGAAGGGCGGGAATGGAGCGTGTTGACCTTGCCTCTCGGTTCCGGCTGGGGGGGAGCCTTGGCGGTGGCGGGCACGGATTGGCGCTGGAGCGGTTGGCGTTGGCGCGATGCGCTTGGCATGACGAGTTGAAATCGAACGCGACGGTGAACAGGGAGGGAGAACGAGTGGCCGAGGAATCGGCGGCGGCGCCGACGCGCATCAGAGTCTTCGATCTGGCCCTGGCCCTGGCTCTACTGATAACCCTGGCGCCGCTGTGGCTGGCGCGCGGCGTGCTGGCGTGGGCTCGAACCGGCCGGGTGTTCGAGCGCGTCGAACTGCTCGGTCGGGACCGCCGGCCGTTTGCTCGACTGGTTTTCGCCGGCGCGCCGGTCGGCCGCGAGCTGGCGGTGCTGTTCAACGTCTTGCGCGGCGACATGGCCTTTGCCGGGCCGCGGGCGCTGACGGCCGGGGAAGCCGCGACGGTGCCGGTCGAGGCGGAACGGCGTTTCGGCATGCGTCCCGGCGTATTCTCACCGTACCAGCTCCAGCGCCGGGTCGGCATCGCCCACGACTCGGAGTGGGCGTTGGACCGTGCCTTCGTCGGGCGGCCCAGCTTGCGCGGTAGCTCGGGGCTGGTCGCGCGCTCCCTGCTCGCCGGAATGTTGGGCGGCGGCGGTGACCGGCCGATGCCGCCCGCGCTCGATTTCTTCGGTGTGTCGGTCGTCAACACCACCATGGACGAGGCGGTGGACTGGATCGCCGCCCGCGCCGCCGGAGCGGCGGGCGAAAGTGAAAGCGAAGCCAAATTTCTGCTGGCGTTCGTCAACCCGGACTGCCTCAATATCGCCCACGACAATGCCCGCTACCGGACCGTGCTCCAGCGCGCGGCGCGGGTGTTGCCGGACGGCATCGGCCTGCAAATCGGTTGCCGGATGCGCGGTTTGGCGCTGGCCGCCAACGTCAACGGCACCGATCTGTTTCCGCGGCTGTGCGAGCGCGCCGCCCGCGATGGCTTGTCGCTGTTCCTGCTGGGCGCGCGGCCGGGCGTGGCCGAAGCGGTCGCCGATAACATGCGCCGGCGCTATCCCGCGCTGATCGTCGCCGGCACCCAACACGGTTATTTCGCGCCGTCGGAAGAGAGCGACCTGATCGCCCGCATCAACGCTTCCGGGGCGCGAATCCTGTTGGTGGCTTTCGGTGTGCCTCGGCAGGAGTTGTGGCTGGCGGAGCATCGCGACCGCTTGCGGCCGCCGGTGCGGATGGGCGTCGGGGGGCTGTTCGATTTCTACTCCGGCCGGATTCCCCGCGCGCCGTTGTGGCTGCGCGAAATCGGCCTGGAATGGACCTGGCGGCTCGCCCAGGAACCGGGGCGGATGTGGCGGCGCTACCTGCTCGGCAATCCCTTGTTTCTCTATCGGGTTTGGCGCCAAGCTTGCCGGGAAGCGCGCCGATGAGCGAACTGCCGGATCGGTGGCTGGAGCCGGACCCGGAGTTGCGGGAGGCGCTGCTGCGCCGCTACGGCCAGATTCGGCCCGACGGCTTCTGGCAGCGCCTGCGGTTCCAGGGCAAGCGGCTGGCCTGGAAAGCGGTGATCGGCGGCACCTACGTGTTCAAGCGGTTGCTCGACATCGTGGTATCGCTGGAGCTGCTGATTGTGCTGGCTCCGCTATTTCTGCTCGTGGCGGTCGCCATCAAGCTCGAATCGCCGGGACCGGTGTTCTTCAAGCAAATCCGGGTCGGCCGCTGGGGCAAACTGTTCCCGATGTGGAAGTTCCGCTCGATGTACGTCGATGCCGAAGCGCGCAGGGCGGCGTTACTGGCCCGCAACGAGTCAGCCGGCGGGGTGATTTTCAAGATGAAACGCGATCCGCGCATCACGCGGGTCGGGCGGATCATCCGTCGCGCTTCCATCGACGAGTTGCCGCAATTCTGGAACGTGCTGGTCGGCGACATGTCGTTGGTGGGGCCGCGCCCGGCCTTACCGAGCGAAGTGGACCAATATTCCCTGGCCGACCGGCGGCGGCTGGACGTGATCCCCGGCATCACCTGCATCTGGCAGGTATCGGGGCGCTCCGAAATACCCTTTCCCGAACAGGTCAAGCTCGACGTGCGCTATATCGAGTCCTCCTCGCCGTGGCAGGACATCCTGATTCTGCTCAAGACGGTGCCGGCGGTGTTGCTGGGGCGGGGGGCCTACTAAGCCGTGCAGGTATTAATTTTCGCCGACCGGCTAGGCCAGGAACTCCAGCCGCTCACCGAGCGGACCGCCGTGGCATTGCTGCCGGTGGTCGGCAAACCGGTATTGGAGCACGCGCTGGAAATGGTGGCCGCCGCCGGCTTGCGCGAGGCGCTCGTCGCCATTTCGCCCCAAGCCGAGGCGTTGCGGGCGGCCTTCGGCGACGGTGGCCGCTGGGGGATGCGGCTGGATTACGTGCTCACCCGGGGCGAGGCCGATCCGGACGAAGTGGTGGAATTGGGTCGAGCCCGCCTGGAGAGCGAGGTGCTGGCCTTGCGCGGCGATGTCTTGCACGGAACCCCTCTCGCCCGATTTCTGCGGTCGGCCGGCGAAATCGCCGGCCCGGTGGTGTACGGCAAAACCCCGGACGCGCCGATCAGCCTCTGCCTGCATCGGGCGGGCGGCCGGGGCGGGTTGGAGTTGTTGCGCTGGCCGGTCGCGCCGAATCCGGCCCCGCCCGCCTGGCCGGTGGTGGAACTGGGCGAAGGAGCGGTCAATCCCCTGGAATCGTTGCCCGCCTTCCATCGGGCCAATCTCGACGCTGCCGCCGGCCGGATTCCGGGGCTGATCGTGCCCGGCCGGCCGGTGGCTTTGGGCTTGACCGTGGGCCTGCGATCCCGAGTGTCGCCCCGCAGCCTGCGCCGGGGCATCGCCTATGTCGGCCGAAATTGCCGGATCGAATCGAGCGCCCAGATGCACGGCGAAGTGGTGATCGCCAACCATGTGATCGTGGACCGCCTCGCTTTGTTGAGGGACAGCGTGGTGCTTTCGGACACCTACATCGGGGAGCTGGTGGAGGTGAGCAATGCCATCGTCCAGGGCAACCGTCTGATTCGGGTCGATATCGGCGCCGTGCTGTCCGTGGCCGAGACGTTTCTGCTGGCCGATCTGGAGGAGGCGACCCTGAGCCGCTTGGTGGCCGAGCCCCTGAACCGCTTGCTGGGGACGGTCGTCCTGGGATTGTCGCTGCCTCTATGGCCGCTGGCGCTGGCCGCCGCGCTGACCGAGAATCCCGGTCAACCGCTGCGGGCGATGCGGCTGCGCGGCAATCGGCTCGAGTTCGACGCGTTCGGCGTGCGCCAGCGGCGGGTGTTTGATGTCCGGGAGTGGGCGACTTCGATCCCGGTGCTGCGATATCTGCCGAGATTGCTGGCGGTGGTCAGCGGCGATCTGCGCCTGGTGGGCGCGGAACCGCTGACGCCGGAGCAAGCCGCCGGCCGGGTGGAGGAGTGGGAGCTGTTGGGCGACCGGGCGCCGGCCGGGCTGATCGGTCCGACCCAGTTGCTGTTGCCGGGGTCTGCCCCGCGCGAGGAGCGCCTGATGAGCGACGCTTTTTACGCCCGCCAGCGCGGCACCCGCAAGGATTTGTACTATCTGGCGCGGGGCCTGGCCGCGCTGTTTTCGCGCCGCGCCTGGTGGCGGGGTTGAATCTGACCGGCCTGTTTTCGGCCCGGGGGTGACGACATGGAACCGGATTTTTGGCACGAACGCTGGGTGCGAGCCGAAATCGGCTTTCACCAGCAGGACATCAACTTTCATCTCCAGCGGTTTTGGGACCGGCTGGGCCTGCCGGCGGGGCGGCGGGTGTTCGTCCCCCTGTGCGGCAAAAGCCGCGACATGCTGTGGCTGGCGGGCGAGGGTCATCCCGTGACTGGGGTGGAAATCAGTCCGGTCGCGGTGGAGGCCTTCTTCGAGGAAAACGGCTTGCGGCCGAATCGCTGGCGGGAAGGGGCCTTCGAAATTTGGGAGCAGGACGAGATTCGCGTTCTGCTAGGCGATTTTTTTGCCCTCGAACCGGGCTATCTCGCCGAAATCGCCGGTGTCTACGACCGCGCTTCTCTGATCGCTTTGCCGCCGGCCATGCGCGAGCGCTACGCGCGCAAGCTGGCGGCGATGCTGCCCGCCGGAATCCAAACTTTGCTGGTGACGCTGGAGTACGACCAAGCGGCGTTGGTGGGGCCGCCGTTCGCGGTCGGCGAGACCGAGGTGCGGGCGCTGTTCGAGCCGGCTCACGCCGTGGAGCTGCTCCATACCCGCGACGCGCTGGCCGAGGAATCGCGCTGGCGGGAGCGCGGTTTGACGTGGTTGCTGGAAAAAGCCTATCGGCTGACGCACCGGGCAGCGACCGGCGCATGACGGATGCGGTGTCGCTGTCGCCCCCGGCGGTGGTGTGGCGGGTTTTTCTGCCGTTCGCCGCCGGTTATTGCCTGTCTTACATTTACCGCACCATCAATGCGGTGCTGTCGCCTCATCTGGCGGCGGAGCTGCGGCTGGACGCCGGCGATCTCGGCTTGTTGACCAGCGCCTATTTCCTGACCTTTGCCGCGTTCCAATTGCCCTTGGGCGTGTTGCTGGACCGATTCGGCCCGCGTCGGGTGGAAGCGACCTTGTTGCTGTTCGCGGCGGCCGGCGCCGGCGTGTTCGCGGCGAGCGGCGGCGTGACGGAGCTGGTGGTCGGCCGGGGTTTGATCGGGCTGGGGGTGTCGGCCTGCCTGATGGCCAGTTTCAAGGCGTTCGTGATGTGGTTTCCCGCCGAGCGGTTGCCCTCGGCCAACGGCTGGGTGCTGGCGGCGGGCGGGCTGGGGGCGCTGGCCGCCACCGCGCCGGTCGAAGCCGTGTTGAGGCTGACCGACTGGCGGGGGTTGTTCGCCGGGCTGGCGGGGTCGAGCGTGGCGGTCGCGCTCGCCCTGTTTCTGGCGGTGCCGGAACGCGGCGGTGCGACGGTGGGGGACTGGCGCTCGCAAGTGCGCGGTGTGGCCGATATTTTCCGCAGCGAGGTTTTTTGGTGGATCGCCCCGAGCAGCGTGTTGTCCCAAGCCTCGTTCCTGGCGATTCAGGGCTTGTGGGCGGGTCCCTGGTTGCGCGACGTGGCGGGGTTGGACAAAGCCTCGGCCGCCGATTGTCTGTTCTGGACTGCGGCGGCCATGGTGGGGGGGTTCCTCGGCATGGGGCAACTGGCTTACCGGCTGTCGCGGCGCGGGCTGCCGCCGGTGGCGGTGGCGGCGGGCGGCATGGGTTTGTTCATGCTGGTGCAACTGGCGCTGCTGGTCGGGGTCGGCCCTCTGCTGCCGCTGTGGGCGCTGTTCGGGTTTTTCGGCACCAGCGGGATGTTGAATTACGCGATTCTGTCGCAAGCTTTCGCGCCCGCTCTCGCGGGCCGGGTCAACACGGCGCTGAACCTGCCGGTGTTCGTGATGGCGTTCGCCGGCCAATGGGGCATGGGGGCGATCATCAACCGCTGGCCGGTGGCGGGCGGCGGTTACGCCGAAGCCGGCTATCGGCTCGCGTTCGGGCTGGCGCTGGGGGGACAATTGCTTTCTTGGATTTGGTTGCTGGCGAAATGGGCTCGCCGGCGAGCTTAAACGGCGAAACGGGTGTCCAACCGGGATAGCGGCGCGAAAAGCCGTCGCGAGCGATGTCGAGCCCGCGCATCGAGCGACCGGTTTGGGTCGCTCGATCGGCTGATCGGGCGCGGGATGGGAAACTTGGAGGCGCCCAGAGTCGAGAGGGTTGTTCGAGAGTGATGGAAATTCCAGGCTACACGATAGTGCGCAAGATCGGCGAAGGCGGTATGGCCACCGTCTATCTCGCCATTCAGGAATCGCTCGGTCGCCAAGTCGCCCTGAAAGTCATGAAATCGGCGCGGGTCAACGATGAGAGCTTCGCCGATCGGTTTCTGAAGGAAGGGCGCATCATCGCCCAGTTCCAGCATCCGCAAATCATCACGGTCTACGATTTCGGCTCGCACGGCCCCCACTATTATTTTTCCATGGAGCTGCTCCCGGAAGGGACCCTGGCGCAGCAAATCGAACAGGGCTTGAGCCTGGAACGCGCCCTTGAGATCGTCAAATCCATCGCCGTGGCGCTGGCCTACGCCCACAAGCGAGGCGTTATTCATCGCGACATCAAGCCGCAGAATATCCTGTTTCGCCAAGACGGCACCCCGGTGCTCAGCGATTTTGGCATCGCCAAGCTGGTCGATGCCGACGATACCCAGTTGACCGCGCCCGGACTGGCCATCGGCAGTCCCGTTTACATGAGCCCGGAGCAAATCACCGGCAAGAAGCTGGATCACCGCTCCGATCTTTACAGCCTCGGTATCGTGTTTTACGAAATGCTCGCCAGGCAGCCGCCTTATCGGGCGGACGATGTCATCGGCATCGCCATGATGCATTGCGTTCAGCCGGTCCCGGAATTGCCGGCCGGGTTCGGTCAGCTTCAGCCGATGTTGCGGAAACTGTTGGCCAAGGATCCCGCCGACCGTTTTCAGAATGCCGAGGAATTGATCCGCGCGCTCGAACACCCCAGAATCAGGCAACCGTTTTATTCTTTTCGCGATACGACCCGGATCGCTCGATCGTTTAAAAGCTACTCGCAGCCCAAGAAGATCGTTTTGGCGGGTGGGTTATTCTTGTCAATCATGGCCGTGGGCAGCACGATTTATTCGACCCTTTTTTGGCGATTGACCCGCACCGATTCCGAAATCGGCGCCGTTGACTTGCCGCCCGTACCGGAAAGTCGCGCCGCGCTCACCGCCAATTACGAGCAGCTTGCCGTCAGGCATTTTCAGAAGGAAGAATTCGGGCCAAGCCTGGAATTGATCAAACTGGGTCTTAACGCTTCACCGAACGATGGCCGGCTGCTGGCGTTACGCGAAAAGGTCGAACGCCATCAGGACGCCTCCCGCTTGCTGGAACAGGCCCAGCGCGACTATCGCGACGGAATGTTCGAGCGGAGCCTGCAACGGGTCGAGGAAGGGCTGCGGCGCGTGCCCGATCACGGCGGATTGGCGCTGTTGCGCGATACCCTGCGCACCCGAGCGGAAGACCGGCAACGACAGGCCGAGCAGTTTTTGTCGCAGGCGCATGCCCGCTGGCAGGCGGGCGATTCCGAGGGTAGCTTGAAACTGATCGAGCAAGGCTTGCAACAGGTTGCCGGCCACCCCGAATTGGTGACGCTGCGCGAGGTGATTCAAGGCCAGAGCAAGCAGCGGCAACACGTCGCCCAACTGCTGGCTCAAGCGCGCGATTTGCTGGGGCGGGGCGAGCTGGACGAAAGCCTGAAGCGGATCGAGGAAGGGCTGAGTTCGGCCTCCGAACAGTCCGATTTTCTCGCATTGCGCGATCAGGTGAAAACGGCCATCGCGACCAACAACCGTATCGGCGAATTGCTGCGGGATTGCGCCACCCGCTTCCCGCTAGACCGTCTGACCGACCAGCAGGGCAGCGAGGTGGCAGCGTGCTACAATCAAATATTGGCGCTGTCGCCCGATCACGGCCAGGCGCGCGCCAGGTTGGAGCAAGTCGCCGACCGCTACGCGGATTTGGCGAATGGCGCCCTCGACAAAGCGGATTTTCGACTGGCCGACGCATATTTGGCGCAACTGGCCCGGATCAGGCCCGATCATGCCCGACTCGCCAGCCTGAACCGGACGCTGCGGTCCAAGCGGGAGCAGGCGGCCATCGAGGCGCGGCGGATGCTGGAGAGCGAAGCCAAGCGGCGGGCCGCCGACGAGGCCAAGCGTCAAGCCGCCGAAGAGGCAAAACGCCGCGCCAGCGCGACTCTCCCCGCAACCTCGCCGGCCAATCCGCCGGCGCGTCCGAAATCACCTGAAGGCACGGTTTTTAAACCCGAAATAACGGCGTCGCCGAAGCCGGCCAAACCCAGAGCGGAACTCGCCGGCCAGCCGCGCCAAAAAGGGCCAAAGCCCGGCTGCCGAGAAGCGTTGCTCAAGGCGCAACTCGGAGAACCGCTCTCAGCCACCGAACAGGAGGAGTGCAGACCATGAATATGTTTCAGCTTGATAGCCAAGGACTTATGCGGAGTTTGGGCGCTTTGGCGCTCGCGGCGTTCCTGGGGGGATTAGGAGGATGCACCACCCCGCCCGCCGACGAGAAACAGGCATCAGCTCCGGCCCCGCCGGTTCAGCCGGTTCCCTTCGATGAGGCGATGCTGAAGGCAGCGAACGACTTGTTCGGCCGCGCGCAGTTGCCCGATGCGGGCGCCAAGGAAGCGGCCAAATATGCTCTGGTGATCGATCCCTTGATCGACGGTGTAACGGGCGCGCAATCGGCCGCCACCCGCTCCATGGAAGCGCGCCTGGTCGAATTGGTCAAGAACAAGTATCCGCAATTTGCGGTGCAACCCTTCTCGACGGCGACGGTGGCCAAATCCCCCATCGTGCTGGTCGGCACGTTTACCGGCGTCAACAAGGAAGGAAAAACCGAGGGCGCGCGCGACGCGTTCCGCATCTGTCTGGCGCTGGCCGATCTCAAGACG
>WBZM01001451.1_pt1 | contig 23429 bp, 27 predicted proteins | sample 5204271 | NCBI WGS metagenome assembly WBZM01 (sample SAMN12344346, study PRJNA552823) | activated sludge metagenome | biome: Activated sludge suspended growth; feature: Nitrification reactor; material: Wastewater; isolation source: activated sludge from nitrification reactor of wastewater...
AGCAGGCCGAACAGCGCATAGACGCAGCCGAGGGCCGCAGCAAAGCCCGGATTGAAAAAGGAGAACGCCAGTACGCCGCGCAGCATGGCGCGGCTTTCCGCGCGCGACGGATAGGCTGCGGCCTGGTCGGTCGTCGCGTCGTAGGCGTGGAGCAACGTCTTGTCCTCGCTCCACGCGAGCGCGACGTTCGGATCGTCGCGATTGATGGCGATCTCGTCCTTGAGCTGATGCGTCGCTTCGAGAAACGCGCCGCCGCCGCCGGCGGTGACGAACTGAATGCCGCTCGTCTGGCCGATGTAGCGGCTGTAGTGATGCGTGTCGCCGGACAGGACCAGCGGGATCTTCGCCATCGGGCACTTGGCGCGCAGGATGTCGCCGATGAGGTCATAGACTTCGAGCGATCTTGAATCGGGATCGCGTGTGTAGAGCCATCCGGGCTCGGGGCCGCACAGGATGACATTGGCGTCGGGCTCCATCGCTTCGGCGATGGCGGAGAAATAATCGCGCTGCGGCTGGTCGATCGTGTCGTCAAGCTGCGCGTCGACCGCCCACAGCCACCAGTCCTTCGTCAATTGCAGCGCGAAATAGCTGCGTCCCTGCCGCGAGCGCCAGCCGCCAAGATGCAAACGGTCGCGGCGCGTGAAAAGGCCGAGAAACAGCACGAGCCCGTCGTACCAGTCATGATTGCCGGGAATGGCGTAGACGAGCGGACCGGCGTCGCTGTCAGGGTCAAGGTCGGGAAAAGCCCAATTGTAGGGATCGCGCAGGCGTTGCTGATAGTTTTCGAGCGAAGCGAGCGGGTAGACCTCGTCCCCGCCCATCACGAGCAAGCGCCCGCGTCGCGTCGCATGGCCGCCGATCACGAGTTTTTCGCGCGCCAGCAGCGAGGCGATGGCGAAGGTCGAATCGAAACCGTCGCCGAGATCGGCGACATAGTCGATCCATAGCGCGCCCTCTTCGTCCGCCGTGAAGGCCTCGTCGGCGCCGCCCGGCAGATGCGCGATGGCGGCGGCGGCGTGATCGGCCTCCGTCGACTTGTCGAGCGCGGCGACCATCAACCGCCCGTCCGCAAAACGTCCGAACAATTCCGCGATCGCCACGCGCCAAGCGAGTTTCATGAGCAGGCCAAGCCCAAACCAGCGCGTCATGCGGGGATAGAGCGCAAGCTCCTGAAGCGAAACGGGCGGCTTGGTCGGCATCGGCTCCTCGGGCGCAGACGCGGCGAGACTAGCAGCTTGGCGAAGGATTCGAATGCGATGCGGCGCGGCTCACAGGCGCATCAGCGCGACCCCGGCGGCGATGAGGCCCGCCGCCGCCCAGCGCCAGCCGCTGCTGCGCTCGCCCAAGAAAACGACCCCGATCAGCATGGCCATCAGCACGCTGGTTTCGCGCAGCGCCGCGACCAGCGCCACGGGCGCTTTCGTGAAGGCCCAGATCGCCGCCCAGTAGGCAAGGAACGACAATGCGCCGGCGAGCGCGCCGAGCCGCCAGACGCGCGCATCGACGCTAAGGGCTGTGGCGCCGCGCCTGTAGAAACCGACCGCGACCAGCGCCGCGCCCGAAAGAACGAACATCGCGCACGTATAGGCGGAGGCCGATCCCGACGCGCGCGCGCCGATCGCGTCGACCAGCGTATATCCCGCGGTGAAGCAGGCCGTCGCCAGCGCATTGGCCACCGCCTTGCCGCCGATGCGCCCGACGTCCCCGCCGCCGCGCAACGACAGCGCCACCACGCCGAGGCCGATGCACAGAACGGCGGCGAGCCGCGTCGCGGTCAGCTCTTCGCGCAGGAACAGCGCGCTGACGATGGCGACGATCAGCGGCGCCGATCCCCGCGCCAGCGGATAGACCTGCGCGAGATCGCCATGCGCGTAGGCTTCCGTCAGGAACAGCATGTAGCCGACATGCAGGAGGCCCGACAGCAGCAGCCAGGGCAGAGCTTCCGCGGAGATCATGGGAAAGAAGGGCGCGAGCGCGAGTCCCATGACGCATTCCGCCAGCGTCAGCACGATGGTGAAGGAAAAGCGGTCCGCGCCCGCCTTGACCAGCGCGTTCCACGACGCATGCATCAGCGCAGCGCCCAGAACCGTCAGAAATACGATGCCGTCCAAGCGCCGCGCGCCTCCCGGCAGGCATCATGCCGGATTCGCGCACGCCCAGAACCCGCAAAAAGAAAGGCCGCCCCGAAGGGCGGCCTCGTTGGCCATCGGAAACCGGTCTATTTCGCGGCGCTCTCGAACGGCGTCGGCCGGGGCGTCGCATTGTTGGACGGCGGCAGGATCGGCATTTCGAATTTCGGCTGGTCGCCCGTCAGGGTCTTGAGGAAAGCGACGATCTTCGCATTCTCGTCCGGCGAGAACGTGCGCCCGAGCTGCAGCTTGCCCATCGTCTCCACCGCCGCTTCCAGCGTCGCCGCCCCGCCATCGTGGAAATAGGGATAGGTCAGCTCGACGTTGCGCAGCGTCGGCACCTTGAAGTTCATGCGGTCGGCGTCGACGCCCGTCACGCCCGCACGTCCCTGCGCCTTGCTGTCGGTCTTGTAGGGCTCCACCACGCCCATCTTCTGATAGGAGGCGCCGCCCACGGCGACGCCGTTGTGACACGCCACGCAGCCGCTATCCTTGAACAGATTGTACCCGGCGAGCTCGATCGGCGTGATCGCCTTCCTGTCGCCCTTCAGCCACTTGTCGAAGCGCGAATTCGGCGTAACCAGCGTTTCCTCGAAGGCCGCGATCGCATCCGTCACGCGGTCCATCGTCACGCCCGGCGTGCCGAACGCCTTCTGGAATTCCGCGCCATAGGCAGGGATCGAGGTCAGCACGTCGACCGCGAGCTTGTGCGTCGAGGCCATCTCGCCGGGATTGGCGATCGGGCCGCCCGCCTGCGCCTTCAGGTCCTTGGCGCGTCCGTCCCAGAATTGCGCAAGGCTCAGCTTGGAATTGAGAACCGTCGGCGCATTGATCGGGCCCTCCTGCCAATGATCGCCGATCGACGTCCTCAGATTGTCCGAGCCGCCCATGCTCAGGTTGTGGCAGGAGTTGCAGGAGATGAAGCCCGATTTCGAAAGACGCGGATCGAAGAACAGCTTCTTCCCGAGCTCGACCATCGCCTTGTTCGCGACTTTCGCCGGCGCGATCGGCTGGATGGGTTCGTCTTTGACCTGGGCGAATGCAGGCGCTGCAAGCGCGGCTATGCTTACGGAAAGAACGAGCGCGAAGCGGAATTTCATGACAATGCCCTCTGTCTCAAATGCAGCGAATGATTGGTCGCTGCGACATCGGACACGATCTACTTTAGAATGATTCTAATGTTTGCGCCGCATCAAGTTGCCGACGATCCACCGGCGCGCAAATTGACGCATGTCAATCAGGCCGCAAGCTCCGCCTCGATCGCATCGAGGTCAATGGAGATGATGCGGGGCGCGCAATCGTGCGCCGACGCCGTAAGCGGCGAAACAACCGGCGCCGCCTCGAGAGCCGGCGCGAACAGGCGCTGAGCGGCCTCCCGGGCCTCTTCGCGCGCGGCCTCGGCGTCGAAGCGACGCAGCAAAGCCAGCAGCGAACCAAGCTCTATCGGGTCGGCGGCCTCGCAGGCCGTCAGCACGCGCTCGATCATCGCGCGCGACAGGCGCGCGCCGCTGTCATGGGCGGCGGCGCCGAACTCGTCGAGCGCCGAGAGCGCCGCGCGGAAGGCGGGCGACAGCTTGCTCGGCAGGCCGGCGGCCTTGTAGAGCGCCGCAAAGCCTGCGCCGCGCCAGTCGCGCGCCAGCGGCAGCGCTTTGCGTTCCGGAAGGCCGGAGAGTTCGACAAGCGTCGCCTCGAACAGGCAGGAATTGCCTGACAACAGCGCGCGCAGGGCCAGGCTCGGCGTCAACCGGCCACAGCCGCGCAGATGTTTCGCCAAGGCGCGCGCAGCCCGCCAGTCGCGCGAACGCTCGGCATCGGCGGCGATCATCACATGCGCCTTGTCCGTCGCTTCGCGCACGACGCGGTCGGCGCGTTCCGAGGAGAGCCACGCGCACCCGACCACGAATTGCGACAACGCGCTGGCCGTCGCGGCGACGAGATCGCTGCGCACCGACGGCGGCAGGCCGGACCGCGAAAGCAGCGCTTCCCGCAATTCGCCGTCCGAACCGAAACGCTCGACGATGCGCCGCAGGGAAAACTCGGGAATCTCCGCGCCCGGATTGACGACGAGCGCGATCAGCGGTTCGCGCGCCGCGACTTCGGCCACGGCGGCGGCGACAGCGGCCGAGACTGTCGGACGCAAGGCGATCGCAGCCTGCGCAAAGGCGTCGCCGATCGCCGCGCAATCGATGAGTTCTCCGTCGCCGAGCACGGGCGAGCGCGACAGCACGGGCGCGGCCACGTCCGACTGGTCGTTGGCGAGCGCCACGACGATCGTCCGCGGCGCATCGGCTGCGCCGGCGAAAGCTTCCGACAGGGCCTTGCGAACGCTGGGAGCAGGATCGTCCAGAAGCGCGATCAGCGCCACCTCGGCCTCGCGCCGGTCCTGCTGGGCCAGGTCCGCGTAAAGATAGGCCCGCGCAAGCGATCCCGCGCCCTCGGCGCGCTCCGCCGAGGAAGCCGCGGCCGCCCATTGCATGAACTTGCGAACGATCATCGAGGGATACAGAAGCTCTTGACCGGACAGGAGGTCCGGCGCGCTTCCGATCATCGTCCTTTATGGTAAACGGAGGTTTAAGCGCCAGCGGCCGCTGTCCCGATCCGGGGCAGGCCGGCGACAACAAGGGAAACGCCATGCCAGGTTCAGCTTCCGCCCGCCATCCGCGCGGCGGCCTCTATTTCGAGGATTTCAAGGTCGGCCGCGTCTTCAAGCACGGACTGACCCGCACCGTCACGCAGATGGACAACATGCTGTTCTCCAACATGACGTTGAACCCGCAGCCCCTGCATATCGACGCGCATTTCTGCGAGACCGAGACGCAATGGGGCAGGCCTCTGATGAACTCGCTGTTCACCCTCGGCCTGATGATCGGCATTTCCGTCAACGACACGACGGTCGGCACGACCATCGGCAATCTCGGCATGACGGACGTGAAATTCCCCGCGCCGCTGTTCGAGGGGGATACGATCCGCGTCGAGACGGAGATCATCGGCGCGCGCGAGTCCAAGTCGCGCACGGACGCCGGCATCGTCGATTTTTACCACCGCGCCTACAAGCAGGACGGCGTGCTGGTCGCCGAATGCAAGCGCCAGGGCTTCATGCTGAAGCGTCCGCCACAGACGGTGGCTGTCTGATGCGCTCGCAGCTCTTCGTTCCCGGCGATTCCGAGAAGAAGCTCGCCAAGGGGCTCGACGCCGGCGCCGACTGCCTGTTCGTCGATCTCGAGGATTCCGTCGCCGGCGCCAACAAGGATCTGGCGCGAAAAATGACGCGGGAGTTTCTGGCGAGCGCGCGCCGGCTGGACAGGCGTCCCCTGCTCTACGTGCGCGTCAACGCGCTGGATACCGGCCTCATCGACGCCGACCTCGACGCCATCATGCCCGGCCGGCCCGACGGCATCCTTCTGCCGAAATCGCAAGGCGGCGCGGATGTGCAGCACCTCGCCGCCAAGCTCGCCGTGCGCGAGGCGGAAAACGACATTGCCGACGGCGCGACCCGCATTTCCTGCGTGGCGACGGAAACCGCGAGCGCCGTCTTCGGCCTCTCGTCCTATCGCGGCGCGAGCCGGCGCCTCATCGCCCTGACCTGGGGCGCGGAGGACCTGTCCGCCGATCTCGGCGCCGAGACCAACCGCCTGCCCGACGGCATGCACGCGCCGGTCTACGTGCTTGCGCGCAATCTCACGCTGCTGGCGGCGGTGTCCGCCGGCGTTCAGCCGATCGACACGGTCTATCCCAACTTCCGCGACGAGGCGGGCTTCCGCCGCGAATGCATCGAGGCGCGGCGCGACGGCTTCACCGGCAAGATGGCGATCCATCCCGCCCAGGTCCCCGTCATCAACGAGATATTCACGCCGCCGGCGTCGGAGATCGAGCGGGCGAAAAAGATCGTGCAGGCCTTCGCCGACAACCCGACGTCCGGCGTGATCGGGCTCGACGGCGAAATGCTCGACAAGCCGCATCTCGAGCGCGCGAAAAAGCTTCTGGCGCGGCTGGGACCGGCGGTTTGACGCCGCAACACTCCGGACAAAATTCCGCTCGGCCCGCGTGCTAGCAACCGCCCGCAACACGCGGAGCCACACTCATGTCCTCGGATCAGAAGCAGGAACGGCTCGTGCTGCTCGGCCTTCTCGGCCTGTTCGTCGTCATCGGCCTGATGCTGCTCTTCGTCAGCGTCCTCGGCGGCGGCATCGCCGGCGAATAATGCGGGTCGCGATTGACGCCGCGCCTGCCGTTCGCCGTTAATGGCCAGGCGGGCGCTGGGCGCCGCATGGAGGCGCGCTTGGCAACCTACAACGTCGTTCCGGTTACCCCCGCAGATTATCGGCGCCTGGCGGAACGACGCCTCCCCCGGTTTCTGTTCGACTACATCGACGGCGGGGCAAACGACGAGACGACAGTCGCCGCCAATCTCGCAGGCTTTCGCAATATCGTCTTGCGGCAGCGCGTGATGCGCGACGTCTCCAACATCGATACATCGACCATCCTTGCAGGCGAGAAGGCGGCGATGCCTGTCATCCTCGCGCCCGTCGGCATGGCCGGCATGATGGCGCGGCGCGGCGAGACGCTGGCCGTGCGAGCCGCCAACGAGGCGGGCGTGCCGTTCACGCTATCGACCGTCGGCATCTGCGATCTGGCGGAAGTGAAGGGCGCCGCCTCCAGGCCCTTCTGGTTCCAGCTCTACATGATGCGCGACCGCGGCGTCGTGCAGGAGCTGCTCGCACGGGCGGAATCGGCCGGTTGCACGACGCTCGTCTTCACCGTCGATCTGGCGGTGACAGGCCTCAGGCATCGCGACCTGCGCAATGGCGCGCTGTCGTCGTCGCCGCGCGCACGGGCGGTCAAGGCATGGGAGATCGCGCGCCATCCGCGATGGCTGCTCGAGGTCGCGCTGCGCGGCAAGCCGCATGGCTTCGGCAATCTCTCGGACCGCGTGCCCGATCCCACTCGCCTCGAGGCTTTCACGGCGTGGGTTGCGAACCAGTTCGATTCCTCCGTCACGTGGAAGGATATCGAATGGCTGCGCAGCGTCTGGAAAGGCCGGCTGCTCATCAAGGGCGTGCTGGAGCCCGACGATGCGCGCTCCGCCCTGGCCGCCGGCGCCGACGGCGTCATCGTCTCCAATCATGGCGGGCGCCAGCTCGACGGCGTCGCATCCTCCGTTTCGAAACTTCCCCCGGTGGTCGCCGCGGTCGGCGACCGCATGGAAGTCTACATGGACGGCGGCGTGCGCGGCGGCGTCGACGTGTTCAAGGCGGTGGCGCTCGGCGCGAAGGGCGTCATGGTCGGCCGTCCGTGGGTCTGGGCGCTCGCGGGCGCGGGCCAGAGCGGGGTGCGCAACCTGCTCGCCATGATGCAGCAGGAACTTCGCGTCGCCATGGCGCTGTCGGGCGTGCGCAGCGTCGCCGAGATCGGGCGCGACGCGCTCGACGACGCGGCGGCTCTTAGATAGCGCGCGCTACTTCGGCCGCTCCATCTGGAACAGGTCGTCCACGACCGCATAGTCCGCGAGATAGCCGCAGCGCGCGATGGGCTTGATCTCGGCAAGCTGCAAGACTCCGTCCTCGTCGATAAAGGCGGGATCGATATGCACGCCGACAACCTGGCCGAGCACCAGCCAATAATCGATGCCCTTGCCCTCGATATCCTTCAATTCCTGGATCGAGGTCACCTTGCATTCCATGGCGACCGGGCTTTTGGCGACGCGCGGCGGCTTCACGAGATTGCACGGCGCCATGTCGAGACCCGCGTGCAAAAATTCATTCTCGCCGCGCGGCAGCGTCGCGGACGTTTCGTTCATTGCGTGCCGCAGGTCCCAGGTCGGCATGTTCCAGACGAATTCGCCGGTCTCGCGCGCAAAAGCGAGCGAATCTTTCTCGCCGACCGACGAGAAAGCGAGGATCGGCGGACGGTCGGCGAAGGCGTTGAAGAACGAATACGGCGCGAGATTGATCGCCCCCGCTTTGCTCATGGTCGTCACCCAGCCGATCGGTCGCGGCGCAATGATCGCCTTGAACGGATCATGGCGCAGAATCGCGCGGTCGCGCTTCTCGGGGGTATAGAACAGCAAGGCTCGTCTCCAGTGCCGGCTTCGTGCGCCACAATAGAGACGCGTCCGCCTATTTCAACGTCTGCAGATACGCGATCACATTGGCCCGGTCCTGCTCATTCGGCAGGCCCTTGAAGAACATTTTGACGCCGTGCTTGTCGCCGCGGGGATCGGCGAGATAGGCGTCGAGTTCCTTCGTTGACCAGACGCCCGTTTCCGCCTTCATCGCAGGGGAATAATTATAGTCGGGAATGCTCGCCATCTTACGGCCGATGATGTTCCACAGCGTTGGCCCGACCTTGTTCACGCCAATTTCAACCGCGTGGCAGTTCTGGCAGGTGTGCGAGAATATCTCCTTGCCCGCCGCGGCGTTGCCGGCGTCTGCCGCCATCGCGCCCGATGTCATCGCCGCCACGGCGAAAAAAGCAAGCCCGATGGTCGGTTTCATGTGCATCTTCCTTCGATCAGCCGTTCTTCGGGAATTCCGGCGGTTTGCGTGGTTCTGTCGGCTCATTGCCGGTGGACCCGAGCGAACGGATATAAGCGACGATGTCGTCGATCTCGGCGCGCGAGAGAGACATGTTGGGCATCTTGCCGTGCGGCTCCGCGAGGAACGCGGCGAGCGGCTTCTTCTCGGTCTTGCGCCGCGCGATGTCGGCGAAGGTCGGCACATCGACGCTCGCCGATGTCTGGTCAGCCGCCACCACATGGCATGCCGCGCACCATTGCCTCGATATCTTCAATCCGTTCTCGGCGTCGGCGGCCAATGCCGGCGCTGTGGCGACGGCAAACGCTGCGATGGAAATAGCGCGCGAAACGTTTTTCATGTGGCCATGGTCCTCTGGTGTAGGCGCAGCGTCTTTGGCTTGCATCAAGCGGGAGCGACAACCGTCTCCGACCATCGTACAAGATCGGCCGTGACCTCGTCGCGGTTGGTCTCGTTCAGCGTCTCGTGACGCGCGCCGGGATAGACGCGCATCTCGACCTTGGTCAGCCCCGCCTTGCGATAGGCCTCCGCCAACGCCGGCAGATTGGCGCCGACGGGATCGTCCGAGCCGCTGAAAATATAGATCGGCAAATCCCTGCGGATACGCGCCAGGCGTTCGGGCTTCAACAATCCGCCGATCGCGTCGAGCAGATCGACGGCGAGCTGATTGGAAAATTCAAAACCGCAGAGGGGATCGGCGACATAGGCGTCCACCTCTTTCGGGTCGCGCGACAGCCAGTCGAACGCCGTGCGCGCCGGCTTGAAGGGCTTGTTGAACTCGCCAAACATCATCGCCTGCAACAGCGCGCTCTTGCCGCGCGCGCCCTGTCGCAAGCGTTCGATGCGCGCAATCATGCGGCCAACGCCCGCAATCGCCGGCGGCGGGCCATTGGAGCCCGAAAGGACGAGGCCCGCGATCGCGTCGCTATGGTCGGCGACGAAATCCTGCGCCATGAACGAACCCATGGAATGGCCGAGCAGGATGATCGGCAAGCCGGGATGATTGGCCGCAATGCGCCGGTTCAGCGTCCAGAGATCGCCGACGCATCTTCGCCAGCCGTCGCTGGCGGCGAAGAAGCCATGATCTCCCGCCACGGCCGTCTGGCCGTGGCCGCGATGATCGCCGGCGTAGACGGCGAAACCGTGCGCCGTCAGCGCTTGCGCAAGACGTCCGTATCGCGCCGCATGTTCGGCCAGGCCGTGCGCGATCTGAAATACGGCGCGTGGCGCGTCGTCCGGCAGCCAGCGATAGACGTGAATTTGCGCGCCGTCGTCCGCCGTCAGGCGAAAGCTGTCGGCGCGCATGTCAGAACGCCTTGAAGGTGATGATCGTGCGCGTGTCCACGATGCCGGGGATGGTCTGCACCTTTTGACCGACGAAATGACCGATATCTTCGTCGCGGTCGAGATAGAACTTGGCGAGAATGTCGAAATTGCCGGCGATGGAATAGATCTCCGAGGCGATCTCCGCCTCGGCCAGCGCGCTCGCTACCTCGTAGGTGCGCCCCAGCGCGCATTTGATCTCGACGAAAAATGTCTGCATTCCCTCACCCCGGCCGTCCAGCCTATTCTGCCAAGTCTATCTTGCAACCACTTCCACGTCCCGGTCGAGTGTCGATTGCACCTTGAATTGCGCCTGATAGGTCTTCCCCTCATGGCGCGCGATGGCGACATATTCGCCTTCCGCCAGCACCAGCGCCGGAAAGGCGCCGATCAGTTCCCGGATCACGTCGCCGCCCGGCGTCAGAACAGAGAAGGACGTATTGGCCAGCGCTTCGCCGCCCGGCTGGTTGACGAGCTTCAGCGTCATGGTCGCTGCGCGATGCTTCAGCGTCGCCTGCGTCGCCTTGCCCGCCTGCACGCGCAGGTCGGTGGTCACGATCGAGTTCGTCGCGGACGCCGCGCCCGTCGTCGTCGAATTGCCGAGATCGTAAAGCGTCGAGACGATATGGTACTGACCTTCCGGCAGGCAGATGAGATCGCCGGGCTTGCCCTGGTCGACCACCAGTTTGGCTTCGGAATTGCCGGGCGCCGGCACATAGATCGCAATCGAAATCCTCTGCGGCGCGATCGGCTGGTCGCCCAGCATGGTCGCGATCTTCAGCGCGCCGGCGTTCAGCACGATACGGTCGGTGACCGGCCGCGCCTCCACCACCACGCGCTTCGAGGCGCCCGCGAGGCCAAAGGCCGCATGGACGATATAGGCGCCGGCCGGCAGGTTGAAGCGGGGCGCAGCCTCGTCAGATTCCGCGACGATCTTGTGCGCGCCGTCGGGCTGCGCGCGCTCCTCGAACACCCGCCACTTGAGGCCGCCGCGCACGGGCTGGCTCTCGTTTGCGCCCAGCACCGCCGACATATAGAGCGCGCCCTGCGCCGCCTCGGCGGGCGCCTGGGTCGGCATATTGGGGCCGAACGATCCCGGCCCGAAGCTCGGCAGGCCCTGCGCCGCAGCGACGAGCGGGGCGAACAGGAGGGCGAGACCGGCGAACGCCGGCGCGTAGCGGAACGAAAACATTACGCCAGCCTTGGCCGCGGAATAAGGCAAGGTCAAGGATGGGGCGCCGGTTCGGTCGGCGGGACGCTTCACCCTGCCCGCTTCAAATCCGGCGGCGTCGCCTCGTCGGCGAACAGCGCCAGCGCCTCGTCGAGGCCCATCGACTGCTGCGCCTGCGAGCCGAGGCGACGGATCGAGACGGTGCGCTCCGCCGCCTCCTTGCGGCCGAGAACCAGCATGACGGGGACCTTGGCGAGCGAATGCTCGCGCACCTTGTAGTTGATCTTCTCGTTGCGCAGGTCGACGTCGACACGCAGGCCTTTCTTTCGGGCGGCGGCGACGATTTCCATCGCGAAATCGTCGGCCTCCTGCGTGATGGTTGCGACGACGATCTGCAGCGGCGCGAGCCACAGCGGCATATGGCCCGCGAAATGCTCGATCAGAATGCCGGTGAAGCGCTCCATCGAGCCGCAGATGGCGCGATGCACCATCACCGGCGGCACCTTTTCGCTGTTGGCGTCGATGTAGAAGGCGCCGAAGCGCTCCGGCAGGTTGAAGTCGACCTGCGTCGTGCCGCATTGCCAGTCGCGGCCGATGGCGTCGCGCAACACATATTCGAACTTCGGCCCGTAGAAGGCGCCTTCGCCCGGATTGATCGAGGTCTCGATCATGTTGCCGCTCTGCGCCTTGATGCGGTCGAGCACGCGGCTCATCACGCCTTCGGCATGATCCCACGAGGCGTCCGAGCCCACGCGTTTCTCGGGTCGCGTCGACAGTTTCACGACCAGCCTGCCGAAATCGAAATCGCCGTAGACCGAGAGGATGAGATCGTTGATCTTCAATATCTCGGCTTCGAGCTGGTCTTCGGTGCAGAAGATATGCGCGTCGTCCTGCGTGAAGGCGCGCACGCGCATCACGCCGTGCATGGCGCCCGAGGGCTCGTAGCGGTGCACGACGCCGAACTCGGCCATGCGCAGCGGCAGCTCGCGATAGGAGCGCAGGCCGTGCTTGTAGATCTGCACGTGGCCCGGGCAGTTCATCGGCTTCAGCGCGAACACGCGCTGGTCGGCCTCCGCATCGTCGGGGTTCATGAAGGCGGTCGCGGATTTCACCGCGAACATGTTGTCGGAATACCAGCCCCAATGGCCGGAGGTTTCCCACAGCGCCTTGTCCATCACCTGCGGCGCGTTCACCTCGTCGTAATCGCCGGCGAGGCGCCGCCGCATGTAGGCGACGAGCGTCTGGAACAGCGTCCAGCCCTTGGGGTGCCAGAAGATCGCGCCCGGCGCCTCCTCCTGGAAGTGGAACAGGTCCATCTCGCGGCCGAGCTTGCGATGGTCGCGCTTCTCGGCCTCCTCCAGGCGATGCAGGTAGTCGTCGAGATCGGCCTTCTTGGCGAAGGCCGTCGCATAGATGCGCTGGAGCATCGGCTTGGTCGAATCGCCGCGCCAATAGGCGCCGGCGACCTTCATGATCTTGAAGGCCTCGCCGATCTTGCCCGTGGACGTCATGTGCGGGCCGCGGCAGAGATCGAGCCAGTCGCCCTGGCGGTAGATTTTCAGGTCCTGGTCGGCGGGGATCGCTTCGACCAGTTCGACCTTGAACGCTTCGCCCGCCTTCTCGAAATGGGCGATCGCCTGCTCGCGCGTCCACACTTCCTTGGTGAAGGGTTTATCGCGCGCGACGATCTCGCGCATCTTCCTTTCGATCGCCGAAAAGTCTTCGGGCGTGAAGGGCTCGGCGCGATAGAAATCGTAATAGAAGCCGTTCTCGATCACCGGCCCGATCGTCACCTGCGTCCCCGGAAACAGGGTCTGCACGGCCTCCGCCAGCACGTGCGCCGCGTCGTGGCGGATGAGTTCGAGCGCGCGCGGGTCTTCGCGCGACACGAATTCGATGCGCGCGTCGCGATCGATCGGATCGGCGAGATCGACGAGTTCGCCGTCGAGCGCCATGGCGACCGTGCGCTTGGCGAGGGAGGGCGAGATGGACTTGGCGATGTCGAGGCCGGAGACGCCGGGCTCATAGGCGCGCGAGGCGCCGTCGGGAAAAGTCACCGAGATCATGTCTGCTCCTTGACGCTCACTCGCCGATACAAATCGGCGTAAGCCACGCGCCGCAACGCGCGAGCGACCTTCTAAAGAACCGCGCGGCAAAGGGAAAGCCGTTTTTCCGCGCCCGGCGCCGCCCGCGCGCCACGAAACCCGCCGCCCGTCCGCGCGTTGAACGCTGAAGTCCGCGTTCGACGGAGACCTTCATGCCCGCCGACATACGCAAGGGAATGCCCGATCCGAAGCTCGATCGCGCGGCCTTCGAGCGGCGGTTTCTCGCCCGTTTCGCCGATCCCGCCTTCGATTCCGTGCTTCTCCATCTGCGGCGCGCGGCAGGGATCGCGTGGGAGGCCTACGACGAAGGCCGCAAGGCGCCCGTCACCCGCAGGGCCGGCATCGGCTACGCCGATCCTGCCTATGCGCTCGCCGTCGACTGGCTGGAGGCCCGCGCCGCCATCGACGCGGCGCGCGCGCAGCACGACGACGACGCCGGTCCGGCGCGGTTCCTGCTCGTCAACGCCTCGCCGCGCTCCGAGCACACCTGTCCCGGCGAAATGTCCAAGACCTGGCGCCTCGTCGAGACGGCCGCGACGATTCTCGGGGGCGACGGCGCGGCCTGCGAGACGCTCGACCTCGCGCGCCTCGCTTCCGGCTACGACCTGCAGATCCATCCCTGCAAGGCCTGTTTTTCGACGAGCCCCGCGCTCTGCCACTGGCCCTGCTCCTGCTATCCCAACCACGCGCTGGGGCAGGTCAATGACGCCATGAACGACATCTATCCGATGTGGGTGCGCGCGCATGGAATCATGATCGTCACGCCCGTCCACTGGTATCAGGCGACCTCGGGCCTGAAGGCGATGATGGATCGTCTCGTCTGCGCCGACGGCGGCAATCCCGACCCGACGACGACGCACGGCAAGCATGTCGACGAGGCCAAGCCGCTTGAAACGGGCTGGCCCTACCCCAAACATCTGGCTGGCCGCGCGTTTTCTGCGATCGTGCACGGCGACGCCGCGGGCGTGGAGAACCTGCGGCGCATCCTGTCGGATTGGATGAGCGACATGGGGCTTCGCCCGGCCGGCGAAGCCGCGCTGCTCGACCGCTACATCGGCTATTACAAGCCCTACGGCGAAAGTCACGCCGAACTCGACGGCGACGAAGCGCTGTTCGCGGAAGTCCGCAACGCCGCTGCAACCCTGCGCGAGGCGGTCGACCGCTGGCGGCGCGGCGACGGCAAGGCCGGCGCGGAGCTGCGTCCACCACGCCAGAAATAGGCGCCCTTGCCGATTGCGCCCTCTTCGGCCTAAGTCCTGTCTGACCAGTATGACCCCGGATGGGCATGTCCAGGCAGGACCTGAAACTCTTTCTTCTCGGCCTCGCCGGCACGCTGCTGATCGGCAGCGGCGCCTGGCTGCTGATCGATATGTTGCAAGGTCCTCCCGCGCAGGAAGCGGCGAGCCCGCCCGTGGTCGCGGCGCCCGAGACTGCCGTCAAAACGGCGCCCCCGGCCGATTCTGCGCGCGCCGGCGTCGAGGAAACGATAGCCAACGCGCCCGAAATAGCCCGTTTCTTCGATCGGCTGCGGCTTGCCCTGCCTTCCGATTACGAATCGGCGGTAGCCGCGCTGGCTGCGCGCCGTTCAGGCGGCGCGACGGATTCGGCGGACTACGACCTCTCGCAGGCCGTGAAAACGCTGCGCCAATCGCGTGGCGCGCTCGCCGCCAAGGCGGACGGCAAGGCGCTCAGCCGCGTGTTCGACGCGCAGCTCGCGGTTCTCAAGGCGCTGGGCGCGGCCAACTCTCGCTTGTGCGTCGATTTCCTCTACGGCGGGGCGAGCGAAGCCTTCCTGAAATTCTCCGCCGACAACCGCGGGCTGGTGTCTGACCTCGCCGTCGCCGGTCTCGACGCCATTCTCGACGGCAAGGAAAAGAACATTTCCCGCACCACGCCGACGGAATCCGATTTCCAGATGTTCGAGACCTCGCTGCGCCAGAATGGCGTCGGCACGGCCGAGATAGGCGCGCTGCTCGACGGCAAGACGCCCGACCCGCCGATTTCCGACGATCGCATGTGCGCGGCGGGCAAAACCTATCTCGAAACGCTGCAGCAGATGCCCGACGACGTGCGCGGCCGTATCCAGGCGCTCGCCGTCGACCTGATGGCGCGCTCCTAGCCCGGCTCGACTTCCTCGCACGCGAGCGGCCCGCGCCATTTGCCATAGCGCCAGAAATGCGCGGCGTCCGCGCCTGCGGGCTTTTCGCGCGGCACGGGATCGAAACCCGCCGTGCCGCCGGGGCGGCACCGGCAGATGCGGGCAAGGCCCATCCAGCCGCCGCCCCACAGGCCGAATCGTCCGATCGCCTCGCTCGTGTAGTCCGAGCAACTCGGCAGATGCCGGCATTGCCGGCCCATCAGCGCCGACAGCGTCAATTGGTAGCCGCGGATCGCGCCGCGCGCGAGCAGCGCGGGCGCATCCTCGACATTCCTGTAGCGAAAATCGTCCGCCATTGCGGCGTCCTAACCGGCCGCGCCGGCGGCCTGCTTCGCCTCGGCCTCGGTCGCAGCCTCCGCCGTCGCCTCGAAGGTCAGGAGCGTCGAGGCGTGACGCGCCTTGTAGCCGCGCACCGGCTCCAGCGCGGCGATGTCTGCCCATTTGCCCTGCGGCGGCGCGCCGTTCTCCTTCAACATGCGGCGAACTTCGTCGCGCAGCGCCCGCAATTCCTCGGGCGTCGAGCCGATCACGTGCCGCGCCATGATCGACGACGAGGCCTGGCCGAGCGCGCAGGCCTTCACGTCGTGCGCAAAATCCGAGACGCGGCCGTCGGTCATCCGCACATCGACCGCGACCGTGGAGCCGCAGAGCTTGGAATGCGCGGCCGCGCTCGCGTCCGGTCGCTCGAGGCGTCCCAGCCGCGGGATATTCGCGGCGAGTTCGAGAATGCGCTTGTTGTAGATTTCGTCGAGCATCGCTTCGGGCGTCCCGGGCTAGCGAAAACCGGCCCGCAGCCCTATGTCCTATATAGTCGCCCTGCGCGTGTTGGCGAAGAGCGACGAGATTTCGGGCGATTGTTCGAAATTCCCTCTGGAGGCTCCACATGGATGCAGTGGTTAAGTCCTTGAACGCCCGAAATGTTTCCAAGTTAGACCCAAGGCCGAAATCCCCAGCGCCCTCCCAGGAGGAGGCGGAGGCGGCCGTGCGCACGCTGCTCGCCTATGCCGGCGAGGACCCCGATCGCGAGGGCCTGGTCGATACGCCGCGACGCGTCGCCAAGGCCTATCGCGAATTGTTCGCGGGCTATGCGCAGGACGCCGGCGAGATTCTCGACCGCGTGTTCGAGGAGGTCGAGGGCTACGACGACATGGTGCTGGTGCGCGACATTCCGTTCGCGTCGCACTGCGAGCACCATATGGTGCCCTTCGTCGGCAAGGCGCATGTCGCCTATTTCCCGCGCGACGGCGTCGTCGGCCTGTCGAAGATCGCGCGTCTCGTCGACATGTATGCGCGCCGGTTCCAGACGCAGGAAGCCATGACCGCGCAGATCGTCGAGGCGATCGAGACGCACCTCAAGCCGCGCGGCGTCGCCGTCTACATCGAGGCCGAGCACATGTGCATGTCCATGCGCGGCGTGCGCAAGCAGGGCGCATCGACCGTGACGACGCGCTTCACCGGCCTGTTCCGCGACGAGCCCGCCGAGCAGGTGCGGTTTCTGAGCATGGCGAAGGGCTGATCCGGCGGCGCGCGCCATTGAAAAGCGCGCGCGCCGCGTGCCATGGTGCGCCCGCAAACGAGGACGCCCATGCCTGTCTACAAACTCGAGAACCTGTCGCCTGAATTGCCGCGCGACGGCCGCTATTTCGTCGCGCCCGGCGCGCATGTCATCGGCAAGGTGCGCATGGGCGAGGATTCGAGCGTGTGGTTCAACGCCGTCGTTCGCGGCGACACCGACCTCATCGACATCGGCGCGCGCGCCAACGTTCAGGACGGCTGCGTGCTGCATACCGATCCGGGCTTCGCGCTTGTCATCGGCGCCGACGCCACGATCGGGCACAATGTCATTCTGCACGGCTGCACGATCGGCGAGGGCGCGCTGATCGGCATGGGCGCGACGATTCTCAACGGCGCGAAAATCGGCAAGAACTGCCTCGTCGGCGCCAATGCGCTCGTCACCGAGGGCAAGGAGTTTCCCGACAATTCGCTGATCGTCGGATCGCCGGCCAAGGTCGCGCGCACGCTCGACGAAAAAGGCGCCGGCGCGGGCCGCATGATCGCGGCCGTCTACGCGGCGCGGGCGAAGAAATTCCGCGAGGGCCTGAAGAAGATCGAGGATTGATCGCCGATCAGAGGATAATGTCCTCGTCGAACTCTTCGATCGGAATGAGCCGGGAGAATTCGACCGCAAGACCGCCGTTGAAGTGACGCACCACGCGCCCCGAGCGGCGGCCGATCTCGACGCGCGAGCCGACGGGCGGCAAGGTTTCGCATCTGAGGCCGACGCCCGACACCGAGACGTCGACGATTTCGACAGCCAGCGTCGCGCCGCCTTCCGCGAGCATGTCCGCAGCTTTTTGCTTCGGCGCGATGCGCTTGTGTCGACGGCTGGCGACGCCGTCGTCCGCATCGCTATTGGCCATCCAGGTAAGCAGGTCAGCCACGCGCTCCCGCTTGCTCGCGGGCAGGATCAGGGCGACGGCAAATCCGCCCTCGACATGACGCACGATCATGCCCTCCAGCCGTCCGAGCTCTTCGAAATAGAACACGACGCGCTCGCCGACCGCGCCCCTCGCAGGGCCGGCGATCAGCAGGCCGCCGGGAGAGGCGTCGACCGTGCGACACGGAAATTCCTGCTTGTTTTCGAGCATATAGCGCCCGGCGATCGACACCTTGACGCGCTGATGGCGCCGACGTTCGGCCGATCTTGGGTTGGTTCTCGAAACTGGCAGCGACAAGACCCGTCCTCTTCGCACGCGTGATCGCATGGACTCTATGACGGCTTGGTTAATGGTCGCTTACGCCTCGGAAGCGCAGAACGCTGTAAAGTGAACAAATTGGGCGCGGATTAGGAGAGTCCGCCGCGGATGACCCTGAATTGCGGACGCCCCTGCGCGCGCCGTTCGACGCCGCCCGGCGAACGCTGCATCAGCGGCAACTCGACGGTCGGGCGGGCGCTTGAGAGAATTCTGAGCGAGCGCAGCTCGAGCCTCTCGATCGGGATCAGGCCGACCCATTCCGGAAGATGCGCGGCCGCAAGCGAACCGAGCACGCGCGCATGCGTGCGTCCGTGATGGCGCAACGGCAGCAGCAGCAGTTCGAAATCAACCGGCGCGCGCCCGGCAAGCTGCGTTTGCGCGCCGGCGACCACCGGGCAGGCGCCGTCCATGACCGTCAGCAGCACGGCGGCGATATTGGCGCGGTCGTCGCCCCACATGTCGAGGAAGGAGCGGCCTTTCAGATCGCGCGCCCACAGCGCGTTGATGCGCGCGCCGCTGAGCCGCAGGGGAAAGAGCGAGTCTCGGTCAGCTTCGATCATGAAGGTGTCAGACAGGATCGAGCGGATCGCCGCCGGATCGATGTCGGCGCGGTCCGGCGCCGCCCGGTGTCGGCGAAGCGCATTCCAGTATCCGTAAAGCTCCCGCGTCGCCTGCTGTCTCATCGTTCCTCAAGTCCTTGCCGGACCGGCTGTTTTCATTCGGCACAGTGCGAACGGAACGCCCGCGTCTCACCTCCCGACAGCAGGGCGCGTGCCATTCGGATGCGCGTTAACGCTAACCGGGCGCCTCTATTGCGCTGTCGGGCTGAAAATGGGAGAAAACAGGGAAGACGCAGCGACTTAGGCCTTCGGCTCCCGGCTCCGGGTCGCAAGCGTTACGGGCGCAGGGCGTTCCGTGACATGGCTCATCGATGGACACGTGCGCTGTGGCGCGCGTGTCGGCGGCGGGAGAAGGCTCCTCGTTTGAGGGGAGGAACCCGGCTCAGGTTCTTCCCCCAAGTCGCTGTCCCCACATGACGCAGGTCTCTGCCTCCGAACGCCAGTTTGCACGCGCCGGCGACGCCGCCGTCGCCATCGTCCTGGCGCTTGTTCTCGTGCATCTCCTGCGCCAGGCGCTCGATCCCGAACTCGATTTCCGCTTCGTTGCGGAGCTGGCCTTCACGCCCGCGAATTTCAGCGCCGGCGTCGCGCCGGAGGACATCTGGCGGGCCGCCCGACAAGCGGTCGAACGCGGCGAGGCTTCGACGGAAGAAGTCGCGCTGTTGATCGGGCTTTCGCCCCGCTGGTGGACGCCGCTCACCTATTCCTTCCTGCACGGCGGGTTCACGCACATCGCGGTCAACGGCGTGTGGCTACTCGCCTTCGGAACGGCTGTTTGCCGGCGTTTCGGCGGCCTGCGCTTTCTCGTCTTCTTCGCGTTCGCCGCCATCGCAGGCGCGCTCGCCTTTTTCGTCGTTCACCCCCTCGGTCTTCAGCCCGTGGTCGGCGCCTCGGCCGCCATTTCCGGCGCCATGGGCGCTGCGGTCCGGTTCGCCTTCGCGCCTGGCGGCCCGCTGGGCGGCGGTTTTGCTCCGCCGCGCGATCTGCGGGCTTACCGTCAGCCGGCCCCCCGCCTGCGCGTGCTGCTTTCCGACCGGCGCACCATGACATTCGTCGTACTGTGGTTTGCCGCGAACTTTCTTTTCGGCGCCGTCGCGCCGCCGGGCGCCGAGGGCGGGTCGGTCGCCTGGGAAGCCCATATCGGCGGCTTCCTGGCGGGATTTCTGGGCTTTCGCCTGTTCGATCCGCCGCGCGCAAACATGCTAGACCACGACAACGAAAGCGGCTTGCGCGCCTGAACGAAGCGGCGCATCCTTGCATCAAAAGACGGTCTCAAACCGCGTTTGTCAGCAAACGAACAGCAAGAGGCCAGCAATGACTGTCGCACGCATACTCGCGATCAAAGGGCGCAACGTGGTCACCGCGGAGCCGCACCTGACCTTGCGTGAGGCCGCCGACATTCTCTGCCGCAACCGCATTGGCGCGGTTGTCGTCGCCGGTCCGGCTCTCGAGGTTCTCGGCATTCTCTCGGAGCGCGACATCGTCCGCGCCGTATCGGCCGGCGGCGGCGGCGCGCTCAACGATCAGGTCGCCAAGCACATGACCGCCAAGGTGATCACCGCGACGGAAGACCAGCCGATCGACAAGACGATGAGCGTCATGACTGAAAGCCGCATTCGCCACCTTCCCGTTTTGGGCGACGGCAAGCTTATCGGCGTGATTTCGATCGGCGACGTCGTGAAGATCCGGCTCGAAGCGATCGAGAGCGAGCACAAGGCGCTGCGCGAGTATATCGCGAGCGCGTGAGCGGCAAGCGCGCGGCGATTTATTTCGCCGGGCGGCCGCCGAGAATCGCGATCATTTCCGTGTAGCCGCGCGCCTGGGCGTGCTGCAGCGGCGTGACGCCCTGCCTGTCGGCTATGTCGCGCTTGGCGCCGGCGTCGACGAGCGCGCGCACGGTCGCGACGTGACGCTTGCCGCCATCGCCGAGGATCACCGCCTCGATCAGCGCCGTCCAGCCGAGATTGTTGACATGATCGAGCGGCGCGCCGGCGCGGATCAGCTCGCGCACGACGCCGTCATGCCCGAGGTGGGCGGCGGCGATCAGCGCCGTGCCGTCGTAGACGCTCGTCGTCAGCTTCGCGCTTGCGCCGGAGGAGAGCAGCGCCTTGAGCGTCTCCTCGTCATCCTGCACCGAGGCGATCGTCACCGCGTCGTACTTCTGGTTGTCGAGCAGCGCGGTGTCGGCGCCAGCGGCGATCAGGATCTTCGCAACATCCGGGCGGCGCCGAAACGTTGCGACGTGCAACGGCGTGCGGCCATTGGCGTCTCGCGCGTTCACGCCCTGCGAGCCGAGCTTGCGCACATCCTCCGGCGTTCCGCGCGCTGCGGCCGCGTGTAGCCCGGTATAGGCCGCAAGCTCGCTCTGCGTCGGCGGCGTCTGCGCGCAGGCGCATCCGACATTCAACGCCAGCCACATTGCCGCAAGCGCGATCCTTCGCATGATTCCTCCCTTGCCGTTCGCATTTTTCAGGCGAACGTGCAGGAAAGGGCGCGCAGCTTCAAGCGGACGCGGCAGGAGCGCTCACGTGCGCGCCCTGATTGAGGTGTTCGAGAATGTCGGGCAGCCGGCGCCGCGCCGTTTCCCGGCCGATCTCGATCATCTCGGCGGCGCGATGGAAATCGAACAGGCCGAATTTCTCGAGCCGCGTATTGATGAGTACGTCCGGCGGATCGCCGGCAAGCCGCGAGCGCGCGATGCGGTCCTGCGTGATCGAGAATGCATCGAGCATGACGGAAGCGACGCCCGGCCCGTCGTGCGCGCTGCGACGCAGACGCCGCTTGATGAGCGCGGTCGGCGAAGCGACGCCGCCGAGCCAGCCGCGACCGGCGGCGGCGTCCTCCACCTTCTGCGCCAGAACGTTCGTCGTCTCGTCGCCGATATTGCGGTCGCCGATCACGGTGCCGCGGAACATGGAATCGGAGACGACGTTCACCGCGATGACGAGATCGGCGCCGAGCGCGCGACAGACGGAAACAGGAATGGGATTGACCAGCGCGCCGTCGAACAGCCACCGCCCGTCCACGTTCAGCGGTTCGAGCAGGCCGGGAAGCGCGTAGGAGGCGTTGAGCGCGCGCGCGAGCGGACCCGACCGCAGCCATATCTCATGGCCGGTCGAAATTTCGGTGGCGACCGCCGCGAAAGGAATGGGCAGGCCTTCCACCGTCTTGCCCACCAGCGCCGCCTCGAGCTTTTCGCGCAGGCGGGCGCCGGAAAACAGGCCGCCGCCGGAGAAGGACAGATCAAGCAACGACAGCACGCGACGGCGCGACAGCGACAGGCTGAAACCTTCGACGGCGTCGAGCTGGCCGGCCGCATAGCAGCCGCCGACGAGCGCGCCGATCGAGGTGCCGGCGATGATGTCGGGCTTCAAGCCGGCCGCCTCGAATTCCCGCAGGATGCCAATATGGCACCAGCCGCGCGCCGCGCCGGCGCCGAGCGCAAGGCCGATCTTCGGGCGCCGCGGGGCGGGATTTGCGGAAGGCGGCGTCAGCGGCCGCGCCGGCGCAATCTGCGCGGCGGCGCCGGATTCGTCATTCCACATCGCCTGGGCTTTACGCATGAACGACATCATGGCCGAACTCGCTTGTGGGGCTTCGCCCCGTTTCCTCCTTTGCGAAGGCTGATCCGGCACGGTCGCTAGATCATTAATAAAATGGCGTGTAAACGCGAAAGTTCCAGCGCCGTTAACGCTTTATGAATTTCAGCGCGCCGGTCGCAGGATCGACGGCGCGATAGAAGCAGGACTTGCGGCCAGTGTGGCACGCGCCGCCGTCGCCGCCGGCCTCCACGCGCAGCAGAATGGCGTCCTGGTCGCAATCGACCCGCATCTCCACGACGCGCTGCGTCTGGCCGGACGTGTCGCCCTTGCGCCAGAGCGCCTTGCGCGACCGCGACCAATAGTGCGCGACGCCGCTCTCCATCGTCAGCCGCAGCGATTCAGCGTTCATGTAGGCCAGCATCAACGGCTCGTTGGTCGACGCCTCGACCGTCACGCACACGATCAGTCCCGCCGCATCGAAGCGCGGCGCGAAGACGCCGCCCTCTTCCAGCGCGTGCTTGTCCTTGATGTCAGCGAAGCCTTCGCCCGCCATGTCCCGTCCTTCGTTCATCGCGAATCTGTCATAGTCGCGCCGCATGTCGCGTCGCGCCCGCTTTTTCGTCTACGCCTTCGGCGCCACGCTCGTCGCGGGCGCGGGCGCGCTCGGCTGGTATATCACGCAACGCGCCGGCCAGAACCGCGCGCTGGTCGTTTCCAGCATCGGCGACGTCACGCTCGCCTATGCGCCGGCCTATGCGCGCTTCGGCGGCGGCCGCTCGGGCGGGCGCTTCGACACGCTGGAGCTCGCCGCGACCTTCCCGGACTTCCGTCCGGCCGGCGACAGCGTCACGCCGCTTGCCGAAGCCGACGGTTCGGGCAAGTCGGCGCTCGTTTTCTTCACCTTCGCGCGCGCCGACCGCAAGGCGGATCCCGCCGACATGGTCGGAATGCTCTACGCGCGCTTCCTCGAGCCTCGCGTCGAGGAAACGGAGGAAGGCCTGATCCGGCGCGCCTTCCAGGACGGCTCGCCCTATCAGGGCGAGGACCTTTATTTCGCCCCGCCCGAGGGCCGCGCCTTCGCTGCACGCTGCG
>WBZM01001453.1_pt1 | contig 23410 bp, 25 predicted proteins | sample 5204271 | NCBI WGS metagenome assembly WBZM01 (sample SAMN12344346, study PRJNA552823) | activated sludge metagenome | biome: Activated sludge suspended growth; feature: Nitrification reactor; material: Wastewater; isolation source: activated sludge from nitrification reactor of wastewater...
GGCACCAGCGGCGGTCGCGCTTGGCATGGTCGACGATGTTCTCGGGCCCTTCCTCGTATGACCCTTCCAGATCCTCGTCGAGCCGCACCTCCCAGCCGCCGCGCGCCAGCAGCGCCGCCTCGACATAGTCGTGGGAAAGGATATGCCCGCCGAACGGCGGTGTCCCCGACAGGACCGGCAGCCCGCAGCATTCGGCGAAGGCCCGCATCCTCACCAGCGCGTTGTGCCCCCAGAAGGGGCCCGTCTCGCCCTGCATGTGCGCAAGGCCCCGGGCGAAGACCGGCGAATAGAAGCTGGCCGAAAACTGCATCGCCCGGCCGAAGCGGGACTGGGCGCGCACCACCTTGGGCAGGCTCTGCAGAAGGCCGAGGCGCGGTTCCGCCTCCATGCGTCGCACCATCTCGGCGACGGTTGCCCCCTCCATCAGGCTGTCGGCATCAAGGATGAGCGCATAGTCGTAGGCCGCGCCCGAGGTCTTGATGAAGTCCTCGATGTTGCCGGCCTTCTTGCCGGTGTTCGCGGCCCGGCGGCGATAGAAGATGTGCCCCTCGCCACCGGTTTCGCGCAACAGACGCTCCAGCCAGAATTCCTCGCGCCGGCCCAGCGCCGCATCGCGGGTGTCTGACAGGATGGCGAAATCGACCTGCATCGCCGGCTCGGCCTCGCGGATCGAACGGTACATCGCCGCCACCCGCGCAAAGGTCACTACCGGGTCTTCGTTGTAGACGGGCACCAGAACCGCGGTCCGGCCCTCGATGGGGCGCCGGGGCGCGGCATCGATGCGGCGCGGCAGCAGGCCGACAAGCCCGCCGGCTGCCCCCCATGCCAGCCACAGCGTACTGGCCAGAATCAGCGCCGCCCGCAGGATATCGACCGGCTGCACCCCGTCTGCAGCACCGTACTGCAGGAAAAGCGCCGTCGCCCCAAGCCCCGTGACCGCGGCAAGTCCCAGCGACAGCGCCCGCAATCCGCGGGTCCGCGCCGGCGCGGGGCGGTGTCTTCCCCTTCTGGGGGACAAAGCCATGTTCTAGCGTCCCGCGCCCGCCCGCTCGGCCCGCATCACGAACAGCCAGCGCTGTACGCGACGACGCAGGCGCTGCGTCAGCGGGCGGCCCTCCAGCACCTGCCGCGGCATGGCCAAGGGCGCGACCGGAAGCCCGTGCGCATGGGTTGCGGCCTGACTGCCGGCCTGATCGAAAGTCTCACGCTTCATGACGGTCTGACCCATTGGAACAACCAGATTTCGGACAGCTTGCGTCCGAACCCGGCAATGTGCGCCGAAAGCTCCACCACGGCACTAGGCTCGCTGGCCACATCGACGACCAGCCGCCATATATCCGTGCCCCGGACCTTGGACAAGGTGGTCACTTCTGCGGTGCCGTTAGCGACTGACACCACCGGCAAAAGCTCGCCGGTATCGTCGGGCAGCCGCGACAGAAGGCCGCCGCGGAAATCGACGACGAACTTGCGGGTGTCGGGTTTGTCGGAACTGCCGGCGTTGCCGCCGTGGCCGGTGCGGGTTTCATGGACCCAGGCCAGATCCTGCAGATCCGAAGGGGGCAGGTCGCCCCACCGCATGCGGTAGGAAAACTCGCGCGCGTCGCCGGCCTTGACCGGCTCCTTCGGCACCCAGAAGGCCACGATGTTGTCGTTGACCTCCAGATCGGACGGAATCTCGACCAGCCGTACCGCGCCCTCGCCCCAGTCCCCCATGGGCTCGACATCGCACGAGGGGCGCCTTTCGTAATGCGCCTCGGCGTCCTGATAGGTCTGGAAATCGCGGTCGCGCTGGTAAAGCCCGAAACTCCGGGGCCGCGCCAGCGCGATATAGGAACTGCCCAGCGTCTTGGGGTTGTTCAGCGCCCGCCACAGCACATCGCCGTCCTCGCGCGCGATGCGCAGTCCGTTGCTGTCATGCACCTGCGGACGATAGTCGTCGAACCCCGCGCGGTTCACCTCGGAATAGAGGAACATCGAGGTCAGCGGCGCCACGCCCAGCTGTTCGACATCGGCGCGGAAGAACAGCCGCGCGGTGACGTCGATCACCGTCTCGGCCCCCGGGGCGATGACGAAGCGGTAAGCCCCGGTGACCGAGGCACTTTCCAGCGCGGCATACAGCGTGACGGTCCGCGCGCCCGGTGCCGGACGTTCCAGATAGAAGGCCGAGAACCGGGGAAACTCCTCCGCGCTCGACAGTCCGGTGTTCACGGCAAGACCGCGCGCCGACAGGCCGTAGAAGTTGTCGCGGCCCAGCGCGCGGAAATAGCTTGCCCCGGCAAAGGCCACGACCTCGTCGAAAAGGTCGGGGCGGTTCAGCGGTGCGTTCAGCCGGATGCCGGCGACGCCCGGCAGCGCGAACCCCTGCGGAATCTTGGTCGCCACGTCCCCGCGGTATTCGAAATCGGCGGCCGAAAAGTCCATCGGCCTGGCTGTGCCGTCGACGATCTCGAAGACCTGCACCGGCTCCTTGAACAGCCAGCCCGGATGGAAGGCATGCACCCGGAACCCGCTGCCGTCGAAGTTCCACCGCGCCTTGTCGGGCCAGAACACGATCTTCTGGAAGTCGTCATAGGTCAGTTGCGACAGCGCCTCGGGCAGCGCGGGTGCAACCGCAGGCTCGGCCGCGGCGCGGGCCTGCATCTCGACCGTAAGCTTGTCGAAGTCGAAAGGCGCCTCGGGCGAAGCTGCAGGCCCGGCAGGCGCCGCCGCAGGCTGTTCCTGCGCACGCAGAATCCCCGGCAGCCCGGTCGCCCCCAGAAGCACCGCCAGCGGCGCAAATCCCAAGACCGTTCGCCGTCTCATCCCGGCGGGTGTTTTCCGTTCGGTTAAAGTCATGTAATCCCAACGAATCCCGTTAACGCCCGGCGCATCAGACGCTGCCTCTACTGAATCCGAAGGCAAAAGATGATCTTCAATCTTTGCATGGCTGCCCTGATATTTTCGCATATCGGCACCTGACGGCCACTCGCCGCCAGGCAGGTGCTTGCGACCCGCGGGCAGCAATTGGGCTCTTTCATTTTTTATTTCAATAGCTTGCCTTGTAACATCGCAGCGATCGCATTCCACGCGCGGCCCATCCTGGCTGACCTGCCGGCGTGCGCCGACACAATGTCTTTGGCGCAAAGTCGCCGGCGCCGCGTTCCACTTGCTCGATTGCCGGGCAGTTTCCCGCCGTTGACGCCCCGCCACGCGCCCCCTACACCCGCCCTGACGCAGCCGCCCGATGGACCCATGCCCGATTACTTCGCCTATACGGACGGCGCCTGCAGCGGCAATCCCGGCCCCGGCGGCTGGGGGGCGCTTCTTGTCGCGCGCGACGGCGACACTGTGCTGAAGGAACGCGAGCTTTCGGGCGGCGAACCCGAAACCACCAACAACCGGATGGAGCTTCTGGCGGCGATCTCGGCGCTCGAGGCGCTGGGGCGCGGCACCGCCATCACCGTCGTCACCGACAGCGCCTATGTGAAGAACGGCGTCACCGGCTGGATCCACGGCTGGAAGCGGAACGGCTGGAAGACCGCCGACCGCAAGCCGGTCAAGAACGCCGACCTCTGGCTGCGGCTCGACGAGGCCCAGGCCCGCCACCGCGTGACCTGGGAATGGATCAAGGGCCACGCCGGCCACGCCGAGAACGAACGCGCCGACGCGTTGGCCCGCGCTGGCATGGCACCCTACAAGCCGGGGCGGCCGGCGACATGACCCTGATCACCGCGCTCGACTATGCCGCGGTTCTGGTCTTCGCGCTTTCCGGTGCGCTGGCGGCCAGCCGCGCGCAGCTCGACCCCGTGGGGTTCATCTTCATCGCCACGCTGACCGGGGTCGGCGGCGGGACGCTGCGCGACCTTCTTCTGGCGCGCGGCCATGTGTTCTGGGTCGAACGGCCCGAATTCATCGTGATCTCGGCCGCCGCCGCGATGGTTGTCTTCTTCTCTGCGCATCTACTGGAAAGCCGTTACCGCGCGCTCCTGTGGCTCGACGCGCTGGCGCTTGGCGTTGCGGTCCCGGCCGGAACGGGCGTTGCGCTCGATCTCGGCCAGGGGCCGGTCATCGTGCTTATCATGGGGATGGTGACGGGCTGCCTCGGCGGCCTCATGCGCGACGTGGTCTGCAACGAGGTGCCGCTGGCGCTGAAGCAGTCCGAACTTTACGTCACCGCCGCCTTCTGCGGCGCCGGGTCGGCGCTTGTCGCGCTGGCGCTCGGCCTGTCGCAGCCGCAGTCGCTTGTGCTTGCCGGCATCGTCACCTCGGCGCTGCGTGCCGGATCGCTGGTTTTCGGCTGGAGCCTGCCGGCCTACCGCGCCCACCCGCCCCGGCGCTAGCGCGGCCCGTAGGTCCGCCACAGCCAGATCAGGGCCATCGCGCCCAGCACCGCGCCGACAAACCCCGCCGCCCAGCCCGCAACCGACACCAGCGCCCGGATCGTCAGCCCGCCCACCAGCGCGCCAAGGATGCCGATGGCAATGGTGGTGATCGGGTCGGCGTTCACCTTCATCAGCCGCGTGGCCAGAAAGCCTGCGGCAATGCCGACGATCAGAAGGGCAAGGGCGGGCATGGTCACCTCCGGTGAAGCTGTCCCCTATATGGGAACGTCATGCCCCCGATGTCAGGGGGCGGCGCCCGCCGTGTCAACCCAGCCGCGCCGGCAGCGTCAGACCCCTCAGCACCTCTCCGGCCGGCATCGCCCGCTTGCCCTCGCGCTGCGCCTCCAGAACCTCGACGGCGCCCTCCCCGCAGGCCACGGTAAAGCCCGCCAGCACCTGCCCCGGCGCGCCCCGGCCGTCCGCAACGCGCGACCGCAGCAACTTGATCCGCTCGCCCGCAACCTCGGTCCAGGCCCCCGGAAAGGGTGACAGCCCGCGGATCAGCCGGTCCACCTCGGGTGCCGGGCGGGTCCAGTCCACCCGCGCCTCGGCCTTGTCGATCTTGGCGGCGTAGGTCACGCCGTCAGCCGGCTGCGGCACGGGGGGCAGATCGGCCAGCCGCTCCAGCGCCTCCACGATGGCCCCGGACCCCAGCGCCGACAGCCGGTCGTGCAGATCGGCGGTCGTCTCGCCGGCCCCGATGGCGACCGTCCGCCGCAACAGCACCGGCCCGGTATCCAGCCCTTCGTCCATCTGCATGATGCAGACGCCGGTTTCCGTATCCCCTGCCATGATCGCCCGGTGGATCGGCGCCGCCCCCCGCCAGCGCGGCAGCAGCGAGGCGTGGATGTTCAGGCAGCCGTGGCGCGGCGTGTCCAGCACGGCCTTCGGCAGGATCAGCCCGTAGGCCACCACCACCGCCACATCCGCGCCCAGCGCAGCGAAGGCCGCCTGCTCGGCCGAACCCTTCAGGCTGGCCGGATGGCGCACCGGCAGGCCCAGCGCCTCGGCCCGGGCCTGCACCGGGCTCGGCCGGTCCTTCTTGCCGCGCCCCGCCGGCCGCGGCGGCTGGCAATAGACGCAGACGACCTCGTGCCGCGAAGCCAGCGCATCGAGCACCGGCACCGAAAACTCGGGCGTCCCCATGAAGACGACCCGCATCAGCCGGCCAGCCTGCGCAGCTTCTGAAGCCGTGCGATCAGCATCTTCCTTCGCACCGGACCCAGCCGGTCGATGAAGACGCGGCCCTCCAGATGGTCGATCTGGTGCTGCACGCTCGTCGCCCACAGCCCGACGAAATCCCGCTCCTCGACCTCGCCCGCCTCGTTCAGGTAGCGCACCGTCACCGCGCGCGGCCGCTCGATGATGGCGGAAATCCCCGGCAGGTTGGGGCTTGCCTCCTCGTGCCTGCGCATCTGGACCGAGGCATGGATCACCTCGGGGTTGGCCATCCTGACCGCCTGTCCGCGCTTGTCGGACGCATCCACCACCGCCAGCCGCAGCATGATGCCGATCTGCGGCGCGGCAAGACCCACGCCGGGCATGGCATCCATCGTCTCGACCATGTCGTCCCAGATCATGCGCACGGTCTCGTTGACCTCGGCCACCGGCTCGGCCGGGGTCCGCAGCCGCTTGTCCGGCCATGGTACGAAGGGCCGCACCGTCATGCCGCATACTCCGCCAGAAGCCGGGCGCGGGCCTCGGGCGCAATCCGGTCGAAGGTGACGATCCCGTCCAGATGGTCGATCTCGTGCTGGGCGCACCGGGCCGCGAATCCCTCAAGGTCCGCGCGGCAGGCACGCCCCTCCAGGTCGGTCCAGCGCAGGACGGTGCGCACCGGCCGCCGCACGTCCGCCAGCACACCCGGAATCGAAAGGCACCCTTCCTGCCCGACGGCCGTTTCCGCGGACATGTCCTCCAGCACCGGGTTCAGGCATACCCTGGGGTCGCGGATGCCCTCGCGCCAGGTCGCGTCCATGACGAAGATCCGCAGCATCACGCCCACCTGCGGCCCGGCCAGTCCCCGCCCGGGTGCCGCATACATCGTCTCCAGCATGTCGGCCGCAAGCCGCCGCACCTCGCCGTCGACGCAATCCACCGGCGCGCAGGCCTCGGACAGGCGCCGATCCGGCCAGCGCAGGATCGGCAGCACGCTCACAGCCAGTCCTTCTGCTGATGGTGCTCGCCGTCGCGGGCGCGTTCGCGCTTCAGCTTCTCCATCTTGCGGGTGATAAGCTGGCGCTTCAGCGGCGTCAGATAGTCGATGAACAGCCGGCCGTTCAGATGGTCGATCTCGTGCTGCACGCAGGTCGCCCACAGACCGGTGAAATGTTCCTCGTGCGCGGTTCCGCCCACGTCCTGCCAGCGCACCTTGACCTCGGCCGGTCGCGTCACCTCGGCATATTGCTCGGGGATCGAGAGGCAGCCCTCCTCGTAGGAGTTCCGCGCATCGGATGCCCAGGTCACCTGCGGGTTGACCATGGCGATCGGGCGCGGCGGCTGTTCGCGGTCTTTCACGCAGTCCAGCACGATCAGCCGCTTCATGTAGCCGATCTGCGGCCCGGCCAGGCCCACGCCCGGCGCCTCGTACATGGTTTCCAGCATGTCGTCGGCCACCCGCGCCAGTTCTGCGTCGAACTCGGTGACCGGGTCGACCACCTTCTTCAGGCGCGGATCGGGGTGGATGAGGATGGCTCGCAGCGTCATGGGCCGGATTTAGGCCAAGCCCGCGCGCCGCGCAATGGCAAGCAGGGGGTTGCGGCTGGCAGTCGGCCCGCTAACCTGCACCCGCAATCCCCGGAGGCCCCATGAACTTCGACGAAATCATCGAGCGGCGCGGAACCCATTCGGCGAAATGGGACATGATGGAACCGGTCTACGGCGTTTCCCCGGCCGAAGGCATTCCGATGTGGGTGGCCGACATGGACTTCCGCCCCCCCGCCTGCGTGCAGAAGGCCGTCGAAGGCATGGCCGCCCACGGGGTCTATGGCTATTTCGGCGACGACACGGCCTATCTCGATGCGGTGCGCTGGTGGATGAGGGAACGCCACGGCTGGGCGGTCGAGCCGGGCTGGATCGGCACGACCCACGGGCTCGTCAACGGCACCGGCGTCTGCGTCGACGCCTTCACGCAGGCAGGCGACGGCGTGGTGCTGACGACGCCAGTCTACCACGCCTTCGCCCGCGTCATCAAAGCCGCCGGGCGCAAGGTCGTCGAATGCCGGTTGGCGCAGCAGGGCGGGTGCTACGTCCCCGACTTCGACGCCTGGGACGCGCAGATGACCGGGGCGGAACGGATGCTGATCCTCTGCTCGCCGCACAATCCGGGCGGGCGGGTCTGGACGGCGGCGGAACTGCGCGGCTTTGCCGATTTTGCGCGCCGGCACGACCTGATCCTCGTCTCGGACGAAATCCACCACGATCTGGTCCTCGGCGGTGCCAGGCACATCCCGATGGCCGTCGCCGCGCCCGACATCGCCGACCGGCTGGTGACGATGACGGCGACGACCAAGACCTTCAACATCGCCGGCTGCCATACCGGCAACGTCATCATCGCGGGCGACGCGCTGCGCGCCCGCTTCAACCAGCGGATCGGCGCGCTCGGGCTGTCGCCCAACAGCTTCGGCCTCGTCATGGCAACGGCCGCCTATTCGCCGGAGGGCGCGCAATGGGTCGATCAGCTGACCGCCTATCTCGATGGTAACCGCCGCCTGTTCGACGACGCGATGAACGCCCTGCCCGGCATCCGCTCGATGCCGCTCGAGGCGACCTACCTCGCCTGGGTCGATTTCACCGGCACCGGCATGACGGCCGAGGAATTCACCCGCCGCGTCGAACTGGGGGCGAAGATCGCCGTCAACCATGGCGCCACCTTTGGCGCCGGCGGCGAAACCTTCCTGCGCTTCAATCTGGCCACCCCGCGTTCGCGCGTGGCCGAGGCCGTCGGCCGCCTGCAATGGGCCTTCGCCGACCTGCAATGACCTAGTTCTTGGGCAGAAGCGCGACGGGCGCATTCTCGTCGCGCGCATAGTCCAGCGGCGCGCGGTCGACCGCCGCGGTCGACCATTTGACCCGGCAGACCAGTTCGTCGCCATCGACCTCGGCGGCGTAGATCAGGCATTCGAACAGATGCCGCCCGCCGTCATAGACATCGACGACCCCGTGCAGATGTTCGACCTGCGCGACGGGCAGCGAAAACCATTCCGACCGGAACCGCAGGATGGGCACGAACCCTTCGCCCATCCGTACCCGCAACCGCGACTTGCGCCGCAGCGCATCCATCCGGGCCGATTCAAGCTGGGTGCGGATATCGCCTGGCAGATACTCGAACATGGGACACCTCTTACAACATTGATATCATGTCATATTTTTACCGGATCACCAAATGTATTGCCGGGTTGATGACAGAGGGGAAACATAGGCAGGTTATCCACCGCCCAGGTTTCCATCGCGGCGACAAAACAGGCGCCCCCGATTGACGGCCCCCGCCGGAATGCTAGCCTGCCCCCGGATTTCGGAGGACTTCATGCGTTTTCATGCCCTCGCCGGCCTGCTGTCCGGCCTTTGCCTGAGCCCCCTCGCGGCCGGTGCCCAAAGCGGCTGCGGCGGCGACTTCGGCGGGTTCGTCGCCGGTCTCAGGTCCGAGGCGGTTGCCGCAGGCCATGACGCGGCGGCGGTCAAGGCCTTCTTCGCCGGGGTGCGGCAGGACGGCAGGGTGCTGAAGGCCGATCGTTCGCAAGCAGTGTTCCAGAAGAATTTCATCGACTTTTCCCGGTCGGTCGTCAGCAAGGGGCGGCTGAACACGGGCGCGGCGATGGCAAGGAAGCACGCCGCCACCTTCCGGCGCATCGGCGCGGACTACGGCGTCTCACCGGGCGTCCTGCTTGCGTTCTGGGCGCTCGAGACCGACTTCGGCCAGGTCCAGGGCGATTTCAACACGCTGAACGCGCTCGTCACGCTGGCGCATGACTGCCGGCGGCCGGAACTTTTCCGCCCCCAGGTCTTCGCGGCGCTCCGGCTTCACGAGCGCGGCGACTTCGATCCCGCGCGCACCACCGGTGCCTGGGCAGGCGAGATCGGGCAGGTCCAGATGCTGCCCGACGACATCCTCAGGAACGGGGTCGACGGCGATGGCGACGGGCATGTGCGGCCCAAGACCTCGGCGGCCGATGCCTTGATGTCGGGGGCGGCGATGCTGCGCGAGCTGGGGTGGAGGCCGGGCCAGCCCTGGCTGCAGGAGATCACGGTGCCCGGGGAACTCGACTGGTCGAAGACCGGGCTCGACCACGAACTTCCCGTCTCGCAGTGGCAGGCGATGGGCGTCAGGGCCCGTAGCGGGGCGCTGCCTGCCGGTTTGTCGGGGTCGGTCCTGCTGCCGATGGGGCGCAAGGGGCCGGCCTTCATGGCCTTCCCGAACTTCCGCGTCTATTTCGAGTGGAACAAGAGCTTCGTCTACGTCACCTCGGCCGCCTACATGGCGACGCGGATGGAAGGGGCGCCACCCTACGACCCGGGCAATCCCGAGGCGGGTCTGTCGGCCAAGGAGATGAAGAGCCTGCAGAAGAAGCTGGCGGCGCGGGGGTATGACGTGGGCAGGATCGACGGCATCCTGGGCGAAAAGACCCGCGAGGCGGTGCAGAAGGAACAGCAAAGGCTGGGCCTGCCCGCCGACGCCTGGCCGACGGCGGCGCTGCTTTCGGGCCTGTAAGGGGGTTTGTCCACGCGTGGACAAACTGCCATCGCATTGAATTCAATACGAATCTCCGGCGTGCGCTAACGGGTCGTTTACCCTTTGCCGTGACGGCAAAGGGTGGCTGGCGGCACCCCTCGCCGGGCCCGCGGGGATCCGGCCGGGAAGCCGCCGCGGCGAACCAAGGTCCGGTTTGCGGCTTCGGCCGTTGCACGCTGCCGCATCGCGCCCCGGCGTAACGGCGCATTAATGCTTAAGGACTAGAACGATTCGGGAACAAACCAGCCAGAGGTTCCCGCCGTGCAGGAAACGTTCTTCCTTTCCGCCATCTTCCTTCTGCTTGCGCTGGCCGGGGTCGAACCCGGGCAGGGCCACGCCCCAAAGACCTGCACCACCGGCTTCATTGCCGAGCTTCTGGCGGACTGCTGACAGGCCATGCCTCCGGCTGCCCGCTGGCAAGACCTGCCGCGTCCACGGGGGCTGCGCCCGCCGTCGGCCGTCGCCGGACGATCAGGCCACCAGCGCCTCGGCGCGTTTCAGATCGACACTGACAAGCTGGCTCACGCCCTGTTCCTGCATCGTCACCCCGAAAAGCCTGTCCATCCGCGACATGGTGACGGCGTGGTGGGTGATGATGAGGAAGCGCGTGTCGGTACGGCGCGTCATCTCGTCCAGAAGATCGCAGAAGCGGGTGACGTTGGCATCGTCGAGCGGCGCGTCGACCTCGTCGAGCACGCAGATCGGCGCCGGGTTGGCAAGGAACACGGCAAAGATCAGCGCCATCGCCGTCAGCGTCTGTTCGCCCCCCGACAGAAGGCTGAGCGTGGCAAGCTTCTTGCCCGGCGGCTGGCACATGATTTCCAGCCCCGCTTCCAGCGGGTCGTCGCTTTCGACCAGCACGAGGTTCGCCTCGCCGCCGCCGAAGAGGTGGGTGAACAGAAGCCGGAAGTTGCTGTTGACCTGCTCGAAGGCGGTCAGCAGCCGTTCGCGCCCCTCGCGGTTCAGCCCGGCGATACCCGCGCGCAGCTTCTTGATCGCCTCTTCAAGGTCGGTCTTCTCGCTGACCAGCAGGTCATGTTCGGCCTGCACCTCTTTCGCGTCCTCTTCGGCGCGCAGGTTGACCGCGCCCAGCGATTCGCGCTGCCGCTTGAGGCGGTTGACCTCGTGCTCCAGTTCCTCGGCCGGCGGCATCGCCTGCGGGTCGGACCCGAGCGTCCCGAGCAGCCCCGCCGGCGTCTGCCCGGTGTCTTCGTCGATGCGGCCCGCGGCATAGGCGACGGTCTCGCGCGCGGCCTCGACGCGGGCCTCGGCCCGGGCGCGGGATTCGCGCGCCTCGCCCGCCGCGCGTTCGGCGTCGCGCTCGGCCCCGGCTGCGTCGCGCAGCGCGGTTTCCGCTTCGGCAAGCCGGTCGGCGGCAGCCCTGCGCCGGGTCTCGGCGCTGTCGATGGCATCGGCCAGTTCGGCGCGCTTGGCGGCAATCTCGGCCGGGGCGGCGCTGGCCTCTTTCAGCGCAGCCTCACTTTCGGCGCGGCGTTCGGCCAGTTCGGCAGTCCGCTTTTCGGCGGTCTCCAGCCGGTGCTTCCAGCCCGAGATTTCCTTGATGATCTCCTGCCGGCGCTTCAGCCGCGCCTCGCCTTCGCGCCGGATCTCGTCATGGCCCGAGCGGCGCGACAGCATGGTCACCCGCGCGGCCTCGACGGTGAGCTTGACGTCCTCGACCTCGCAACGGGCTGCGTGGAGATCGGGTAGCGCGGTCAATGCGGCCTCGGCTTCGCGCAGGCGGGTGCGCGCGGCCATCGCCTCTTCCTCGTGCCGGGCGACGGCAAGGCGGGCGCTTTCAAGCTTGCCACCGACAATCGAGCGGTCGGCCTCGGCGCGGCTGAGGGCGCGGCCGGCGTCGGCCAGGCGGCGGTCGGCCTCGCGCCGGGCATCGCGCGCGGTCTGGTCGGCGCGGGTCGCCTCGGCCAGGCGCGCGGTCAGAAGCTCGTGCGCGCGGCGGGCACCGTCGGCGCGGGCGGCAACGTCTTCGAGATCGCGCTTGAGTTCGACCAGACGGTTCAGTTGCTGAAGCCGCAGCGCCGCAGCCGAGGGCGCGTCTTCGGCGGCGGCGCGGAAGCCGTCCCAGCGCCAGAGATCGCCTTCGGCCGACACCAGCCGCTGGCCGGGTTTCAGCCGGGCTTGCAGGCGCGGACCATCGGCGCGGGCGACAAGACCGATCTGGCCGATGCGACGCGCAAGGACGGGCGGCACCTGCACATGCGCGGACAAGGGCGCGACGCCCTCGGGCAGCGGCTGGTCGCGGTCATAGGCGGGCAGCACCGCCCAGCCACTGCCGCGGTCGGTTTCCGGGGCACGCAGGTCGTCGGACAGCGCCGCGCCCAGCGCCTTTTCACAGCCCCTGGCCACCGTCACCCGGTCGAGAAGCTGCTTGCCCGCGGCGGATTCGCGTTCGACCAGCCGCGCGAGTGCCGCGACCTCGGCGCGCAGCGCGCCGGCCTCGCCCTCTGCCTCGGACCGGCTGGCGCGGGCGTCGGATTCGCGGGCCTGGGCCTCGGCGCGGGCGGCATCGGCGGCGGCAAGGCGCGTCTCCGCCTCGGCAGCGACGGCCTGGGCCAGCGCCTGGGCGGATTCGGCCTGCTCAAAGTCCTGCCCGGCACGGGTCAGGGCGGCGTCGGCCTCGGCGGCGGCGGCGCGGGCCTTGTCGGCTTCCGCCTCGGAGCGGGCAAGCGTGGCGCGGTGGTCGGAAACCAGCCGCTGCGCCGACTGGTGGCGGGCGGCAAGGCGGGCGACATCCTCGGTCAGCTCGGCCAGCGCGGCCTCGCGGTCCTGAAGCACCTGTGCGGCCTCGGCGGCAAGTGCCGCGGCGTCGGCAAGGCGGTCTTCATGCCCTTCGGCAGCCTTGGCGATCTGGCCCTGTTCCCATTCGAGCCGCGCGATGGTCTCGCCGGCGTCGCGGTTGAGGCCCGCCTCGCGGTCCATGTCGCGGCCAAGCTGGCCGATGCGCGATCTGAGCGTCTCGATGGTCTGAAGCGCGTGCGCCTCCTGGTCGGCAAGCGCGTCACGTTGCACGGTCAGGCGCTGAAGGATCGCACCCGCGATCGCCTCCTCCTCGCGCAGCGGCGGCAGGGCGTCCTCGGCGGCGACGCGGGCCTTCGCGGCGGCGCGGGCGGCGTGTTCGGCCTGGGCGGCGGCCCTGGTGCGGTCGGTCAGGTCGCCCTCGGCCAGCAAGCGGGCCTCGTCGGCTTCGCGCCAGCGGCGGTAAAGCAGCATCCCCTCGGTCCGGCGCAGGTCTTCGCCGATCTCGCGGTAGCGTGCGGCCTGCCGGGCCTGGCGGGCAAGCTGGGCAAGCTGCTGGGCAAGCTGCTCGATCACGTCGTCGACGCGCAGCAGGTTCTGTTCGGTCGAGGAAAGCTTGAGTTCCGCTTCGTGCCGGCGCTGGTAGAGGCCCGAGATGCCGGCGGCTTCCTCAAGGATGCGGCGGCGGTTCTTGGGCTTGGCGTTGATCAGTTCCGCGATCTGCCCCTGCCGGACCAGCGCGGGCGAATGGCTGCCGGTCGAGGCATCGGCGAACAGCATCTGCACGTCGCGGGCGCGCACGTCCCTGCCGTTGGCCTTGTAGGCGGACCCTGCATCGCGGGTGATGCGCCGGACGATGTCGAGGCTGTCCTGGTCGTTGAAGCCCGAGGGTGCGAGGCGTTCGCTGTTGTCGATGGTCAGCGCGACTTCGGCGAAGTTGCGGGCCGGCCGGGTGGCGGCGCCGGCGAAGATCACATCCTCCATCCCGTCGCCGCGCATGGCGGTCGGGCGGTTCTCGCCCATGACCCAGCGCAGGGCCTCCAGCAGGTTCGACTTGCCGCAGCCGTTGGGGCCGACCACGCCCGTCAGCCCCTCGTGGATCACCAGATCCGTGGGGTCGACGAAGCTCTTGAAGCCGTTGAGCCGCAGGCGGGTGAAGCGCAAGGCGATGGTCCCGTGATTCCGAAGGGTCTGCAATCCTTGGCCCTTGGGCGCCATGAGTCAACCGCCCCACCCCGGATGTGGCGGGCTGGCGCCGGTTATCCCCAAGATATTGACCTGCACGGCCGATCTTGACCGGCGACGGGCGGCCAAGCCAAAGTCGGGCCATGATCATCGCAATCGCCGCAGAATCCCCGCTCACACCCGAGGGCCGCGCCCTGATCGAAGGCAGCCAGCAGGCGCTGCTCGAGGTCTTTTCGCCCGACGAGATCTTTTCCTTCACCGCCGAGGAACTGGCCCTGCCAGAGGTGACGTTCCTCGTGGCCCGGGATGAAAGCGGGCCGCTTGGCTGCGTCGCCCTGGTCGACTGCGGCGACTATGCCGAGATCAAGCGGCTTTATGTCGGCGCCAGGGGCCGCCGCAAGGGCGTCGCGCGGCAGCTGATGGAAGAACTCGAGGCGCTTGCCAGGGCGCGCGGTTTCGACTGGGTGCGGCTGGAGACCGGCGACGCGCTGGTGCCGGCGGTGCAGCTTTACACGGCGCTCGGCTATGCGGTGCGGGGGCCTTTCGGCGATTACCCGGAACACCCCGCCAGCCTGTTCATGGAAAAGGCGCTGTGACCGACCTGTCGCAGGGCGGGTCGGGGCACTGCCTGTGCGGCGCCGTCCGCTATGCCTTCGACGCCGCGCCCAACTGGCAGGCGCATTGCCACTGCGAAAGCTGCCGCCGGGCCACATCCTCGCCCTACACCAGCTACTTCGGCGTCAGCCACGGCCACTGGCGCTGGACGGGCGAGACCCCGAAGGTCTTCATGTCGTCCCCCGGCGTGAAGCGGCATTTCTGCGGCACCTGCGGCTCGCCCATGGCGTTCGAGGGCGATCGCTGGCCGCACGAGATCCACTTCTTCGCCGCGACCCTCGATGACCCCGCCGCCTTCCGCCCCGCGGCCCATGCCAACTGGAACGAACACCTGCCCTGGGTGAACCCCGATGACGGCCTGCCACGCATGCGCACCCCCCGCCGCCTGCACCCCGCCGAGGACATGGCCGCGGTGCTGCGGCTGGTGCAGGACAGCTTTGCCTTCATGCGGGGCAGGATCGACCCGCCGTCCTCGGCCGCCCGGCTGACGACGGCCGACATCGCCCGGCAGGCGGCCGAAGGCGAGGTCTGGGTGCTGGACGACCTGGACTTACCCGTTGCCTGCCTGTTCCTGACGCCCAAGACCGACTGCCTGTACCTGGGCAAGCTGGCGGTTGATGCCCGCTTCCGCCGCCAGGGGCTGGCGCAGGCGCTGGTCCGCCATGCCGAAAGCCGGGCAAAGCTGCTGGCGCTTGCGGTGCTGGAGCTTCAGACGCGCGTGGAACTGACCGAGAACCATGCCGCCTTCCGGGCGATGGGGTTTGCGGAAACCGGCCGCACGGCGCACGAAGGCTTCGACCGGCCGACGACGATCACCTTCCGCAAGCCCGTCGCCTGACCGGGCGGGTCAGCGCCAGTCGGCCAGCGTCACGTCGGACGACAGAGAATTCGTCACCGTGCAGATGCGCTTGGCATCCTTGGCGATGCGCCCGGCATGGGCGTCGGTCAGCGCGGGCATCGCATAACGGATCGTGATGCGGCCCACCCGCGCCGGCCGGTCGGCAGCCTTGATCGCCACCGCCTCGGCCCGGACGGCGATGCACGGCTCTCCGCGCGCCTCAAGCACGGCGGCGCAGCTTTTCACGAAACAGGCGGCCACGCCCGCCACCAGCAATTCGACGGGCTGCGCCGTATCCAGCGGGCGTTCGGCGCCTGCCGCATCGACCACCGCCAGCCGCAGGCTGCCGTCTTCGGCCATCCAGGCGCGCACGGTCCAGTTCATCCCGCCCCTTTCCTAGGCCGTGACCCGCACGGTCAGCGGCCGCCCTTCGAGCATCGTCTCCATCGAGAAGAAGCCGGTCACGGTTTCCAGATCAAGCCCGGAAATCAGCCGCTGATAGACGGAATCGTAGCCCGCCATCGAGGTTGTGACGATTTTCAGCAGGTAATCCCATTCGCCGCCGATGCGGTGCATCTCGACTACCTCGGGGATGGCCTCGACATGGCGGCGGAAGCGATCGGCCCAGTCCCTGGCGTGGTGGCGCGTGCGGATCATGCAGAAGACCGTCAGGTCGAGCCCGACGGCGCGGGCGTTGAGCCGCGCGCTGCTGCCGGCGATGACCCCTTCCTGCACCAGGCGCTGCATCCGCCGCCAGCAGGCGTTCTGCGACAGGCCGACACGTTCGGCCACCTCGCGCTGCGACAGCGCGCCGTCAGCCTGCACCGTGTCGAGGATGGCCTTGTCGATTCGGTCGATCTTCATGGATTCTTCGTTCATATGACCCAATATTTTGTAATACTAGCAGTCATCATGTGATGATTCATCACCTTTCCTGCGTCAGACTCTGCGCGAACCCAAGGAAAGGCCCACCCGTGACCCGATCTGCCCCTGCCGCCCCCGGCCTGACCGCGTTCGACCGCTTCCGCGCTGGCCTGGGGTCTGGCGACGCCGTGGGGCGGCTGCGCGACGGGGTGATCGGCAGGGATGCAGTGGCCGGCGGGCCGTTCGGGGACCGGCCGCTGATCTACGCCGACTACGTTGCGTCCGGCCGCGCGCTGATGCAGGTCGAGCGGTTCGTGCTGGAAGAATTCCTGCCCTTCTATGCCAACAGCCATACCGAGGCGTCGTTCGTGGGCGGCACGATGACGCGGCTCAGACGCGAGGCGCGGGCGGTGATCCGGGCGCTGTGCGGCGGGGATGACGACCACGCGGTCATCTTCGCCGGGTCAGGCGCGACGGCGGGGCTGAACCGGCTGGTGCATCTTCTGGGGCTGGACGCGGCGGTGCGGCGGGGCGAACGGCCGGTGGTGCTGATCGGACCCTACGAGCACCATTCGAACATCCTGCCTTGGCGGGAAAGCGGCGCCGAGGTGATCGAGATCGCCGAGGCGGCGGCGGGCGGGCCCTGCATGGACGACCTGCGGGCGCGGTTGCGGGCCGTGGCGGGGCGCCCGGTGGTGGGCAGTTTCTCGGCGGCCTCGAACGTGACCGGGATCGTCAGCGACGTGGCGGCGGTGACGCGGCTGCTGAAGGCGGCGGGCGCGAAGGCGGTGTGGGACTATGCCGGCGGCGGGCCCTATCTGCCGATCCGCATGACGCCGGCACCGGGGGCGGCGATCGACGCCGTCGTGACCTCGCCCCACAAGTTTCCGGGCGGGCCGCAGGCGTCGGGCGTGCTGATCGTCCGGCGCGATGCGGTGACGGCGGCGACGCCGACCCTGCCGGGCGGTGGGACGGTGCGCTTCGTCTCGCCCGAGGGACACGACTATGCGGCGAGCGTCGAGGCCCGCGAGGAGGCGGGGACGCCGAACGTGATCGGCGATCTGAGGGCGGCGCTGGCGTTCATCGTCAAGGACGCGGTCGGCGAAGGCTTCATCGCGGCGCGGGACGCGGCGCTGCGCGACCGGGCGATGGCGGCGTTCCGGGCGGAGCCGGGGATCGAGGTGCTGGGCAACACGGACTGCCCGCGCCTGCCGGTGTTTTCGCTGCGCTTCCGCGACGGGAAGGAGGGATACGTTCACCAGCAGCTGGCGACGCGGATGCTGTCGGACCTTCACGGGGTGCAGGCGCGCGGCGGCTGCGCCTGCGCGGGGCCCTATGTCCACCGGCTGCTGGGGATCGGGGCCGGCGAATCGGCACGGCTGCGGGCGGCAATCCTGGGCGGGGCCGAGGTCGAGAAGCCGGGGTTCGTGCGGCTGAATTTCAGCTACCTGCTGACGGACGCCGAGGCGGACCGGATCATCGATTCGGTGGTCGGGCTGGCGCGGACGGCAGGGGCGCATCTGGCCGCCTACAACTGCGACCCGGCGACGGCGATCTTTTCGCCCACGGGGACGGCCGCGCGACAGACCGCATAGCGACATGCCGGGAACGGGGGGTTCACACCCCCGTCCCGGCCCGAGGTCGGGCGTTCCTCGCTGAAATCGTGTCGCCGGTGCGCTTGCGGGCGCTCGTCACCCGCCGCGGGATATTCCGGTCACGGTGAAGGGGCGGCGGTCAGGTTTGGCCGGGGGCGGCGCGGTCGAGGATGTAGACATCCATGATCCAGCCGTGGCGGGCGCGGGCCTCGGCCCGGGTGGCCACGATGCGATCGGCCAGGTCGGCCACGGGGCCGGACAGCACGATTTGCTCGGGCATTCCGACGTAGGCGCCCCACCAGATGGTCAGGCCGGAAGGATCGAGGCTGCGGAAGGAACATTCGCCGTCCAGGAACACCGCGATCCGGTCCACGCCCTGCGGAAAGCCTTCGTCGCGCAGGCGGCGCCCTGTCGTGATGGTGACAGGCGCGCCGATGGTGTTGAGGGGGATGGCATGGGCGGCGGTCAGCGCCTGAAGCGCGGTGATGCCGGGGATGACGGTCACCGCCAGGTCCATCCGCGCCTTCAGCCGTTCGGCGATGCGCAGCGAACTGTCGTAAAGCGAGGGATCGCCCCAGATCAGCAGCGCCACCCTTCCCCGGCCGCCCAGCGGTTCCATCGCCGCCTGCCAGACCCCGGCGATGGCGTCGTGCCAGTCGTCGACCCCCTTGCGGTAGGACGGGTTGGCGGCATCGCGCACCGGCAGGTCGAATTCGGCGATGCGGGTCGCGGGGTTGGTCAGCACGCTTTCGCAGATCTCGCGGCGCAGTCCGGCGAGGTCGGCCTTGTCGGCGCCCTTGCGCGGGATCAGCACCAGATCGGCGGTATTGAGCTCCCTGACCGCCTGAAGCGTCAGGTGGTCTGGGTTGCCGGTGCCTATACCGATGAGGAGTAGCTCGATCATTTTGTGCCCTGTGGTTGCCGGCACCTGATGGCACCCTGGCCCGCGACTGGCAAGCCGCGGGCCAGAGCAGGAGTCATTCGGCGGTGGCGTCCCACATCTTCGCCGACAGCCAGCCGAGCGCCAGCCAGGCCAGAAGGCCGACACCCAGCGCCCGCGCGGCGAACATCGCCCCGAGTTCGGGCGGCGCCACCCCCCAGAACCGGTCGGGCTGCGGCGCACCGATCACATGGGGTGCGGCCAGAAGCGCGCCGGCCGCAACCCAGGCCGCGACCCCGCCGCGCCCGTGGGCAAGCAGCGCGATGCCGAGGCCCGTCGCCAGAACGGTACCGAGCCACCAGATCTGCCGGGCTTCGAGTTCGGCCGTGATGGTACCGGGCAGTTCCGGCGGCAGGCCCAGCGCCGGGGCAAGCTGGAGCGCCGCAAAGCCGGCAAGCCCCCACAGGAGCCCCGCGCGGGGCGTGACCTGATGCCCGAGGTGCCGGGCAAGCCCGTAACCCGCCGCAAGGAAAAGCCCGTAGGCCGAATAGGTCAGCGCCGTGAACAGCACCGTCAGCGTGTTGCGCTGAAGCGACGAGACCGCTTCGCCATGTTCGCCGTGGCCGTCCGCCGTGGCCGCCGCGGGTGCGGATTCGGCAAGGGGGTTGTCCGACCCGCTGCTGCCCTGTGCGGCAAAGTGGACCAGCGCGCCCGATTCGTACCGCTCGCCCGTCAGAAGAACCGACTGGATGAACGCGAAATGCAGCAGGGCCGCGAACAGCCCTGCTGCAAAGCCAGCGATAAGCCCGCTGGCCAGCATCCGATAGGTCATGCGTTCAGGCGCGGCTCAGTGGCAGGGGAAGCCGGTCGCGTGGCGCATGTCATGCGCCGCGTCGTGCAGCGTCGAGGACTGGGCATGGCCCGCCGCGAACAGGATCGTCGCGCCGATCAGCGTCACGAACAGCACCGACAGCAGGCCCGAGGCTTTGGTTCCGGTCTGGGCGGCGGTTCTGGTCATCGTCGTCATGTCATCTCTCCTTGCCGTCACACCCGACGGCATCATGGTTTCCGTTCGCCATGGCCGGTCTCCTGACTCGCGGGTCGCTGCGGGCTTTCCGCCTTCCCGGCCCCCGAGGGGGCCAGTGGCCGTCTGGAAAGCCGCTCGCCGCATACAGTCGCGGGGGCGGTCGGGGCTTGGGGTGCCGATTGGGTCCACCCGTTCCCCATTCCCGTTTCAGTCCGGGCGCTTTGCGCCGGCCGGACACCATGTATGACCATCTGCCCCCATCCGGCCGCGGGGGTCAAGGCGAAATGCGGCCTCCTGGGCAGCAGTTGCGACAGGGTGGCGGGGCGGCCGCTCAGCCCGGTATGCGGGCGATCGCCTTCAGCCGCAGGGCACCAAGCGGGCGGGCGTCGGCGAAGGTGCCGTCGGCGCTGTCGCCATAAAGCCGGACGAAGCGCACAAGCGCGGGGATGTCGCCGCCGGTGAGGTCGCCGAACAGGTAGGCGGTCTTGCCGGGCGCGCGGAAGGCGACGGTCGAGGGGCGGGTGCAGCCCGACATGCAGTCGGTTTCGCGCAAGGTTGCCGCCAGCCCTTCGTCGGCCAGCGCCTGCGCCAGCGCCGCGCCCAGGCCGGCGCGCCCGGCGGCGCAGGTGGCGCAGACGGTGACTATGGTCCCGCTCATGCGCCCTCGGCCAGCGGGCCGATGAGGATGAGGGCGGGGCCGTCCTCGGCCTCGTCCGCGATGAGCGCGGCCATCGAGGCGACGGTGCCGCGCGCCAGTTTCTGCGCCGGTGTCGAGACGCTTTCGGCCAGCAGCGCCGGCGTGTCGGGCGGAAGGCCCGCACCGGTCAGCAGCCCCGCAAGCTGCCCGAAGGTGCCCTTGCCCATGAAGACCACGGTGGTCGCGGTCGGGTCGGCCAGCGCGGCAAGGTTCAGATCCTGCGGCAGCGCGCCCGTGACATCGTGGCCGGTGACGAACTGCACCCGCCGCGCGGTCATGCGCCGCGTCAGCGGGATGCCCGCCGCCGCCGCCGCCGCCATCGCGGAACTGACGCCGGGGATGATCTCGAAGCCGATGCCTTCGGCCTTCAGCGCGGCGATCTCTTCCTCGAGCCGGCCGAACATGCCGGAATCGCCCGACTTGAGCCGCACGACGCGCACCCCGGTCTTCGCGTAGTCGACGAGCAGCCGGTTGACGTGGTCCTGCTTGGCCGAAGGGCGGCCGGCGCGCTTGCCGACGCCGACAAGATCGGCCCCCTTGCGGGCATGGGCGAGGATCGGCCCGGACGACAGGTCGTCGAACAGCACCACATCGGCCTTGCCCAGACGGTCGACGGCCTTGATCGTCAGAAGCTCGGGGTCGCCGGGGCCGGACGAGACGAAGGAAACGAAACCGCTCATGCGCGGGCCTCCGCGATCAGGTGGAAATAGGTGCCGGTGGCGTGCCCGCGCCGCGATCCGGTCTCGGCCACCGGCTCGCCGCCCGCGTCGGCAACGCGGGCCAGCGGTAGGTCGGGCTGGGCGAGGATGGTGGAATAGTGGAACTCGTGCCCGCGCAGGCGCGCACCGGGGCCGTGGCCCGGAATCGGCGCATCGAGCGTGGCAAGGCGGTAGCCGAGGTGCATCCTGCGTTTCTCATAGCTGGTAACAAGGCCCAAAAGCCCCGCCATTTCGTGCCGCTGGCCCTGCTTGTCAATCAGGCCCGCGCCCATCGCCATGTAGCCGCCGCATTCGCCGTGGACGGGGCGGGTCCCGGCAAAGGCCCGAAGCGCGGCGCGGAAGCGGCTGGCGGCAGCAAGACGGCCGGCATGAAGCTCGGGGTAGCCGCCCGGCATCCAGACGACATCGGCCGAAGGGTCGGGGGTTTCGTCGGCGAGCGGCGAGAAGGGCAGGATCTCGGCCCCCGCCCGGCGCCAGCCATCCAGCAGGTGCGGGTAGACGAAGGAAAAGGCGGCGTCGCGGGCCAACGCGATGCGCTGGCCGGGGGGCGTGACCCCCCGCAGCGCAGCGGGCGCCGCAGACGCGGCGGCGGCGGCGCGCAGGGCGGGAATGTCGAGATGCGCGGCGATGAAATCGGCCATCGCCTCCAGCGTCGTCTCAAGCGCCTCGGTCTCCTCGGCCTGCACGAGGCCGAGGTGGCGTTCGGGCAGCGCCACGGCATCCCGCCGGGGCAGCGCGCCGAAGACGGCGATGCCCGCCGCCGCCATGCCGTCCCTGACCAGCGCCTCGTGCCGGGGGCTGGCCACGCGGTTCAGCACCACACCCGCCAGCCGGACGTCGGGGCGCATCGTCGCAAAGCCGCGCGCCACCGCCGCCGCCGATTGCGCCTGGCCCGAGACGTCCAGCACCAGCACCACCGGCCAGCCGGTCAGCGCCGCGATGTCGGCGCTGGCGCCGGTGCCGGTTTCCCCCTTGCGCGCCACGCCGTCGAAGAGGCCCATCGAGCCTTCGGCCAGCGCCAGGTCGGCACCCGCAGCGCGCCCGATCAGCCCGGCCAGCATCGCGCCGTCCATCGCCCAGCTGTCGAGGTTGACCGACACGCGCCCCGCCGCGCGGGCATGGAAGGCAGGGTCGATGTAGTCGGGGCCCGACTTGAACGGCTGGACGGCGACGCCCTGGCGTGCCAGCGCCCGCGCAAGGCCCAGCGTCACCGTGGTCTTGCCGGTGCCCGAGGCGGGGGCCGAGATCAGCAGGCCGGGCGGCATCATTCCGTGCCGGCCGGGAAACGGGGATTGGTGCCGACCGGGCGATAGCGGCGATCGTAGTCGCCGGCGTAAAGCCGGCTTTCGCCGAAGCCTTCCGCCGCCAGCGTCCGTCCGACGAGGATCAGCGCGGTCCGTTCCGGTTCGGTGCCCACTGCTGCCCGCAGGGTGCCGAGCGTCGCGCGCACGATGCGCTCGTCGGGCCAGCTTGCGCGCCAGACCACGGCCACCGGACAGTCCTCGCCGTAATGCGGCGTCAGTTCCTCCACCACCCGGTCGAGCACATGCACCGACAGGTGAATGGCCAGTGTCGCCCCCGTGGCGGCAAAAGCAGACAGGTTCTCGCTGTCGGCCATGGCCGTGGCGCGGCCCGAGGTGCGGGTCAGCACCACCGACTGCGCCAGCCCCGGCAACGTCAGTTCCGCGCCAAGTGCCGCGGCGGCGGCGGCGAAGCTCGGCACCCCCGGCGTCACGTCACAGGGAATGCCAAGGTCGCGCAGGCGGCGCAACTGTTCGCCCATCGCCGACCACACCGACAAATCGCCCGAATGCAGCCGCGCCACGTCCTCGCCCCGTGCATGGGCGGCGGCGATCTCGGCTATGATCTCGTCCAGCGACAGGGACGCGGTGTTGACGATCCGCGCGCCCGGCGGGCAATGCGCCAGCACCCCTTCGGGCACCAGTGATCCCGCATAAAGGCAGACCGGCGAAGCCGCGATCAGGTCGCGCCCCCGGATCGTCAGCAGATCGGCCGCCCCCGGCCCCGCCCCGATGAAATAGACGGTCATACGGCGCTCTCCATTTTCGTCCCGGCCTTTCCGGAATAGCCGCGCGGGGTATAGACCCAGCGCCGCCCGTCGCCCGTCTGCGTGACCCGGCTGT
>WBZM01001454.1_pt1 | contig 23408 bp, 26 predicted proteins | sample 5204271 | NCBI WGS metagenome assembly WBZM01 (sample SAMN12344346, study PRJNA552823) | activated sludge metagenome | biome: Activated sludge suspended growth; feature: Nitrification reactor; material: Wastewater; isolation source: activated sludge from nitrification reactor of wastewater...
GCCGAGGTCGCGAAGGAGAAGAAGAGTTTCGGCAAGATGCTCGCGGACTGGCCGGAGGACGACGAGGCCGACCTGCTGGAATTGCTCGCCAAGCGCGGCTCGCGGCTTGGCGGCATGACCGGGCAATATTTTTTGCGCTTCGTCGGCTGGGACGCGTTCATCCTGTCGCGCGACGTCGTCGCCGCCCTGCGCGAGGCGGGAGTCGAATTGTCCGAGAAGGCGTCGACGAAAAAGGATCTGCGCAACGCGCAGGCGGCTTTCGCGGCATGGCGGAAGGAGACGGGCCTTTCCTTCACGCAGCTTTCGCGCATCTGCGCGATGTCGACCGGCGAGAACATGGATCCCGCAATATTGGCGGCGCGCGGGATGAGCGATGAGTGAAGAGGCGGGGCTCGCAGCCCTGCGGCGCCGCGCGCTTGTAGCGACGACGATCGGCAATGCGCTCGAATGGTTCGACTTCGTCGTGTTCGGCCTGTTCGCCGGCGTGATCGGCAAGTTGTTCTTCACGACCGACGGCGCGGCGAACGCCTTGTTGCTGGCGTTTGCGACATTCGGCGTCGCCTTTGTGGCGCGGCCGCTCGGCGGCGTCCTGTTCGGCCTCGTCGCGGACAGGGTCGGGCGCAAGACTGCGCTGGTCTGGATGATCGGGCTGATGGCGGTCGGAACCGGCATGATCGCCGTGCTGCCGACCTATGCCGCGATCGGCATCGCCGCGCCGATGCTGCTCGTTCTGGCGCGCCTGATCCAGGGCTTCTCGGCCGGCGGCGAATTCGGCGGGGCGAGCGCGCTGCTCATCGAATTCGCGCCCCCGGGCCGCCGCGGCTATTTCGGCGCGTTCCAGATGATGTCGCAGGCTCTCGCCTATGCGCTTGGCGCGGCGCTTGCGCTCGGGCTCGCTTACGCGCTGACGCCGGAGGCTTTCGCCACGTGGGGCTGGCGCGTTCCCTTCGCGATCGGACTGCTCATCGGGCCGGTCGGCGTCTATTTGCGGCGCGCCTGCGCCGAATCGCCGGAGTTTCTCGCCTATCGCGCCAAACACGCGCCGCCCGCGGCGCCGCTGCGGGACCTCATGTCGACGCATCGCCGGAAGATCGTCGCCTCGTTCGGCGTGATCGCCGCCGGCGCCGCGATGAACTATGTCGGCGTAGTGTTCGTTCCGGTCTACGCCACGACACGATTTGGCCTGCCGATGTTCGAGGCGCAGATCGGATTGCTGGCGGCGAGTCTGGCCGCCGCTGCGCTGGTCGCGCCCTTCGGCGCGCTGTCGGACCGCTTTGGCCGGCGCGCCGTCATCGCGCCCGCGCTCGTGACCTTCGCCGCATTGTTCTGGCTGTTCATGCACAGGCTCGCGGCCGAGCCCGTCGTCGCCAACCTGTGGCTGCTGCAAGGGGTAGGCGCGCTGTTTGCGGCCTTCGCCGGGCCGGTTCCGGCGCTGATGACCGAAATATTTCCCGTCCATCTGCGCGCAACCGGAGCGTCGCTGGCGTTCAACATCGCCGGCGCGCTGTTCGGCGGCCTTGCGCCCGCCATCAACGGCGCGCTCGTGCAGGCGACGGGAAATCCGGCGGCGCCGGCCTATTACATCGCCTTCGTCGCCGTTCTCGGGCTGATCGGGCTTGCGGGCCTGCCGCGTCGAAGTCCGGCCTGACGCCGAGCCCCGCAGGCGTCCTTGCAAAGCCCGGGGCCGGGCGAAACAATCGGGCAAAACAACTTTGAGCGGGGCAGGACGATGCAGAAGATTTCGGATGCAGAGATGCGGCGCCGGGTGATTGTGTCCTCCACCATCGGCAATGCGCTCGAATGGTTCGACTTCACGGTCTTCGGGCTGTTTGCGGGCGTCATCGGCAAGCTGTTCTTTCCCGCGAACGACCCGACCTCGTCGCTGCTGCTGACGTTTGCGACCTTCGGCATCGCCTTCGCCGCGCGGCCGCTCGGCGGGCTCGTGTTCGGGCTCTATGCGGACAGGCACGGGCGCAAGAAGGCGCTGGTCGTCATGATCACGCTGATGGCGATCGGCACCGGCCTCCTCGGCGTGCTGCCGACCTATGCGGCGATCGGCGTAGCCGCGCCGCTGCTGCTGCTGCTGGCGCGGCTGATCCAGGGCTTTTCGGCAGGCGGCGAGTTCGGCTCGGCCAGCGCGCTGCTCATCGAATTCGCCCCGCCGGGAATGCGCGGCTTCTACGGCGCCTTCCAGATGGTGTCGCAATCGCTCGCCTTCGCGCTCGGCGCGGCCATGGCGATCACGCTCAACGCCAACCTGTCGCCGGAGGCCTTCGCCTCCTGGGGCTGGCGTGTGCCGTTCATCCTCGGCATTCTTATCGGGCCGATCGGCTATTACCTGCGCCGCAAGGTCGATGAATCCCCGGAATTCCAGGCCTATCTCGCCGAACATGCGAAGGCCGCCGCCCCGCCGCGGAAGACGACGCTCGGCCAGCTCTTCACCGAGCATCCACGCGAACTTCTCGCCTCCTTCTGCCTGATCGCGGCGGGCACGGCGATCAACTACGTCGGCGCGGTCTTCCTGCCCGCCTTCGCCGCCACGGAACTGAAACTGCCGCTGATCTCCGCGCAATACGGGCTGATGTTTATGAGCCTCGCCAATGCGGCGCTCGTCCTCGTCTTCGGGCTGCTGTCGGACAAGATCGGCCGGCGGGCCGTCATCGTCCCGGCGCTGATTGTCTACTGCATCCTCTATTTCGTCATGCTGAAGCGGCTGGTGGCCGAGCCGACGGTCGCCCACCTCTGGCAATTGCAGGGGATCGGCGTGTTGCTGGGCGCGCTGGCGGGCCCGATGCCGGCCTTCATGACGGAAATCTTCCCCGTGCGCGTCCGATCGACAGGGGCCTCGCTCATGTACAATTTCGCGGTCATGCTGTTCGGCGGGCTGGCGCCGTTCATCAATACCTGGCTGGTCCAGACCACGGGCGACAAGACCGCGCCGGTCTATTACATCTTCTTTGCGGCCGCGGTCGGCCTCATCGGCCTGGCCGCCTATCGGCCCGCCGCGCCGAGCCGAATTGCCGCTCCCGCCGGGTAGGGCGGGGGTGTCGGTCCCCTCTCAGACGAACGGGTGAGCCCGACGCCGGTTTGTGCGGCGCGGCAGGCGTGCTATCAGCGCGCGACGGTTTTGTGAAAGGCCCGGGACGCCAGCGATGAAGCACATTATCGAAGCCCTCGAATTGCGCCGCGAGGCGGCCCGTCTCGGCGGCGGCCACAAGCGCATCGACGCCCAGCACGCCCGCGGCAAGCTGACGGCGCGCGACCGCATCGAGCTCTTGCTCGACCACGGCTCCTTCGAGGAATTCGACATGTTCGTGCAGCACCGCTGCGCGGATTTCGGCATGGACAAGGGCGAGAAAATCCCCGGCGACGGCGTCGTGACGGGCTGGGGCACGGTCAACGGCCGCGTCGTCTACGTCTTCGCCAAGGACTTCACCGTGTTCGGCGGCTCGCTGTCCGAGACGCACGCGCAGAAGATCATCAAGATCCAGGACATGGCGCTGAAGAACCGCGCGCCGATCATCGGCCTGTTCGACGCCGGCGGCGCGCGCATCCAGGAGGGCGTGGCGGCGCTCGGCGGCTACGGCGAGGTGTTCCAGCGCAACGTGCTGGCCTCCGGCGTCATTCCGCAGATTTCGGTCATCATGGGCCCGTGCGCGGGCGGCGACGTCTATTCGCCCGCCATGACCGACTTCATCTTCATGGTGCGCGACACGAGCTACATGTTCGTGACCGGCCCCGAAGTCGTGAAGACGGTCACCAACGAGACGGTGACGGCCGAAGAACTCGGCGGCGCCTCGGTGCACACGACCAAGAGCTCGATCGCCGACCGCGGCTACGACAACGACGTCGAGGCGCTGCTGCAGATGCGCCGGCTCATCGACTTCCTGCCGCAGTCCAACACCGATCCCGTTCCGGAATGGCCGTCGTTCGACGACAGCGAGCGCGACGACCATTCGCTCGACACGCTTGTCCCCGACAATCCGAACAAGCCCTACGACGTGAAGGAGCTGATCGCGAAGGTCGTGGACGAGGGCGATTTCTTCGAGATCCAGGAAGCCCACGCCAAGAACATCGTCGTCGGCTTCGGCCGCATGGAAGGCCACACCGTCGGCGTCGTCGCCAACCAGCCGATGGTGCTGGCCGGCGTGCTGGACATCGACGCCTCGCGCAAGGCCGCGCGCTTCGTGCGCTTCTGCGACTGCTTCAACATTCCGATCGTCACCTTCGTCGACGTCCCGGGCTTCCTGCCCGGAACGGCGCAGGAATACGGCGGCCTCATCAAGCATGGCGCGAAGCTGCTGTTCGCCTATGCCGAGGCGACGGTCCCGAAGGTCACGGTCATCACGCGCAAGGCCTTTGGCGGCGCCTACGACGTCATGGCCTCCAAGCACCTGCGCGGCGACGTGAACTACGCCTGGCCGTCGGCGCAGATCGCCGTCATGGGCGCGAAGGGCGCGGTCGAGATCATCTTCCGCCAGGACCTCGGCGATCCCGCGAAGATCGCCAAGAGCACCAAGGAATACGAGGACCGCTTCCTCTCGCCCTTCGTGGCGGCCGAGCGCGGCTATATCGACGAGGTCATCCAGCCCTACGTCACCCGCAGGCGCATCGCGCGCGCGCTCTCCATGCTGCGCCACAAGCAGCTCGAGAACCCCTGGAAGAAGCACGACAACATTCCGCTGTGAGGCGGTTGTTTCGAGCGTCTCGCAGGAAATGAAAAGGGCCGCCTCCCGGGCGGCCCTTCTGCTTTCAGTCCCCGCCGAACTCTTTGGCCTCGGGGAAGAAGGCATCGGCGAGATTGTCGGGCTTCTTCTTCATCAGGCCGGTCATCGACATGAAGTCCGCCATTTTCTGTACGCCGCGCGGCTGCAACGTGAATTCGTTGCCCGGGGTCTTCATCGCGGCGACCGTGTTTTCGACAGTGTCCTTGTCGCCGGAATTGGCGAGATAGAGCTCGGCCGCCTGTTTGGGGTTCTTGACCGTGAATTCCGTCGCCTCGGCGAACGCCGCCATAACGGCCTTCCACACGGTCGGATTGGCGTCCCGGAACGCGGATGCGCCGTAGACCACGGACGGCGTCACGGATTTCGCGTCCATGATCGAAAAGGCGTCGGCGACCTCGTGCACGGCGGGATTGGCGAGTTCGCGCTCCTGAAACGGGGTCGAGGTCCAGTGGCAGTTGATCTCGCTCTTCGAGAGCATCTGCGCCATGGAATCGGGATGGGCGCGCGAAATGGTGAGCGAATCGAATTTCGCCCATTCGCTTTTTCCGAACGCCTTGGCCGCCGCCATCTGCAGATAGATCGCCTGCGGCGAGGTCTTGACCGCCGGAAGCGCGATGCGGTCGGTCGGTTGGAGATCCTTGATCGACTTGAGATCAGGCCGCACCGTCACGAGCTTCTGGTTCGACGCGTTGATCCCGAAGCACATCTTGATGCCGCCGCGGGTGCGATCCCACAGCAAGAGCGCGCCGGGCGATCCGCCGCACGCAAATTGCAGCGAGCCCGCAAGCAGGGCGTCGGTGACGGGGCCGGTGCCGGCGAGCCTGACGAAATTCGCCTTGAGATTCGGCAGGCCGAGTTTCGCCGCCTGTTTCTCGATCAGCTTCTCGCGCTGCATGATGTCCTGCTGGATGTAGAGCAGGCCGAATTGCTGCGCGATGTTGACTTCCGACGCTTCGGCGTAGGCGCGACGAATGAACGGGGCCGAAACCGCCGCCGCGCCTGCCGCCGACATCAGGGCGCGGCGGGTGAGCCGCGACGCGTGTATCCCGACTGCATTATCCGAATCTGCCTTCATTGTTGGACGCTCCCTCTTTCCGGGAGGATTGAAGCACAGAGTCGGGAAGCGCGGAACCGCTCCGCGGTCAGGCCCGGTTTCGCTGTTCAATCGTCGTCGCTGAGCGTGGCGTACCGGACCCACACCGCGCCGGGCAGGCCGGGCGCCCGCACCTTGGTCAGGCCGGCGACGATGTCATTGTCCTCTTCCTCGACCAGCATGCCGGCGGGCAGGGGCGTGCACTCGCCCGAATCGAGCGCGTCCTGCGCCATGGCGTCCGCCGCCGGCATGCCATTGTCTTCGCGCAGGTTGCGCAGGCGCTGAACCAGTTGCCGGTCGACGCAGCCGATGGTCGGCGACTTGATGCGGTAGGCCTGCCGCGCGGCCGCAGGGTGAGCGATAAGGAAAAGAGCGGCAGCAGCCGCTGCGGCGCCCAGATTGCGCATGACGCCCTCCTGGCTTGCGCCCCCGGAGGACATCTAGCGCGCGCCTCGCGATTGCAAGCGAAAGGGCGGCCTTACCGGCGCGCCTTCTCGACCGCCCGGAAAACGCGCAGGAAATTCTCGCCCGCCAGCTTGCGCAGATGCGTTTTCGGCCAGCCCCGCCGTATCAGTTCCGCGAAAATGTGCGGGAAGCACGACACGTCCTTCAGCCCCTCGCCCTGCGGGCCGCCGAAGAAATCCGAACCGATGCCGATGTGGTCAGGGCCGACGCGCGCCTTCAGATACTCGAGGTGGTCGCAATACTGCTTCAGCGAGCCGCGCGGCCAGGCGCCGATTTCGCTTTCTCGCGCGCGCACGCCGGAATCGTCGTCGAGGCCGTCGGGCGCCTTGCCGTAAGCGTCCTTGAGCGCGGCCATCCAGTCTTTCGATTTCTGGCAGATGAAGTCCGGCACGAAGGTCGCCATGACCAGCGCGCCCTTGTCCGCGACGCGCGCGAGCACGTCGTCCGGCACGTTGCGCCTGTGGTCGCAAAGCGCGCGGGCGTTCGAGTGCGAGAAGACGATTGGGGCGCGCGAACAATCGAGCGCCTGATGCATGACCTCGTCACTGACATGCGCGCAGTCGACGATCATGCCGAGATCGTTCATGCGCGCGACGACCTGCCGGCCGAACTCGCTCAGGCCGTTTGAGCGCGGCTTGTCGGTCGCGCTGTCGACCCAGTCGAGCGTGGCGTTATGGCATAGCGTCATGAGGCGCACGCCGAGATCGTAGTAAGCGTCGAGCGCATCCAGACGGTTTTCGATCGCCGCGCCGTTCTCGATCGTGATGAAGCTTGCGATCTTCCTCTGGCGGTGGGCGCGCTTGATGTCGCTGGCGCGGAGCGCCGGCAAGAATGCGTCCGGATGGAGTTCGTTCATGCGCCGGATGAGCGCGATCTGTTGCAGGGCGTAGCTTGCCGGCTGCGGCTCCCCCGGCGGCACGAAGGCGGCCCAGAATTGCGCCGCCACGCGGCCGTCGCGCAGGCGCGGAATATCCGTGTCGCCGGAATTGCGGCGCTGGTCGAGGCGAAAGGCGGCGACGTCGCCCCTGGCCTGCGGATCGACGCGGATGACGTAGGGCAGATCGTTGTGCGCGTCGATAAAGGGGGAGGCGGCGAGAATTGCATGCGCCTCGCCCAGGGCGGTGTCGGTCATGGGCACGAACATAGGACAGATTCGTCCGTCGCCGAACGATTACCCGCGACGTCATTGCCAATCCTCCCGCCGCGCCGGAAACTCGGGGCAGGGAGGAACCGAATGATCGACGTCAATATCATGCCGCTCGCGCGGCTCATGGGCATTCGCCTGGTGGAGCAGTCGCCGGACAGGGTCGTGGCGGAAATGACGGTGCGCGAAGACCTCTGCACCACCAATTCCATCCTGCACGGCGGCGCCTACATGGCCTTCGCCGACACGATCGGCGCGGTGGCGACGGTCCTGAACCTGCCGCCGGGCGCGGGCACGACGACAGTCGAGAGCAAGACGAACTTCATTTCCGCCATCCGGGCCGGCGAGATCGCACGCGCCGAATGTACGCCCGTGCACCGCGGCAAGACGACACAGGTGTGGACGACGCGCATCCTGCGGCCGGACGGGAAGCTCGCCGCCATCGTCACGCAGACCCAGATGGTGCTCGCGCGCAGCTAGCTCGAATTGTCCGCAAATCCTGAACGGCGCAGAAACCAGCAGATTTGCCAGAGACTTAACCGTTAATCGGCTTTCGGCGACCCGATTCAGATTCCGGCAATCCGGCCCGGCCCAAGGTTCTCGGGCGCCAGCTTCGGGCGCTCGGGAATTTCGTCGTGACAGAGCATTTCAAGGTCGAATCCTTTCGGAGCGCCGTCGAACTCGACCGCCGCCGCATGGCGCTGGTGTCGGTGGAGCGGGAGGGCGCCATCGACTCCGATCTCGTGCGCCGCCTGCGCTACGACCTGTTTCGTGGCGACGCGCTGACGCAGGACGAGGCCGACGCGCTGTTTTCCATCGAGCGCAACGTGCGCCCGGATTGCCCGGCATGGCGAGACTTCTTCGTCGACGTGATCGTCGATTTCCTGCTCTGGCAGCAGCGCCCGAGCGGCGTTCTCAACGAGGCGCAGGCCGAATGGCTGGTTACGCAGGCGGACGCGGCGAAAACGCTGACAGCTTTCGCGACGCTGGTCGCGGCGCTGGAGGAAGCCCACCGCACGCCGGGCTGGTTCGCCGCCGCCGTGCGCGGCCGGGCGGCCAAGGGCTGGGCGGCGCCGGAAATCGCGCGCGCGGCCTGATTCATACGGATATGTAGACGGGGGGCGCGGCCTCCCTTAAAAGCGCCACAACTGGGAATTTGCCGCGGTGCAGCGGCCTCGGATCGGTGGGCGCATGTTCAAGAAGATTCTGATCGCGAACCGCGGCGAAATCGCGTGCCGCGTCATCAAGACGGCCCGGAAGATGGGCATCAAGACGGTCGCGGTCTATTCCGACGCCGACGAGGATGCGCTGCACGTCGAAATGGCCGACGAGGCCGTGCACATCGGCCCGCCGGCCGCCGCCGAATCCTATCTGGTGATCGAAAAGATCATCGAGGCCTGCAAGAAGACCGGCGCCGAGGCCGTGCATCCGGGCTACGGCTTCCTCTCCGAGCGCGCGGCCTTTTGCCAGGCCCTCAAGGACAACGGCATCGTCTTTATCGGTCCCAACCCGCGCGCCATCGAGGCGATGGGCGACAAGATCGAATCCAAGAAATTCGCCAACGCCGCCAAGGTTTCCACGGTGCCGGGCTTCCTCGGCGTGATCGACACCGCCGAGCAGGCGGTGAAGATTTCCGACGAGATCGGCTATCCCGTCATCCTCAAGGCGTCCGCCGGCGGCGGCGGCAAGGGCATGCGCATCGCCAATTCGCGCGAGGAAGTGAAGGAAGGCTTCGAGCGCTCGAAGTCGGAAGCCAAGTCCTCCTTCGGCGACGACCGCATGTTCGTCGAGAAGTTCATCGTCAATCCGCGCCACATCGAAATTCAGGTGCTCGGCGACAAGCACGGCAACGTCATCTATCTCGGCGAGCGCGAATGCTCGATCCAGCGCCGCAACCAGAAGGTGATCGAGGAAGCGCCGTCGCCGCTGCTCGACGAAGAGACCCGCCGCAAGATGGGCGAGCAGGCCGTCGCGCTCGCCAAGGCCGTGGACTACGATTCCGCCGGCACGGTGGAATTCGTCGCCGGGCAGGACAAGAGCTTCTATTTCCTCGAGATGAACACGCGCCTGCAGGTCGAGCATCCGGTGACGGAGCTCATCACCGGCGTCGATCTCGTCGAACAGATGATCCGCGTCGCCGCGGGCGAGAAGCTCGCGATCAAGCAGAGCGACGTGCATCTCAAGGGCTGGGCGGTCGAGAGCCGCATCTACGCCGAGGATCCGACGCGCAACTTCCTGCCGTCGACGGGCCGTCTCGTGAAGTACCGTCCGCCGGAAGAGGGCCATGAGGAAGGCGTGACCGTCCGCAACGATACGGGCGTCTACGAGGGCGGCGAAATCTCGATCTACTACGATCCGATGATCGCCAAGCTCGTGACGCACGCCGGCGACCGCGAGACCGCGATCGACGCGCAGGCGCGCGCGCTCGACGCCTTCTACATCGACGGCATCCGCCACAACATTCCGTTCCTCGCCTCGCTGATGCAGCACAAGCGCTGGCGCGATGGCGCGCTGTCGACCGGTTTCATCGCGGAGGAATATCCGGACGGCTTCGCGCCGCTGGTCGCCTCCGGCGAGACGGCGCATGTCATGGCGGCGGTGGCGACCGCCATCGATCACGTCTCCAACGAGCGCAAGCGCCAGATTTCCGGGCAGATGCGCTCGCAGCGGCCGGTCGAATTCCTGCGCGACCGTACGGTCGTGCTCGGGGCCGAGCGCTACGACGTGTCGATCGATTCCGGCGACGAGGCGATCCTCGTGCGCTTCGGCGACGGCGACGCTTACCGTCTGCTCTCGGACTGGGTTCCGGGCGAGCCGGTGTGGAACGGTCTCGTCAACGATGAGCTCGTCGCGGTGCAGGTGCGCCCGATCCTCAACGGCTACGCCATCGCACACCGCGGCGTCTCCGTCGACGCTTGGGTCTACACGCGCGCCGAGGCGCAATTCGCCGCGCTGATGCCGGCGAAAAAGATCGCCGATACGTCCAAGTCGCTGCTCTGCCCGATGCCGGGTCTGGTCAAGGCGATCTATGTGAAGGACGGCCAGGAGGTCAAAGCCGGCGAGCCGCTGTGCATGGTCGAGGCCATGAAGATGGAAAACGTGCTGCGCGCCGAACGCGACGTTACGATCAAGAAGATCAACGCCAAGGAAGGCGACTCCCTCGCCGTCGACGCGATCATCATGGAATTCGCCTAAAGCGTAATCGCTACCAGGGCCGAATGAGGGCGACGATCGCGAAGGCGATCACGACAAGCGCCGTTCCGGCGATGAGCACGTAAAGCACGGGCGTTCCCCAGCGCCCCTGTTTCGCCTGCTCGTGCGTTTCGACGATTGGACGTTCCATTTGCGCCTCCGTATCCGACATCAACGTCGGGCGGAGCCGATGGTTTCCCGTTCAGTCGCCGCCTCCGCCGCAACCGCCGCCGCAGCTTCCGCCGCCATCGCCGCCGCCGTCGCCGCCGCTGCTGGAATCGCCGGCGTCGCCGCTCGCGCCGTCGCCGAAGCCGGCCGTCGAGCCGTCGATGGAACTGTCCGCGAAATCGCCGCCGCAATGGCCGCTGGCGCCGCCGGGCGCGCCGACGCGCTGCGCTGCGCAATCGGCGGTGTAGTAGAAGCCGCCGGGGATGCGCAGCTTCTTGTCCAGCGCAAACAGGAGCGGCAGGCGGGTCGGCCTGACCGGATCGATGTTCTCCTCCCTGCAGCACTGCCGCCAGACGCGGCGCAGGCCTTCGTTGGAAGCTCGCGTGGCCGGGCTCAGCGCGAGCGCGGGCGTGTGATGCAGGAAGCCGCCGAAGGCCCTGGCGCAGAACTGCTCGTAGGCGCGGGTGTAGAGGATGAATTCGTGCCAGAGATCGTCGGCGACCTGCGAGGGCATGGCGACGTAGCGCTTGCCGGAATTGAGATAGGCCAGGAAGAACTGGCGCAGTCCCTCCGCCACGAGCGCGCTCTCCTTGCGGCGGAATCCCTTGTGCTTCGCCTGTAGCTTGTCGAGCAGGCCGGGCGGCCAGGCATAGTCTCGGATGAAATCGGCGCGGCGCAGACGGCGGAGCTGGATGTAGAGGTAGGCCGCGCAGAGCGCGCAGGCCGCCGCGATGGCGACCGCGACAATGATGTATCTGGACGCCATGCGCTTGCCAGCTCCCGAGTCGAGGCCGCAATAGTCTAGCTTCCGGAGACCGCGACGCCGATGCCCTTCTATTTCGCCTACGGCTCGAACATGGACGCCGCCGCCATGCGGTCGCGCTGTCCGAAGTCGAGGCTCATCTGCCGGGCCCGGCTCGCGCGACATCGGTTTGCGCTGATGGCCGACGGCCACGCGACCGTCGTGCGCGATCCCGCCAGCGAGACGCACGGCGTGCTCTACGATCTCGCGCTCTCCGACGTTCCCGCGCTCGACCGCTACGAGGAGGTTTCGCGCGGGCTTTACGCCAAGGCGACGCAGCCGGTGTTGCGCGCGGACGGCTCTCCGGCGCGCGCCCTCGTCTATATCGGCGCGGCGCCTGCGGCGGCGGGACCCGCAAGGAAGCCCCAATACATGGAAGGCGTGATCGCCGCGGCCCGCGCTGCAGAATTGCCGGCGCCCTATGTCGATTTTCTGCGCAGCCTGCTATCAGGAGGCGGCGATGCTGCGCCGCAGCGGCGGGCGATCAAATGGACGCCGCCGAAAACCTGAATGTACGCCCTGAGGAGTTCGCGTTGAGCGCCAAGAGCCATCCGTCCTCTCCGCTCGTCCTGCATGACGTCGCTAGCCTGCGTGCGACCGTGCGCGCCTGGCGGTCCTCGGGCGAGCGCATCGCGCTCGTGCCGACCATGGGCGCGCTGCACGCCGGCCACGTGTCGCTGGTGGAGGAGGGGTTTCGTCGCGCCGACCGCGTGATCGCGACCGTGTTCGTCAATCCGACCCAGTTCGCGCCGACGGAAGATTTCTCCAAATATCCGCGCACCCTGCCGTCCGACGTCGAAAAGCTCGGCAAGGTCGGTTGCGATGTCTGCTTCGCCCCGGACGTTTCGGAAATGTACCCGGACGGTTTTGCGACCACCGTGACGCTGACCGGCCCCGCCAGGGTCGATCTCGAGGATCACTTCCGGCCGACGCATTTTGCCGGCGTGGCGACCGTCGTGTCGAAACTGCTCAATCAGGCGCAGGCCGATTGCGCCATCTTCGGCGAGAAGGACTACCAGCAATTGCGCGTCATCACGCGCATGGCGCGCGATCTGGATATTCCGACCGAGATCGTCGGCGCAACGACGGTGCGCGAGGCGGACGGCCTCGCCATGTCCTCGCGCAACGTCTACCTCAACCCTGACGAGCGTTCGCGCGCGCCGGCCATGTATCGCGCGTTGAACCACGCGGCGGCCAAGATCCGCGAGGGCGAGGTCGTCGGTCACGAGATGACGGAAGCGCGCGAGATGCTGGTCGAGGCGGGATTCGTCATCGACTATATCGAGGCGCGCCACGCCGAGACGCTCGAGCGCATTGCGCGCCGCGCCGACGGACCGATCCGGCTGCTCGCCGCCGCCAAGCTCGGGCAGACCCGGCTCATCGACAACATCGCGGTGTGACGATGGGCGCCGTCCGCGTCTTCGTTGCGGGACGTGTGCAGGGCGTAGGCTTCCGTTATTTCGTGGCGCTGGAGGCGCGGTCGCTCGGCCTTGCCGGCTTCGTGCGCAATCTGCGCGACGGGCGCGTGGAGGCGGCGATCTCCGGCTCGCAGGACAAGGTCGAGGCCCTGCTCGCAGCTTGCCGCCGCGGGCCGCCCGGCTCGCGCGTGGACGCCGTGGAGGTCGGGCAAGCGGACGGCGCCGGGCTGGCCACGCCCTTCGAAATCCGGCGCGACGGCTGAGTTTTACGGCTTGTTGACCGGCCGAAGGCACATTCGGCGCTTCTCGTCGAAAGCGCGCGATGCCGGCTCAATTCCTCTGGTTCCTGTTCGACTGGCGCGGCCGCATCGCCCGCGGGCCCTATCGCATCGCCATTCTCGTTCTGGCGCTGTTCGTCGCCTCTCTGGAGCTCGCGCCGCAAAGCCTTCACGGGCTGCTTGTCGGCGCGCTGGGCTTGCAACTCGTCGTGCAGGCGGCGCTCGACGCCAAGCGTTTGCACGACATCGGCTTCAGCGCGGTGTGGATCGCCATCACAAGTCTGGGCTGCATTGCCGGCGCGGCGATCCTCGCCGCGCAGTCGCCTGAAGTTCTGGCGATGCTCGGGCGTCACGCGGAGGAGGTTCTCGGGCCGGCGGCGGACAGGGGCGGGCCGCTGGCGATCGTGCTCGCGGGTCTGGAGGCCGGCGCCGTGCTGCGCACGTCGCTGCTCTGGGCGCCCAAGTCGAAGGCCGCCGGCGACGCCTACGCCTTCGAGCCTGGCAAAGCCCGGTTTACAGGCGCCGACGCCGCCGAATCCGCCAAGGTCGACGCCGATGCGCTGATCGCGCGCGCGTTGGCGGAACAGAAAGCGCGCCGGCCCGCGCAGGTCGCGGAGCGTTCCGTCCGTCCGTCCGCCGGGCCGCGCAAATCCTTTGGCGCGCGCAAGTCGGCGTGAGGCCTACGGCGCGACGGTCGGCCCGAAAATCTCCTCGAAGGCGCGGCGCAACGCGACATCCACGTCGTTCATCGACACGGGCAGGCCAAGGTCGGCAAGGCTGGTGACGCCGTAGTGGCTCTCGCGCACGCCGCAGGGCGTAATGCCGGAGAAATGCGCGAGATCGGGCTCCACGTTCAACGAAATGCCGTGGAAGGTCACCCAATGCCGCACGCGGATGCCGATGGCCGCAATCTTGTCTTCCGCCATTTCGCCGGTCGGCCCGGCGGGCTTGTCGGGGCGGCGCGTCCAGACGCCGACGCGGTCCTCGCGCCGTTCGCCCCGGACGTTGAAGGCGGCGAGCGTGGCGATGATCCAGGCCTCAAGCGCCGCGACGAAGGCGCGCACGTCCTGGCGCCGGCGCTTCAGGTCCAGCATGACATAGGCGATGCGTTGGCCCGGGCCGTGATAGGTGAACTGGCCGCCGCGCCCGGTTTCGAACACGGGAAAACGCGCATCGAGCAGGTCGCCCGGTTTCGCGGACGTGCCGGACGTGTAGAGCGGGGGATGTTCGAGCAGCCAGACGCGCTCGGACGCCTCGCCGCGCGCTATTGCGCCTGCGCGCGCCTCCATTTCGGCGAGCGCCTGCTCATAGGCGATCGGCGCGTCCGACACGGCCCATTCGACCGGCGGCGAGCCGGGCCGGGGGAGGAATTGCGCGGAGAGCGCATCGCGGGAAATCTGCAGTGTCACAGGACTGCAATAGCGCGGCTTTCAGGCCTTGTCAGTCACGGAAGCGTTTGATAGACGACGCCTGCCCGAAGCGAAGCGCTTTGCGCTGAGCGGGTACGCGGTCGTGGCGGAATTGGTAGACGCGCTAGCTTGAGGTGCTAGTTGGGCAACCAGTGGAGGTTCGAGTCCTCTCGACCGCACCAAGCGCTTCAGGAATAGCGCAAACGAAAGCCCGGTTCTCGCGAACCGGGCTTTGTCATTTTCGGCTTCAGTTCGTCGCGAAGCAGTAGAGCAGCCCGCCGCCGCCGGTGGCGTTGAGCGCCGGCATGTTGCAGCCGCGGCTCGGGTGCGACGAATTCCAGGAATGCGAGGGGACGTCGTCACGCAGGCCCATGCGGTCGGAATGGCCGAGCATGGCCGAACCTTCGCCGCCCTTGGTCCAGTTGCCGCAGGTCATGTCCTTGTCGGCCGGCAGGGCCTTGCCCTCCATGTCCGAGCCGGTCAGCACGTCGTGATTATTGTTGTTGAAGCCCGCTCCCGCGACCTTCGTGCCCCGTTCGGTGAGGCTGTTGTCGATGCTGAGCTTTGCATCCTTGTGCAGCTCTTCGAGATTGGCGGCGATCTGGACGCCCTTGGCGTTCTTCCACGGGCCCTTGCCGATGCGGTCGCGCGCGTTGACCGCGCCGGCGCCCTGGGTGGACAGGTACGCCTTCCAGGTCCTTGCGCCGGCGCCAGCGGCCGTCGCCAGCGTCTGGCAATGCTTGTCGGCGCCTTCGAGGCCGCCGAGATTTGCGCCGTCCGGGCCGGGCTTGGAAGTGACAAAGAAGGTCATATCCGGAAATTGCGGCTGTTGCTGCTGCGCCGCGGCAGGGCCGAGCGCGGCGCCAACCAGGATCGCCGCGCCAAACAGAATCTTTTGAACTTTCATAGGTTCCCTCCCTTGCGGGACGAATTTCCGACGCGCGTCGGCGTCGAGGCAAGCCTGAGGCAATCACGAAGCCGTGAGAGCGAGGGCCAAGAAGCGTTTGCGCGGATGCAATGATGAGGCCGGCAGCCCGGAACGCGGCGCCAGTCGCCGCGTGGACGCCCCAGCCGTAGAGGAATGCGGCCCCGGGCGGGGGACCGGCGATCTGCATGTCGTTTGCGCAACGCTGTCTCCCATCTGCAACAGGCGGTCCTCGCTGCATTTTCCCGGGGATGGCGCCATGATGCAGGCCTCGGCGGAGGCGCCCAAGAGAGAGAAGCGGTCAATGTCACGTCCAGTCGCTGTCATAACGGGATCGTCCACCGGCATCGGCGCGGCCACCGCGATCAGATTCGCGGAGAACGGCTACAACGTCGTCGTCAATTACTCGCGCGATCCCGCGCCGGCCCTGGAAGTGGCGACGATCTGCCGGAAGGCGGGCGCCGAGGTCGAGACGATCAAGGCGGACGTATCGGCCGACGCCGACTGCAGGATGATGGCCGAAATGGTGGAAAAGCGCTGGGGCGGCGCGCGGCATCTGGTCAACAACGCGGGCCGCACGAAATTCGTCGCGCAGCGCGATCTCGACGGCCTGTCGGCCGAGGATTTCCAGGCGATCTACGCGGTCAACGTCATCGGCGCCTTTCAGATGTCGCGCGCCTTCGCGCCGCTTCTGCGCAAACATCCCGGCTCGTCCATCGTCAACGTCTCGTCGATCGCGGCCGTGGCCGGGCGCGGGTCGTCCATCGCCTACATGGCCTCCAAGGGCGCGCTCAACACGATGACCATCGCGCTCGCCCGCGCGCTCGGGCCGGAAATCCGCGTCAACGGCGTGGGACCCGGCATGATCGAGTCCGACTGGCTGAAAGACGGCTACGGCGCGGAAGCCTACGAGGCGATGGGCAAGATGTACCGCGCGACCTCCGCGCTCAGCGCCACGATCTCGCCGGCTGATGTCGCCCAAACGATCTATGCGCTTTGCACCGCTTTCCCGAAAACGACCGGCGAAACTGTGCTAGTGGACGCGGGCTTCCGCATCCAGAAAGCGTGATCGGAGATTTCGTGACGGTTTCGTTGAACTGCAGCCTGCCGGTTGGCGACCAGGTCGCCCGCCGCGGCAACTCCTTCTCGCGCGCAGTGGCGCGCGCCTGCCTGAGACTTGCCGGCTGGCGGCTCGACGGGGCGGTTCCGAACCTGCCCAAGATGATCCTGATCGGGGCGCCGCACACCAGCAACATGGACGGCGTGATCGCCATCGCGATCCTGTCCGCGCTCGGCCTGCGGTCAGGCACGATGATCAAGGACACCGCCTTCAAGGGCGCCATGGGGCCGGTGCTGCGCTGGTTCGGCGCGATTCCGATCGACCGCAAGAAGGCGGGCGGCGTGGTCGGGCAGAGCGTCGCCGCCTTCAACCGCGCCGACAAGCTGCTGTTGCTGATCGCGCCGGAGGGCACGCGCTCGTCGGCCTCCGAATGGAAGCGCGGCTACTGGCTGATTGCCGCTAACGCCGAGGTCCCAATCCTACCGGCGGCGATCGACTATGTGAAAAAGATCGTGACCTTCGGCCCGCCGCTGACGACGACGGCCGACTACGACGCAGACTTTGCCAGGCTGATGGCCTTCTATGGCGCGCATTCGTCGCCGCGGCATCCCGAGCGCGCCTCCGCGCCGATCTGCGCCGCGCTCGGCCTGCCCTTCAACCCGACGGAAAAATCGTGACGGCGCGACAGGCGCCACGGGAGGAAGCATGAGCAACGTCACGTCGACCCACGGCGCGGGCCACAACGAGGTTCTCTACGAGATCGAGGACGGCGCGATCGCGCTCATCACGCTGAACGCGCCCGAGCGCATGAACACGATCTCCGGGCCGATGCTCGGCGAATTGACGCGCCTGCTGGTGAAGGCCAACGAAGATCCGGCGGTGCGCTGCGTGATCCTCACCGGCGTCGGCCGCGCCTTCTGCGCCGGGCTCGACCTCCGGCAGGAGCGCGACGGCGGCGGCATCTCGTCCGCGGCGAGCCCGACGAATCTCGATCTGCGCAATACGCCGCCGACCGTGATGTTCGAGATGGACAAGCCGATCATCTGCGCCGTCAACGGCGGGGCGGCCGGCTACGGCATGGATACGGCGCTCGGCTGCGACATCCGCCTCATGGCGGAAAGCGCGAAGATGGCGGCGGCGTTCGTGAAACGCGGCGTCGTGCCGGAATCCGGCGGCACCTGGTTCCTGCCGCGCATGATCGGCTGGGCGAAAGCGTCCGAACTCATCTTCACCGGCCGCACGTTGAGCGCCCGCGAATGCCTGGAGTGGGGCATCGCGAACGAAGTCGTCGCCGATGGCGAGTTGATGGGCCGCGCCCGCGCGCTCGCCCGCGAGATCGCGGCCAACGCGCCGCTCGCCGTGCAGGCGGCCAAGCGCATGATGCGCATGGGCCTGAACGAGACGTTCAAGGACCACGTGCATCACGTCTATCTGCAATTGCTGCCGCTGTTCCGCTCCGACGACATGAAGGAGGGCGTGCGCGCCTTCATGGAAAAGCGCGAGCCGAAATTTTCGGGGAAGTAGCGGCTACTGCTGCTTGGCCTGCTGAAGCACGAACACGCGCAGCGCCGACGAGAGATTCGCTTGGCCGCGGCCTGCGTCGATTTCCGCGACGAGCGACGCCACGGATTGCGCGCGGCGTTCCGCGATGGTGCGCAATTCGCCCCAGAAGATTTCCTCCAGCGACACGCTGGTGCGATGACCCGAGATCGAGAGCGAGCGCTTGACGACGCGCTGCTGGGCGGCGTCAGCCATCGGCGTCGTCGGTGCTGTCGCGCCTGTGGCCGTCGAGCCTGCGCGCCTCAAGCGCGCGCTGCGCTTCCGTTTCCTTCTTCTCCGAACGCGTGCGGCCGAAGGCGAGGCGATTGCCGGCGGCCTTCGTTTCGGCCTCCTTGCGCGCGCGGTCCTTTCGCGCGCGCCGGAGGTTGACGACGTCCGCCACGGGATCAGGTGTTCTTCTTGCGGAAGGCGTCGATGGAGACGACCTTCGGCGAATCGCCGGCAGGCTCGGCCTGCGGATCGGCGGCCGGCTCGGGCGCGCTGCTGCGGGCCGGTTGCGGCGCCGGCGCGGCCGGCTTTTCGGCGGGCTTGTCCTCGACGGGCTCAGCGGAGGGGACGGCCGCGAGAACGGGCGCCTTGGCCTCGCCCTCGCCGCGCGCGGCCTCGGCCTCCTCGGCGGTGAATTCCGCGCCGAAATTGACCGACGGGTCGAAGAAGCCGGTGACGGCGGCGAAGGGGATTTCCAGCTTCTCCGGCACGCGGCGGAAGGAAAGACCGACCTCGAAGCCGGTGTCGTGCACCCGAAGGTCCCAGAACTGGTGCTGCAGGATGATGGTCATCTGCTCCGGATATTCGGCGCGCAGCCGGTCCGACATGACGACGCCCGGCGCCCCGGTCTTGAACGTGATGTAGAAATGATGCTCGCCAGGGAGCCCATGCTGCGCCGCGTCGATCAACACCTTGCGGAAGATGCCTCGGAAGGCGTCCTGCACCAGCAGGTCGTATCGGATGTGGTCGGTCGCCATGACTGGGCGTTCGGCTTTCGATGTCGCGACCGACAGAAAGTCGGACGCTTGCGTTTCAGCGCCCGATTCGCCGGGCGATTGCGACGCGAACGCTATACCCGAACAGACGCGAAGAGAAAGTGGAGGCTTCTGTTGCCAGGCGCCTCCGAGCCCCGCCTAGAAGGTGCTAACCCCCTAGGGCTTTATTCCCGATACCGGAACCGCATTACGCGGCGACGGCCACCGGAGCATAGTTGTCGTTGGCAACTATAGGTTTGACCCGATAACGGCGGTATCATGCCGGGCAAAAGAACTTCCTTTACGCCCCCGTCGATCCTGTTTCGCCCCCGCCGCAACCCAGATGCGCAAACCGCGCTCTGGGCTGGGGTGGAGGCGCCGGGTACCGCCCCCGGGTCCGGATGGTTTATTTCGAAGCCTGTTTATCGCCATAGCCTTCTTGCGAAGGCGTCTCGAATATAGTGCGCGGCGGCGTCCGGCGAAAGGGCCTGATGCGCCGAGAGCGTGGCTGCAAGGACGGCCGGAAAATTGTTGCAGAAAGGACAGAAACGGTTTTCTCGCCCCCGGTTCGTGGTAGATAGTGGCCAATGATCCGCTCAACGCCAGCGCCCACGCGTCCAACCGGACATGCGTCCGAAAGCCCCCTGCATGGCGGCGGTCCGTGCGCCAACGCGAAACCCGACTCCCAATGCGCCTATTGCGGCGTGAGGCCCTATTCGGCGTGCGGCGCGCTCGAAGACCACGAACTCGTCGGGCTGGAGGCGCTGTCGCGCTCGAGCTGTTACGCCCAGCGCCAGCAATTGTTCGCGCAGGACGAAGACGCTCAGTCCGTCTTCAACATCACCTCGGGATCGGTGCGGCTCTATCGGCTGCTGCCCGACGGCCGCCGGCAGGTCGTCGGCTTCGCCATCCCGGGCGATTTTCTCGGCCTGTCGCTGGCGGCCCGCACCGTCTATGGCGCGGAGGCGCTGACCTCGGTGACCGTGTGCCGGTTCGACCGCCAGGCTTTTTCCGCCTTCGTCGACGAGCATCCGCACCTCCTGCGGCGCCTCTACGATCTTGCCAACCACGAACTGAGCCTCGCGCAGGAGCAGATGGTCCTGATCGGCCGGCGCACGGCGGAAGAGCGGGTGATCTGCTTCCTTGTCGGCTTGCGGAAACGCTGGTCCCACATCAATAACAATTCCGTCACCGTGCCGCTGCCGATGACGCGGCAGGACATCGCCGATTTCCTGGGCCTGACCATCGAGACGGTCAGCCGCGCCATTTCCAAGCTGGCGCGTGAAAAGGCGCTGCTGGTGGTGCCGGACGGCGTTCGACTTCTCGACATTCCCCGTCTGGAAGCGATCGCGGCGGGCTGACGCGCGCTTTCCACAGGCCAAGGTCGCGCCTTCTGCCGGAATCGCGCTAGATTGGCTTCATGCGCCAATATCTCGACCTGCTTTCGCATGTGCTGCACGACGGCGTCGCCAAGGCCGACCGCACGGGCACGGGCACGCGTTCGATCTTCGGCTATCAGATGCGCTTCGACCTTGCGGACGGCTTTCCGCTGGTCACGACGAAGAAACTCTATCTGCGCGCGATCGTGCACGAGCTTCTGTGGTTCCTGAAGGGCGACACGAACGTCAAATATCTTGCCGACAACAAGGTGACGATCTGGGACGAGTGGGCCGACGCCAACGGCGATCTCGGGCCGGTCTACGGCAAGCAATGGCGCTCGTGGGCCGCGCCCGACGGCCGGACGATCGACCAGATCGGCGAAGTGGTGGAGGAGATCAGGCGCAATCCCTTCTCGCGCCGCCTTGTCGTCAGCGCGTGGAATCCGGCCGACCTTCCGGCCATGGCGCTCGCGCCCTGCCATTGCCTGTTCCAGTTCCATGTCGCCGAGATCGATGGCCGCAGGCGGCTGTCGTTGCAGCTCTACCAGCGCTCCGCCGACGTATTTCTGGGCGTGCCGTTCAACATCGCCAGCTATGCGCTGCTGCTCGCCATGGTTGCGCAGGTCACGGACTGCGAGGCCGGCGATTTCGTGCATTCGTTCGGCGACGCGCATCTCTACGACAATCACGTCGAGCAGGCGCAACTGCAGCTCACGCGCTCGCCGAAGCCGCTGCCGACGCTGCGCCTCAACCCGCAGGTGAAGTCGATCTTCGACTTCGCCTATGACGACATCGCCATTGAGGGTTACGAAGCCTGGCCGGCGATCAAGGCCGACGTCGCTGTCTGAGCTTTCTATTTTCGTCGACGCCGACGCCTGCCCGGTCAAGGACGAGGTATACAAGGTCGCGCAGCGCCGCGGCGCGCGCGTGTTCATCGTCTCCAATTCCTTCATGCAGGTCCCGCGCGCCGATTTCGTCGAACGCGTGATCGTTCCCGCAGGCCCCGATGTCGCCGACGACTGGATCGCGGAACGCGCGACGCCGGACACGGTGGTCGTCACCGCCGACCTGCCGCTGGCGGACCGGTGCGTGAAGAAGGGCGCGCGCGTGCTCTCGCCCAAGGGCCAGGAATGGGGCGCGCAGAACATCGGCGCGGCGCTCGCCACCCGCAATCTCATGACGGACCTGCGGTCCGCCGGCGAGACGACCTCCGGGCCGTCGCCCTTCGGTCCACGCGACCGCTCCGCCTTTCTCTCGGCGCTCGATCTCGCCCTGACGCGGATTGCGCGCGAGCGCGGCCGCCGCTAACCCATCTTCACGTTTTGTCAGGGGCGCGGCGCTACCTTTGCGCCGCATGAGTCTGGCTTCCTTCTCGCAAATCGCCTCGACCGAGCGTCGCGCCGCAAGCCGGGCGCGCTGGCCGGTGTTCGCAGGCGCCTGCGCCATTGTCGCGATCGCCGCCGCCATCCAGGCGCGTGGCGGGGTCAATCTCGACGTCGCCTGGTTCATGACCTTCGCCGAACGTGTGCTGCAGGGCGCGCGCGCCTATGTCGACGTGACCGACCCCAACCCGCCGGCGGCGATTCTCGTCTACCTGCCGGCGATGCTGGGCGCGGCGTGGAGCGGTTTGAACGCGGAAGCGCTGGTGATCGGGCAGACGCTCGGCGTCGCCGTTGTCGCCTGCCTTGCGGCGACATCCCTGGAGCGCGGCGCGACGCGCGACCGCGCGCTCATCGCCTCGCTGATTGCGCTGACCATCGCGCCAGCGGCAATGTTCGCCGAACGCGAACATTATGCGGCGCTGCTGGCGACGCCTGCCTGCGCAGTCATGATGGCGCTCGCCGACGGGCGTTCGGTCAGCGCGCTTGCGCGTCTTGCCGCAGGCGCCGCGGCCGGCGCCGTCGTCGCCTTCAAGCCGCATTTTGCGACCGCGCTGCTTGTCCCGGCGTTCGTCGCCACATTGCAGCGCCGCTCGTTGCGCTGGATCGGCTGGCCCGAAGTTCTCGGGTTCGTCGCGACGCTCGCCGCCTATGGCGCGACGATTGCGATCTTCTTCCCGGCCTATCTCAGCGACGCGCTGCCGGATGCGCTTGCCGTCTACGCGGCGGCCCACGCGCCCTTCGCCTCGGCCCTCGAGATGCCGACGACCTGGTACATGATCGCAGCGACGCTGATCGCGGCGACGCTTGCGGCGCGTGGCGCGTTGTCCGCGGCGGCGCGCGGCGCGGGCTGGGCTTCGGTCGGCTTCGCCATCGCCTATTTCACGCAGCAGCGCTATCAGCTCAATCACGCTTCGTCGGCGATCGAACTCGCCGCCATCCCCATGATCGAGGTTCTGCTTGCAGGCCGCATCGCCAGCCTGCTGGCGCGAACGCTCGTGATGCTGGCGGCGGCGCTCGCGCCGGCCTTCACGCTCATTCAGGCGGATCTCGCGCAAAGCATGGGCGCGCCCGATGTCGTCGCCGTCGCCCGCAAGCTGATGCCGCCGGATGGACGGCTCGCCGCAATCTCCGATTCGATGGAGCTGACCTTTCCCGCGGCGCGCCGCATCGGCGGCGTCTGGGTCAATCGCCACAATTCGATGTGGCGATACAACACGGCGAAATGGATTCTCGACAATCGCAATCCCGACGCCGCGGAGACGGCGCGGCTCAACGCCGTGATAGCGACCGACCGCGCCGATCTTGCCGAAGACATTTCGCGCGGCGCTCCCGATGTCGTGATGATCGAGAGCCGCGAGGTGCGGCTGCGCGAAATGGCCAGCCCACGGATTGCAGCCGCGCTTGCGCCGTACAGGCTCGCGGCGACGGTCGAGGGCGTCGAACT
>WBZM01001455.1_pt1 | contig 23391 bp, 40 predicted proteins | sample 5204271 | NCBI WGS metagenome assembly WBZM01 (sample SAMN12344346, study PRJNA552823) | activated sludge metagenome | biome: Activated sludge suspended growth; feature: Nitrification reactor; material: Wastewater; isolation source: activated sludge from nitrification reactor of wastewater...
GGAGGCGGCGTAGGCGGCGTCGGCGTCGGCGGCGTAGGCGGCGGCGTCGGCGGCGCGGGCGGCGTAGGCGCGGGTCTCGCGCACCCGTTCCAACGGCGCTTCGCCCCGCGCCCACGCCTCTGCGGCCTCGATCGCCTCGTGCGGGCGACGGTCCTCCGGGTAACGCTGCTCCCAAAACGGCAACGCCGTGCGCGCGCACGCGCACGCCGCCAAGACGAGCAGCTTGCGGTCCACGCCGATGCGGGCGGCGACCCACAACAGCCAATCGCCGCGCGCGCAGGCGACCCACGCCGCCTCCGGAGTGGTCTCGGGTGGAAGAGAGTCGACCCAGGTCTGGGCTTCGCGACAGGCGTCCATGTCGCGAATGCGGTCGGACAGTGAAGGCATTACGTGTTCTCCTTGTTGTAGATGTGAAGCTCCGAAAAGACCGAACCACGCGTACAGCGAAGCCCAGCCCTGTCGAGGCGGTGAAAGAGGTCAAAGACCAACTCCGAGTGCCGGCCCTGATCTAAGTAACCAATGACCGGGCACGCGGCGAAATCGGCGATGACGACGATGGTGCTCTCTTTGGGCCCCAGGCGAAACTGCTCGCCGCCGAGGCAGTGGTACGCCGTGAGCCACGCGCGCACCACAGATGCCGCGCGCCGCGCGGGGCCCAAACGAGGGTCTCCCATGTTCATTTACCTCTTTGCGGGCCACTTTACGGCGTTGACGACGTAGGTGTCTTCAGGACGTAAGCCGAGCGGCCACAACGCCCCACGGGAGGATGCCGCGCACGAGCTCTGCGCTCACGCGCAAACTTGCGGCGTCGGCGGCGTAGGCGGCGTCGTAGGCGGCGGCGCGGGCGACGTCGGCGGCGGCGGCGCGGGCGGCGTCGTAGGCGGCGTCGTAGGCGGCGGCGTCGGCGGCGTAGGCGGCGGCGCGGGCGGCGCGGGCGACGGCGGCGGAGGCGGCGGAGGCGGCGTAGGCGGCGTCGTAGGCGGCGGCGTCGGCGGCGTAGGCGGCGGCGTCGGCGGCGCGGGCGGCGCGGGCGGCGGAGGCGGCGGAGGCGAGGGCGGCGTCGGCGTAGGCGGCGGCGTCGTAGGCGGCGGCGTCGGCGGCGTAGGCGGCGGCGTCGGCGGCGCGGGCGGCGGCGGCGCGGGCGGCGTAGGCGGCGGCGTCGGCGTCGGCGGCGGAGGCGGCGCGGGCGGCGTCGGCGGTCCGTACCGCCTCGATCGGCCCCTCCCCACGCGCCCAGGCCTCCGCCGTTTCGATCGCCGTGTGCGGACGTCGGTCCTCCGGGTATCGCCGCTCCCACACCGGCAGCGACGTGCGCGCGCACGCGCACGCCGCCAAGACGAGCAGCTTGCGGTCCACGCCGATGCGGGCGGCGACCCACAACAGCCAATCGCCGCGCGCGCAGGCGACCCACGCTGCCTCCGGAGTGGTCTCGGGTGGAAGAGAGTCGACCCAGGTCTGGGCTTCGCGACAGGCGTCCATGTCGCGAATGCGGTCGGACAGTGAAGGCATTACGTGTTCTCCTTGTTGGCTTTGTCATTCATTCGAGGGCCACTTTACGGCGTTGACGACGCCGTAGGTAGTTTGATCCCAGCACGGCATCACGTCGGGTTCGGGCTGTGGCGGCTGCGCGGTGGGCGCGTCCACTTCAACGCCCCTCTCAAAGTACGCCCGGACGCGCACAGTAGAGGGCAGAGGGCCCGCATGGAGAGGTCCGCGAAGACCGTCCACGACCAGGGCGAGGTACGGCGCCAGACGCGACTCCTCACAGCTACGCGAGTAGGCGTCGTCCGGCGTCGTGTATCGAGCGAGCTCGCGCGCGCCGACATAGGTGGACCAAGGCCCGCCAAGGGCGCGCATGGTCAGGCGGGGTCAAGGCCGAGGGCGGCGTCGTCGTCGTCGTCCACTCCAAAGAACTCCGTGCCGTCCCAATCGGGATCCTTCGAGGGATCTTCGACCTGATCGACGTCGTACTTCGCGCAGTACGCATCCCCGCAGTCCGCCGCGCCACCGATCGTAGCGAGAGCATCCATCTGGCCCAGTTCGCTCCAGATGACGATGGTGTGCTTGTACAGCGTCCTCACGGTGCACCCACTTCGTCTACGAGGAGGGTGTCGTCGTCCTCGCTGTCGTCGGCGTCGTCGTCGTCGTCCGAAAGAAGGTCGGCGATGTCGCCGAGGTCGTCGTAGACATCGGCCAGGAACGCGTCGGCCGCCGCCATGCCGAGGCTCTCGCCATCGGGCTCGGCGTTGTTCGACCACCCGAGCACTTCCTGCTGCGCAGCGGCGTTCATCAGGCGCGAACTGCCATCCACACTCTCGCGCACGAAGCGGTCGACGTCTCCGCCCACCGAGAGCTCGCCGCTCTCGATGCGCTCGCGCACGTCGTCGGCGATGCTCCGCACATCGTCGTAATAGGCGTCACGAAGAATCTCGCGCGCGAGCTTGAGCGGGTCGCTCGGCGCCTCCATGTACCAGTCGGTCTCCAGGGGGATGTGATCTCCCCGCCAAAAGGTGAGGCCTTCGAGCGTAACCTCGATCGGCTGACCCTCCTCGTCGCGCGAGATAACCTCGACGTTGACCTTGCTGCCGTTGATGTTGACGAGGGCCCTGTCCGTCACGTTGTCCGTCATCTTTGCCTCCAAACGCGTGTGGCCCGTGAGCACTACGCTCACGGGCCACACACTGCTCCGATGCCTTATACCGCGCACGAGGCGTGATTTGTCACGCCGGCGTCGCCGCCTTCTCGATCTTGGCGAAGACGCCCTGGAGCTTCTTGAGCATCGCAGCGTCCTCCAGCTTAGTCGCGACGCTGCGGCCGAGCTTCTTGTTGGGAACGAGGAGCCAGTAGGTGACCTTGTCGCCGACCTTGGAGATGGAAACGGTGTCCTTGCCGAGCTTGAGCTGAATCTTGAGCGACTGCATGTGAACTCTCCTTGTCTAAGTGGTCTCCGAGATGCCGGAGACTGTCAAGCGCTAGTTAGCGCACCATCGCCAGTTGCACAAGCACCTTGGCGCCAGCAGAAGCGACGCCCAGAGAAAGGTTGTACCGGTCACACATGCGCGTGAAGAGCTGGAAGTCGGCGTCGCCGAGCTTGTCCACGGCGCAAACCAGCGTGTACGCCGTATAGGACTTGGGCTGGAAGTGGGGTGAGTCGTCCGGGAGCATTGGCTGCTTGAGCTGCGCGCGTAGCGCGTTGATCTCTTCCCGGTTGGGCACGACCACGTGTTCCTCCTTCCAGAGAGAGCACGGCCCCGAGAGCGTCTCGGTCGGAGCGCGCCACTGCCAAGGGAGGCGGCCAATGTCACGAGGGCCAACGGGGGCGTCTTCGCGAGGCGCTACGGGTACAACCCGGTTGTCTTCCGTCACCTCCATCTCCTGGGGCTCGTCGTCGACGAGGTCCTCGTCACGCACCCAGATTTCCCGGCCAAACAGCGCATTGAGCGCGGCGGCACAGTGCGGGTACTCCGACTCGATGAGCACGGCGTTGGGGTGGCGGGCGCGGTAGGTTCCGATCAGTTCGGGGCTCATACTTGCAACTGGTACTGTACGGTGTAAAGTACGTCAAGTTGCGCCGCCGCTGAGCGCGGCCCCCGAGGAGCACATGTCCAGCTACATCGAAAACCCCCAGAACGCTCACGAAGTCGAGCTCCAGCAGCGCCAGCAGGCGTTCATCGAGCTCGCGGCCCAGACCGCGCACGGCGTCAACAACGCCTACCGAGCGGGGCTCGGAGAGGAAGTGAAGCCCGACTGGGACGACTGCCCCGAGGAGCGGAAGAATTCGGTGCGGAGCGGCGTGATCGGCATCATCTACGAGGGCAAGACCCCCGAGCAGAGCCACGAGGGCTGGCTCAAGTTCAAGGCCGAGCACGGCTGGAGCTACGGCGAGGTCGAAGACGCCGAGAAGAAGACGCACCCCTGCATGCGCTCCTACACGGAGCTGCCCCTGGCACAGCGTTTCAAGGACACGATCTTCTTCAGCGTCGTGATGGGCGTGTACTACAAGGCGCATCCCGGCGTGACGCCCGCGTTTGACCCGATCGTGCGGCTCCTCGGAGGCACGGCCTCCTCGGTCATCCCCCTGACGGGAACGTACACGGGGCGGTTCTCGTCTGGCGGCGACGCGAAGTAACTGTTCATGATGGACAACACCGACAAGGAAGAGCCACTCAGCGCCATGCCCACAGGAAAAACGAACGGCGACGAATTTGTCCACAAACTCGTGGAACTCAAGCCGCTTCCCGGAGATGTTGCGTCCCTTCTCCGAGAGATCCCCTACGGCGCCCCCTTCACCGCCGCCGAGCTGAGCGAGAATACGCGCGCCCGCCAGATCCGACGCGAACTCGTCGAAGTCGAGCCCCTGACGACCGCCGCCGACAGCGACAAGGAGACGACGTGATCCACCCCGCCGCAGCCATCATCCGCCCACACGGACTTCGTCTGCTGTTGCAGATGGATCCTCGCGAAGAGCGCACCGGAGGTGTGCTTGTTGCTTTCGGGAACGGGCCGCCCCGCGAGATGCAGCACGAGACAAATACCGGCGTCGTCGTTGCCCACGGCGATGGTGACTACACCCCCGCCGGTACGTTTGTCTCGCCCCGCATCCCCCTCTACGCGCGGGTGTTTGTGAGCGCGGGCGATCTGTACCGCGTACATGGCGCCCTACCACACGCGGACGGCGAGTACTGCATCGTCCACGAGCAGGACGTGCTGGGCATCTACACACCGCACGGCACCGTCGACGAAGCCGCTCGCAGCGACCACGCGCATTCGCGGCACGACAAGAAGTAGCCTCACGGCCAAAGACAACGCGCACGGCGCCCACGCCGGGCTCTTTCGAGCTCAGCGTAGGCGCCGTGCGCGTTGTGGGATCAGCCGAGCGCCAGGGCCGCGCCGTTGACGACGTGATCCCACGTCAAGAGGGAGCGGATCATCCGACGCTCGTAGGGGCTGTCGGCGTTCCGGATGTGGGCCAGGACCTTGTCCAGGAGGTCCCCGTGCTCGCCGTCGGGGATCTGGCCTCCCCGGAGGTGCGTGCGGGTCATCTCCGGATCGAGAATGACGAGCGCGACGAAGAGCGCCACGCTCAGCGCGTACGCTGCCGACGCTACGCGCTGCGCGTGGGCCTCGTGCAGGCGGTGCATGAGCTGCGCGAGCTGACGCGCCTCCACGCGGTGCATCGCGTTCTCCTCGCCCGTCCAAGAGGCGAAGATGGTCCCCTGGGAACGCTGGGCTCGTACCTGGAGAAGAAGCTCCGGCAGCGCCCGCTCCCGCTTGTAACACATCTCACGCAAGAGCTTGCGGGCGAACATGCCAGCGGCACTGGCCTCGTCCACGGCGAGCTGCGCCATGGTGCAGCGCCGCGCCGTTGCTGCAAGATGCAGCTCCGTGGCGGTGCGGACGCTCTCGGGCACGGCCACCTTGGCCGAGAGCTCGACGCAGGCGGTGTGCGTCCCAGCCGCCTGCGCGTAGTCCTGCTCAGCAGCCCACGAAGCGCTCCGCGCGTCATGGCCGATGTGTCGGGCGCGCACGACGCCGAAGATGGCGCCGAGGACGTCGTTGACGCGCCCGTCGTCCGGGAACGCCGTCACGAAGTCCTTGGAGAGGACCTGTGCGAGATCCACGAGCCGACCAGGGTCGGGCGACATGGCCGCCACGCTCAAGAGCGCCGCGCTGTCCTCGCACTTCGCCCAGGCCACCTCGGGCGTGCAATCGCCCAAGTCCCGGGCCCAAGCGAGGAGCTTGGGGTTAGAGTTTCCGAACAACTTGCCCACGATAACAGCGTTCATAGAGAACTCCGGCGGCGGGGGATGATCCGCTACGTGTTCTTTTACCCTGTAACGGGCGGGGTTTGTCTCACGTGTCGTGCGCTGCGAGCTCTGCGTCCACGTCGTACGCGTCCGCCGCGTCGAGGTGTACGTCGATACGCCGAGTGTCCTCGCGGAGCCTGTGGCACGTCGCGCACACCAGCTCGCACTTGGCGATCTCGGCGTCCAGAGCAGCGCGCGGACTGCTGAGCATCTCAGAGATGTTGGCGAGCTTGACGCCGCGCACGTGGTCGAAGTCCATCGCCGCCGGCGGGAAGGTGCTGCCGCAATCCGAACAGGGCGCCGACTTGAGCTGGTCGACGTAGAGCTTGTTGACGAGGCGGCTCACGTCGAGATCGTGCCGCTGAGAGGCGCGCTTGACAACAGCACCGTACGCGGTAAAGATCGACTCAAGACAAAGCCAGGGCCCCGCACTTCGCCGCCTATACCGCGAGCGCCGCACAAAAGACGCGACGCTCCCGGCCGTGGGCTCAGCCCGGTGGCGAGGCTTCAGGGTAGGCCCCTGGGGGCCCTGGCCGAGTCTTCTGGGGCGCGAGCGTCGAGGGAGACGCCTACTTCATCCGCTCGAAGCCGATGCCGTCAGCGGTGTCAGGGCCGATGCCGTCAGCGGTGTCAGGGCCGCTGGCGCTGTGCGCGCGGAAGATCGCCACGTCCACGTCGCCGAAGGTCTCCACGAACCACGTGAGGTTGGCGCGGCGCACGTAGGCCACATGCCACGCGCCGTGCTCGTAGAACGAGCGCCAGGGCGAGGAGCCAAAGAGGACGAACGCGGCGAGCTCAACGTCCCAGCGGCGCGCTTCAGAGGGGGCGTCCGCCGGGGAGGATGCAGTGAGCGCGAACCGCGCACGACCGTGGTGCCCAGGACTCTGGAGAGGCATGCAGACAGCGTAGACGGGGCTCGGGGCCAAACGAACAGCACACGCGGCTCGCGCCGCGCATGATGCTCGTTTGGGGTCAGGCCTTCTTGGCCGCCTCGCCGGCGGCGGCGAGGGCGCCGACCGCAACGCCGACCACGTAGCCGACGCATGCCCAGGCAGCGCGCGCCATTCCGCCGCCCTTGCGGGCCTTGCGGGTGACGCGCGCGCGCCGCGCGTCGAGCGCGGCGTGCTCGGCAGAGCACTCGCTGAGGAACAATGCTACGTCTTCGTGCGTGGCGGCACTCGCCGCCTGCACGAAGTGGTCGCATTGATACGCGACCATGCTAGGGCCACTGCGGCGGAGGCGGAGCGTAATGCTCGCCCCCTGAACTCTCCGGGTGTACTCCTTGTACCCGTGGCCGACATGAGTCCGGGTAAACTTGTGACCGCCTACGATCTTGATAATGGCCATGATGGCCTCCTTTTGTAGCGGGGGTTGTTCCGCTACATGTTCTTTTACCCGGAATTACCCGAGGTTTTAGACAAAGGAGGCGGCCTTCGCGGCGCGCGCTCAAACCGTGATGTGCGTAGCCTGACTGATGTACGCGGCGGGCTTGTCGAAGATCAGCGTGTAGTCCATGCCCGGCTCCAGGTACACGGGCCGAGTCCAGCGCCCATCGGCGCGCGTCTGTACGACGTAGAGCGGCACGTCGCGCCGCCCGGCCTCGAAGTCCGGGCGCTTGAAGATGCGCACCTCCGCGTCAGGGATCGCGGCGCCTGACTCGGTCACGAACTGGAGCGCGTCGATGGCGCCGAAGTTGTGGTCGACCTTCACGCGGGCCTTGAGGAGCGCCTCGACGGCGGCGTCAGGCTGGAAGGGGCCCGTGTCGGCGAGCACGTTGCTCAGGCCGTCCTGGGCTTTTACGCGGTACACCGTAGTGTCCGTGCCGTTGGGGTCGTCGAAGAAGAAGCGGCCAGGGGGGTCTTGCCAGTTGGGACCAGGGATCTCGTGCGGCACGTAGCCGTAGAGGTTCCACACCCCCGTGGACGTGGGGGCCACGGTGATCTCGTAGCGCGTGGGGGTGACGTACTGCGGCGGCTGAAAGTAGATGCGGTTGGCCATGCGCAAGCATACTTCGTGGCCAAAGAAACCGGACCCGCGCCTCACGGCGCAGACCCAGTTTCTCCGTCAGAACTTGAAGAGCTTGTTCAGCTCCTGGTAGCTCTGACTACACGCGAACGCCCGCAGGCGGTCGCATGCTTGGCGGGGCGTCGGCCCCGAGACCAAGAGCGGCGTGGGGCCGCCGGTGATCTCAAGGACGTACGCATCGCAGTCGGAGGGGTCGTACCACCCGTCGGCGCGGAGCTCGCCGCACCGAGTGATCACGACCCCCTCACGCACTACAGGCCTCTTCAGGCTGTAGGTCGCGATGGCGGCCCTGAGGGCCTGGAGCTGCGCGCTCACGCGCAGGGCTCCAGGCCCTGCGGGCCGTCGACGTACGCCAGAGAGGCGTACGCCTCGACGAGGCGCTCGTTGAAACGCGCGACGTTCCAGGACACATCCTGGAAGCGCTCCACCCGCTGGGCGATCTCGCCCAGCGTAACGAGCTCGTCGAGCCCACGGTGCACGCCGAGGTCGGCGCACCCGGGCCGCCCGTCGAGCCGGGCGTGCACGGCGCGCAGGCGCCGGCATTCCTGGACGCAGGCGTCCAAGTCACCCCCTTCGGGGCGGATGGGGCGTTGGAGTCTGGCCTCCAGCGCACGAAGAAACAAGTAGTAGTTGGCCAGAACAACCATTCGCGGAACAGGTACAGACACGGGACAGCCTCCCTGAAGCCACGACATGTGGCTCCATGTTCTTGTACCCGTGGTGCTCGGTGTTTTACGGCGTTGACGCCAAAAGAAAACCCTGTCTGCCTCACGGCGGTCAGGGTTTTCTTGACGTTGTTTTGTATCCCGCCACGTTTGAGCGGTGCGCCGCTACAGACGGCTGCGCCCACCCCGTCGGGCGGCGCGAACGAGGCGCCACGCCTCATATGCCTCCGTAGCGGCACAGACAGTGCACAGAGCCGTGCCGGAGCAGGGGCCTGTGCATTGGCCACGGCGGCCACGGCGGCCGAGCATTCTCACCTCAGACCACACGAGCACGTTGTAATTGGCAGTCTTGGCTTGCATGTAGCTCCGCATGTTGATCTCCTCAAACCGGCCTGCTCCGTCCGCCGCGTAATTGCGGCGGGCGGAGCAGGCCCAACCACGTTGTGTGGCTACATGTTCTTTTACCACCACGAGCACGCCGTTTACGCCGACTTCACCCACTCCGGGAACCAGTTCACGTAAGGCTTCCCCACCTTTACGGCGTAGCGCAGGCAGTTGGCGGTGCCGCCCTCAGCGCCGGACCAGAAGGCGGCGAGCTCGGTGCAGTCGCCCACCAAACGGCGATTGCGCATCTCGAAAGCCACGTCCGTGCAGGGGCCGTCGGTGACGTAGACGACGCGCGCGGCCTTGGCCAAAAGGAACTCGTAGTTGAGGCGTTCGGCGTGCTCCCAGCGCGAGCCTTGGCCGATGCCAGGGATGTACGCCTCGTACGGGATGCGCAGCCTGCGGCACGCTTCGGCGACGAGCTGGTCCCAGCCGAGCGCCATGCCCGTGAGCACCTTGGACGGCGCGCACGCTGTGAGCTTCGCGGTGGCGAACTCCAAGAGCTTGATGTGCGCGGTATGGGTAGCGACGCGGCGATGGCCGGTGACAGCGAGGATGGTCGGCGTGGTCATGTTGGCGCGCCAACGGTAGCGAGGGCGCGCAGCCCTACGGGCGTTGAAGGCCGTTCAGCAACTCGGCGTCGAGCTTGTCGGCGGCGTTGTCAAGGGCCTTGGCGAGTTCGGCGTCGACATCGGGTCGAGGGCGGTCCGGCAACGGGCCGAGAGCGGCGCGCTCGGTCAACGCGCGAATGTCCGCGCGAAGCACAGAGCCCAGCACCTGTACGGGCTCACGCGGACCCCGGCGCACGTCCCGCGCCTTCTTGCGCTTCGACGTTTCCAGCGCCTTGCGCTCCTTCGCGGCGAGCTCGGCGCGCACGGCGTTGCGCCGCTCCCGGCGGTTCGCAAACGGCGTAAACGGCGTGCCCTTCGCGCGCAGCTCTTCCAGCGTCTTGGGCTTGATGTCGCGCAAGGCAAACACGCGGCCGAACACGTCGCGGACGTAGAGGGTGCCCGCCTTGATGGCCACCGGCGTGATCGGCTGAGACGCCGCGAAGGCGTTGATCTCCGCCTCCGTTTTGCCTTGTTTACGGGCGTTTTCCAGCATCTGCTGCGGTGTCATCTGCCCGAGCATCGCGAGCGGCGCGTTAGCGTTTTCCATCGAGAATACCAGCCCTTTCTGTGTGACGCGCACGGCGCTTACGGCCTGTACGCCGTTCAGACTGTGGCACGGAACTACCTCAAGATATACCCAAAAGAACCCGAAGTTCGGCCCCACGGCTTACGACGATGTGCACGGCGTGCACAATGGCTCTCGACCACCCTGCGACGCGCACGCCGCACACACTCGGGACATTGTGCACAGCGCTGACGGCGTGGGCGGCGTTGTGCCGCGTGACAACACACATATCGGCAGAGCCCTATGTGCCCTCTTGTGCTGTTATGTCCCTGTGCTGTTAGGTGTAGGGCGCACTATGCGGCGTCGAAGACGCAGCGAGCAATGTGCGCGGCGTGCACGCTGCCGAGGGTGTGCGCGCTGCTTCGACGCACAGGTTGCACAGACCATTGAGCGTGCAAGTGGTGCGCGCGGCACGAGTCTCTGCAAGACGCGGGCCGCATAAAGAGCACGAAGGGAAACGTGTTTCTTGTAACGAAAACTGAGTAAAGTGGCGCTTGCGCTGATCTGCTGGATCTCCACAGGCGCAGCGGGCCTCGGGGTGAGCAGACGGGGGATTATTTAGGAAATTCCCGTGACAAGCTCCTAATTCTTACTAAGAAGGTATAATTGGCTGCAAGAAATCTGGCAGGGGTATGCCTATGGGTGGGCGCAAGGCGGACGGCGAGCAAGCACGGGCCGTGGGGGCAACTACCCCATGTTTCCGGGGCGGAGCGCATGCCGCACCCGAGGCTAAGTGCTTGATATGCCGAGCGTTTTTGCTCGGTCTGTATATTGCAATGACACGGGATCTCTCTCTCTCTCTGGAGTCTCGTACGTAAAAAAGGGAACTACGTAGCGGGAGGATGTAGGTCTTTTCCTCACGTAGACACACCCTCCCTCACATGCGGCAGATAGCCGCACCCCCCGCACGGGGCACCCGCCGTCCGCCTCGCGCCCACCCATAGGCATACCCCTGCCAGATTTCTTGCAGCCAATTACAAGTTCTTAGTAAGGTTACTTAGGTCGTACGTGTTTTTGTCTTGTGTTGCCCCTCGCTTCCTGGCAGCCTCAGGGCCAGGAGGTAGTTGCCCATGACTTTCGACCGCGCCGTCCCGTTCACCCTCTCCCTGACCCTGTCCCAGATCCAGCGGATCGGGAATGTTCTTCAGGCCGCAGCCCGCGCTGGGCTGCTCACGAGCCCGGAGCACCGCCCCAACAAGCTGGTCGCGGAGTTCCTGATGCAGCAGGTCCAGCGCCTGGAGATCGAGTTCCGCGCCACGGGGCTCTTGGCCCCTCTGCCGCCCGTGCTGCACGCCACGCCCACGGCCCCTGCGCCCCCGACGGCGCCGGAAGCCCCCGCGCCGCTCAACGCCGAGCGCCTCGCAACCGATCCCGACGCCCGTGCTCGTGCCCGTGCCGCCCTGGGCTTCAACGCCACCCCCCAGGCCGCTGAGCCGCCCACGGCCCCCCTCCCGGAGCCCGACGGGCTCGATTGGTCTCGCGTGCCCTAAATCCATTCTTCTAAGAAACGCCAAGGCGTCGCCAACGGCGTGCACAGACCCGCCAGCCAGCCCCCTAGCCTGCGGCCCCCTTCCCGCCCTTCCTGAAACTCCAAACAAGCCCCGCTTTCGGCGTCGGTTTGCTCAAAACCCTACTTGACGCCCGCCCCGTTTTGTGCGTGGCACCCCTCGCGTTGAGGGCAAAGCCGTCGGCGCTTGAGACACCCCGTGCGCTCGGCGTATGCTCCTTACGCCGACCATGAGCCACTACCGCCAATCAGTTGACGTCCACGGCGCGCTCAGCCCTGCGCAGCGCGCCGTTGCAGGCATGGTGCGCGTCGCGCGCGACGCGCTCATCAAGCAGGCCTACAGCAACGCCATTGCGCGGGAGATGGGCGCTCTGGCGCACCACAACCCGCTCCTGGCGCTGTCCCGCGCCCACACCATGGATCGCGGCCTTCGCGGCGCTGTCACCGGGGGCCTCCTCGGCGCCGCTGGCGGCGCGCTCTCAGCCGAGCCCGGTTTGGGCGAGGAGATGGCGCTTCGCGGCGCGCTCGCCGGCACCCTCCTTGGCGGAGCCTACGGCGCGCACCGGGGCCACCAAGGCTTCCAGAACATGATGCGGAACCCGGTGCACGCCCCTGACATCTACCGCCGCACCCGCGCCATGCAGGCCGCTGGTGCGCCCCTGCACGCAGCCTTTACGGGGTAATCCCCGGGCCAAAGAAAAGACATCGGGGCCAAAAGAACGCGCACCGGACCTTTCGGCCCCGATGCGCGTTCGCGTGTTGTGTGCGTTCGCGCTCGCCCCGGGCACCGGCCTTTCAGCCAATGCCCGGGGCTCTCGTTCTCTGGGCTCCCTCGGGCGCGGGCGCACCCAGAGAACACCCGCGAGACTCACGCGAACTTGGCCTTGCCGCGCAGGACACGCCGCCCGTGCGCGCGCGTGGCGCGCAGCACGGAGCGACCAACGGTCGTCGCGCAGGACGCGACGCCGACGAGAACTTCTCCCGTGTACTCGGCCGCCTGGAAGGCGGCACCGGGGAGCGCCAGGAGGACCCGCCCCCCGAGGCGGGAGAGCCTCTTCAGGGGGCTGACCATCTTGACCTTCTTGGCGGGGGCGAGGGTGGTGGGGGTGGTGGGGGTGGTGGTGGTGGTGGTGGTGGCGGTGGTGGAACGCTTCATGGACTTCATGTTGAGCACCTTTCGTAGCGGGGGTTGTTCCGCTACATGTTCTTTTACCCGAAGTCCGCCCGCGTTTTATGAAGCTCCACCCCCGGGGGTCGCCTTCTCCCCGCCGAAGACTGCGCCTACCGCCTCCCACGGAATGTGCGCGCGTAGAACCGCCAGAACCTGCGCGTGCGCCTCTTCACTGGCGTCGGGATATTCGTATCCGCGACCTTCCGCCTCGTCAACGGCGTCGACCACGCGGTCCACGTCGCCGGCGGGGCAGTTGATGTTCACCACCGCCGGCACGGCGCGCACGCCGTCCGTGGTGAACATGTCGACGGACACGTATCCGCTCTGCTCAGGGGCGTACGCGAAGAGCGCCCCCTGGCCCTTGTCGTCCGGCGGCGCCTCCCGCACCCGGGTGTAGTCGCGCCGCGTAGGCCGGAGGAAGGAGTACTTCTTCCGTGCCTCTTCGTAAGTCAGTTCGTTCAGGCCCATGTTCACACCCACTCTCCCAGTACTTCGCCCTGGCTGTTGTACTCCGTGACGTTGCCGTGGTCGCTCACGAAGAAGATGCGGAAGTGCCAGTCCTTTTGCCTCTCGATCTCGGCCGCGAGTCCGGCCCAGAAGGGCGGGTCGCCGCCTTCGTCCTCGTTGTCGTGCTCGTAGTAGACCTTGCCCGCGCGGTACGCCTTCAGGTAGTCGTCGCTCAAGCACAGGCCGTCGTTGATGTCCTCCTGCGTGGGAGGCTCGGCGTCACCGACACCCACAAGGGCGTCGTCGTCGTTGCCGTCGTTGAGCTCTTCTTCGTCGCAGCCGTAGTTCACGCCGTCACCTCTTCCCCCGAAGCCGCCGGGCCTTCGTCCTCCGGCGTGCGGAAAGTCACATCGCAGCGGGAGCACTCGTAGTACTCCGTCGTGTCCCCGTGCGACGCGTCCAGCTGCTTCTTGACCTCGTCGGCGGCGAGGCAGTTGCCACACACCACTTCGCCGGTGGTGAGCTCGTATCCCGTGCGCGCCGCCGGGATCTTGACGTTGCAGTTGCCGCATCGGTCCCCGCAGCAGTCGTCCGGCTCCCAGACAACGTCGTCGCAGTTGGTGCACTTGACGTGCGGGATCGTGCGCAGCTCGGCGCACTGCTCGCTCAGGTGCCGCTGGAGGGAGCCGTCGTCGGGGAAGGTGTGCGCGTACTCACGGAACGCGGCGCTCACGGCCTCGCACTCCGTCGCGCCCATGAGGAGGTGCGCTGCCCAGGCGTAGAGCTTGTGCTTGTACGCCGTATTGATGTCGCACGTGTTGTCGATGTGGTGGTTACACGCCTCGATGTGGTCGAGCTTGAGGGCGTCGCGCAGGTCGGCAGCGAGCTTGCGCCGAAGCGGCGCCGCGAGTTCGATCTGCTTGGCGCGCCACTCGGCGATGACGTTGGGCCTGCCGATGCCCTCCCGGGCGAGGTTGTCGCACGCGGCGGAGGCGTGGTCGCGCGCGGCGCTGGACGCGCGGAGGTAGGCCGCCGCGAGACGGCTCAAAGCGATCTCGTCGGGGGCCGAGAGCCAGAGGATGAAGGCGTCGAAGAAGACGAAGTCAGGGGTCGGTTCCATGGAGAACTCCGAGAGAAAGGGGTGGGGAGGTGAGAGAAGAAGGAAGCTAAGGAAGATGTGCGAGTCGGTGTCCGGCCCGAGGCCTACGTGTTGTCCAACGCCGCCGCGTACTCCTCGGGAATCTCGTCGCTGACGTCGATCGAGACCTCACCCGAGGCCGTGCCCTGGCGAAGGGCCTCAGGGTCCGGGATGAGCTTCTCCGGGGGGTACTCGGCGTACGCCTTGTTGATGGCGTCGTCCTCGTCAGTGCCCTCCATCTCCAGGAGGACGCGGAACGTCACTCGTGCGTCGAGCATGAACTTGGGCATTCGGTCCAAACCTCGTATCGAAGGGTGACGGTGATGTTGCGGCACAGCTCCCAGGGGTTGTCGACCCAGCCGCCTTCCTGCCCTTCTGCGCTCGGATACTCTGAGCAGGCCTCTACGGCGAGGTAGCTCTCAGGGTCCTTCCGAAGAAACTTCAAGACCTTCGCGATCGGGTCTTCATCCGTATACCACTTGACGCTCTCGAAGATGAAGAGGCGGCCGACGCCCTTCATCTTCACCGTTTTGTCGCACCCCTTGAGGAAGAACGCTTTCACGTCCTTGGGCGCCGCCTCCCAGCGCTCCTCCTTGATGACCACGCCCACGTCACTGACCGTTCCCATGTCGTCCTCCTACCCGTAGACCAAGCCGTCGTCGCCGACGTACAGGTCAACCTCGCCGTAGGGCTTCGACGCCTCGGTGAGCTTGTCACCGATGTCGCCGAGTCCCCTGTCCCAGAATCCGGCCCCGTGGCCGTTGCGCGTGAGCCAGAAGTCGTGACCGGCCGTCTCCGCCGTGTACCGACCCTGCGTGTACGCTTTTTGAAGGAGCTCGGCCTGCGCCTCCTGGAAGTCCTTGCACTCGCGCACGGCCTCCTGGAGCGTGACCGGAGCGATGTCCTCAACGCCGTAAACAGAGTCGAGCGCATCCCCCTCGTCGTCCAGCGTCGACCACAGGGCGCACTCCAGGTAGCCCTGGGTGAACTCGTCGAGCTCGACTTCGCCTACGGTGATTTCGAGCCCCTCGATCTGCTCGGGGAGGGTCGCCCCGGGGTGTTCGGCCTTCGCCAGAGCCAAGGCTTCGGCGTCGTCCTTGGCCCTGAACACCCTGTCGATGCAACCGTCGTCGGAGGCGAGCCAGTACAGGCGCTCGCCCGTGCCGAAGTAGGTGCCGTTGGGGTCGTATCCCTGCTTGTCGATGGGGACGTGCTTGAGAATGAGGGGCGTCGTGTACGTCTCCTCATCGGGGGTGTTGATCTCGGAGCGGCCCAATGCCGCGCCGCGCGTCGGGTCGCCGCCCCAGCCCTTGGGGTCGTTGTCGGTGTACTTCCTCATTGAATGATGTCCTTGTAGATGCCCAGGGCCTCTTCTTCTTTGCCCCTGGGGATGTGCATCGTGATGGTGCCGTTGTCGAATCGCATGACAGTCACGCCGAGGCCTTCGAGGCGTTTGAACACGTCCTCGAAGGCCTCGATGCTCTTGTTCGCCTTCCCCCGCTTCGGTGCGGCAGCGGGCAGGAGCGAGAGGGTTTGGCGGAGCGCCGGCGGGGGGATGAACTCGATCTGGGTCTCGCGCGGCGGCGCGAGCGCCGCTTCGTACGGCGCCGCCTGGAGCGCTGCGAGCTCCTGTGCGAGGACCTTCGCGCGGTCTGCGTTGAGGAGTCCTGCGACGCGTCGCGCGAAGTACGCGCTGTGAAACGGCGAGCCCAGCCCCGTGTGCCGCAGCACGGGCCCCCCAGGTTGCCCGAGGGGGCGTGGGTCGATGATCCAGTCGGGGTGCTCTTCGAGCGCGAGCCAGGAGTGCTCGAAGTGTCGATGGATGAAGTGTCCTTCGACGCGGCGCACGCGCGGCACGCGCGAGGCCAGCACCATGCACAGCGCGTGGCTGCTGACTTCGTGATCGGTGCCGGGCACCGTCAGCGGCCAGAGGGACATCACGCGTCGCACCAGGGCGAGGGCGCCGCGCGCCGTCACTGAACCACCCGCACCTTCAGACTCCACCCGGAGCTGTTACGCCACGGGCTCTCCGGGGTCGCGACGTACCTCAGGATCATCCGCCGCACCTCGTTGACCTCATCCTGGGTCATGTACTCGACGGGACGGTCCTCGATCACGGTCTGGACGCTGACGATGCTTTCCCCCTTCTCATTGAGAACTTGAGGCAGCGCCTCGATGGCCGCCGCCAGGGCCTGAAGCTGCGCCGCGTGCGTGTTCGTGTAGGACGGCGGCTGCTCCAGTTCCAGGGACAGAACCGTCGACCGGCCGGCGTCGGCGTTGAACTTCGACAGACGCCGGATGTTTACAGCCTTCCCACTGTCCAAGAGAAGCCGAAAGGGCTCCTGGTCCATGCGCCCCTGCTCGCTCAACACGTGCCGGAGCCACTCTTCCAACACCCACTCACTACGCATTCGTCCTCCTCTTCGTTCCGCACATCTCGCAGATCACCCCGAACACCCACGCTCCGCACTTCGCGCAGGGCGGGTACGCGTGCGGCTGCGGCGCCTGGGTAACCGGCGCCGCAGCTACCGGCGCCAACTCATGCGCCGGTCGCCAGTGGTCCTGCGGCGCCGAGCTCCACGTAACCAGCTTCCGCGTCGCCATCAGCTGAACACCAGCTGGTCGAAGCACACACACTGGAGGAACACGTCTCCGGTGATGGCGTCCTCGTCGCCGTTGACGAAGTCCTGGAAGTTAGACGCGTAAACGTTGGCCATGAGGTCAAGGCCTTTGAGCAGGCTCGCCAGCTCCACGTGGTGCTGCGTGCGGGGCCCTTCGTCGCCAATAAGGCCGCTGTCAGGGTGAACTTGAATCGACAACAGCCCCCCACTACGAAGGGGCGCGTCGAGGTAGGTGGTGTACTCCTGCTCCCCAGGCCAAGGGCTCTTGTCTTCGGACTGGAAGAGAACGCGGGCGCGGCCCCAGTACCCGATGCCCCCTTCCAGCCCTACGCAGAGAAGATCACGCAGGCGCCCCTGCGTGACCGGCACCCCCTTGACAACGCCCGCGATGAGCGTGGCCTCGTTGCGCTCCGGGTAATCGGGGTCTCGTACGTCGTAAAGCGCCAGGAGCGCGGCCTCTACCTCGTTCCAGGGAAGCCCTTCGTGCAAGGCGTCGAGCATTCGCCACCGGGCCCTACGTGTGGCGTCGTCGTCCGACGTGGCTCCTTGGGGGATGAGCACACCCTCTACATAGAAGCGGAGGATCAAGAGGTACTCTGCGGTCTCTTCAACTGCCGTGTAGACCAGCAAGCTAACCGCGCGCGCGGCGCTGTCTGCGTTCGCCGTGTGTCCAGAAACGATGAGCGTCCCGTCGATGCGGAGGTCTTCGCTGCTCACCGTGCCGTCGAGCCATCCTTCCACCCTGTGGAAGGCCCTCCTCGCAGCCCCGAGCTGCGGCACGCTGTCGAGCTCGCGTACGACCAACGCCACGAAAGGGCGTACGCAGCGGACCACCTGCTTGATGTTGATCGCGCCGCGCCTGTAGAGCACGTACAGGAGCCAGAGCGCCCAGGCGGGCCTGGGACACGCCTCCCAGAGGCCCCTGGCGCTGTGGTCGACCTGCTCTTCGGCCCAGCCGGTGGCTCCTTTGCAGGCACCGAGGTGCCTGAGCGTGTTTCGTCCGTCGATGAGAATGTTGTCCATTGTTCCCCTTGTTCTCCTCGTCTTTTCTTTACGCCGTAACCGGCAGCGCGTACTTCGCCAAGGCCGCCTCGACCGTGCTCCACGGGACCACGGCGCGCACGGCGTCAGCGATGCACTTGAGCTCTCGCACCCTCTCAGGGCCCCAGGCACGCAGGCAGGTATCCTGCGCTGCGTTAGCGATCTGCCGTACGGCCTCGTCGTTCCAGTCGCCGCAGACGGTTTCTACGGCGGAGAAGATGTTCCACCGTGCGTACGGCAGCCTGTGTGCGTAGTGCCCCGGCGGCGGATGCACCTTCATGAACCGCAGCGGCATTGCGTCCCGCGCGGTTACGTCCGACATGTCCTTCCCGTACGCCTCGACGCCGTCGAGGGTCTTTACGGCGTCACCGTGCTCCGCCTCGTCCGTGAAGTCTTCGAGCGCCGTCCGCGCCGCGGCGCACGCCGCCTGCACCAAGACGCTGTGTTGAATCAGCCGCTGTACGTACAGCTCACTGAGGAGCCAGACGAGCCAGTCGCCACGTTCGCAAACGAGCCACAGCTCTTCGGGACTTGTGAGCGGCCCGTACCTGAACGCGACCCAATCTCGCGCGTTCTTACACGCTTCCAGGTCCTCCAAAATCTGGCGCAATCGCTCCACATTCATCCCTGCTTCTCCTTCCCCGCCATGTGCGCGCCGTACGCCTCCTCGATCACGCTCCACGGCACGGCGGCGCGCACGGCGTTGGCGCTGTCCTTTTGGAACTTGTGTTCGACGTAATCCCCGCCGAACCACGGCAAGATTTTGGTCCAGGCCGTCGCGTTTCGCCGCGCGGCGTTATGGGCCAGGCCGTAGACGACCGCCTTGTTCCCCCCGTCATTCACTCGTACGCCCGGGACATGGTTGGCAGCGCCAATGACGCTGCATACGAGATCCATGTAGGGGGACCTGTACGGATCGGACATCCCTACGTGCTCAACCCACAGACGCTCTGCACTGAAGCGCACGGCGTCCACGTTGCCGAGCATCTGGAGCTGCCCCGTCCTGTAGGGCCCGCCCCCGCGCGCCCTGCGATAGGAGAGCGCCTCTGCGTGTTCGTAAACGCACTCTTCCGCCAGCTCCAGCGTGCACAGGCATTTGGCGTAGATGTCGAGGTATGCCGGATCCACTTTGTGTGTCGGGGGCAACCCGAGGCGCGCCACGGCACAATGGGCGAGCACCACCCACTTGTTGTCCAGGACACACCGGCTATTCAGGTCCATCAGAAGCCACAGGAGCCAGTCCCCGCGCGGGCACTGGCTCCAACCGTCTTCCAGGCGAACTTCGCGCGGGAGCTTGGTCGCCCAGCTAAAGCCCGCGCAGCAGCCAGACAGTTCGTCAATTGCTGCGCATACGTCGTTCAGTTGACGTTCCCTCATACCTTTTCCACCCCTTGTCCGTTCGTGTGTCCCTGGTCGAGAAGGCCGTTTTCGTCCCTTACGCATGGATCGCGACTTCCATCACGCTCCACGGCACCGCCTTGCGGATGGCGTCAGCGATGTCCTTGTTGCGCTGCACGCGCATTCCCGCATCCACGCCATCCGGGTTCGCAGCGTCGATGGCGTTGTCGACGCACTGCGTGATCTCCCCGTGGACACAGCCTACGGTCCATGCCGCATACGCGACGGCCAGGAGCGCGTAGTCCCGATCGCTGTAGCGCCCTCCCACGCGGTGTACCTCTTCGTACAACCTCGTCGCGTCCTTGTTGACATGGATCTCCGTCTGCTCGTCTGCGAGCGCCCAGCCCTTGACCCTGTCGATGAGGTCCTTTGCGTCCTTGTGCCACTGCCCCGCCGGGATGTGGTGCAAGGCGCACTCCGCCGCCACGCACGCCGCGAGCGTCCCCCACTTGGGAGCGAGGGAAGGCTCCGCGCGCTCAGCCCAGCGCTCGGTGAGCTCGGCCATGACCCACGCCAGCCAATCGCCGCGCGGGCACGTTGCCCACGCCCTCTCGAAGTCGAAGTCTTCGGGGGCCTCGCGCGTCCATTCCAGAGAGCGACTACACGCCTCCAGCGTGTTCAAAAACGCCAAAACCTTGTCCCTGTTGTTCATCTTGATCCTTTTCTTGCGGACGAAAGGGGAGCGGTGTACGCAGCACAGACGCCGCGCACAGCGTCTTGTACCGCGTACAGCCCGCCTTCTTCTGGTTACTCGACGATCAGCCTGCGCGTGGTAGCCCAGGCCCTCAGGGCCTGTTCCCACTCTGACCAAGGCACCGCCGCGCGCACAATGTTGGCCACGTTCATGCGCCGGTCCCTGAGAACGTCCTGGGGCTCGTTTCCGTACGTAAGGACCGCCGCCGCGTCGCCGGCTGCGTGGTACAGATCAACAGCGTCACAGGCGTTTGAACGGGAAGAGACGCTGTACAGAAGGCGCGTCACCGCTCCGTAGAGAAAGCCCCTTCGCATCCGTCCGGCGTAGTGCTGGGCCGCGTCTCGATACTCGCACATCTGCTTTTCGATCAGCACGTTTCGCCGGATCTCTGCGAGCTTTTCCGTGTCCTCGCCCACGGCCGCCCACTTGTTCAGCGCGGCGATGGCCTTACGCAGGACCTCGTGCTGCCCCTCTTTGGGCAGTTCCCGCGCGCCCTCAGTCACCACGGCCAGCGCCGCACGGACCACGAGCGTAGCGGAGACGACACTGTCCGAGTACATCTCCGTCAAAAGCCAGAAGAGCCACAGCGGGTCAGGGCACTTCTCCCACGCGTCGTGGGTGCACGTGCTTTCGGGTAGATCAAAGGCCCATTCAAGGGCCTCATCGCATGCGCCGGCGTCGGCGAGCACGTCATGGATGAGCTTCACGGAGCACCCCTTTCTACGCGCATCGCGTACTCCTGCCACGCGGCCTTCGCCGTATCCCAGGGGATGGCCTTTCGCAGCTCTTCCAGGAACTGCGCCTGCTCCGCTTTCGACGCGCCGAGCCCCGTAAAGAGGAGGTCGACGTAGATCCTGTTCACGTCGTTATGAAACCCGCTCAGCGTTTGGGTGTAAGTGCGCCTCCCGATGTCGCAGATGGCGTTGACCCAGTAGTGGTTTCGGTCGCCCGGGTCGGTACCCCTGCGGGCGTCTTCGGTGAGGTGAAACACCCTGTCGCGGAGTTCGAGGTGGTTGACGCGCGCGTCGAAGGCCCCCGTTACGCCGTTCAGCACGGAGCGCGTCATGTCCCGCAGCTGTTGATCCCCGATGAGCGGCACACGCAGGTGCGCACACGCCACCAGGGCTTTCAAGACCACGGACTTGTCGACGACCCGTTCTTCCACAAGTCGGCTGAAGAGCCAGAGAAACCATTCGCCGTTCGGGCACGCGGCCCAGTAGTGAACGAGCGCGGCGTTACCCTGCTCGCCCACCCACTCCAAGGCGTTGTGGCAGGCTCCGATGCCCTGGAGCGTGTCCAAAAACCTGTTCATGTTACGGAGCCTTCTCGCGCCCCAGAGGCCCAAGGCCCAAGAGCGCGCGGGTGTCGTTGTTCTGAATCTCGTCAGCGGTGTGCCAGCGCATCTCCTTGCGGTAGATGGCGTTCAGCGGCGCGCCTTCGCGCGCAGCCCTCTCCTGTTGCTCTCGAATCCACGAAGGTTGCGAGGACAGGAGACGCCCCCAGCGCCAGATGAGCTCGTAAGCCTCCGGTGCGTGCTTGTTGTTCGCGGTCATCACTTGTTCCAGATGAGGGTGTCGGCCATGTCGGCCAGCTTGTAGAAGAGGGCGTAGACTGTATTCAGCCCGTCTCGGAACACGCGCGGCTTCTTCACCGCCCGCATCCGCGCGCGCTGGGTCCCCTCGATGCGCTTCTTCTCGTGGATGAAGAGGCGCATCTCGTCGCGCGCGGCGTTCAGGAGCGCGGGGTGAAGCTCCTTCACGAGCGCGGCGAGGAAGGCCTTTCGGTCGTAGCCGTACGCCGTAAACAGGCGCGGCAGGTAGAAGCGGCGCAGGAACACGTCGCGCGCGAGGAACTTGACCTTGCTCTCGGCGTGGTAGTGCGCGCTGACCTCGTCGAACACGCGCATGCAGTCGCCGCCGCGCTTTGCGCACACCGTGGCGACGATCACGTCGTCGTTGCGCTCGTGGCGCACGAGGATACGGAAGGTTGCCAGCGTGCGCGGCAATCCTGCGTACGCAATGCCGAACCATTCGTACTCCGGCGTATCGAGCGGGAGGCGCCGCCACGTGGCGGGCATGGGAGGTGTCATCATCGTCCTTTCCGGAACTCGTCCACGGGCTTGACCCACTTGACGAGCTCGACGCCGGACGCCGTAAAGGCGTCCATGGCGCGCGCGTCGTTGTTGTAATCCGCGTCGTACACCACCTTGCTGACGCGCACAGACAGAAGGGCCTTGGCGCACATCCAGCAGGGGAAGGTGTTGGTGTAGAGAGCGGAGCCCACCAAGGAGACGCCGTGCTGCGCCGCTTGGTAGACTGCGTTCTGCTCAGCGTGCACGGTGCGCACGCAGTTGAGGCGACCATCGGTCTCTACGAGGTCGTGGCCTGCGTCGTCGCAGTGCGGGAGCCCCGGCGGCGAGCCGTTGTACCCGGTGGCGATGACGCGGTTGTCGCGCACAAACACGGCGCCTACGTGTTTCCTGTCGCAAGTAGCACGCATTGCGATCAGGTGCGTCATGGTGATGAAGTACTCGTCCCAAGAGAGGCGCTTGGGCCCTGAGACGTGTTTGAAACGCGGTTCTGCGCGCGGGCTGGTCTCAACACACCCAGGCGACAAGCTCTCGAACTCCTCGCGCGGGCGCGCCCAGAGGGGGCCGTCCGGGAGCTTTTGATACACGACCAGCTCGCGGTCCATCAACGCGTCGCGGGCGAGCTCACGGACGATGTAGTGCCCCCCCTTGAAGTGCCGGTAGATGTGCCCAACCTGTGCAGTGGTCTTCATGCCGAGACTTTACCGCGTAAGGTAAAGTACGGCAAGCCGACTCACTCTTCCTGACCGTGTACCACCAGCTCCAAGAAGGTCTTCTCTTCTTGCTCATTCAGGGCGCGCTCACGGCGAAGTCGCGCTTCCGCCCGCACGTCGGCCTCGTCCTGGCACTTGGCCCGCGCCGCTGCGAGGATCTTCTTGGACGCTTCGGTGTCGGGGTAGTCCCCAAGGCGCTCGAACCAGAGCGCGGGTTGGTTGGAGAAGCCGAGGATCTTCCTTTGTTCAGCCTCCGTCGTCGGCACCGGGTGAATCCGCGTACGCGGCGCATTCTGATCCCCGGATGCGCTCACGTAGTAGAGCCGTTCGCGCTTCGACGCAGATGGCGACATGGCTGTGCAACGCTGAGGGTGAGCCATGGTCAGCCCCACTGGGAGGATCTTCCTGGCGATGCCCGCGTAGTACACCCCCTGTCGTTTGGCGTACCACTCCTTGGGGTCGTGGCCTCGCACCGTGACGCCGTAGGTGCAGTTTGAGCAGTAGGAGTGGTCGTC
>WBZM01001456.1_pt1 | contig 23387 bp, 14 predicted proteins | sample 5204271 | NCBI WGS metagenome assembly WBZM01 (sample SAMN12344346, study PRJNA552823) | activated sludge metagenome | biome: Activated sludge suspended growth; feature: Nitrification reactor; material: Wastewater; isolation source: activated sludge from nitrification reactor of wastewater...
CGAAGATGTACTGCGTGTACATGAACGCAAAGCGTTCATTGCCGTTATTGCCGTAGCTATCCCCACAGTTTGATGGAACCTGAGGCAGATCGGATGCTTCCACATCGTCGCTACTTACCGTCTTGCCGCCTTTGTTTGCCCAGTTCACATTGTCGTTCGGATAAGCTACGTTGCCATCCTCGTCTTCGTAGTAGATCTCTTCGAAGCGGTCCATATTCTTATCCCGTACCAGCACGTTTACGCCACCTCCGTCATTCCAGTTCGTGCCGTTGCCTTTCGGATCGCGCGGTACTACAACGACCCACTGCATCGGATCGCCGCAATCTTCATCGTACTGGCACCAGTTGATCACCGTAAACGTACGGAAGATCTTGTAGCACTCCGCAATCGGTGCGCCATTCAGCGTAGCGCCGTTGTAGCGCTTATCGCTTACGTTCACTGCCAGCACGTCGCACGACAGTTCGCCACCGTCGATCACGTTGGCCGTATCTCTCAGATCTTCGCAATCCCCATATAAATCTGCAGGGAATAGGATATTGTACTCGTGTACCGGTTGTACCGTGATGGCAACAGAGCCGATCGTGCCCGTTACTGTGCCCTTGCTCGTCGTCTTGGTGTAGCTGTACGTTACCGTTACCGTGCCGGCTTCGCAGTGCAGATCGGTCGTAACCTTCGCTTTAACGGCGGTGTTACGGCAATCGTTGCCGCTCATCGTAACCAGCACGTTCTGTGCGCCGGCCTTGTCGGTGAGAACCTTCTCAACGAAGTTCTTGTACTCATCGCCCGTTACATCCCAGCCGTCGGCATTGCCGGCAGCAGCAAGCAGCCCTTCAACATACGCACGGTCCGTGCACTTGATCGTCACAGGCCATGGAAGGATATAACTCGGAAGCACTTTGTCTTCGATCAGCTGTTCGCTCCAGCAGTAGTTGAAGTTGCCGGATTTGTCCCAGCCGCCCAGTTCAACGATCACTTTGTTGCCCAGGTCGCAGCAGAAGAATTCGGCGAAGTCCAGCCATGGAGTCATGACCGTGGTCACGCCGGTGCGGGTTACGCTTTCAAATTTCTCGTTAGCAGACAGGCTGCCATCTTTGTTCTCATCGATACCGTCTTTGCCGGCTTCGATCTTACCATTATTATCCCAGTCGTAGCCTTTGGCGATAAAGTCAGCCTGGCAATCCGCGTCATACGAACGGCGGATCTTGATCCGGTCCATCCCGCAGTTGTCCCAAGAGCCCTCGTCTACGTCTTTGGCAAGTACGCGTGCATAGCCGTAGATACCAGTACCCGCAGCCGGGTAACCCTGGCCGTAAGCGCTCCCTTGCGAGTTCGACAGCGTGATGTTCAGCTGATCGTCGCACTTCATCACCGGCGCGATCTTGTCCACCACCCGGATGTAGAGTTCCTCGCAGGCTTTATTGTAGCAGTGGTCGAAGGCTTCCACCGTAAACCGGTATAGCCCCGGCGCAAGACCGGTCACCACCGGACGCCCACCAACTACCATCACCTGATACGTCTCCTCATGCCAGCACGAATCGGCTCCCAGCGGGATGCCGTACGCGTACTGCAAGCCCCAGCGCTCCATTCTCGTTACGCTCACGCTTGGGTTCTCGTCGCAGTTGTCCGTAATCTCCCAGCCCAGGTATTCCTTCAGCCCCTGGCGGTCGATCGCAAGCGCTGCGGTGCAGTCCATCGCTCCTGTCGAGATCACCGATACCGCTATCCTTTCCTCCAGTGCAAAGTCATCCTGGCAGAACCGCGCAGGCTCGTCGTATTTTACTTTGCGCACATCCGCAAACTCCGGCGCTTCGTTGTCGTACCACTTCAGCAGCACGTACGCGCAGTGCTCCAGGCTCTTCTCCGGGTTACACCAGTCGAAGTACGACAATTTCACCAGCAATTTCTTCCCTCCGTCGCATACTGCAAATTCATTCACGATCTGTACATCAAAGCTGTAGTTGCACGCCAGAAGCTCCACTCCATCCTCTACCCCTTGCGCAAACAGCGCTACGCCGTATTGATCCTTGCAGTCAAATCCGTTTTCAAGCACCAGCAGGCTCTTAAAGGCTTCTACCATCTCCGCCGCTGTGGGCGCTTCGCACTTATCCTCTTCCAGCAGGCAGGCCAGATCGAGCACGTAGTCCAGTTCCCCGCAGCAGTCGCGGTCGCGCCGCCGCCGGTCTTCCGCATCCATCATCGACTCCCCGCACTGCGGAGCGTATTCCTCATCGCATGCGTCTTCCAGTTCGCTCAAAAGGTCTTTCACCTGACCCACCAACTCCCGGCCTACCGGACGAACCAGGTAGATCAGCTGATACCCTTGCGCAGCGTTGCCGTAGCAGTCCGTCGCCGTGAACGTCCGCTTGATCACCGCCCAGCCTTCGTAGCCTTCCGGAACAGCGCCGCCACGAACGTACTGATCGCACGTCAGGTACGTGATCTGATCCGTCGCCTTCAGCACCGTGTTACACTGGCATGTGCCCGTGTGGCACGCGTCCTCATACTTCGGACGGCCGGCAAAAAATTCGTGTCCGCTATTTTTCCACGTCCCTTCCACGTTGAAGATCTTCTCTGCATCTACGCACAAAAACGCTGCGTTCATCTCCTCCAGGTACTTCACTCCTCCAAACAACGGATCGTTTGGCGTTTGCTGCTGGCCAGACTCCTGGTATACCCCTGTGCACTTCGCGTAATACCCTTTGTACAGCGGAGCGGATTTGTCTTCGGCGTTCACCACGCCCCAGCACGGCTGCCAGATCAGGCAACGCTCGTAACCCGGCTTGAGCCGAACCACGTACTTGTGCTGGCCTGGGCACGTCACGATATTGTCCGCCCCAACCCCGTCGTCCACCACCACTTCCAGCGCCTCGTAGATCAGGCTCGCGGGAATGTTCTTCGACGCTGCGCATGCCGCTACGTTCAGCAGCACCATGTTCAGGGTCACTTCCGCGCTGCAGTCTTCAGCGCCAAGCGTCACGTTGATCTTGCTGCCGCAGCCGATGCAGTCGAATTTCTCCTTCGGGCGAACCGTGATCTCCACTTCAAACGTATTCTTGCAGCCGTATTCCGTTTCTGCCGTTACCGTGTACACCAGTACCTGCGGTACGCTGGAAGTGTTGGTCGGCGTAAAGATGAGGAAGGGAGATGAAAAATCGCCGCTACTTGTCGGGTAACCCGTTACATTCGGGTTGCCCGTCGTGGACCAGCTCCACTTCGTAATCGCATCGCAGGGTATAAAATAAAAACTTAAATTATCCGACAATTTCAATGATACTTCCGTGCAGGTGTATACCGAATAATCTAATCCTCCCTGCTTGAACTTCGGCTTCTCGTGGATGGTGAACGTCACTGAACGGTCGGTTTCATCGGTGCAGCCGCCCGTACCCGGCTCGTCATCGTCGCCTTCTTGCCAGCGATCGGTAACGCTCAAGACCTTGACAGTATATGACCCAGCAGGTTTACCCGTGAAATCAATAGGGTCCAATACGCCATCTTCATCCACAACAAACCGAATGCTGCTGCTGGGAAAAAGATCACAAGGTGTATAGCTCACCTCCGAAATTTCGAACCGGTAAGGCCCTGATCCGCCCGTAGCGCTGATCGACACCTTGATCTCCGAGCCGTCTCCTTCGCACGATTCCGACGGCCCGGTCAGCTCGATCTTGCTCACCGGGTTGGGGTGGACCACTAGGGTCGATTCCTCGCTGGTAGTGCTGCAATCATCACTCGGATCATTTGGGGTACCATTATCGTTGGTGATGATCACTTTGTATTTCTTTCCATCCAAACCGGTGACATTGCTGATGTTCAACGTTGCTTGATCCACACCGCTGTAAACACCGCCGTTGGCCAGGTTAATGCTATTTTCCTGCCACTGGTAATGGAGTGTGCCTGAGCCGGTTGCCGCTACAGTGAAGGAAGCCGCTCCTCCGGCGCATTGGGTCACCGCATCGGGCTGGTCGGTGATGGTGGGCGGTACACAAAGCACATTCTTGAATGTACAAGTGATAGTTTCCCCCGCTGCCAGATCAAATGCAATCCCTGTGCCATTGTTGTTGGGATCGTACGACTTACCAGGGAAATTGCGGTTTTCATCTGTTGAAGTGCAGACAATATCATTAATAATCCAGTTAGCGAGTCCTGCTTCTGATAACCCATATTTACCAGGGGTTACTTCCCTCATCCACATGTTGCTCAGGGTGTTATCGTTATCATCATCCAATTGGAACTGCGCCAGAAGTCCAAATCCCGGCAGATAGTGATAAGCATTAAAGCTGAAATCTTGCGCATTGGTGCCATCTACCACATCCTTGATGACCACAATCTTGCCGGTTTCCGGCACATCGTAGAAGGTACATTCTACATCGGTCTCTGCAGGGCGTGTATCAAAAGTGATGCCGTTATCCGTAATAGTCATTTCCTGATTATTGCAAACGACCTTATCAATCTTCCAACCTGTTGGAACTAATTCTTTAATAGTGAATAAGTTGGGTCCGCCAGAGATTACCGTCGCATCTCCATCCGAAATGACCGTCAAATCCCCTGGATTTGCACCATTGACATCCTGCAATGTCCAGTCGAAATACACCGGACTATTCGTGGCAGGTGTACTGACTTTGCGGAAGGTGTAGGTGCGGTTTTCAAAGTTGGCAAATTCAACATTGGTAGTGCCTGCGCCAACACTGATATTGCGGCATACTGTACCTGTTGTAATCGTCCAATGGCTACGTACTTCTTCACACACAATATAATTACCCTGTGGAATGCCCGAAAATAGAACATGCCCGGTCATATCGGTAGTCCCCATATAAAGCGGGGCATCGTTATCGGTATCTGCACCTTCAGCAAAGACCTTGATCTGCCAGCCCGATACCGGTGTCTCACCGCCGGCGCCATTATACATGCCATTTTTATTAATATCTCTGAATTTGAATACATCGAGATCGCCGGTTTCCGGCACATCGTAGAAGGTACAGGTGACATCGCCGCTGGTCAGGTCAAGACTGATGCTATTGTTTGAACCAGAGATATCATTTGATAATTCCAGGCGTGAATTCGACCGCCTCGCTCCCCAATCCGTTCCAGACCGGGTTACACTCCACACGCTCGCTCCAATGGAACCGCTCGTCGTATAGGAGGAACTCGTATTCGTGCTGAAATCATCTTCAAACACGCACGTTTGGCCTTGGCCGCGCAATGAAATGGAGAAAAGCAAAACCATTGCCGGAAGGAGAAGGCCAAAGCTGGAAAGAAAGGGATAACCAGAGAAGGACCTCCGAGGGTAAACATTTTTCATGAGAATTATGATTTATCAGTACACTGATTAAACACACTAACCCGTAGCTTAATGGCTAAGGGCAAGGAATAAATACCTTATTATTGGGACAACACGAAGGGCGCCGTCTTTTTTCATGAGTAAAAGCCATTCAGTGAGAACCAAAACACGCAATAGGACGCGTAGATCAGAAGAAGAGAGGGGGAAGAATCAAGTAAAAAGGTCCTATAGCTTCAATTTTTGGTTAACACACTAAATCCCTACAAAGCTAGGTTATTTTCTAAAAAAACCAATACCCAGAATAGGGTATTTCCTTTTCTGCCATAAAAAAATATCAGGTACCAAAAGATAAAAATCTGACGCTAAAGCGCTAAAACATTTTCTTTTTTTTCAAAAAAGAAAAAATCCTATTCTCAAGGTCCATGCATTTCCGGAATTCCTCCTTGCAAGGTCATGCTCTTTACTCCTCCCCCATCACTTTCTCCTGATGGTTAATGGATTCCTCATGGATGGAGCGCAGCATGATGGTGACGAAGTCTTCGCTGAGGCCTTTTTTCCTGCCTTTTTCGATCGCCCGGTCCAGGATTTCCGCCCAGCGGTTGGTTTGGAGGATAGCGATGTTGTTGCGTTTTTTGTAGCGGCCGATACCTTCGGCGAGCTGCATGCGGCGGCCAAGGAGGTTGAGGAGTTCCTCGTCGATCTCGTCGATTTCGTGGCGCAGGTGCTCGAGGTTGTGCACGTATTCGGGGTCGTCGGAACTGAGTTGGCGTAGTTTGAGGTGGCCTACCAGTTCGCCGTACTGGGCGGGCGTGATCTGTTGGGCGGCGTCGCTCCAGGCTTCATCCGGGCGCGGGTGTACCTCGGTCATGAGTCCGTCGTAGTTGAGATCCAGGGCGCGCTGGGCAATGTCCAGTAGGGTATCCCGGCGCCCGCAGATATGGCTGTTGTCGCAGATGATCTGCAGGTCGGGGAACAAGCGGCGCAGCTCGATCGGTATCTGCCAGCGCGGCACGTTGCGGTAGGGCGTTTCGCCATGGTGGGAAAACCCGCGGTGAATGGCCGCAATGCGGCGGATGCCCGCGTTGTAGATCCGCTCGATAGCGCCGATCCAGAGCTTGAGGTCGGGGTTAACGGGGTTTTTGACGATCACAGGGATATCCACCCCTTTAAGCGCATCGGCCACCTCCTGGACGGAGAACGGATTTACGGTAGTCCGGGCGCCGATCCAAAGCACGTCGATCCCGTATTTCAAAGCTTCGAAAACGTGCTGGGTATTGGCCACTTCGGTGGTCGTCTTCATGCCGGTCTCTTCCTTCACTTTACGCAACCAGCCAAGGCCGGCGGTCCCGATGCCTTCAAATTCGCCGGGACGGGTTCTGGGCTTCCAGATACCGGCGCGGAAGAGGTCTACGTAGCCTAATTGGGCCAGTTCCCGGGCCGTTTGGAGTACCTGTTCTTCCGTTTCTGCGCTGCAAGGGCCCGCAATCAACACCGGACGGTTGTTGGGGCGGTCGAAGATAGGTTGGATGTTCATTTGCATTTTTTTTGATGTTGAGGATATTGAAAATGTAGAGGATGTAGAGGATGTAGAGGATGTAGAGGATGTAGAGGGAGCAGGGAGCAGGGAGCAACATTAAGTTTTCAAATGGAAGCCGTTCATTACTCTTTGCGTTTGATTAAAAATAAACTGACAATCAATTTTTTAAACAATAAAAACACGATTTTTTAGCCCTTTCCTGTTCCCTGCTCCCTGTTCCCTGCTCCCTGTTCCCTGCTCCCTATGAAATAATTTTCCTAATCGAATTCGCTTCCTGTATAAGGGCATAAAACGTATCGAAATCCTTTTTAATCAACAGGCTTCGGAAGCGGGAGAGCTGGTTGATATGTTCATCGAGGACGTCGAGGACGTTGTCGCGGTTTTGGCGGAAAATGGGCACCCACATGTCGGGGGAACTTTTCGCCAGGCGCACGGTGGAACTAAAGCCCGAACTCGCAAGTTCGAAGATCCGCCCTTCGTCCTTTTCCTTGGACAAAACCGTCAGAGCCAGGGCAAAAGAGCTGATATGGGAAATGTGGGAAATATAGGCCGTATGGACATCGTGGGACGTCGGGTCCAGACGGGCGATTTTCATGGGGATGGAACGAAACATGCGCTCTACCAATTCCACCGCATCTGGGTCGCTCCGCTCTGCCTCGCATAAAACGGTGTATTTGTTGTCGAAAAGGTTGGGGATTGCCGCTTCGGGGCCGGAATACTCGGTTCCGGCCATTGGGTGGGAAGAAACAAAACGCCCCCTGTTGGGGTGGGACCTGAGTACTTCCAGAAGCCGTTCTTTGGTGGAACCCACTTCGACGACGACCTGATGGGGCTTGATCTGGTCCAGGATTTTGGGAATCACGTGCACCATGGCATCGACCGGAATGGCGACGACAAGGAGGTCTGCCTGGTAAATAGCATTTTCGAGGTCCATATCTTCGTCGATCAACCGGCGGCGGACGGCCTTGTCCAGGTTTTCCTGGCTGACATCTACCCCAATGATTCGTTTTGCAAAGCCGTTTTCTTTAAGCGAAATAGCCAAAGATCCTCCGATCAATCCGATGCCTACGATCGCGATGGTCATAGTAAGGGAAAATTTATGTGTTTGAGTGCGTTATGGTTTCTTTTATCCGTTTCAAGGCTTCCGCATACATTTCGCGGTCGCTGCACAGGGATATCCGGATATAGGGATCCCCTTGCGACCCAAAGATTCCTCCCGGGGTAAGGAATACATAGGCTTTTTCCAGGACCTCATCCGAGAGCGCAAACCCATCGTCGTACCCTTGCGGGATGCGGGCCCATACGAACATACCAACCTGCCCGGGGTCGTAGGTACAGTTCAGGGCATCGAGGAGTTGGTACACGAGATCACGCCGTTGGCGGTATACGGCATTCAATTCCCGGTACCAATCCGGCGGTTGTTGAAGCGCCTGCACCGCTGCGAGTTGCAGGGGCTTGAACATTCCGGAATCCATATTGCTTTTGAAGCGCAGCACGGTGTCCAGGTAAACCTTTCTCCCGGCCACCATCCCTATCCGCCAGCCGGCCATGTTATGGGCTTTGCTGAGGGAATTGAGTTCCAGGGCGACGTCCATCGCCCCAGGCGTGCGGAGCAGGCTAACGGGGTGATCGTTCAGGATAAAAGTATAGGGGTTGTCGTTGACCAGGAGGATGCCATGACTCCGGGCGAAGGCCACCAGATCGGCATAAAACCCCGGGTCGGCCTGTGCTCCGGTCGGCATATTGGGGTAATTGAGCCACATGAGTTTGACCTTGTTCAGGTTGGCGGCGGAAAGCGCATCCAGGTCGGGCATCCAGTTCCGGTCCGCTTCCAGCGCATACTCCCGAATCTTGGCGCCGGTGAGGTGCGCTACTGAGCGATAGGCGGGGTACCCCGGATTCGGGACCAGCACTTCGTCGCCTTCCTCCAGGTAGCTCATCGAGATATGAAGGATGCCTTCCTTGGAGCCGATGAGGGGCAGAATCTCCCCTTCCGGATCGAGATCCACCTCGAAATACACCTTGTACCAATCTGCCAAAGCCCGGCGCAACTCCGGGATGCCGTTGTAGCTTTGGTACGCATGCACATCGGGCTTGCGGGCCTGAAGGGCCAATTCTTCGACGACGGCCTCTGCAGGGGGCAGGTCCGGGCTCCCGATGCCCAAATTGAGCACGTGTTTGCCTTCGGCGCGCATCCGGGCAATTTCCCGCAGCTTGCGGGAGAAGTAGTATTCTTCGACGACTCCCATGCGGCTGGCAGGGGAGATGATGGGGTGCATCATTTTGGTTGAAAGTTTAAAAGTTCAAGGGCGTAAGGCAAAAGGCGTAAGGTTCAAGGTTCAAGGTTCAAAGGCGTAAGGCAAAAGGCGTAAGGCGTAAGGTTCAAGGTTCAAAGGTTCAAGGGAGGTGTCTAGCATACTGCGCCCTAACGCCCTAACGTCTAACCTCTAACGTCTAACGTCTAACGTCTAACGTCTAACGTCTAACGTCTAACGTCTAACCTCTAACCTCTAATCCTCATACAGTTGTCCTTGTTTATAGGCGCCCATGATCTTAAGTTCGTGGGTGAGGGGGCGGATGGCGTCGATAGCCTGGTCGTAGCCCACTTTCCCTTCTGCTACAAAATCGACGAAAAACAGGTATTCCCAGGGCTTGCCGATAATGGGGGCCGACTGGATTTTCGTTAGATTGACCCCGTAGGCGGCGAGCACCGCGAGGACTTTGTACAGGCTGCCGACGGTATGTCCGGTAGCAAAACTTATGGACACCTTATCTGCTCCGGCTACGGGCTGAGCGGCGTCTTCATGGGCGAGGACAAGGAAGCGGGTAAAATTGAGTTTATTCGTTTCGATACTAGGGGCCAGGACTTCCATACCGTACATCGAAGCGGCCAGGGCGCTGGCGATGGCGCCGATGCCTTTCAAACCCTTCGACTGGATATTGTAAGCGGCGAGGGCCGTATCTTCGATTTCGATCAACCGGATATGGGGGTATTGCTGGAAATACTCGCGGCATTGATCGAGGGCAATAGGGTGCGAGTGCACTTCCGTCAGGTCCTGGATCGACTGGCCGGGGAGGGCCATCAGATTCTGTTTGATCCGAAGATAGACCTCGCCGATAATTTTAAGAGGCGCCTGGTTCAACAGTTTATAGTTGGCCATCAGGCTGCCGGCCAGGGTATTTTCGATCGCCATAAGGGCGGCATCTACGCCGTCCTTTTCCACCAGACGGCGAACCAGTTCGTTAAACGTCAGGGCGGGAACGATGTCCAGCGGCCTTGCGTCGAAGCAGAAGCGGGCGGCGATATCGTGAAACGCTCCGGGATAGCCTTGGATACAAACCCGCAGCGGCTCCGGCTCTGCGCCTGCGGCAGTGGGGTAAGGTTCAGGTAAAGATGAATACATTGCAAAAAGTAGTTTACGTGAACAAAAAAGTCCCGGCGATGCGGGACTTCCAAAGCGAAAGGCGGAAAAACGCCCGGATGTGGAAGTCCCTCAGGAGCCGTTGACATAAAAATAAAAACCAAAAACGCTCGAACCGGCAACAAACCGGTAAGGGTTATGCTTCATGGTTTGGTTTTGGTTTATGAGAGCTGACGCGCAGGCGCCTCCCTCAGGTTAGGGCAAAAAAAAAGTCCCGTTTCCGGGACCCTTTCATTTATCTTTCAGCTGCCTGAACAACAAAATCCAGCAATCCCTTTACGGTTGGCCGTAAAAGTAAAAGCTGAAAAAGTAATACCCATTGTTCGCTACAGCGTGCATAGATTCGAAGCGTTGTGCGGCAAACCTAAAGATTAATCAAGGAATGAGCAAAAAAACCGCGTACATTTTTTGAAGTTTTTTACGGCCCCCAACATTGGGAAAGGGTATGGAAACGAGACAAACCGAAAAGTTCCCAATAATCTCTTAAATTAGCGGCAAACGAATTCAACCGGCATGAGAATCATTTCGTTCCTTTTTTTCTGCTGGGCCATTGCTTTTCAGCTTAACGCCCAGGCGCCCGTAACCAATCTGTACATGTTCGACCTGCGGCGCCAGGGGGATACCTCTTTCCAGTTTGTAAAACCCCGGTACCTGACGTACTTTAACGCCAACGGATACAACAACCATCCATTCTTTGTATCCACCGACGAAGTGTATTTTTCTTCTCAAAATCCTCTGGATGAACAACCCGACATCGTCCGGGTGTCGTTGCGGGATAGCAGTCTGATCAAGCTCACCAACACCTACGAAGGCGAATATTCCCCAAGGAAACCCTATTTCGAATATTCCAACTACTATATGGTGCGCATGGAATTTCTGGGCCAGGATACGCTTATCCGGCTCTGGCAGGTATCCAATTCGGGTTTTGGCGCGACGGGGTCCCACCCGGTATTCCAGAACTTCACCAACGTGGGGTACTACGAATTTATCACGCCCCGCCTGGTAGCCCTGCACCTCAACGACACGCCCAACACGCTCGCCCTGGGTATTCCGGAAACCGACAACGTCACGCCGATAGCTTACAACATTGGCCGTTGTTTCCGGCTGCTACCCTTTACCAATAACCTCATTTACCTCCAGAAAAGCAGCGCCGGAGAAAAACCGATGCTCATGAGCATCGATCTCAGAAATTCTGCCAACCGCCCTCCGGCCACCCAACTGGTCGAATCCGTGGCCAACAGCGAGGACTTTGCCCTGCTCAACGACGGCACGATACTTATGGCAGCCGGAAGCAAGCTCTTCAAATTCAAACCCAAAGCCGACCGCACCTGGGTGCAGATCGCCGACTTTGCCGAGTACAACCTCGCCAAAATCACCCGGCTGGAGGTCAACCGGGAAAACAACCGGATCATTCTCGTCAACTAACTGCCTTTTCCGGATCAAACACGTTGTTTTTATGCGTCTTTTTATTCATACGCACGACTTGCTGCTACGGCATACGTTCCGCATTGCACATGGGGCCAGAGACATTCAGCCTACCATGATCGTCGGCCTCCAGGAAGGAGAACACCTCGGGTTGGGAGAGGCTACCGCCACTTCCTATTACGGGCTCACCCTTGGGCAAATGGTCGTTACCCTGGAGCGCCTCCGGCCGGCCATAGAGAATACGCCCCTGGAAAGCCCCGAACAATATTGGGAAGCGCTCCGGCCTTACCTTCAGGACCACCCCTTTGAGCAATGCGCCCTGGATGTCGCCGCACACGACCTGTTCGCCCGGTTGCAGGGAAAGCCCCTTTACGAGCTTTGGGGCTTGTCTATCGACCATAACCCCTTGACCAATTACACCATTGGTATCGGCCCCATCGAAGAAATGATCCAACGGATCAAGGAAAAACCCTGGCCGGTGTACAAGATCAAACTGGGCACAGACAACGATCTGGACCTCATCCGCGAACTCCGGAAACACACCAACTCGTTTTTTCGCGTCGACGCCAATACCGCCTGGACGGCAGACCAAACCCTCGAATACGCTCCGGAACTAATGAAACTGGGGGTCGAATTCATCGAACAGCCCCTCAAACCCGGCGACTGGGAAGGACAGCGGCGGCTTTTCGAGCAATGCCCCCTCCCCGTTATTGCAGACGAAAGCTGTCAGAGAGAAAACGATGTGAGCCGCTGTCATACCTACTTCCACGGCATCAACATCAAACTCATGAAGTGCGGAGGACTCACCCCTGCCCGCCGGATGATCCAACATGCCCGGGAACTCGGCATGAAGGTCATGGTAGGCTGCATGACGGAATCCACCGTTGGCGTTTCCGCTATCGCGCACCTCCTCCCCCTGCTCGATTACGTCGATATGGATGGTCCTCTTCTCCTGAAAGAGGACATCGCTATCGGCGTCACGATGCATGAAGGAAAAGTATCCTATGCCCCTGCCAATGGCGCCGGGGCAGAACTGGTGTTTGATATTATGAGCTGAAAGTTGAGGGAGCAGGGATAAGCGAGCAGGGAGCAGGAAAGGGCTAAAAAATCGTGTTTTTTTTGTTTAAAAAATTGATTGTCAGTTTATTTTTAATCAAACGCAAAGAGTAATGAACGGCTTCCATTTGAAAACTTAATGTTTGCTCTCTGCTCCCTGCTCCCTCTACATCCTCTACATCCTCTACATCCTCTACATCCCTTATCCATGCCCCTACCCTTCTCCGGCACAGCCTATCTGGGCATCCCCTACCTGGCAGATTTCCAAGCGCTGATTTGGGAGGGGATTCGGTTGTTTGGCGGGCATTACGGGGGGTCCAGGCGCTCGAATTTGGCGCCTTCGATTTTTGAGGAAGCAGAAAACGGCCTCGCCGCGTTTGCCGGATCGGAATCGGCCATTGTCTTGTCGTCCGGAACGCTTGCCGGACAGATGCTGCTTAAGGTTTTGAAGAAGGAAACCCGCCTGGAATTGGCCCCCGGCGTGCATCCGGCGCTGTGGGCTGATCAGGGGCCCGATTCCGGAACCTGGGAAGAATGGACAGATCGTGTAACCGCGATGGCCCGGGAACCGGGCCCTCCGCTTGCTCTGCTCTGCAATTCAGTAGATCCCCTGGGCGTGTTTCCTTTTGATTTTTCCTTTCTCGCCGGCCTGCGCCCCCAACGCCGCATAGTGTTGGCGGTAGATGACTCCCATAGCTTTTTGCTGCTTGGCCCCAATGGAAGAGGGTGTTATCCTTCCATCGCTTCCCTTCCCGGAATCGAGCCGCTGGTCATCAGCTCTCTGGGAAAAGCGGGCGGAATTCCGGCAGGGGTCATTTTCGGTTCGGCCTATTGGATAGACCAAATCCGGGAAAGCCCATTTTACGGGGGGGCTTCTCCCGCTCCTCCAGCTTATTTGTATGCGTTTTTGAAAGCAGAGGAAATTTACGAAGTCCAACGGCAGCAGTTAAACGACAATCTGCGTTTTTTTGTTCAGAGCCTCCCCCACCCCAGCCGGTTTCGCTTTTTCCCCGGCTTCCCGGTATTCCGGTGCCTGGATCCCAACCTTCCCTCTTTGCTGGAACAGCGGCAAATCCAAATTTCCTCCCTTTCCTACCCCACCCCCCAGGATCCGTTAACCCACCGGATTGTGATCACCAGCCTGCATACCAAAGGAGATCTGGAGGGGCTGCTTGATGCGATAAACGTTGCGGGGTAACGATGTAGCGGGGTAACGGGGTAGCGAAGTAGCGAAGTAACGGGGTAACGAAGTAGCGAAGTAACGGGGTAACGATGAACTCCGCTACTCCGGTACTTCGTTACTCCGTTACTTAATAACCTCAAAGCTCCCTAAACCCGGCAAACACGATCCGCCAGTCCATGTCCGTGGAATAGTCTTTGGCATAGAGAAAATTGAGGCGATGGATGGCGCCGGGATGGCGCAGGCTTTCGGGTAATTCGGCGGCAGGATGAAGGACGCCGGGGCGGATTTTGGGCAAATCGGAGGAAGGCTCGCCATCGGGACAATATCCCACCCAACTGTACCTCCCCAGGACGACGGCAGCGAGGTTATTTAAAAACCGCAGGAAGTGGCGTTGGATCAGGAGCTGAGCCGGCAGGGTGAGCAATAAAACCAGGGCGATGAGAAGGTCGAACAGCCGTTTATTGCGCCGGTGGCGCGGCTCGTCGATGAGGTAGCGGATATCGATGGTGTAGAGGTCTCCGCTTCGGTTTTTTGAGCTGCTCCCGATAATGCTCCAGCTTTCTTCCGGCACGATCTTATACTCCACCGTTGGTCCAATCCGGGCCATCCATTGCATGATTTGCCCGGCGGGAATGTCGCGCGAGCAAAAAATGATCTCGTCCACCCGGTAAATGCGGACGATCTCTTCAAGCTGGTCTCCGCGGCCCAGGTATTCGCCCGGATCAAAGCGTTCATCCGGCGCGGCCGTTCCGATGTAATTAACCTTTACGCCTGCTTTTTCCAACAAACCCTGGACCCGTGCGCTTTCCTTAGCCGACCCGGCAATGACCAGATTTTTCGCTTTCTCCTGTCCGAGATTCAGATTTCGAAAACGCAGGAAGTGCGCAACGGCTCTTGTCAGGAGCGCAGTTCCCAGGGCCCAGGCAGTCCCGAGCAGGATAAGGGCTCTGGAAGTCCGGTATTCCTGATCGAGGAATCCATAAATCGCCGCGATCAGCACCATTCCCCACAATATGCCGCGCAAGATGCGCGATAGCGGAGCTTTGGCGTCATATCCTCCGCTGAAGAAGATCCCAACTAACCAAAGAGCAGTATATAACAAGGCGTTAAAGTATAAAAAAGAAGGCGAATAATACCCGGGGTCGCCAAACCGGTATACCGCCCAGAGGTGCTTCAAAAGGGCAAGTCCTCCGAAGAAGAGCGCGGCATCCAGCACTGGCCAGGAGGCTCTTTGAAATCCATTCGCTATCAACGTGATCCCAGCCCGGAAGTAAATGGCGAATTGCAGCATCCAGACAAACCACCGGGCCTGGCGGCCCTGAAAGTGCTTACGGGCAAAAATGATCATCGCCTGGTAGAAGGTCTTGACGTAGTTCAGGCTCCCTTTCTTGGTGCTTTCGCCCTTGTAGTGGATAATAGTCGTTTCGGGGAAATACGCGTTTTTATACCCTGCCAGAACGAGGCGGTAAGACAGGTCGATATCCTCCCCATACATAAAAAACGCTTCGTCGAGCAACCCCGCTTTGTCCAGGGCGGCGCGCCGCAACCACATGAACGCGCCGGCAAGCACCTCCACCTCGTGGGTTTGGTTCTCATCCAGAAACCCAAGGTGGTAGCGGTTAAAGGTCCGGGAGCGGGGAAAAAGGCGGGAGAGGCCAAAGGTTTTGCAAAAAGCGGCAAACGGCGTAGGGAACCCTCGTTTGGACTCGGGCAGGAATTTCCCGGCGCCATCGATCATTTTCACCCCTAATCCGCCGACGCCGGGATGATCCTCCATATAGCGGAAACAGCGGTCGAAGGTATCTTCTTCCACGACCGTATCCGGGTTGAGCAGCAACACATAGGTACCGGAAGATTCCCGGATGGCCTGGTTGTTGGCCCGTGCGAACCCCACGTTTACGGTATTGGCGATGAGGCGGACTTCGGGGAATTTTTCGCGGACCAGGGCGTTGGAGTCGTCGACGGAGTTGTTGTCGACCACAAAAACCTCCACCCGCAAATTTCTGGAGGCGTTGCGCACCGCCAACAACGCCTGCTCCAGAAAGTATTTGACGTTGTAGTTGACGATAACCACCGACAGATCGAAGCGGCGCGATTCAGTCATGCGTCAATCTTCTTGCATTTTATAAGGGACCCGGGTGACGATCGACCGCCCCAAGGTCAGTTCGTCGGCATATTCCAGTTCGCCACCGAAAGCCACGCCCCGGGCAATCGTACTGATTTGAACCGGTTTGCCGCGCAGGAGTTTGGACAGGTAGAAAATGGTGGTTTCCCCTTCGATCGTGGGGCTAATGGCCATGATCAGTTCCCGGATTCCTCCCGCTTCCACCCTCCGTACCAGCGCATCGATATTCAGGTCGTTGGGACCTACCCCTTCCAGCGGGGAGATCACTCCGCCAAGGACGTGGTACACCCCTCTGAACTGCAGGGTATCCTCGATTGCCATCACGTCGCGGATGCTCTCCACCACGCAAACCAGGCCCTGGTCGCGCCGGGCATCCGAGCAAATGCCGCACATCGGCTCGTCGGCCAGGTTGCCGCACACTTCGCAGGATTTGATATGCTGCCGCATCTTGAGGATCGCCTCGGCAAACTGTTCGCTTACCTCCACCGGCTTGTTAACCAGATGGAGGGCCAGCCGCAACGCCGTTTTGCGGCCAATGCCCGGCAGGGTGGCGAAAGCCTGCACGGCGCCTTCGATAAGTTTGGATGAAAAGTTCATGAACGCGAAAATAGGAAAAAAGTGGTTAGGTGGTTGAGCGAATGCATGATTCGCAACCTCGCAACCTCGCAACCTCGCAACTTCGCAACTTCGTAACCCCGCAACTTCGTAACCCCGCAACTTCGCCACTTCGCCACTTCGTAACTTCCTATCACGCCTTATCCAATAGCTTCAAAATCTCCCCCCGCACGGTGTCGAAGTTCAGGAAAGGAATGAGGTGGCCGGCTTTGGGCATGCGCTCCATGCGCAACATATCCGGAGGAATATTTTTTTTGCTGAACTCCATATTTACCGGAGGCGCGAGACTGTCTTTATCTCCGTGCATATGGACGACGGGGACCCGGATTTCCTTCCATCCGGCAGCTATTTTTCTCAGCTCTTCAGCGTGGCTGAACTTTTCGTCTCCGCTGACCTGCCAGGCGGGAGAGAGCATCCATTTAGTCGCTTTCCAGCGGCCGAAATGGGCAAACCAGAAGATTTTTTCATGGTCGGGATCGTTCACCGGGGCGAGCATCAGGACGGATTGGACCCGTTCGGGGTAATCCATGGCGACTTTGGCAGCAATCGGTCCGCCATAGGAATGGCCAACCAGGATCGCTTTGCGCCCGCCGTAATAATCGATGACGTCTTTCACCGTTTCCGCCTGTTTGGCGATCGATACCTCCGATCGGCCGTAATGGGAATACCCGTATCCCAGCCGGTCGATCGATACCATTACCGCCCGGCTGCGCAAGAGCGAATCCGCTTGGTATTTGAAAAAGTTGTTGGCCGAACCCGGCGCTCCGTGGATAAAAATGATCAGCGGAGCATCGGGCGCCAGGTTTTCTCCCCGGGTTTCCACCGCCCGAATCTCGGAGTATTTCACGGGAATTTTCCGGATCGCTGCCCGGGCATTGCGCTTGGTAAAATAACGTTCTGTACCGGCGTCCGAAGTCCGGAACCCCATACGCATATTGACGATCACGAAAGCCAGGGCAAGAATAGCCAAGCCCAGCAAAATGCGGAATAGAATTTTCATGGCGATTTTCTTCAGGTGAAAGGGTGTTCTGTGTTCAATAGGTAGTAAACAACCCAAGCGCCAAGCCCGGTTGACTGGAACAGGTTAATTTTCCAAAACCAATTGAACCGCGTCTCCCGTTAACCGAAGTTGCGAAGTAGCGATGTAGCGAAGCCGTCCCCCGTCAACCGTCTGCCGTCCCCCGTCAACCGTCAACCGTCTCCCGTCCGCCGTCTGCCGTCTCCCGTCCGCCGTCCGCCGTTATCCAAACTTTTCCCTATCTTGCCCTTGCTATGCCTGCACTTCATGCTACTGAAAAATATGCTTACCACGTCCAGGTGTTGCTGCCCCTTGCGTTAGCGAAGCCATATACCTATGGCGTGCCTGAATCCCTTGCCGATGCCATAGAGGTTGGAATTCGCGTAGAAGTGGAATTCGGTAAAAAGCGGCGGTACGCTGCGTTGGTAGTCGAAACCGGGGTGGCGCCGCCGGAAGGGCGTCCGGCCAAGCCCATTCTCTCCGCAATCGATGAGACGCCCATTGCGCTGCCGGTGCAGCTCAAATTCTGGCACTGGCTGGCTACTTATTACGCCTGCACGCTGGGCGAGGTGATGACTGCCGCCCTGCCGGCGCACTATAAACTCGTCAGCGAAACGGTTATCACGCTGGGGCCTCATTTCGAGGAGGACATGGCCGGTCTGGACGATAAAGAGTATCTCATTTCGGAAGCATTAACCATTCAGAACGAACTGACGCTCAGCCAGGTGCAGGATATTCTCCAGCAGCGGTCGGTATATCCGATCATTCGGAGGATGCTGGATAAAAAGCTTCTTTTTCTAAAGGAAGACCTCAAGGAAAGGTACCGGCCCAAGCGCGTCGCCTGCATCCGGCTGAAGGAGCCGTATGTATCGCAACCTGACCAACTCCAGGAGGCATTTGAGCGCCTCAGTAGGGCAGGCAGGCAGATGGAAGCCCTCTTGGCCGTCATCCAGCTCTCCCGCCAGCTCCCATTCATCCGGAAAGAAGACATTTACCAGGCGGCAGGCGTGGACCATGCCGTGGTGCAGGGTCTGGTAAAAAAAGAGATCCTGGAAGTGTACGACCGGGAAGTGAGCCGGCTGGGTAACTTTGGGGAACAGGAGGCCGGCTTGGAGGATTTCACCCCTCAGCAACAACAAGCTTTTGATAACATCCGGCATGCCTTTGCCGAAAAGGATGTAGTCCTCCTTCATGGGGTTACCGGCAGCGGGAAGACGCGGCTGTATATGGAACTCATCCGGGAAGCGATCCTCCGCAACGAACAGGTCTTATACCTCTTGCCTGAGATTGCGCTTACGGCCCAAATCATCGAACGCCTGCGCCGGGTTTTCGGCAATCAGGTCGTCGTGTACCATTCCCGTCTCAACAACAACGAACGCGTAGAACTTTGGCAGGAAGTGCTCCGGGGGAAACCGCTGGTGCTGGGCGCCCGCTCCGCTTTATTTCTCCCATTCCAACGCCTGAAATGGGTCATCGCCGATGAAGAACACGACCCCTCCTTTAAACAACAGGACCCCAACCCGCGCTACCATGGCCGGGATGCGGCTATATACCTGGCCCGGCTCTATGGGGCCAAAGTGCTGCTTGGCACCGCTACGCCTTCGCTGGAATCCTACTATAATACCCAAAACGGGAAATATGGGCTGGCAGAGATGCCCGAGCGGTTTGGCGGGCTTCAGATGCCGGAACTCCGGCTAGTTCCCATGAAAGGGGGGCCGTCTCAGCATTTCTCTCCCGAACTGCTCGAAGCGTTAACCCAAACCCTGGATCGGGGCGAGCAGGCTATTTTGTTCCAGAACCGCCGGGGCTATGCGCCCACCTACCGCTGCCCCACCTGCAACTGGCATGCCGAATGCATCCACTGCGACGTCAGCATGACCTACCACAAGCAAAGCCATGCCTTGAAATGCCATTACTGCAACTATCAAACCAAAGTGCCCTCCGCCTGTCCGGCATGTGGGAACAAACAACTGCAACTCCAGGGCTTCGGCACTGAAAAAGTGGAGGACGAATTAGCGATCTATTTCCCTGAAAAAAAGATCGCCCGGATGGATTACGACACCGTGCGGTCCAAAAACGCGCATGCCCAGATTATTCAGGATTTTGAGGAAGGGCGCATCCATATTCTGGTAGGCACTCAAATGGTCGCCAAGGGACTAGATTTTGAACGCGTCGGCCTGGTGGGCATCCTGAGCGCAGACCAATTGCTCCAGTTTCCCGACTTTCGCGCTGCAGAACGGGCGTTTCAACTCATGACCCAGGTTAGTGGAAGGGCCGGAAGAAAACACCGCAGAGGCTTGGTACTCATCCAGGCGCTCAACCCCGCGCATCCGGTACTCCGGGAAGTGCTGCACCACGACTTTCCAGGATTCTACAAGAGGGAGTTGCAGGAGCGGCAACGGTTTGAATACCCCCCATTCTTCAGACTAATCCGGATTACCCTCAAACACGCCAAACCCGAGCGCGTCAATCAGGCGGCAGAAGCCATGTCTGCTCTTCTTACGCCGCAGTTTGGTCATCGGATCAAAGGTCCCGCCGTGCCGGCTGTGGCCCGTGTCCGGGGACTATATCTGATTGATTTTCTCATTAAAATGGAGCGTAGCCACCCCAAAATCGCCCGGGCGAAAACCGCTATCCTCGAAGCTGCCGGCCAAATCGCACAGAGGGAAGGCCTTTCAGGCATCCGGGTGCAGATCGATGTGGATCCGGCGTAAAAAAGTTGCGAAGTTGCGGGGTTTCGAGGTTGCGGATTTACTTCGTAACCTCGAAACCTCGAAACGTCGCAACGCTTCAAACCACCTCTACCCCGCTATTTCGATAAGGCGTCAATTTTTCGTGTTCCGGATCCAGTTCGGTGATCAGGGTATTGATCTGGTTCATCCCGCACACCTTAATTTTCTGGACGGAATCCAGCTTTTCGGCAATAGACAATGCGACGACCTTCTTGGAAACCCGGATCATGGTTTTTTTAACGGAAGCAACTTCCCAATCATTCTCGGAAAGTCCTTCCAGCGCGTCGATCCCGTTCACTCCCAGAAGGCAAATATCCGGCCGGAATTCGTTGAGGGTTTGCACTACTTCTCCTCCGATAGCGATCTGAGCGGTTTTGGACAAATGGCCGCCGATGAAGAGGGTTTCGCTGGAAGGGTGTTCCATAAGTTGCATGGCGGTCGTAAGGCTCATAGTCAGAAAGGTCACTTTAAGATCCGGAGGAAGGATGCGTGCTAACTCCAGGTTGGTGGATCCCCCGCTGATCAGAACCAACATATCATCGCGAAGATAACTGATCGCTTTACGGGCAATGATCGTTTTCTCCTGATAGGCGTATATGTCATGTTCCTTATAGGAGAAAACCTGATAAGACTTTGACAAGGCGCCGCCGCGGACTTTGACCAGTTTTTCCGCTTTGTGCAACTCCTGAATATCTCTGCGAACGGTGTCTTCCGAAACCTGTAGTTTTTGGCTCAGGTCCGAGAGAATTACTTTGTTATGTATATTGACTTCTCTTAAAATGAGCGCTTGCCGTTCCTTCTTCAACATGGCGTTAGACGTTAGAGGTTAGACGTTAGACGTTAGAGGGAAGGTACGGTTTTTTCCGGAAGGAGAAGAAAAAAAGAGGGAGCAGAGGGCCCTGAAATAGCGGCAGGAATTAGGGGAAGATCAATCGGAGATGGGAGGACCCAAGCGCATTAATTATGGTATCTGGCCAGGCCAGGCATTGGGTCTTGTTCAAACCGACCGACGTTCAGTTCCAAAAGGCGGGCAGCCGCTTCAATCTCTTCCCGAAAATAAAAAGCGACGGAGCCGACAAAATGAACCGGGGACGGGGTTTTGCGGTATAACGGAATGACGTTGCGTTTAAAAAATAAGGTAAACTGGCGTTCCAAAATCGCACGCAGAGCAGGCTCTTTCCGATGTTTGAATAAAAAAGGCGTGAAGTTGGCCAGAAACCGGTTGGGAAACGGAAGTTGGTAAACGGATTGAAGGATATTATCCCGGCTGAGGTGAAATTCCTCCTGCAGCTCCCTGGCGATCTCCTGTTCCAATTCCCGGTTGAGGTAGGCAACGATCAGTTCTTTGCCCAGGGCGGCGCCGCTGCCCTCATCCCCCAGAATAAACCCAAGCCCGCCGGCGGTTTCGACTACCTGGCCGCCATCGTAGCTGCAGGCATTGGACCCGGTGCCCAAAATACCCACAACACCCGGTTCGGACTGACAGGATGCCCGTGCGGCAGCCAGCAGGTCGGTGTTTACCTGGACCCGGCGCGCTTCCGGGAACATTTTTCGGAAAAGGGCCTCTACCCGTTGGCGTTGATCCAGCGCATTACATCCCGTGCTGTAAAAGAAGACCTCCTGCGGAATCATAGCAGGCAAGCTGAGACGCGCCTGGTTGACCAAGGCGATGATCCCTGCATCATCCAGGAAATAGGGACTGATTCCCGTGGTGTGGGCCGTCTGGAGAATTTTTCCTTTGTCTGATAGCGCCCAGTTGGCTTTGGTGGCGCCACTATCTACCAGCAGTTTCATCGGCGCAGGTTAGGGTATGAAAAAAGCTGATCTACTTCACTTCCACCGCTTCCATGGCTTTGCGGACGCTGCCGTACTTAAGCAGTTCGGCTTTGGCTGTCTCATAATCCAGCGACAGCGCATTCATCAGCATCCGGGCGCCGCGGTCGACTAATTTGGCATTAGATAGTTGCATGTCGACCATTTTGTTGTCTTTTACGCGTCCCAACTGGATCATGACGCTGGTGCTTATCATGTTAAGGACCAGTTTCTGGGCTGTGCCTGCCTTCATCCGGGTACTTCCTGTCACAAACTCTGGTCCAACCACTACTTCAACCGGAAAGTCGGCATATTCAGCGACCGGAGAGCCGGGATTACACGTAATGCAACCAGTAGTAATTCCCCGCATCTGACAATCCTTCAAACCATGAACGACATAGGGGGTCGTGCCCGAAGCCGCTATCCCGATGACCACATCCTGGGCATCCACCTCGTACACAGAAAGATCTTCCCAAGCCTGCGTCGTGCTGTCTTCCGCTTTTTCCACTGCTTTCCGGATCGCTTTCTCTCCCCCTGCGATCAAACCGATCACCAGATCTTCGGGTACCCCGAACGTGGGCGGGCATTCTGAAGCGTCCAGAATCCCAAGCCGGCCGCTGGTACCGGCGCCGATATAAAACAGCCTTCCCCCTTCCTTCAGTTTTCCGGAAATCCGGGCCACCAAAGGTTCAATTTGTGGAATGGCTTTTGCAACAGCTAGCGGAACCGTCTGATCTTCCCGGTTGATGTTGTCCAGCAACTCCAGAACAGACATGTACTCCAAATGGCGATAAGGCGATGAAGCTTCCGTGATTCTTTCCATAAAACGGGATTCTGTGCCACAAAATACAAAAATAAACCAATATTTGCGAAAATTTGCAAGTTTATCTGCAAGGTATTGCCATACTTTATAAATCCAACATTTTCTTTGGTGAAAAGTTTATAAAAATCCTTAGACGCTGTGCGAGGAGTCAATTAAGGAGGTAGGTAGGTAGGAATCAAATATTTTTTCGCAAAAGCCGTTGAGGGTTCAGCAAAAGGATTGTATATTTGTCCCACTTTGAAAAAAAGGGGGGTATAGCTCAGCTGGCTAGAGCGTCCCGACGGCAGTGTCGGGAAGGTCAGGGGAGCGAAGCCCACACCACTTTGAATCTTGGGGGTATAGCTCAGCTGGCTAGAGCGTCCCG
>WBZM01001457.1_pt1 | contig 23379 bp, 18 predicted proteins | sample 5204271 | NCBI WGS metagenome assembly WBZM01 (sample SAMN12344346, study PRJNA552823) | activated sludge metagenome | biome: Activated sludge suspended growth; feature: Nitrification reactor; material: Wastewater; isolation source: activated sludge from nitrification reactor of wastewater...
GCCCCGATAAGAACTCAGCTCACGACTACATCAACCAACTCAACCCACCACAGCACCCACACCTATCGGCTGTTCTAACTGTTAAAGATCGTTCCGCTTGTTTGCGGCTCCGCGATCAGCAGAGAAGCGGAATTATATGGGGCTTTTTGGCTTGTGTAAACACCCCTTGCACTTTTCCGCCATCCCGGCAGCGCCAAACAAAGTCCTGCCCGTAGCAATCATCGCCGCAATTGAATGCACCGACTCCTCTCCCAAGCTGTTCATCGTCAGAAGGAGATCGTCCAGCGAAGGCTGCTGCGCCGTCAATCACGGCGCGCATTCAGCTTCGACTGGACGTATGATCGGGACTCCATAATCTCAGTTCCCCGCTGACCACGGGCGGCATCGAGCATCGCGTGACACCATGGCAATTGCCGACAAGCGGATTCTCATTGTCGACGACGATGTCGTCGAGCGCTTCGTGCTGCGAGGCGCTTTCGAAGCTCGCAACTACGTGGTCGAGGAGTGCAACAACGCCGAGGAGGCACTCGATTTCTGTAGTGCGCACCGCCCCTCTCTCGTCGTAACGGATATCAATCTGCCCGGAGCCAGCGGCCACGATCTGGCAAGGCGGTTGCGCGCACGCTTTCCGACATCCGACATGCCGATCGTGATCATCACGGGCGCGCGCAGTCCGGAAGGTTGGGACCGCGCGATCGAAGCAGGTGCGCAGGCGATGGTGCTGAAGACCAGTGACCTTACGCCCATCATCCAGACAGTGGATCGACTGCTCGGAGTCACCGAAGCGAGCAGCACAGCAACCATCCGCATGCGACCACCGCGTCGCTGAAAATCGACGCAGCCAAGGCGTCACACCGCTATTGCACCCTGTTCCAAAAGTTCTGTAATCCGCACGGCATCGCAGTCGAGCCAGTCCTGCAACGCCGATACCGTATCGCGTCCGAGTCCGGGCGGGGCCGAGCGATACTCTACCGGCGTTGCGGAATAGCGGATCGGATTGGCGACCAACGGTATCCGCCCCGCTACCTCATGCGGCACCTCGACGCACAGTCCGCGCGCAACGACGTGAGGGTCAGCGAAAACCCGGGCCAGATCATTGATCGGTCCGCAGGGCACACCTCCCGCCTCGAACACTCCGATCCAAGTCTTCGTCGTTCGCATCACGGTTACTTGGCGCATCAGCGGAATCAAGCTGTCGCGGTTTGCCACACGCTGCGCATTCGTCGCGAATCGCGGATCGTTCGCCCATTCCGGCCGTCCCGCGAGTTCGCAGAATTTCGCAAACTGACTGTCGTTGCCGATGGCCAGGATCATGTCACCGTCTGCCGTTGGAAAATCCTGGTACGGCACGATGTTCGGGTGCGCATTGCCCATGCGCTTCGGTGCAATGCCGGTAGTCAGGAAGTTCATGGCTTGATTGGCCAGGCACGCCACCTGCACATCAAGCAGCGCCAGATCGATATGCTGGCCTTCGCCCGTCCGGTCACGATGCGAGAGCGCGCCCAGAACCGCCGCCGTTGCATAGAGGCCCGTGAGAATGTCGGTCAGCGCTACGCCGACCTTCTGCGGGCCTGCGCCGGGTTCTCCGTCCTTGGCACCCGTCACGCTCATCAGTCCGCCCATGCCCTGGATCAGGAAGTCGTAGCCTGCGCGATTGGCGTACGGCCCATCCTGCCCGAAGCCGGTGATCGAGCAGTAAACAAGCCGCGGGTTCAACTCGGCCAGCGCCGGGTAGTCGAGGCCGTATTTCGCCAGCCCGCCGACCTTGTAGTTCTCCAGCACCACGTCCGCCCGTTGTGCCAGTTCGCGCACCAGCACCTGCCCGGCCGGCTGCGTAATGTCGATTGCCACCGAGCGCTTGTTGCGATTGGCGCACAAGTAGTAAGCGGCGATCCCGGTGTCCCTGCCATCGGAATCGCAAAGGTTCGGCGGCCCCCAGTGGCGGGTGTCGTCACCGATGCCGGGCCGTTCGATCTTCAGCACGTCGGCGCCGAGGTCGCCGAGCAACTGGCTCGCCCAAGGCCCGGCCAGGATACGCGACAGGTCGAGCACCTTGAGATGTGACAGCGCCCCGGCCATGCTTAAAAGAAGGCCTGGATGCCGGTCTGTGCGCGACCGAGGATCAGGGCATGGATGTCGTGGGTGCCTTCGTAGGTATTCACGACTTCGAGGTTCACCAGGTGTCGCGCCACGCCGAATTCGTCCGAAATGCCGTTGCCACCCATCATGTCGCGCGCCATGCGCGCGATGTCGAGCGCCTTGCCGCAGGAGTTGCGCTTGATGAGCGACGTGATTTCGACGGCGGCGGTGCCCTCGTCCTTCATGCGGCCGAGGCGCAGGCAGCCTTGCAGACCGAGCACGATCTCGGTTTGCATGTCGGCGAGCTTCTTCTGGATCAGCTGGTTCGCGGCAAGCGGACGCCCGAACTGCTTGCGATCCAGAACATACTGGCGCGCGCGCAGCCAACAGTCCTCGGCGGCACCGAGCGCCCCCCAGCCGATGCCGTAGCGTGCCGAATCGAGGCAGGTGAACGGTCCCTTGAGGCCACGCACATCGGGAAAGATGTTCTCTTCCGGCACGAACACCTCGTGCATCACGATCTCGCCGGTGATCGAGGCGCGCAGTCCGACCTTGCCGTGGATCGCCGGTGCACTCAAGCCCCTCCAGCCCTTCTCCAGCACGAAGCCGCGAATCGCGTCGCGGCCGTTCTCGTCGAGCTTGGCCCAGACCACGAACACGTCGGCGATGGGACTGTTTGTAATCCACATCTTGCTGCCGGAAAGGCTGTAGCCCCCTGCCACCTTCTTCGCCCGCGTCACCATCGAGCCCGGGTCGGAACCATGGTTCGGTTCGGTCAGTCCGAAGCACCCTATCCATTCACCGCCAGCCAGTTTGGGCAGGTATTTCCGTCGCTGCGCCTCGCTGCCGAATTCGAAGATCGGCAGCATCACCAGCGACGACTGCACGCTCATCATCGAGCGGAACCCCGAATCGACACGCTCGATTTCGCGTGCGATGAGGCCGTAGCTCACGTAGCCAAGGCCGGCGCCGCCATACTCGGCCGGAATCGTCGCGCCGAGCAGCCCGAGCTCGCCCATTTCGCGAAAGACCGCCGCATCGGTCGACTCGTTGCGGAATGCTTCCAGCACACGCGGCGCCAGACTTCCCTGGGCATACGCGTGCGCTGCATCGCGCACCATGCGCTCCTCGGCGCTCAACTGCGCCTCGAGCAACAGCGGATCAGCCCAGTTGAACGCAGTGTTCGTTTCGCCCATTTCCCCTCCTGCTTCCACCATCGCAACCGCGCCAGCCTTTTTCGACGCCGCGCCAGGTCGCATCGGAATCGCGGTTTAATTATTCCGCCATATCACTCCGAAGGCCACTTCGTCCCAAGGGTCAAAAAAAACCATTCCAGCCAGATCCCACATGCTACTTGCTGTTCAGCCAAATTGGCAAACGATCAATCGGCACATATTTGTGCAAGAATTGCACAAATAATCTCGACCGACACCATGCGACGCCAGATCCCCGCCACCGCCGTCCTGCTCACCTTCGAGGCAGCGGCGCGCCACCAGAGCTTCACCAAGGCCGCGGCGGAACTGTCGCTGACGCAAAGTGCCGTATGCCGGCAGATCAACGGCCTAGAGGCGCAGCTCGACGTGGCACTGTTTCGGCGCAACCGCCGCGGCGTCATGCTCACCGAAGCCGGGCAGGCCTACGCGCGCCAGGTCGCGCAGCACCTGACGGGGATCGAGCGGGATACGCTCGACCTGATGGCCGGACGGGGCGCCGGCGGCACCATCGAGCTGGCGGTTGCGCCGACTTTCGCGACGCGCTGGCTGCTGCCGCGCTTGGCGGAACTCGCCCGACAGCGCCCTGACATCACGGTTAACCTGACCACCCGCACGCGGCCTTTCCTGTTCGACGACGAGGAATTCGACGCTGCCATCTACAACGGCGACGGCCAGTGGGCCGGCGCCGAAACCCACTTCCTCCTGCGCGAAGATCTGATGGCGGTAGCAAGTCCGACACTGCTCGACGGGCACGAACATCTGACGCCGCATCACCTTGCGGCTCTGCCCCTGCTCCAGCAGACGACCCGCCCGACCATCTGGCGAGAATGGTTCGAATCGCTCGGTCTGCAGGTATCACACGCGATGGCGGGGCCGCGTTACGAACTCTTCTCCATGCTCGCGCAGGCAGCGCGCTGTCACATGGGCGTTGCGCTGATTCCACGTTTCCTGTTGGAGGAGGAACTGCGCGAAGGCAAGCTGGTAGTCGCCAATCCGCACGTACTGGCGCGCAAGAATGCCTATTACCTCGCCTGCCCGGAGCGCTGCGCCGACAACCCTGCCGTCACGCACTTTCGCGACTGGCTGCTCAATGAAGCGCGTGCCTCCCGGCACGACCTCGACGATTCCTGACCCGCGCCAGGGTGCTCAGGCCGCGCGGCGCAGTTCGACGTGGCAATCGACCAGAGCCGCCACCGAATTGGCAATCCGGCCGCCGCGATCGACGATCCAGCGTTCGAGCAAGCCGGTGAGAAACGTCAGCGTTTCCATGGCAAGCAGATCCGGCGTCAGACCGGGACGCAACAAACTCTGCGCGGCCGCGCGCTCATAGACAACTCGCAGTGCATCCTGAAGATGTCGGTGCGATTCGAAAACCAGCTGTAGCGCATCGGCCAGTTCGCCCGTGTATTCGCAGCGAAGCAGGAGGATCTCGAGCGTCTGTCGCGCCATATCGTCGTGCGCCAGCATGTCGAACACCGCCTTCAGCGCCTCGGCAATCGCAGTCAGCGGATCGGGCTGGCGGTCGACAGCGAGCGCTTCGCCAATCTGCCGCGTGAACGATTCGTACCCTTCGCTGCGCACCGCGAAGAACAGCGCGGACTTGTCCTTGAAGTGCCAATAAACGGCGCCGCGAGTCACGCCCGCCGCAAGCGCGATCTGCTCGAGGCTGCTGCAGCGCACGCCGCGCTCATGAAACACACGCCTTGCCGCAGCCACGATCTCCCGGCGCGTCTGCTCTGCTTCTGCCTTGGTACGTCGAACCATTACGGAACCACCCTGCTCACGTGATACATACAGTTGTGTATGTATATAATAATCGCAAGAAAAATTCAGGAAAATTCGATCATGCCGTCGTTGCGCGATGCGTCTTCTGCCCGCCCCGGGGAGCCTCGTTCCACCCGTCGCCGTGCCATCCTGGCGGCGGCATTCGGCCTGTGCATGGCCGCGTGTTCGGACAAGCCCGGCGCGCCGAACGCGCAGGGCACGCCCGGTGCGGCGCCACCGGCCCTGCCTGTTACGCTCCTCAAAGTCGCGCCGACGCGCGCGCCGCTGGCAATCGAAGCCGTTGCGCAAACCGAAGGCGCGCGCGAGGTTGAAGTCCGCGCCCGCGTCTCCGGCATCCTGGAGAAGCGGCTTTACGAGGAAGGCGCGCCGGTCAAGGCCGGCCAGGTGCTGTATCGCATCGAACGCGCGCCGTATGAAATCGCGCTGTCCCAGGCCAAAGCGCAGCTCTCGGAACAGCGCGCGCGCCTTGAACAAGCCAGCCGCGAGGCCGAGCGACTCAAAGGCCTGCTCTCGGAAAAGGCGATCAGCCAGAAAGAGTACGACGACGCATCGTCGACCAACGCGGTGGCAAAAGCCGCGCTGCAATCGGCGGAAGCCGCAGTCAGCCAGGCCGAGCTGAACCTCTCCTACACCAGCGTCACGGCACCGGTTTCCGGCATGACCGGCCGATCGCAGCGCTCCGAAGGCACGCTCGTCAACAGCGTCACGGACAGCCTGCTCACCACCATCGTGCAACTCGACCCGATCTGGGTGCGCTTCAGCCTCCCGGAAAGCGATATCGCACGCCTGCCCGGCAAGCGGGTTTCCACGGCGTCGATCAAAGCCGTCGAACTGGTGTTGCCCGATGGCAGCCTCTACCCGCACAAGGGACGCATCAACTTTTCCGCAAGCCGGCTTGACGCGCGCCTGGGTACGCAGGAACTTCGTGCCGAGTTCCCGAACGACGAAAGCCGCGTGCTGCCGGGACAGTTCGTCAAGGTGCGCCTGGTCGCCGGCGAACAGGACAACGTTTTCCTCGTGCCGCAGTCTGCAGTGGTGAGCAGCGACCAGGGGCGCATGGTGTTCCTGCGCGGGGCTAACGGCACTGTCGAGCCGCGCCCGATCAGCGCAGGCGAATGGCTGGGCAAGGACTGGATCATCACCGGTGGCCTCAAGCCGGGTGACGAGGTGATCACCGACAACCTGCTCAAGCTGCGCCCAGGCGCACCGGTCGTGGACAAGGCAACGCTGCCGCCGCCGGCGCAGCCCGGCGCAGGCGCGCCGGCGGCTGCCGCCCCGGCCGACAAGCCGAAGAACTGAGGGAGCGGCCATGTCGCGCTTCTTCATCAGCCGGCCGATCTTCGCGTCGGTCATCTCGATCATCATCGTGATCGCCGGCATCATGTCATCGCTCACGCTGCCGGTGTCGCAGTATCCCGAGATCACGCCGCCTACGGTGATCATCAGCGCCACCTACCCCGGCGCCAACGCCGAGACGCTGGCCAAAACCGTCGCGGCGCCGATCGAGGAACAGTTGTCCGGCGTCGAAGGGCTGCTCTATTTCAATTCGACGTCGACATCGAACGGCACCGTTTCGATCACCGCGACCTTCGAAGTCGGCACCAACCCGGACACCGCGCTGATCGCGGTGAACAACCGCGTCAAGGTCGCCGAACCGCGCCTGCCCGACGACGTACGCCGCACCGGCGTACTGGTGCAAAAACGTTCGAACAACCTGCTCATGTTCGTCGCGCTCAAGGCCAACGAGGGCAATTACGACACGCTGTATATCGCCAACTACATCTCGACCAACGTGATCGAGGAAATCCGCCGCGTGCCCGGCGTTGGCGATGCACTGCAGTTCGACGCCCAGTATGCGATGCGTGTATGGCTGAAGCCGGATGTGATGGCCAAGCTCGGCATCACGACGAGCGACATCGCCGCGGCGATCCGTGTGCAGAACGCGCAGAACGCAGCGGGCAAGATCGGTCAGGATCCGATCGTAGCGGGACAGCAATTGACCTACACCGTCAGCGCCAAGGGTCGCCTGCTCACACCCGAGGATTTCGGGAACATCGTATTGCGCGCCGAAGGGCCGGCCGGCCTGGTGCGCCTGAAGGACGTGGCCCGGCTGGAACTTGGGGCCGAAAACTATGACCGTAACGTCACGGTCAACGGCGTGCCAGTTTCCGGCATGGGCATCTACCTGCAATCGGGTGCAAACGCGCTCGATACGGCGAATGCGGTGCGGGCCAAGATGGACGAATTGAAAAATCGGTTCCCGACCGGTCTCGAGTACCTCGTGCCACTCGACACGACTCGCTTCATCAGGGCATCGGCACGCGAAGTCTTGATCACGCTGATCGAGGCCGCACTGCTGGTGATCGCAGTCGTCTACCTGTTCCTGCAAAGCTGGCGCGCTACGCTGATCCCCATCATCGCGGTACCGGTTTCGCTCATCGGGGCCTTTGCCGGCTTGTGGCTGTTCGGCTTCTCGATCAACACCCTGACCCTGTTCGCCATGGTGCTGGCGATCGGTATCGTGGTCGATGATGCGATCGTGGTGCTCGAAAACGTCGAGCGCCTGATGAGCGAACAGAAAATGTCGCCAAAGGACGCAGCGGTCGAGGCGATGCGCGAGGTCTCGAGCGCGGTGGTGGCGATCGTGCTGGTACTCTGCGCAGTGTTCATCCCGGTCGCCTTCCTCGGCGGCATAGCGGGCAAGCTCTATCAGCAGTTCGCAGTCACCGTGGCCGTCGCCGTGGTGATCTCCGGAATCGTTGCGCTGACGCTGACGCCCGCGCTGTGCGCCCTGTTGCTCAAGCCCCAGCACCAGGAATCGCGTCTGTTCCGGCCATTCAACCGGCTGTTCGAAAGCGCGACCCGCGGCTTCACCCGCACGGTCGGACTGACCCTGCGCCACGGCATCATCGGCACGGTGGTGTTCGTGCTGGTGACCGTGGCCGCCGTGTTGCTGGTTCGTGCCGTGCCCGGCAGTTTCGTGCCGCCGGAGGACCAGGGCTACGTATTCGGGTTCGTGACGCTGCCCGACGGCGCGTCGTCAGATCGCACGGTCGAAGCGTTCAACCGTTTCCGCGACACCGTCAGGCAGGATGAAGCGGTCGAGTACATGTTCATGGTGCGGGGTGTCGACTTCATCACCGGCAACAACCGCGCGAGCGTGGCGACGACCTTCATCGTGTTCAAGCCCTGGGAGCAACGCGCCGCGGTGGCCGACCAGTTGGCGAAGAAGTTCGTCGGCATCGGCATGCAACAGCCGGCCGGCATGGGCATCGTCTTCAATCCACCCGCGATCCAGGGTCTTGGCACGGCGGGCGGCTTCGAGGCCTACGTGCAAAACCGCGCCGACGCCGACCCGAAGCGACTTGCACAAGTCAATGCGCAGTTCCTCGAAGCGCTCAGGAAGCGCCCGGAACTGACGGGCCTCAACAGCTTCTTCCGCGTCACCGCGCCGCAACTCTATGTCGAGGTCGACGAGTTCAAGGCAATGTCCCTCGGCATACCGCTCGATGCGATCTACGCAACGCTTCAGGCGACGATGGGCACGCTCTATGTCAATGACTTCAACCGCGGCGGCAAGACCTACAAGGTCGAACTCCAGGCCGACGCGCCGTACCGCATGCGCCCCGAGGATCTCGGCAAACCCTACGTCCGCGCGGCGAGCGGCGCGATGATTCCGCTGTCGGCGATCATCAGCGTGAAATCCATTGTCGGGCCCGAGATGATCGAACGCTTCAACGGCTTCGTATCAGCCAAGGTGCTGGGAAATGCCGCGACCGGTTTCAGTTCGGGCGACGCGATCCGCGCCGTCGAATCGGTCGCCACCGAGGTACTGCCGGAAGGCTACCGCCTTGAATGGTCAGGCCAGAGCTTCCAGGAGAAGCGCACCGGCAAGGCGTCGATCATTGCATTCGCGTTCGGCATCGTCATGGTGTTCCTCATTCTCGCGGCACAGTTCGAGAAATGGTCACTGCCGCTGGCGGTGATCCTCGCTGTGCCTTTTGCGATGTGCGGTGCGCTGATTGCCGTGCTGATCCGCGGCATGCCAAACGACATTTACTTCCAGATCGGCCTTGTGGTGCTGGTCGGCCTAGCGGCCAAGAACGCCATCCTGATCGTCGAGTTTGCGTCGCAGAAGCAGTCCGAAGGCATGTCACCCTTCGATGCCGCGCTCGAGGCCGCACGCCTGCGCTTCCGTCCCATCGTGATGACGTCACTGGCTTTCGTGCTCGGTGTGCTGCCGCTTGCCATCTCGACGGGCGCCGGGGCTGCGGCACGCCGGTCGATGGGAACCGGCGTGGTTGGCGGCATGCTGGCGGCAACATTCGTCGCAACCATATTCGTGCCGATGTTCTTCAAGTGGCTGTCAGGCAGGAAGAACCGGCCCGAATCGGCCCCCCGGGCAACGCCGGCCGGGGAGCAAGCGTCATGATCATGATCCGGCCCCTCCTCGTTTCTGCGCTCGCGCTCTCTGCTGCGCTTGCTGGCTGTGCCGTCGGACCGGATTTCCATCGTCCCGACGTGGGCCTGCCGGCTGCTTTCAGCGAGTCTTCGGCAGCAACCGCGTCAGCCGCAATCGATCGGAACTGGTGGAAGCTGTTCTCCGACGAAGCACTGAACCGGCTGGTCGATCGCGCGCTTGCCGACAACGCCAACCTGCAGGCCGCCGTCGCCCGCATCGAACAGGCCGATGCCGTACTGCGCGAGGCCGGTTCCGCGCTGTTCCCGCAAGTCGATCTCGGCGCCGGCGCCAGCCGCTCGAAGATCAGCAGCGTTGCCGGCACGCCATTGCCATCCACCGCGGATCCGATCCGCAACAACTTCCAGGTCGGCCTGTCGACCGCCTTCGAGCTCGATTTCTGGGGCAAGCTGCGGCGCGCTTCCGAGGCGGCACGCGCCCAGGCGCTGGCCACGCGGCACGCCCACGATACGGTTGCGCTGACACTGGTCAGCCAGGTGACGAATACCTATCTGAACCTGCGCTCGCTGGACGCCCAGATCGCCGTTTCGCGCCAGACGCTTGCGTCACGCGAGGAAGCGCTCGGCATCGTGCGCAGCCGCGCATCAAGCGGGCTCGCGTCGGATCTCGACATTCAGCAGTCGACGAGCGCCGTATCCGGCATGCGCGCGCAGATCGCCGATCTCGAACGCCAGCGCGCCATCGCCGAACACCAACTTGGCGTCCTGACCGGCGATCTCGAAATGTCGATTCCGGCCAGCGGCGTCGACAGCCTGCCCATGCCGCCGCTCCCGCCTGCGGGCTTGCCGTCGGCGCTCCTGGACGGCCGCCCAGACATCATGCAGGCGGAGGCCCAGCTTGCCGCGGCGAACGCGCAGATCGGCGTCGCCAAGGCACAGTTGTTCCCGTCGATCTCGCTGACCGGCAACTTCGGCAGCCAGAGCAAGGAACTCTCGGATCTGTTCGGCAGCGCAGCGACGATCTGGTCGTTCGGTCTGGCACTCGATTTGCCGATCTTCGACGCCGGCAAGCGCGTAGCGCGCGTCGAGCAGGCCACCGCCCAGCAGAAGCAGGCCTTGGCGAACTATGTGCAAAGCATTCGCAACGGATTCTCGGAAGTGCGCGACGCCCTGACAGCCTCGGAGCAATACGCGCGCAGCGCACGGGCACTGCAGGAACAGACCGCCGCTGCGGAACGCACGCTCGAATTGGCGCGGAAGCGTTACCAGTCTGGCTATTCGCCCTACCTCGAAGTGCTGGATGCCCAGCGCAATGCAAACGACGCGCGCCTCGGTTACCTGCGCAGCCGCCAGGCGCAACTGAGTGCAGCAGTCAGCCTGTATGCCGCGCTCGGCGGCGGATGGTACGGCAAACCAGAAGGCATCGAAGCGCCGCCGCGGTAGCGGGGTCACCGCTGGACGATCGGGCATCCCGTCTGATCGTCCAGCCGAAGCTGCCGCCTACATGCCTTGGTAGATGGGCCCCTCACCGCCCTGCGGCGTGACCCAGGTGATGTTCTGCGTCGGATCCTTGATGTCGCAGGTCTTGCAGTGGATGCAGTTCTGCGCGTTGATCTGCAGGTGCGGATTGGTACCGTCGGCGTTGCGCACGAACTCATACACGCCCGCCGGGCAATAACGCGCCTCCGGCCCGTCGTACCGAGCCAGATTGACCATGATCGGCGTCGCCACATTGGCCAGCTTCAGGTGGCAGGGCTGGCTTTCCTCATGGTTGGTGTTCGACAGGAACACCGAGGAGAGGCGATCGAACGTGATCTGTCCGTCCGGCTTCGGATAGTCGATCGGCTTGGACTCGGCGGCATCCTTGAGCTGGTCGTGGTCGGCACGGTTGTGCAGCGTCCATGGCACCTTGCCCTTGGCGAGCAGCTGTTCGGCGCCGAACAGCAGCGAACCCAGCCACAGGCCCTGCTTCATGTAGGGCTTGAAGTTGCGCGTCTGGTGCAACTCCTCGTACAGCCAGCTCGACCTGAAGGCTTCGGGGAACGCGCCGAGTTCGTCCTGCGCCCGACCCGCCTGCACGGCGTCGTAGGCGGCGTCGGCCGCGAGCATGCCGCTCTTGATCGCCGCATGACTGCCCTTGATGCGTGCGGCATTGAGGAAGCCGGCGTCGTCGCCGATCAGTGCGCCGCCGGGGAAGACAAGTTTCGGCTGGCTCTGCAGCCCGCCAGCGGCGATCGCGCGCGCACCGTAGGAAAGCCGCTTGCCGCCTTCGAAGAAGGGCCGGATCGCCGGATGGGTTTTGTAGCGTTGGAACTCTTCGAACGGCGCAAGGTAGGGATTGGTGTAGTTGAGCCCGACCACGTAGCCCACGGCAATCAGGTTGCCCTTGAGGTGGTAGGCAAAACCGCCGCCGTAGGTGGCCTGATCCATCGGCCAGCCGGCGGTGTGAACGACCAGCCCCGGCAAGTGATGGGTGTCCGGCACCTCCCACAGTTCCTTGAAACCGATGCCATAGGTCTGCGGGTCGACGTGCTGGCGCAGCGTGAACTTTGCTTCCAGTTGTTTGCCGAGATGGCCGCGGCAGCCTTCGGCGAACAGCGTGTATCTGGCGCGCAGTTCCATTCCGGGCTGATAGTTGTGCCCGGGCTTGCCGTCTCGGCCAAGGCCGACATCGCCGGTGACGACGCCCGCGACGCGACCCTGCTCGTCATACAGCACGTCCGCGCCGGCAAAGCCGGGATAGACCTCGACACCCAAGGCTTCGGCCTGTTCGCCCAGCCACTTGACGACGTGGCCGAGGCGCACAATGTAATTGCCATGATTGAGAAAACAGCTCGGCAACAGCTTGGTGGGCGCTTGCCGCGCGCCGTTGCGCGTGAGGAACAGCACGCGGTCTTCGACGACCGGGGTGTCGAGTGGCGCGCCCTGCGACTGCCAATCGGGAATGAGTTCGTTGAGGGCTCGCGGATCCATCACCGCACCCGACAGGATGTGCGCACCGATCTCGGCCGCCTTCTCGATCAGGCATACCGACACCTCGCGCCCTGCCTCCAGCGCGCGCTGCTTGAGCCGGATCGCGGCAGACAGGCCGGCCGGCCCGCCTCCCACGATCAGGACGTCAAAATCCATTACCTCGCGTTCGATCTTCATGGGGAATCAAGTTCTCTTGCCGCTTCGGAACGACGGCATTCCGTTTCGGTCGTCGGTTTATCGTTGTGTTGTGTATTGCTGCCGCCTTAAACGCGAAAGTCTAGCCCGTCGGCGCTCAAACGCAAAGACGCTGGCCGCATCCCGCCGAGACTGAATCGATGTCTGCAGGCCGGAACGCATGGCGCACCATGATGTCCGCAAGGACAATGATCACCTGTCGAACCAACCAGAACGCCGATGATGGACCACGATTCGATTCTGTCTGCACTGATCCCTGCAGTGCTTGCTGCCGGCGAGGCGATTCTCGACGTCTATCGAGGCGAAATCCCTGTACGACAAAAGTATGACAAATCGCCGGTGACGACGGCCGACGAGGTATCGGAACAGATTCTGGGCACGCACTTGAAACGCATCACGCCTGACATTCCGTTAATCGCAGAAGAGGCAATGGCGCGCACGGCAGGAACAGGGCAGACGATCGCCGCGGCGCCGGCATTCTGGCTGATCGATCCGCTCGACGGCACTCGCGAGTTCATCGATCGCAATGACGAATTCACCGTCAACGTCGGGCTGGTCGAACAGGGCGAACCGACGCTCGGCGTCGTGTTCGCGCCTGCGCTCGGGCTGATCTACTGCGGCGCGCAGCAAGGCAGCGCATTTATCGTCGAAGGCGGTGCGCGGCGACCGCTCGCGGTAAGACCGGTTCCACGGCGAGGACTGACCGTACTCACCAGCCGGCACCACGACGATCCGGCGGCGATCGACTTGCTGCTCTCGGGCTGTCGCATCGCGGAACGGCGGCTGGCCGGTTCGTCGCTCAAGTTCTGTCTGATCGCGGCCGGGCAGGCCGACATCTATCCGCGCGTGGGCCGCACCATGGAATGGGATACCGCCGCCGGCCACGCCGTGCTGCGCGCCGCAGGCGGATCGGTCGTCGACCTTGTCGGCGACCCGATGCGATACGGCAAGCCCGGCTTCGCGAATCCGTCTTTCCTCGCGCGCGGTGGATGATCGATAGGCGGTGGCGCGGGCGCGATAACCGCAACCCGGGCCACCGCCCGCACATCCACCCGGTTGCACCGCTCAGTCCTTGATCGCCTCCAGCGCGATGTCGATCGTGACGTCATCGCTGACATTGGGCGCGTACTTGCCGGCATTGAACTCGGTGCGCTTGACCGTCACGCTGGCATTGGCGCCGATGGCGTCCTTCTTCAGGATCGGGTGCGGCATCGACTTGAACGACGTGATGGTCAGCGTGACCGGCTTGGTCACGCCCTTCAGGGTCAGCGAACCATCGATCGCAACCGGCTTGTCACCCTCGAATCGCACGGCGGTCGAGGTGAAGGTTGCGGTCGGGAAGCGCGCCGTGTCGAGGAAATCCTCACCCTGGATGTGCTCGTCAAAGGTCGCGTAGCCGGTGTCGACCGACTTCGTGTCGATGACGACATTCACTGACCCTTTCCTGTTCTCGGCATCCAGAACGATCTTGCCGCTCGTCTTGTTGAAGCGGCTCAACTGCGTCGACATGCCGAAATGGCTGTACGAGAAGCGCGGAAAGGTGTGCGTGCCGTCGATCGTGTAGGTCTGCGGCCCCGCCATCACGGGTGTCGCCGCGATGGCGAGCAGACCGAGGGTTGCGAGGATTCTTGCATTGGCTTTCATGGTGCATTCCCTTCTGTTGGTTGTTGCTGAAACTCGTATCCGATCCGCATTCGCGTCACGGCGCATACCGACCTGCCGGTTGCGCGTCGCTTGCACCAAAGGCGTAGCCATCCATGGCGATCACGTAGTCGTCCACGCCCGCATGCACGCGCCGCGACGAGGCGCCGGCCCCGCCTGCGCCGAGCGCGACGAACAGCGGCAGCAGATGCTCGTCGCTCGGATGAGCGCGGACGGCGTGGGGCGCCTGCCGCCGGTAGTCGAACAATGCCGCGAGGTCGCGTGCTTCGAGCCTGTCGCCGATCCAGTCGGCGAACTCGCGCACGTACGCAGGCGTGCGCCCGCCGTTGGCATGCGCAAGCTGAAAGTCGTGAAGGTTGTGGGTGATGCTGCCCGAGCCGATCACCATCACGCCGCGACTTGCCAGCGGCGCCAGCGCTTCGCCCAGACGGTAGTGATGCGCTGCGTCCAGATGCGCCTGAATGGAGAGCGGAACCACGGGTATGTCCGCATGCGGAAACATCAGCCGCAACGGCACCCAGGCCCCATGGTCGAGTCCGCGCTTGGCGTCGAGACGCGCATCGAAACCCGCCTCTCCCAGTGCACGCGCCACCTCGTTTGCGATCTCGGGACAACCCGTCGCCGGGTAGCGGATTGCATACAGGGCTTCCGGGAAGCCCCAGAAGTCATGGATCGTCTCGAAGCGCTCGGCGCTGCCCACGGTAGCGACGGTGGTACTCCAATGCGCACTGACCATGACGATGGCGCGTGGCTGCGGCAGCGCGCCAGCCATTGCTTGCAGCGCGCGGCCTGCTGCGCCAGGTCGAAGGGCGAACGTCGGTGCGCCATGAGGAACGAAGAGTGAAGGCAGTGTCGACATCGGATTTCCGGTAAGCAGTCAGCGAATGCGACAAACGATACATCGGACGATAGTTACCGAAAAGAGGATAATCTGGAAAACACCATTCTACTTTTGACAACAATGGATACGCTGGATTCAATGCAGACTTTCGTTCGCGTGTGCGAACTCGGCAGTTTTGCCGCCGCCTCGCAGCGCGCCGGGGTTGCACCCTCCGTCGTGACCCGACAGATCGCCGCGCTCGAACGGCGGCTCGGCGTGAAGCTGCTGGTGCGCACCACCCGCCGCGTCGCGCTGACTGCAGCGGGCACGACCTATCTGGAACGCTGTCGCGTGATCCTGAACCTCGTCGACGCGGCGGAATCCGACGTCGCCGACGGACAGCAGACGCCGCGCGGCAACATCCGCATCAGTGTCCCGCTGAGTTTCGGCGTCCGGCGCCTCGCGCCGATGCTGCTGGACTTTTCCGGACGTTACCCCGAGATCGCACTCACCATGGATTTCACTGATCGTCGCGTCAACCTGATCGAGGAAGGCGTCGACGTTTCGATCCGTATCACGCAACGGCTCGATCCGGGCGACATTGCGCGGCGCATCGGCTCGGCGCGGCTGCGCGCGGTTGCGTCGCCGCAGTACCTCGCCCTGCATGGGCAGCCGCGTCATCCGTCGGAACTGATCAACCACGAGTGCCTCGGCTACTCTGCCGGCGATGGCAGCAGCACATGGCAGTTTGCGGTGCGTGGCGCGGTCGAGCGCTTTCCGGTGCGCTGCCGTCTGAACGCCAACAATGGCGACGTGCTGGCGCATGCCGCAGCACTCGGCATGGGCATCACCCTGCAACCGGATTTCATCGTCGACGACGCGATCGAACAGGGAACCCTCGCGCCGGTGCTGGACAAATTCCCCGCGCCGGAACTGGGCATTTACGCCATGCTTCCGGACAATCGCTACATGCCCCACCGCACTCGCAAGCTGATCGATTCTCTCGCCGAGGGCCTGCGCGAGGACTGAGGGGATTCCGATTGGCTCTTGCCTGGAAGGCGCATGAAATCGAGCCCTCCCGGCACCCATGGCCCCGCTGGCCCATGGGCAGGCGATTTCGCGGCCGGCATGCCCGAAAGCCCCTATCCACGCGGCCTTTGCGGGTGCATCCCTTTAAACGTTGTGCCATCCGGCGAACGCCGATCGCGGCCCGCCTGGCCGGCGCGGCATTTCCTACATAACGCGCCGATACTTCCCGCCGACTTCGTAAAGTGCGCTGCTGATCTGCCCCAGCGAACAATGGCGCACCCCGTCTACGAGCACCGCGAACACGTTGCCGTTCTCAATCACGGTCTGGCGGAGCCTGGCCAGCCACACCGGTGCTTCGCCCCTGTTGCGCGCATGGAAGTCGGCCAAACGCTGAAGCTGGCTCTGCTTTTCCTCCTCGGAAGAACGCGCCAACTCGATCTCGCGGGCAGCCGCCTCGGCCTGCGGATTGCGGAAGGTATTCACGCCGATGATCGGATACGAGCCGTCATGCTTCTTGTGCTCGTAATGCAGGCTCTCTTCCTGGATCTTGCCGCGCTGATAACCGGTCTCCATCGCGCCGAGCACGCCGCCGCGGCTGCTGATCGCCTCGAATTCCCGGAGCACCGCTTCCTCGACGAGGTCGGTCAGCTCGTCGATGATGAAGCTGCCCTGGTTGGGATTCTCGTTCTTCGCCAAGCCCCATTCGCGGTTGATGACAAGCTGGATCGCCATCGCCCGGCGTACCGATTCGTCGGTCGGCGTGGTGATTGCCTCGTCGTAGGCGTTGGTGTGCAGGCTGTTGCAGTTGTCGTAGATCGCGATCAGCGCCTGCAGCGTGGTGCGGATGTCGTTGAACGCCATCTCCTGCGCATGCAGGCTGCGGCCGGAGGTCTGCACGTGGTACTTGAGCTTTTGGCTGCGCTCGTTGGCGCCGTAGCGGTTCTTCATCGCCACCGCCCAGATGCGCCGCGCCACACGGCCGATCACGGTGTATTCCGGGTCCATGCCATTGCTGAAGAAGAAGCTCAGGTTCGGCGCGAAATCGTCTATGTGCATTCCGCGCGCGAGGTAGCTCTCGACGTAGGTGAAGCCGTTGGCGAGCGTGAAGGCGAGCTGGCTGATCGGGTTCGCGCCGGCCTCCGCGATGTGGTAGCCGGAGATCGACACCGAATAGAAGTTCTTCACGTCGTGATGGACGAAGTACTCCTGAATGTCGCCCATCATCTTGAGTGCGAACTCGGTGGAGAAGATGCAGGTATTCTGGCCCTGGTCTTCCTTTAGGATGTCGGCCTGCACGGTGCCGCGCACCGTGGCCAGCGTCCATTCGCGGATCTTCCCGGCCTCGTCCCCGGTCGGCTCGCGGCCGTTGTCAGCCTGAAACTTCGCCACCTGCTGGTCAATTGCTGTGTTGAAGAACATCGCCAGGATCATCGGCGCCGGGCCGTTGATCGTCATCGAGACGCTGGTCGTCTGCGCGCACAGGTCGAAGCCGTCGTAGAGCACCTTCATGTCGTCGAGCGTGGCGATCGACACACCCGAGTTGCCGACCTTGCCGTAGATGTCCGGGCGCGGATCGGGGTCGCAGCCATAGAGCGTGACCGAGTCGAAGGCGGTGCTGAGCCGGTGCGCAGGCATCCCCTCCGAGACCTTCCTGAAGCGCCGGTTGGTGCGGAAGGCATCGCCTTCGCCGGCGAACATGCGCGTCGGATCTTCATTCTCGCGCTTGAAGGCGAACACGCCTGCCGTGTAGGGGAACGAGCCCGGCACGTTCTCCTTCATCAGGAAGCGCAGGATCTCGCCCTCGTCTTCATACGCGGGCAGCGCGACCTTGCGTATCCTGCTGCCCGACAGCGACTCACTGGTCAGCTTGGTGCGTATTTCTTTGTCACGGATCTTCACGACGTAGTCATCGGCAGCGTACAGCGCCCTGGTCGTCGGCCACTGGTCGAGCAGCCTGCACGCGGCCGGTGTGAGTTCGCCGTTCTTCCAGTCGATCAGTTCGTCGAAGTGCGCCGCCGCCTTGCCGCATTGCTCGAACAGGGCCTTCGCGGTACGCAACGACTGGCGTTCGCGTGCGATGCGTGCCTGCTGCGCGGCATGCGTGTGGTAGGCGCGCACCGTGTCGGCGATGTCGGCGAGGTAGCGTACGCGCTCGGCCGGGACGATGGCGCGCCCGCGCGAGGATGCCTTGACGGCCACTGCCGGCAGCTGGCCCGGTTGCACGATGCGGCTGCGATCTAGGCCCTGCTCGATCAGCCGCGGCAGGATGGCCTGGTAGAGCGCGGTCACGCCGTCGTCGTTGAAGCGGCTGGCCTGGGTGCCGTACACCGGCATCTCGTCGGTCGGGCGCGTGAACAGTTCGCGGTTGCGCTGGTATTGCTTGCGCACGTCGCGCAGCGCGTCCTCGGCGCCCTTGCGGTCGTACTTGTTGATCGCAACGAAGTCGGCGAAGTCCAGCATGTCAATCTTCTCGAGCTGGCTGGCCGCGCCAAACTCGGGGGTCATGACGTAGAGCGCGGTGCCGACGAGCGGGACGATCGCGGCATCGCCCTGCCCGATGCCCGAGGTCTCGACGATGATGAGGTCGAAACCCGATAGCTTGCAGGCCGCGATGACTTCGGGGAGCGCGGCAGAGATCTCGGATCCTGTATCGCGGGTAGCCATCGAACGCATGAAGATGTGTTCGTGCTCGATCGCGTTCATGCGGATGCGGTCGCCCAGCAGTGCGCCCCCGGTACGCTTGCGTGACGGATCGATCGAGATGATGGCGATGCGCAGCCGGTCTTCCTGGTCGAGGCGCAGGCGCAGCACGAGTTCGTCGGTGAGTGAGCTCTTGCCGGCACCGCCGGTGCCGGTGATGCCGAGGGTCGGCGTGGCAATGCTGCCGGCGGCGTCGCGCAGGGCGGCCGTGAGTGTATCGTCGTAGCGGCCGTTTTCCAGCGCGGTGATCACGCGCGACAGGCTGCGCCGGTCGCCGCTGCGCAGGGCGCCCAGAACGTCGCCGGGTTGCGGCGCCCGGGCGGCGTTGTCGCAATCGGCCTGGCGGATCACGTCGTCGATCATGCCCTGCAGCCCGAGCGCGGCGCCGTCTTCGGGCGAGTAGAGACGTGCCACGCCGTACTCGTGCAACTCGGCGATCTCGCGCGGCACGATGACGCCGCCGCCACCACCGAACACCTTGATGTTCTCGCCGCCGTGGCTGCGCAGCAGGTCGATCATGTACTTGAAGTATTCGACATGGCCACCCTGGTAGCTGGTGACCGCGATGGCCTGCACGTCCTCCTGGAGCGCGGCATTGACGATCTCCCCCACCGAGCGGTTGTGCCCGAGGTGGATGACCTCCGCACCACTGGATTGCAGAATCCGCCTCATGATGTTGATCGAGGCATCGTGGCCGTCGAACAAGGCCGCGGCGGTCACGAAACGCAGCCTGTTGGCCGCCTTGCCGGCTTTCGGTAGCGTCGGGATCGTCATCAGGACTTCCTGTTCATAGACAGTGTTTGCGTATTGCGGGCCGCCCGGGGCGGGCATCGCGCGCCCTCGGGCGCTGGTTGCAGTCGCCATGGTATGCCCGCTTCGGCCCCGCTTCCATTGCCGCAACGGACGGCCATCATGCATAATCCGCCAAACTAATTCGTAACCCGCCCATTCGGGCAAGATCGGTGAAAAGACCGATGTCAAAACGCATCGGTGGCGCTGAAGCCAGCCCGCCGCAGCGCCACCGCGCAAGCGTCGCAGCGGGATTCGTCTCCGGCATGCTGTCCGGCCTCGCGTCCCGCGGCGTCGATTGCGAACGCCTGCTCGCGGAATCGTCAATCGACCCGGCGCGGCTGCGCGACGGCACCCGGCGCGTACCGGTGGGGATCTACTCGGATCTCTACAACCGCGTCGTGCGCCGGTTCGACGACGAGGGCTTCGGGCTCTTCTTAAATCCACTGCGCTTCGGCACGTTCGAGTTCCTGTGCAGGAGCATGATCGGCAGCCGCTCGCTGGAAGAAGCGCTCGAGCGGGCGGGCCGCTTCCTGCGCATCGTGTTGCCCGACCTCGCAGTCGAGATTCGCCGCGGCCCGGTGACAGCGGAACTGCGAATTTCCGAGACCGTCGCACTGCAACCGGACCCGGACGATCCGCGCCGCGTATTCGCATTCGAGTGGATCCTGCGCCTGCTGCACGGACTGTCGTGCTGGCTGGTCGGCCGCGACCTGGCCCTGAACGCGGTGCGCTTCCCGTACAGCCGACCGGCCCATGCGACCGACTACGCGCTGATCTACACCGCCCACTCGCAGTTCGGCGGGACGGCGCTCGTCGCCTTACTGAATGCAAACCTGCTCGACCTGCCCATCAGGCGCGACGAGGAGGCCCTGCGCGCGTTCCTCGACGGCGCGCCGGGCAAGATCGCCGCGCTCTACCGGCGCGACCGGGAGATGGTTCGCCGCGTCAAGGACATCGTTGCCGCCGCCCTGCCCGCGCCGACTTCGCTCGAGGATGTTGCGCGGCGCCTCAACCTGTCCTCGCGCAGCGTCCATCGCCGCCTGCACGAGGAAGGCTCGTCGCTGCGCGCGATCAAGGATGCGCTGCGCCGCGATCTCGCACTGGCGCGACTGGCAAAGTCCGACGAAGCGATTGCCGACATCGCGACGAATCTGGGCTACGCCGACCCTTCCACGTTCTATCGCGCCTTCATGAGCTGGACCGGCATCGCGCCGACGACCTACAGGGAGAGGCTGGCGCAAGCGCGAAGCTGAATCCCGGCCAACACCCGGCCGTGCACGCTGCCGTTGCAGAATCTGCGTGACGCGCGCCGAACGAGGCCGCCAGCTTTGCGCCGGGCTAGGCGCCGTCTCCCGTTGGCCCGCATCGTCTTGTGTTATCGCGGTGTCGTCATCGCTCGCGGCAGCGCTGCAGCCAGGTGCGGCGCATCGCACCGCAAGCCGGCAGAGCGAAGTCCAAGGCCGGGCCGCCCTCGACCCTGGCCTCCGTGCGGGTCCAGTCCTGTCGCGTGGGAATGCTCGTCCGCTGACATCGCAGCGAACCTGCAATGGCGTTTCCGGTCGAAGCGGTCACGTCTGCCACAACCAGGAGAACGCGCCCATGCACCCGTTTGCGCTTGCCCTCATCACGGTATTCGCCTTGTCGTCCGGTGCGGCATCCGCTGCCGGCGACTTGACGCGGCAGGATCCGGTAACCGTGACTTTGCTCGTCGGCAGCACCAGCGGCGACCATCGCTTCCAGCCGGACAAGCTTGGATTCGAGACCGGGAAGCTCCATGTTCTCAGGCTGGAAAACCCGAGTCCCAATGCCTACTACTTCGGATCGCAGGGTCTGGCGGATTCGATCTACTCGCGCAAGGTGGTCGCGCTCGGCGCCGACAACAAGCCGCTTGCGGAGATCTACGGACCGGTCAGGCGGATCGAGCTCAAGCCCGGTGCGGTTGTCGAATGGTGGTTCGTGCCGGTTCGCACCGGCAAGTTCGACGACGTGATGTCAACCCGTTCGCATGCAGAGGCCGGCATGCGCGCGACGATCGAGATACGTTGAATCGGGCCGGCGAGAACGCGCCGCACCCATGCCGGGAGGCGCACGCAATGGCGCTCTTCAGGGTGCCATCGCCGGCTGTCTCGTGGAATGGCGCTCGCCGGCCGGCATGCTCTGCAATGGCCACCTGATGCGCCTTTCAGGCCGGTTGCCGTGACAGCGCTACCGGTTGTGCGATTCGATGTAGCTGCGAATCGCCCAGATCGCTTCCTGGGACATGAAGTCGCGCCAGCCGGGCATGTGCGTCACGCCGACGATGGTCTTGCCATCGCGCACGGTCTTGAGAAAGTAATGATCCTGGTCGCGCAGGCAGGCCGCGCGCCGCGCTTCGTCGGCAATCTTGCGGCAAGAGACGTCGAGCATGCGCAGGTCCGGACCGATGCCGCCCGAAGTTGCCAGCACATGACAGCGAGAGCAGGCCTGCTCGAACACCTGTGCACCAACCGTAACGGCCGTCGCGTTGCCGCGATAGGGATTCTCCTCGCGCAATGCGCTGCCAAGCGCCGGCAATGCTCGGGTGTCCACGTTCACTCGGAATGCCTGTTCGCCGGCAGGCGCGCCACCCGCTGCGAATCCGTACAACAGCAGCACGGCCGCCGCAAGGGCGCGTCCTGCGCGCTTGGCCGTCGCCTTCTTGTCGTTCTCTTTCATTCCCAACCCTTCGGGCAGCCTGTGCAGCCGTCGAATGTCGAATCCGGAAAAATGGTGTAGCGCAGGAAGCTGCCGCTGAGGTCGGCATTCGTCAGGTTAACCGCATTGAACTTGGTTTCCTGCAAATTGGCGTCAACCAGCCGCGCACCGACAACCCACGCAAAAGTCATTCGTGCTGCCTCGAGATTGGCACCCGTCAAGTCAGCGTTGCTGAAGTCGGTGCGGAACAGCCGTGCCATTTCGAGGTCCGCACCGACCAGTTTCGCACCGCGAAAGGTTGCCGCGGGCGCGTGCACCCGTCCGAGCCTCGCACCAGTCAGGTTTGCACCATCGAAATTTGCGCCTGCGACATTCGCCAGCCTGAGGTCAACCCGCGCCAGGTTCGCCCCGGAAAAATCCGCGCCGGCAAGATTCCTCGCCGACAGGTTCGCATGACGCAGGTCTGCACCGGGGCAGCGCGTTCGGGGCCAGATGTTGCAGCCGTTGATGACGAGCGGGTCGCTGCCATCGTCTTGTGCCTCGGCATGGACAACCGGCGCGACGAAGCATGCGCAGGCGACGCACGCCAGAAGACGGGCAAATGCCTTGTTGAGGTGGGAAATCACGCTTCTCTCTTGTTGTCTCGTTTCACTTGTGACATGCGCGGAAGCGCGTAACCGGCTGGAGGAGGTGCCGGCCACGTGATCCGCAACGGTTACCGCCGGTTGGTGGATGGCTACTTCGGCAGCTTGAACGCCCAGAACGAGCCACCCTGGCTGACCAGCTTGGTCAGTTCGGCCATGTCGCCGCCCCAAAGCGGAACCGCGCCGCCGTAGCCTGACGAAATGCCAATGTACTGCTCACCATCCTGTTCCCAGGTGATCGGCACCGAGACGACACCCGAGCCGGTCTGGAATTTCCAGAGCTCCTTGCCGGTCTTCTGGTCGAAGGCCTTGACGAAGCCGTCCGAAGTGCCGGTAAACAGCAGCCCTCCCGCGGTCGTCAATGTGCCCGCCCACAGTGGGAACTTTTCCTTGT
>WBZM01001458.1_pt1 | contig 23370 bp, 12 predicted proteins | sample 5204271 | NCBI WGS metagenome assembly WBZM01 (sample SAMN12344346, study PRJNA552823) | activated sludge metagenome | biome: Activated sludge suspended growth; feature: Nitrification reactor; material: Wastewater; isolation source: activated sludge from nitrification reactor of wastewater...
CCCGGCCTGGCAGTAGCCGCACTGGGCCACGTCGTGCTCCAGCCATGCTTTTTGCACGGGGTGGTCGCCGTTTTCGGACAGCCCCTCGATGGTGGTGATGGCCTGGTTGCCTACCTGCGAAACGGGCAACATGCAGGAGCGCATGGCCACGTCGCCGAGGTGGATGGTGCAGGCGCCGCATTGGGCCACGCCGCAGCCGTATTTCGTGCCGACGAGGTTGAGGTGGTCTCGCAGCACCCAAAGCATGGGCGTGGCGGGGTCAACGTCCACTGTCTGCTGCTTGCCGTTGATGTTAAGTGTGAAGTTTGCCATGATGGTTGAGTTTAGCTGAAATGTATTTTAAGGCTTTGGGGCAAAGAAAGGGTTGAATTTAGGAAAAACCTTACGGAAAACAAACGGGGGCTTACGAAAATCAAACCGTTGCAAAATTAGGCGCTGTTCTGCAAGGAAATCCTACCTGCATTACGGTTTTGTGTACCAATTTTACGGATGGGAATGGGGGGAAAGACTTTATTACTTCGGCGCTGCTACAATCGTTCTTACTGAAAACAAGCTTCACAAAGTCACCGTCTCTTGAAAATTGAATATTTTTGTGGTTCAATTGAGCAATGAAAAGATGGATTTTAAAACTATAAAAAATGAATTACAAAATATCCTTTCAGGAAAGAGCGAAGTTAGCTATGGAGAACCTATCCAAGCAATCACCCGTTACCTACGAGAAAGCCTTGGAACAAGTGAAAAAACTCAAAAAGATGAGCCAAGCAAAAATGAAGAAACAGCGAGGTTAATTGACTATATCAATACGCCCCGAATTGGGCATTATCTTAGAAGACTTACATGATGAAAACGTATTGACTGCAAATGAAATCCTTTATTTTATTGATACCGTGTTCTTTATAAAGCCTGAAATTTTTTGGCTGGATATAAATTCATGAATGTATAGCCAGATTCACATCGTTAAAATGCGACTGAAGTATTATTTCCTCGCCGCCACCACCTCCGTCAGCACCTTCCTCCCCGCCTCCGCTTCCTTCGCACCGACTTTCGCCGCAATGATGGAAAGCAAATCCTCCATCTGTGCCTGAGTCACCCCGAGGTTCAAAGCAATGCCGAGATGCCCTTTCAACATCGGCTCCACACCGCCGAGCGTCGCCAATGCCGTGATGGTCGCCACTTCCCGGTCTTGGTAGCTGAGCACGTCCCGTCCGAAAACATCGGCAAACAAATGCTCTTTAAGGAACACATCTATTTCGGGACTGAATGCACCGTAGCCTGATTTGGGAGGCGTGATTTGTGGCTGTCCGCTGAGGCTCTCCAGTACTTTTTTGCCCCGCTCGTATTTGCTCAAATCATCGAGGATGGGCGAGGCGGCACGGCCCATTCCATCCGTGACACCCTGCGCCTTTCTGGTTTCCAAAACGGCCATCAAGGTGTTCAGCCCCTGGATGCTGCGGGGAAAGCCGCAATAAGCGTAGAGATGTACCAGCACTTCCTTGATTTCGTTGACCGTGAGCTTGGCGTCCAAAGCGGCGGTCAGGGCGGTTTTGAGCTGGTCCAAATCGCCCTTGGCGGTAAAGGCTGCAATGGCGACGATGTGCTGGTGGCGTATTTCCAATTGCTGGGGGTTGCTCAGGCTTTCCTGTTGCTTCGCAATGCCCGCTTGGTATTCCGTTTCGCTCACTTCTTGCAGCCAATTCACCCTCCCTTTTGGATGCTCCGGCGTGATGGCCAATTGCACAAACCAGTGGTCGTGCGAGGCACCGTGCCAATGCTCCACATCGGGCGGGCAGCGCACCACGTCGCCCTTTCTGAGGATTTGCAGCGGCTTGCCTTTTTCCTGATAATAGCCCATGCCATCCAAGGCGAGCAGGGTTTGCCCGCCGGGGTGCTTGTGCCATTTCGAGCGGGCTTTTGGCTCAAAGATGACATTGCCCAAAGAGGCATTAAATGCGGTGTCCGCTGGCATGAGTTGTGTCACCCAAACGGTTCCCGTGAAGTTGCCGCCCATTATTTTATCGCCCAATGGGAATATGGTATTGAGCATATTGGATGGGGTTTGCGCCGCCATTTCCAAATAGCATATATTCAACAGCATATAGATTATGGCGATTAAATTGCGCATGGTGGTTTTGATTTTGAAAACGGGCTTACGGATTCAACAATTTCGTAAACGACAACGACCCCAATCCCCACTTTCCGCCTTCCTTAACATATACTTCCGTCACCTGAAAAGGATTGGTCACTTCATTGCCGCCGACCACAGCCAACAAGGTAATTCGATTTAATAGTATGGCCGTATTGCCCAATATTTCCACGGAAACTTCGTGAATATCCGCTTTCTTGTACCAAATGCCGCCGCTCTTGATGACTTCGAGTTCCCGGTCTTTGCCCCAAGTGCCGCCCATGTGGACGAACTTCGCCTTTGCATCGAACAGGTCTGCCAGTTTATCCACATCCTTATCGGCCATCCACTGCCATTTCTGCTTGGAAAGTTCGATGAGTTCCTGCTCGGCGGTCATGCTGGGTTTGGTGCTTTTTCCTTCGGCAAAATAAACCTCATCCGTCACCCTGTCCAGCCATTTTGTCGGCTGTGGTTCGGTGACGGCGACGTAGGTAAACCAAGTGTCCGGCGTTGCGCCGTGCCAATGCTCCACGCCCGGCGGGCATTTGAGGGCATCGCCCTTGCGCACCGTTTCCAAGGGCTTGTTCCGCTCTTGATAGTACCCGACACCATCCGTGATGAGCAACTGCTGCCCGCCGGGATGGATATGCCAGTCCAAGCGTGCGCCGGGCGCAAAAGTGGCTTCGGCAATATTGTACTTAAACGTGCTATCGGCATTGCTCACATGGCTGAGCCAGACATCGCCGACGTGGTGGACATTGGCTCCTTTTTCTCCTTTTGGAAAAATAAAGCCTTGTTGTGCAACTGCCTGAAAAGACAGGGCTATAATGCATAAAATGGTGGAATAAAATGCCTGTTTCATGATGTTTAAACTTCGATTTAATTTTCCAATTTCCGCTCTCCCAACCACTTCACCATTTTCGGGTCACGGTGGTCGAAGAAGGCACTTGTTTTGGTGTCCAATGTTTTAATGGCTTCCATATCTTCCGCACTTAATTCAAAGTCAAGGCTGTTAAAATTCTCTTCCATTCTTTCTTTCCGCACTGATTTTGGAATGGCCATCACGCCCCGTTGCGTCAGCCAGCGAAGCACTACCTGTGCAATGGTTTTGCCATATTTTTTGCCGATGGAAGCCAATAGCTCGTTATGAAAAAGGTCGTTTTTGCCTTCGGCAAACGGCCCCCAAGACTCTATCTGCACCCCGTTTTCCACCATAAATTGCTGGTTTTCAATCTGCTGCTGGAACGGATGCGTTTCCACCTGATTGACCGCTGGGACGATTTCATGGTGAACAATCAAATCCATCAATCTATCAGGATGGAAATTGCTGACGCCAATGGCCCTGATTTTTCCTGCTTTATACAGCTCTTCCATTGCCCGCCATTCGCCATATACATCGCCCATCGGCTGGTGTATGAGGTATAAATCCAGATAATCCAATTGCAGTTTATTTAGGGAAGTTTCAAACGCCTTTTTGGTGCCTTCATAGCCGTTTGACTGTATCCAAAGCTTGGTGGTGATGAAGAGTTCTTCCCTTGCAATTCCGCTCAGCTTAATCGCTTTCCCAACGGCCTCCTCATTTTGATAGGAAGCAGCGGTATCAATAAGGCGATAGCCTACCTCGATGGCATCCAGCACGCTTCTTTGGCATTCTGCTTGGTCAGCTATTTGGAAAACGCCGAAGCCGAGAATGGGCATTTCGACGCCGTTATTCAGTTTTACTTTTTGCATAATTTATCAATTAAATACCACGGGATTGAATATTCCCCCGTTGCTTCACAAAAGCTTTTTCCACGACATCCAACCTGGCCTTGCGTGGGTCTGGTTTGCTCACCACCTTGCCGTCCTGCTCAATGTCAAGCATCGGTTGTTCATTATTGTTGTACAGTGGCCAGTTGGGTAGTCCTTCCGCATTGGGGTTTCCTTTTTTAGCGAAATTGGCCCAATAAGCACACATCTTTTTTGCCAGTTCTTTTTCTTCTGGGGTAGGCTCTGCTGGCGGCCCCCAACGGGGGGCATTTAAGGTGTTGAACACAAACGAAACCTCAGAACCATGACCTGCACCGAAGGGGGAACGCTCCCGTGCGGCAGGCGGCACATACCCAAACTGGTACATATAGGCAGGAGCGCCTTTATCCAGAAAAGCCTTGGCGGTCATGCGGGCAGGCTCGCCCCATACCCAGTCTGTATTGAATTTAGCGATGGCCTCCTCGAAAGATTTGTCTCCATTGGGGTCATACGCAGCCTTGGCCTCGGCTGCCAAATCACCAAAACTGGCAAATAATTCTTCCTTGGTTTTTGCATTGCTGACGAATGCGCCACCGATTTCGGCACTACAGTTTCCAATCATTAATGGGATTTTAGGCTGACGGCCCGCTTTGTAGGCCGACTCTGCCGTTTCTACCACCAATTTACCATCCAGTATTGGCCCGGAATAAATACGAGGGCCACCCTGACCGTCGGTTTCCTGGCCACCATCCACGACAGCCTCCACGCTTAATGCACGCAATTTTGCCAAAGCGGCTGCATCGGTGCCTTCTATCCCATTTTTTCGGGCAAAGTTCAAACCGATGGTTTCGGCAGAAACCGTATAAAAAACATCCGCATTTTCTTTATTGATGGGCCTTCCGGTCAATACGCCATCCCGGCCACCGCCCGATTCGCTGATGAGCTTATGAAACAAGCCATTTGCCGCCGGTATGGTCAACAGGGAATGTACCGAAACGCCGCCTGCCGAGAACCCAAAAATGGTGACGTTTGCTGGGTCTCCGCCGAAAGCAGCGATGTTTTGCTGAATCCATTTTAGCGCAGCAATCTGGTCCATGTACCCATAGTTACCTTTGGGTTCATCGGGGTGCTCGGCGCTGAGGGCAGGATGTGCAAAGAAGCCCAAGCGCCCGAGGCGGTAATTGATATTGACCAAAATAACGCCTTCACGGGTCAGCGCATCGCCATAATTCTGCGGACTGGAGCCGCTACCTCCGGTAAATCCACCGCCATGAATCCATACCATTACAGGCAGTTTCGAGTTGGCGGCACTGTTTGCTGGTTTCCAGATGTTCAGGCACAGACAATCTTCCGAGGAGCCGTCCGCTATGGTGCCGGGCTTGGCACCCCATCCGCCCTGGGCGCAGTTCGCACTGAATTTGCTGGCATCCAGCTCGCCTTTCCAGGGCGTTACGGGTTGTGGTGGCCGCCAGCGAAACTCACCGACGGGCGGTGCGGCGAAGGGGATGCCCTTGAAGCTGGAAACATCGCCTTCCGTCACGCCACGGACGACGCCGGAGGCGGTTTGAACCGTTGGCGAGGTGGCTGTTGGCTGGGCATGGAGGAACCCTGCGATGAGCAGGCTGAGTGCGAGCAATAGATTTTTCATTGTTCTTTTTTTGTTTCACAAAGGTCTAACCGTTCCTGCGCCTGAACCGTATCCAGATTACGGATTTACCTACCAATATTACTGGTCAGCAACTGCTATACAGATTGAGGGCGTATTTTTGCCACAAACGCAAGTAAAAAGCGCATGAAAAAAATATTCGACGTCCCAACCGTCCACGACTACAACGCCGACTTCGGCATCGAGACGCTGCACCCGCTGGTCAGTGTGATTGATTTCTCGAAGGCAACCATCCCGCAAAACCGGGGCGATGCCGATGCTGTCCGTTTTGGGTTCTATGCGGTGTCCTTGAAACAGGGGGAGCAATGCGTCATGCGCTACGGCCGCAACACCTACGACTACCAGGATGGCACCCTCGTGTTCCTGGCACCGGGGCAGGTGATTGGCATTGACAAAAATATTGTGAACGCCCCGATGAAGGGCCATTCGCTGCTCTTCCATCCCGACCTGCTATTGGGCACGCCACTGGGACGGAGCATCAAGGACTTCGCCTTTTTTTCCTACGAAGTACACGAGGCGCTGCACATCTCGGAGCGGGAGCGGCAACTCGTGCTCGACTGTTTTTCCAAAATCGAATATGAACTGAACCGGGGCATCGACAAGCACAGCAAGGCGCTGATAGCGTCGAATATCGAGCTGCTGCTGGGCTACTGTCTGCGGTTTTACGACCGCCAGTTCATCACCCGTGACCATGCGAACAAGGGCATTTTGGAAAAACTGGAAAGCCTGCTGAACGATTATTTCACGACCGACAAGCCCCGAACCATCGGGCAGCCCACGGTCGCCTATTGCGCAGCGCAGTTGAATTTATCGGCCAATTATTTTGGCGATTTAGTCAAAAAAGAAACGGGCAAATCGGCGCAGGAATACATCCAAGCCAAGCTGATTGAAGTGGCCAAAGAGCGCATCTTCGACCCCACCAAGTCCATCAGCGAGGTGGCGTATGAACTAGGGTTTCAATACCCGCAGCATTTTAGCCGGTTTTTCAAGCAGAGGGTGGGGGTTGCGCCGGGGGAGTTTAGGGGGGTGAATTGAAGTCAATCTTTCACACGTTCCTGAACATAGTTCCTGCCAAGGCTACCATTTCACCCCATACCCCACTTTAATCATAGTCGCCGGAGAGATGGAAAATTACTGCTGCTACTATTATTTTGTGGCGTAATTCGGCAAACAGAAAGCGACAGAATATGAACCAAACGAGAAAAGACATCTTTGAAAGAATGTTGGCAAGCGAAGCCATTCCGATGAATGACCCAGAGTACCCAAAGCTGTTCGAAGCGGTTTCCAAGACCATCGAACTGTCCGCTGCGCTCAACACATCCACCGGCATTGGCGAAATACGGGGGCGGCTGAGTGAAATCATCGGACAGGAAGTTGACGAAAGTACCACCTTGTTTATACCATTTCACACCAATTTCGGGCGTCATATCCGTTTAGGCAAAAATGTCTTCATCAACCACGGCTGCTCCTTCCTCGACCTCGGCGGCATTACCATAGAAGACGAGGTGATGATTGGCCCACGGGTCAATCTGGTAACGGAAGACCACCCTGTTGACCCCACCCTCAGAAAAACCCTTGTCCTCAAGCCCATTGTGGTAAAACGCAACGCTTGGATAGCCGCCAACGCCACGATATTGCCCGGCGTGACCATCGGTGAAAATGCAGTGGTGGCAGCTGGTGCGGTGGTGAGGAACGACGTGCCGGACAATACTGTAGTGGCTGGAATACCGGCGAGGGTCGTTAAATCTTTGCTTTAGCAGCATTGAAATGAAAATCACTTTCCTAACTACAATCCGTTGCAATCAGAAAAATTGAATTAGGTTCAAAAAAAAAAAATAGCTTTATGCCCAGAAGCAAAAAGCCAAATAAAAAGAGGGGTAGCAATACATTCGTAATGGTTCAAAAATAAAGGTATCAATGCTTGCCAGGAGGTATCACCTTGTTCCGGGAAATTGTAAAAGCCAGTTTTGGGTACTTTATTTTCACCCCGTTACTTATTGCTTCCAAAAAAACTTTTTGCAAACACATTTTGCAAACACATTGCCGACTCAATTTTGAGTTGGCTCATTGTCTGCTTTTTGTCGGAAAAAAATACATGTCCAAATGAAAAACATCCTCCTCGTTCCCATCCGGACGGACGCCCTTTTCCTTTCTGAAGACACCATGGTGGCAGACGCCACTGCCGATTTTTCCCACCTTCCCTACTTCAACGGCAGCCGGGACGTGAACTCGGACGTAGCCAATATTTCGGAAAACGTTATTTCCCAACCACTTGCAGACACCAATCTTCGTTTGCGAAAAGGCTTGCACCTGCATTGGGCGCTGCCGGATGCCCTCAACCGGGGGCGCCACTTGGACAATGGTAAAACAGAATTCCCCATCTTGCCGAACCGCTGGCTGGTGACCCGCAAGATGAATGACGAGGAAAAAAGCTGGGTAGTGGAGAGCGACTACCTCTTCCCGGAAGAAAAAGACCTGCTGGGGCTGGCAAAAGACCACCCGTTGCGCAAAAGCAGCCGGGAGAGCATCACTGTGCCGGTGGAAATCGGCGAGCGGGAGAGCGGCAACCAGCCCTTCCGGTACATGGGCCGCAAAATGGCTGCCGCCGAATACGATCCCAACGTGGCTGCCGACCGCTACCCAAAACTAACAACCGTTGGCTACGGCGAGCCGAGTTTCGCCGCATTTTACCCCAATTGCCGCAGCGTTTTTGGGCTTCATGACGAGGAAATCGGAAAAGAATCAGGCTTAGTGACTTATGAAATCATCGGTTGGTACAGCAATCCGAATAATGATTTTTTCAAAAATTTGACTGACCGAATCGTTGTTATTACACAACAGGAATTCTTGGCAAACCTGCCACAACTGACCAGGGAACAAGCAGAAGGTGCTTGGGAATTAATGTTCAAAAGCAAATTACTCTACGATAAAATTGCAAAAGAATCCGCTGCCGAACGCGCATCCATCCGCCCACCAAGTGAGTGGAGGCTGCCCAATAGCATGTTCCAAAGACCTAAAGCTGACACATTTTTTCTCGGTGTAAAAATTTTACTGGATGCAATTGAAAAACATACTAAAGAACGCACTGGCTGGGCCTTGCAACCTACTTTTTCGCAAAAGGATTTAGAAAGAATCGCTGGTAGCCAAGGTAAATTGATGTTAGGTCTTTTAAAGGGTTTGGGATGGGTAAGTCAGGTTCCAAGAGATCCAGAACTGTTTTTCATAATAGAAAAGTCGAAACTCCCCCCGCTACCTCCTCTCACCTTTAACGTACTTCTCGACGACGAGACCAGAATGCTTTGGGCGGAAATTCATCCTGATTTAGTAGAAATAATATTTTTAGATGACGGGCAAACACAAACATTCTCAGGATACTGCCGCATTGACGACGAGACCTTACAACAATTGGAAAGGCTACTGCTCGCCCTCCGCATACAGTTTTCGCCTACCCAATTGCTCTTACATTCCATTATTGATGTGAATACGGATGGGAAGGATGGGGAATTACCAAAAAAACCGGATACGGGCATCACCGTCACCATCGGCAACACAGGCACCGAGGCACTCTCGGCTTATCTTGGCCAGCAGCTTAGTAACGTTTTTGGGGGCAATGCCAAACACATTGAAGAACAACTTGAAGCCCTCTACCTGCTCGATAAGCTCGACCACCGCATCCTCGATCACGACGCCAAATTTGACGAAGCCAGGCACGAGAACGGCTTCAACGCCGTGGCTGGCGGGCACCTCTGGAGCATTTCCATAGAATCGCAGAACAACGAGGCGGCAGATGCCTCCAAAGAAGCCGCCAAGCCAAAGCTCCCTGCCGACATCGCCGCCCTGCTCAACCAAACCAATGTTGTGCAGCAAAGGTACGACCGCTCGAAAGCCGAATTGGAAAGCCTCGGCACACAGCTTTTCGCCGACTGGTACAAGTACATGTTGAGCACCTACCCGCCCGAAGACACTCGCATTGACTACCCTAACATTGACGAAGTGCGCTATTTCATCGAGGAGCAGGTGATGAAGCCCTTGCGGGAGAAGGAAGCGGAAACAGGGTTCCTCGTTTTTGCGAAGCCGGGAGAAATTGCGGAGGGGAAGCCGCTCGCCGCTGCCACGGACAGCAACCTGAAATCAACTGCGAATTTGTTGGCAGGGCTGCTCAACCAACTGTTCGTCAGGCTGAACGAAATGAACGCAAAATTGCCAACAGGCAGTTCTTTTTTTGTGCTAAAACAGTTGGGCGGGCCCCGGTACTATGAGCCGAAAGAACCCGTGCTGCTCCTGGCAAACGATTCGGCCGGAAACTCCATTTTGCAGCCCACAATCCGACACGGGCAGGATGGCAGCAGGCGCTCGGATGGCCTGCTCGACGTGCTTGTCATCAATGTAGATGAGACGGGATACCTGGACATCCCAGGCAAACTGAAAAAACTCCCCCCCAAGAATCGAGAAATTGCTGCCCGAGGTTCGCACGAAGGAAGTACAAGAAATAGTACCAGAAATAGGTTCAGGCACTGATAAGATAGCCATATTGCCTAAGATGACCCAATCGGAATTGTTAGCCGCAAGAGGCATTGGCTATAACTATTGGGAGGGTCAACCCTGGAACCCCTTCCGCCTCGATTGGGAGGTGGAATTGCTGCCCCTTGCCGAGGGCACCAACCTCGAAGAACTGGACTATGCAGCGAACCTCGTTGAGCAGAGTTTCAAGCTGCCCGTAAATGTGCCTGACCTGGTGCCGGATTTCGCAAAAATTGCCAGTTTCGAGGGGCGCAATCCCAATATTTACGTGGGCAAGAGCCTGCTCACTCCACAGGCAAAGCGAAACCTGAACGGGCGGCTGGAGGCCATCCTGCGGGAAAAAATGCCGGGCGTCAATTTATCGGAATTTGCTGCTGATGAAGCTTTGACCAAGCAAAAAGTGGCAGAATTGGGTGGACTTGACGATCCATTGGCCACTGCACTTTGGGCCTACCATTTTTTGCAAAATGAGCACCTCCACCTGCTCTCACAGGCGCTCAGCGGGTTCAACGCCGCCTTAGTGCAGCTTCGGCAGACCCTCCAACTTCCCATTGCAGACCCCATTGGGTTCCTCGACTACCAGCCGCTCACCCAAGCGGTGGCCCAACTCGCTGAAAACAGCACGCAACTTGCCCCGCAACCGCTCACCGATTTCAACCCGATATGCACGGGGAAGCTGATTATCAACCAGTTGCGCCTAGTGGACACTTTCGGGCAGGTACAGGACATCGGGCTTGGTAAGCTCGACCGAGTGCTGGGCGCCGGGGCCACTCAGACCCAAAATGCTGACTCCAAAATCGAAGTGCCGCTGCAGCCCCGTTTGGCGCAGCCTGCCCGTCTTAATTTCCGCTGGTTGAATGCCAGGGAGGGCAAGGTGGAGATGAACGCTGTCTCGACTACCAGCCCCATCTGTGGCTGGGTTTTGACCAACCAACTGGACGACAGCATCGTGGTTTACGATGCCGAAGGCGTCATGCTCGGCTCCATCGAGGCAGAGGACGACGGAGGTGGCCTGGCACGTTGGAACACAGCGCCGGGGGCACTCTCGCCCGTATTTCCCGATACGATTGGGAATGTTTTCCTGAAAAGAATGGTCGCCAAAATCCGAAGCGGGGGCCCGGAATTCGTTGCCCAATTCCTCGACGGAATGGACGCAGTACTGCGCAACATCGAGCCCGAGGAGTTCGAAAGCCAGCAGGCATTGTCGTTGCTCATCGGGCGACCGGTGGCGCTCGTGCGGGCTTCGCTCAACCTCGAACTGCAGGGTATGCCCGCCGTTGACCAAGGTTGGAAATCGTTTTACGACGACCGCAAGGATGGCGATTTTGACCGGAAAAAGGATGGTTTCACGAAGGTGAAATTCCCGGTGCGGATTGGCAAGCACGATCAGTTCAACGATGGACTCGTAGGCTTCTGGAAAGAGGAGGGCCACGAATTGAGCGAGCACTTTTTCCTCAACCAACTGCCGCTGCCAAGCATCGAACATACGGAAATCCAAATGCTCGATGATGAGAAAATCCCCATTTTCCAATCCATTGACGATGCACCACAGCTGGTGTCCATGCTGATTGACCCAAGGGGCAAAGTGCATGTGACCACAGGTATCCTTCCGGTGAAGGACATCAACATTCCAGCCGAGCATTACTTGCCAGCCATGCAGCGCATGGGCGTCACCTTCCTCACCAGCCCATTGCTTTCGCCTTCGGCAAACATCCAGTCGCTGTTGCCAACTGAGGAGGGCTTCCAATGGACTTGGGTGGAGCGCCAGGGCGAGCAATGGCGGGAGGTTTTCCCCTTCCCGACCATCGAGCGGGGCGTGTTTTTACAGGCACTTGCTGAGGGCATCTTGAAGCACCTCGAGTCCATCCACTGGGTGCAGCGCCAGTTTGCTGACACCTATTTGGTAGTGCCGGAAAATGAGCGGCAACTGCTCACCGGGCAATTTGAGGCGGTGGAGGCGGATATTTTTGCCATTATCAAAGACAATACGCAAGAGATGCCAATGGACGACTCCAGTTTTAGTTTACAGCTTTCCAAAAAAATCTTTGCAAAAAGAATAGCCAGCAATAACGAGCCGGGAGGCAAAGTCTGGAATCTCCTTGTCCTCCCGGAGGTGGGATGGTGCCAGCCCATCCCCGACCGGCCGGACACCTACATGGTGAAGCCAAAAGCTCAACGAACCTCGCAGATTTTGCCGGAACTGGGGATGGAGTTTTTGGTCGAGGAAATCCTGCAAACACACCCGCAAGTGCTTCGTGAACCGAGGATGGATGCCCATTTTGACCGGGAGCACATGACGATACGGGAGGGGTATCTGAAATTGAATTTAGCGTAAACGCCTATCGGCGAACGAGCATCAACCATTTGACAATCAACTATTTAGATAAATGATTAACCAACCCACCATATTCAGAAGCCCAGTTGTCAGGAGCGGGTTCAGCACGGCAAATCCGGTTGATTTCGCCATCCTCGACGATGAGGGAAATCAGGCGGTTTACATCCTCAACGACCAGTCGCCGGGGCGGACGCACCACCTCGTGCTGGTCAACAATTCGGAGACTGAACTGCTGCTCCAATCGTCGGGCGGCAACCACATTCCCAGTTCGGTGAACAACCATTTCGAGTTGCGTTTCAGGCCCGGTACGCTCGACCCCGAATTCCTCTCCTGGCTAAACATCATCACGGGTGGGTGGCGGATGCGGGTGGAAATGGAAGCCGTGGAACTCGTCGCTTCGTTGCACAACGGCATACACAGCGGTACGGTGTCGGTGTACCTGCTTTTTGTTGGCGAGGAGGAGTTGAAAATATTGCCAGGCAAGCCGCTCGTACTCGTTTTGCAGCATGTGAAGGCCAGCCTGCATGGTGGCAGCCGTGGCAGCCGGGTGGAGTTGCGCTACCAAACGGACGGCAAGGAATTGCTAACTGCCCCCGCTGAAAGCCTACGCTGTTTCCGGCAGGAGCGCCTCCAAATCATCAACCACCGGGGCAAGAAGGAACTACCGATGATAGCTGCTTTCGAGGGCAGCAGCACCGTGTTGAACGACGGCGCCACCGCCAACAACCTCGTGCTGCAAATCAGCAACTTCCTTCACAATTCCACCATTGCACTGAACGCAAGGGACAGCGAAAGCCCGACCAAGCTCATCCTCTCGTTCGACACCAGCGAGGAGCATGCAGCCTGGGCACTCTGCGACCCCGACAATGCTTCGGCCATTGATGTGGAATTGCATTTTGAAAAACAGGAAGGCACGAACTGGCATATCCGCCCGGAGCTACAGGGCAACAACCCGCAATGGGTCATCACCCTGCTCGACGACTTGGAGTTAAGGGTTGGCGAGTATTTCCACCTGCATCTGGAGGGGCTGAAAACCTCGATGCCCTCCGGTTTCACCACGCTCTACCTGCTGTACGAAAATATCCCCGGCTTCTGGGACGGGCGGTTTGAAATCCCCATCGAAAAGTCGCCGCTGCGCTTTGACGATGTGAAAAAAAACGAAGATCACCGGCAGGACGGAAGTTTCATCCAAAAAACAAAAGTGGGCATCGGCAATACCGAGCCTGTGGATACGCTGGACGTGAACGGTGGGGTACAGGCGGAGATGCTTGTTTTGAGGAACGGGAAGCCGTTCTCGAAGAAAGAAGGAGAGGATGTGTTCCCACTGGAGGTACAGGGGAAAATCAGAGCGGAAGGGCTAACCCTGAGCGGCAAGGTGGTGACCGAAAGCAGCTCCATCGCCGACCTCGAAGTGTCGAAAAGCCTGACCCTCGGCACCGTGAAAGTGACCGAAGAAGGCAGCTCCAAAAACCTGAAAGTGGAGGGCCGCTTGAAAGATTCGACGGGGTTCGTCATCCCGCCGGGAGGCATCATCATGTGGTCTGGCACGGATGTGCCGGAGGGCTGGAAACTCTGCGACGGCAGCAACGGCACACCAGATTTGCGAAGCCGCTTCATCGTAGGTGCAGGGCAGGGCAGTGGCAACGACGACCGGGGCGAACGGCTGACCAACTACCCGGTGAACACGACGGGCGGCAGGAAAAACCACGTGCTCTCATTGGGCGAAATGCCCAGCCACGCCCACACCATCACCATTAACCAAGACGGAGCGCATTCGCACGCCATGGGTTCGAGGGGCTTCGACACCAGCGGAGAACTCGGGGCTGATGGCTCTACCGACGACACGAGCCTCAAGACGCACGAGGCCGGGGCACATTCCCACGCTGCAACCATCCACTCCGCAGGCGGTGACCAAGCCCATGAAAACCGACCGCCGTTTTGGGCACTGGCATTCATCATGAAAATGTAATCTGCGATTGGCGATAGGTTCCCAAAGCCAATAGCCAACTGCCAACAACCAACAGCCAATAAAAATGGCAAAACTCGAACAACTCCGTACCGCACTGTCCAAGGCCCAAAACGCCGCCGGAAAGGTGCTCGACATCACGGCGAACACGTTCCCGGACGAACTGGGAGAGGTGAAAAGCTTCTTCGGGGAAGTGCTGTCGGCCAGCGCCCTGAAAATCGAAAATTCGGGCAGCAAGCCGCTCATCAACACCGATACGGAAGGAGAAATCATGGTAACTGGGCTTGCAGGCATCTTCGATTTGCCAAAGGCAGCCATCACGCTCGTTTTCACCGAACCAGAGGATGGGCAACTCGATGTGGATGCCACCCTCATTTTACCGGAAAATGTGGCGGTCAAAATCGGCCACCTGCCCTCGCTGAACCTTACCAGCCCGGCGCAGGAGGTGGAGGTGGGAATGAAAAAAACGGGCAGCACTTTCAGCCTCGGCATAAAAGGCAAGGACGGCAAGCCCATCCAGTTGCCCGGCATTTCCGAAGTGGCAAAACTGACAGAGGGCCTCGAATTCGCCAGCTTGCTGCCGGAGTCGCTGGTGAGCATGGTGAACGGCATCGCCTTCAACGAACTTGCTGCCGAGTTCGACCCTACGGCAAAAACGGTTTCCCTGCTTGATGTTGATTTACAGTACCTCTTCGGCTCGAACGACTCCGGCACCTGGCGGGTAGCGCCGGGCGTGCTGGTGGAAAGCCTCCGTTTCAAGTTGATCGTGGAAAATGCGAAGGCCGCCCCCGGCGAAGAACGTTCGGCGAGCGGTGCCGCCTTCGGCAACTTGAAAATTGGCGATGTACAGTTGCCGTTGGAGTTCCGTTCCGCAAATGCCAACGCTGAACTTTGGCAAGCCAAGATACAAGAGGGCGAGACGGTGGTATTGCCCACCCTCGGCGGGCTGTTGGCGAAATTCCTCGACCAGGCAACGGTGGACTCCCTGCCCACCCAACTTGCCACGCTGCCGGGCATTACCGTCAAGGATTTGACGCTCGAATTTGACCCGAAAAAGAAAAAGAACCCCTCCGAGAAGACCCTCAAAAATCTCCAATTCGATCTCAGCGCTGATGACGAATGGGAAGTGGTGGAGGAATACCTCGCCGTGAAGGACAACCAACTGAACCTTAGTTTTGAAAACCTGTTGGACAGCGCCGAACGCAAGATTTTCGGCACGGCGAAAAGCTCGCTTGAGGTGGGTAGTGCGCCGTTTGAGTTGTCATTGGAAAAAAAGGAGACAGCCGAGACTTGGACCATCAGCGGCAGTTTGGCGGAAGGTGAAAAGTTCAAAATGCTTGCCTTCTTCAACCAGTTCCTGAAAGACTTCTCCACCCCAACTGACCTGCCCGATTTTGACATTGACACAGCCGTGTTTTCGCTCGATATGCTGACCAAAGAACTCAGTTTCGAGTCGGGCAGCAAGGAGGGCATCGAGATTGCCAGTGGCTACGGCATCAACGGGCTTGGCATCAGCATCACCCGCAAGCCCGGAGCAAAACCGACCGATCCCGCCGACATCACCGCCGCACTCACCGGGGCCATCCTCGCGGCAGGCATTGACCTGACCCTGAAGGCGGAAATAGCCCCGAACGACGAAGGCACTGGCAAGGATTTCAAATTTGAAACCACGGCTGCAACGGGCAACGACATTCCCATTGGCAAACTCGTTGGCAGCTTGGCGGCTTTCGGCGACATCAGTGTGCCGGAGAGCCTCGACGGCGTCACCATCAGCAACCTCGAGGCTATCTACCAGCCGGGCAAGGAATTGACCTTCGGCTTTCTCACAGTGATGGAAACGGATGCGGATAGCGTGGAAGCGAAGGTGCTGCTGCGAATGACCAAGAACGAAGCCGGGAGTTGGGACAAGGTTTTCGAGGGGCTGCTGTCCGTTGGCGACCTCGAATTTGAAATGAATTTCAGTGCCGAGGCGGGGTCAAAAAGTTTCTTCGCCAGCCTGCGCCCCGGTGGGGTGGGCGAAATAAGCCTGAGCGACCTGATGAAGCGTTTCGTGGAAGACCCCGATGGGCTCATCCCAGATGTCACCGTATCGCTCAATGAAGCCTTTGTCTCCTACTCCAAGCCAACCGCGCCGACGGGGCAAACCACAAAAGGCACGCTGCTCCTCGGCGTGTCCGTGGGGGTGGACATGAGCTTCGGCGACGGGCTGCCGCTCGTCGGGCCGATGCTCGACGGGCAGTTCATCGGTGTTGACTCCGTGTTGTTCACCTACACCTCTAGCGAGCTGAAGCTGCCGGATTTGCGCAAGCTAAACCAAAGTTTGCCGAAGGGCAAACCCAAGCTGCCGGAGGTGGATATGCCGGGCGGCATCGGGCTGGCGTTTTCGATGGCCTTCGGAAAACTGAAACAGTACATCGCCCTGCCGGTGGCCGAGCAAGCGCCGCCCGCCTCGCCCAATGCGCCCACGCCTACGCCAGTCAAGCCGCAGCGGGAGAGCGATGGCAAGTGGTTCGCCGTGAACAAACGGCTGGGGCCGATGAACATCGCACGGGTGGGCGTAAATTTCAAGGAAAAGGTACTCACCTTCGGCGTGGACGCTTCGCTCACACTTGGTCCGCTCACGTTGATGCTCGAAGAGTTCATGTTCGGTTCCCGGATTGACCGCTTCGAGCCAGTGTTCGGGATGCGGGGCTTCGGCATCGAGTACGGTGCGGGGCCCGTGGAAATAAGCGGTTTTTTCCTTCGCAAACCCTCGAACCTGCCTGGCGTTTCCGATGAGTTCACCGGGGCTGCGCTCATCAAAACCCCGACCCTGACGCTGAAGGCAGTCGGTGCCTTTGCGATGGTGCGCGGCGAACCGTCTTTCTACCTCTACGCCTACCTCGGCTACCCCATTGGCGGCCCAGCGTTCTTCTTTGTGGAGGGATTGGCGGCAGGTTTCGGCTTTAACCGTTCGGTCAAGATGCCGACCATTGACGAGGTGCAGGACTTTCCTTTGGTGGCCATTGCCATCGGTGACGAAGATTTCCTGACCGTTGCCGAACACATGACTACGGGCGGTTTCGTGCCCATTGACCCCGGCAAATTGTTCCTTGCGGTGGGCTTGCGCTTCACCACGTTCAAGCAATTGGACTCGTTCCTGCTCATCATTGCCACCTTTGGCAACGGCTTCCGCCTCGACCTGCTGGGGCTGTCCAAGCTCACCGTTCCGTCACCGGGGCCGGGGGTGAAAAACCCAGTCCCGCTTGCCGAAATCGAACTGGCCATCAAGGGCACTTTTGCACCGGACGAAGGCTTCGTCGGCGTGCAGGCACAGCTCACGAAGAACAGCTACATCCTCTCCCGTGACTGCTACCTGACAGGCGGTTTCGCCTTTTTCACCTGGTTTGGCGACAACCCGAACACGGGCGACTTCGTGATTTCAATGGGTGGGTACCACCCCCAATTCAAACGGCCCAGCCACTACCCAGTAGTGCCAAGGCTGGGCTTCAACTGGCAGGTTTCCAGCACCATCAACGTGAAGGGAGGGATGTATTTTGCGCTGACTCCCGCCGTCGTCATGGCGGGCGGACGGCTCGAAGCGACCTTCAGTTCGGGCGGGCTAAAAGCATGGTTCATCATCGGGGCGGACTTCATCATCGGCTGGAAACCCTACTTCTACGATGCCCGAATGTACATGAGCATGGGCGTGTCGTACACCTTCTGGTTCTTTGGGAAACAGACCGTTTCATTCGACATCGGGGCAGACCTGCACATCTGGGGCCCTGAGTTTTCCGGAACTGCCTACATTGACCTGGGCATCGTTGATTTCACAGTGGAATTCGGCTCGGGCGCTTCGCAGACGGTCAAGCCGATTGCCTACGACGAGTTCAAAAAATCATTTTTGCCTTCGGCAAACGTGGCGACCGTGTCGGCAACGGATGGCTTGCTGAAGGAAATCAAATCCGGCGAAGCGGAAGTCTGGGTCGTCAACCCGAAGGAGTTTTTGTTTACTACCGACTCCCCCATCCCTGCCAAACAGTTCACCGGTTCAACCGATAGTAGCTTTTCTCCCCGGCAAGACCTTGGCATTGGCATGATGGGGGTGCAGCATGACCAGTTGCTCACGCAGCACTCGGTGAAAATCTTCAAAGGCAGCGACGATTTCACGGCAGAGTTCCTGTACGAACCCGTGACGAAACCATACCCAACCGCCCTTTGGGGCGACCAATTGGTTGTGGATAAAAATGCTCCACGGGTCATCGCCGATGCGCTTTCTGGCGTGAAAATCAAGCCCAAGCCGCCGAAAGACCCGGACCAGATGGGCTTCCTCGACCAGGCGGAGTTCCAGTTCCAAACGCTGACCATCGGCAATGCTTTTCATGTCGGTGATGGTTTTGGCTTTACAAAAGGGGAGGATGCAGCGACCGTCCTTGTCGAGCATTTTACCCGTACCGAACTGTTGCGCTCGTTAGGTTTTGAGCCAGCGTCGGATTTTGAAATACCGACTGAACAGGAGCTTGGGTTGACAGGGACTCCCGTCACGGGGAGCTATGCTTCGGCAGGCATGGTGCCGTCGTAAAAAAGTTGTTGGTAGAAATCTTAAACCAACATCCAAAAAGGCAATTGAAAAATGGCAACTAAAAAATACATCAACCTCCTCCAGTCCCATGAGCCGCTCATGGATGCGGGGGACTACGAAATCACGGTTCAACAGACGCTCACGGTCAGGGGTGTGGCAGATGTTTTCACTCCAACCATTCGGAAGTTCTCCGTTTTCGGCGAGCGGTTTTTCCTTGAGCCCGGCTCGGTGCATTCGGTGTACCCGCCGGCGGGCAGTTTGGGGGAACATTCTGGTACCTTCCCGCACATCATCCTGAACCGGAGCACCCTGCCGTGGGAGCGCAGCATGGACGGTGGGCGGTCGGGCATCTGGCTTGCCCTTTTGTTGTTCGATGAAACGGAAGCGCCAAAAATCCAGACCGTCTTGTTGGGCGACTACAAAAAGTCAGTAGGTTTCAAAACTACGCCGAGCGGGCCTAACGACAATGGCCCCTTCCATGAAACGGGCGATGGGCCGGACGAGCAACCCGTTGCCGTGATTGATGTGAAACGGGCAGTTTTGGAAAAAATAATGCCCTCCCGAGCCGACCTCAACTTTACAGCGCACAGCCGCCGGGAAACTGGGAACGCCGAAAGGGGCAAGGTACAAGTCATAGGCCCAGAACGGGCGGTCATCATCGGCAACCGTTTGCCGAAGGCAAATGCGATGAGCACGGTACACTTGGTCTCGCTGGAGCACCGTTTCCTTGACGGGGGCGAGTTCGATTTTTCAAAAACCAATGCCGACGGCAGCATCCGCCTGGTGAGCCTGAAGTCATGGTCGTTCATGAGCGTGGACGCCAAGTTCAGCCTGTACGGGATGCTGGAACACCTGAACCGTGTTCCCTCCACACTTGCCCGGCCTTACCTGAACGATCAGGTCTTGAACCTCGACCTCCTGGGGCCGGTGCTGCATGATATGTCGGCTTACGGGTTCAATGTCACAGCAACTGGTGGCACGCTCGCTACCAACGACGGCATTGATAATTTCCGTTTGTTCGACGAAACTGGTTTTCTCAGCGTGGAAGTGCCAGACTCCGCCATTGATGCCGACCGTGACCCGCAACTCGACCCATTCCCTGAACCGACTACATTCAGCATCGCTGTGGAACTGCGGGTAACTGGCGGTACTGAAGCAAATAGCCATGCCATTTTCGGCAAGGCAGAGGTGGGTGAAAAATACAAACCCAGCTTATGGCATATTCCTGGCATCCGTGGCATCGAGTACCGGGTGACGGGCGATGACGGGGTGCTGCACAGCGGTCACATTCCCAACTTGTTGCAGGACGGTGTTTTCAGCACCTTCGTTTGGGTGAAAGACGGCAGCGAATTTCGCTTTTACCTGAACGGTCAACTGACGCACACTGCACCTGCCCCCGGTCGCATTTTTACGAAGGACAGCAATTTTTTTGTCGGCAAAGCCGACGATAGCACCCCGAATTTTTTGGGTCAAATGAAGCGCCTCAGCATCTTCCGGCGGGCGCTTACGCTGGCGGAGGTGAGGGACATTTTCACGAGCACGGCAGGCGGTATTTTGCCAGTATTGAACGACCACCTGGGGCGGGGCTTTCTGCCGCTCACGCACCAATTCCGCAAGGGGAAGCGGGCGGTGTCGTGGTACCGTGGACCGCTTTCTGTCCGCACCCAGAACCCCGGGTTTAGCCTACCTGCCGTCTCCGCCGACCAATTGCTGGTGCTCGACCAAACGACGGGCATGTGGGACGTCAGCTATGCCGCTGCCTGGCAGCTTGGACGCTTGATGGCGCTGGAGGATCGCCAGTTTTCCTTAGAACTTTACAAACTGAAGCGGCGCTTGTCGCTGGCGCAAAAACGGGCGGCACAGCCTGCAAGGGCGCACCTGAACATGGGAAATACCATCCATGCCGATGAGCTGGAGGAAACAAAAAAGAGGGTCAAAGAATGGATGCGCAATCGTCACCTGCTCACGCAAGTGCCTTTTCATTACCTCGTGCCGGAGGCCGATATGCTGCCACCAGAAAGCATTCGATTTTTCCATATTGACCCCACTTGGGTTCGCTGCCTGAAAGACGGTGCAGCAAGCATAGGGCGCACCTCCTCCGCTGATTTTGAGATGGACCAAATGGAAGACGTGGCGGCGGAGGAAGTGCCGCCACTGAGCGGCTTCTTGCTCCGCTCGGAGCTGGTGGCGGGCTACCCCGGCGTGCAGGTATTGGGTTATCCGCAGGTGTTTGGCGATGCCGACAACCCAGATGAGGACATGGCGCTGCGACTTGCCCGTCGGGAAAAACTGTCGAGCGACGTGCTGCTCTGCATCTTCGAAGGCGACGTTGCGACGGTGGATTTTTTCCAAAAACCAGATGTGCTACACTTCGGGTTGGACTCGGCTGGGGACAGTTTTGCGAAGCAACTACGCAAGGCGAACGGCTCAAATTTGGACGATTCGGTTCCTTCCTTCGAGCTGTCGGAGCGGCATTTTCACGACACTGGGTTGAGGTTGGTTAATTTCAGCGTAGTAGCAGACGATATTCAATCCATGCTGCTGCGTTCTCCTTTAGTGCCTCCTTCGGACAAGGCTGAATTTGCGGATTTCACCTCTGCCGATTTTGCGATGGAGATGCTGGAAGGAGTGGAGCGGGTGCGGTTTGCAGCGAAGATATAAATGAGAAAAACTTACGTTTCGTGGCCATGTAAGTACTTCGTGGAAATTAGTTGATATTAAGAAATTAGGAAATTGGGACGTACTGCCTTGGTTGTCAACGAATTGCAATAATTTCTCAATTTCAATTACTTTCCAATTTCCACTTGTATCCATATACCTGCACAAAAAATCGTTCATCACCCGTGACCATGCGAACAAGGACATTTTGGAAAAACTGGAAAGCCTTCTCAACGATTATTTCACGACCGACAAGCCCCGAACCATCGGCCAGCCCACGGTCGCCTATTGCGCAGCGCAGTTGAATCTATCGGCCAATTATTTCGGCGATTTAATCAAAAAGGAAACGGGCAAATCGGCGCAGGAATACATCCAATCCAAGCTGATTGAAGTGGCCAAGGAGCGCATCTTCGACCCCACCAAGTCCATCAGCGAGGTGGCTTATGAACTGGGCTTCCAATACCCGCAGCATTTCAGCCGTTTTTTCAAGCAGCGGGTGGGGGTTGCGCCGGGGGAGTTTAGGGGGGTGAATTGAATTTGCACCACCGTTTTTCAAAATGCGCAACGATTGGCCTTCCGTGCACACCTGCCGGGCTTCCGTCCGCAACGATTGCGCTTCCTTGCCCGCTTTCTTCCAAAACATGCGCTCCGATTGGGGATACATGCGCTCCATCCGGGGATACATTTGCTCTGCCTTCCAAAACATTCGCTCCGGCTGGGGATACATTCGCCCCGATTCACAAAACATTCGCAGGGTTTGGGTTGGCAAATGCTCATGCTTGGGTTCTGAGCGCAAAGGCGGGGGTGGCGAGCGCAGGGCGAGGGGTTACAGCTATGCCCATCACCACTCCTTTTCCAGCCATTTGCGGGCGGCATCAAAAGCACCGGGCTTTACGACGCCTGCCGCTTCGAGTGACTGCCAGTCTTCTTCGAGAATTTCCTTATAATCCCTCCCATTGCCGTCATTTTGGCCTTTCAGATGAAGCCATGCCTTCTTTGCTTCGGCCTCTTGACCACTCAAGTAGCGTGAATGACCAATATTAGTCCAGACCCAAGCTTGCGTTTCATCGAGGGCGATGGCACGCAGCCCCGCCTGCTCGGCAAGCGCATAATCTTTGGCAAACACTGCCCACCACGAAACGCTGCCATATTCAGCAAGGCACTGGTTAAAAATAGCTTCGTCTAAACTCCTAAGGCTATCACAACTGACTGCTATCAGAAGGCCTGCACGAGTAGTTAGTGCAAATAATTGTTTAGCCTCGGTGGAATCCTTCACTTCCGAAATATTGCTGAAAACCTTCACCCAATCCTTCAAGAAATGTTGTTTCCCTGCCTGAACATTGGTTTGGTGAGTTCGCAGGGCTTCTTCGTAATGGTCAAGCGCTTTTGGGTAATCTTTCAGGGTTTCGTAAAACACGCCGAGGTTGTTCAACGTCCCAGCCACATCGGGGAGGAAGGCGTCGGGGTTCTTCTCCGACAGTTTCCTTCGGATGCCCAGTGCCTCCACGTATGCCCTTTCCGCTTCCGGCATCTTTTGGTTGGCCCTGTAAAACACGCCGAGGTTGTTCAGCGTAGAGGCCACATCGGGGAGGAAGGCGTCGGGGTTCTTCTCCGACAGTTTCCGGTAGGTGCCCAGTGCCTCCACGTATGCCCTTTCCGCTTCCGGCATCTTTTGGTTGTCACTGTAATAGTTGCCGAGGTTGTTCAGCGTAGAGGCCAGAACGGGGAGGAAGGCGTCGGGGTTCTTCTCCGACAGTTTCCTTCGGATGCCCAGTGCCTCCACGTATGCCCTTTCCGCTTCCGGCATCTTTTG
>WBZM01001459.1_pt1 | contig 23367 bp, 23 predicted proteins | sample 5204271 | NCBI WGS metagenome assembly WBZM01 (sample SAMN12344346, study PRJNA552823) | activated sludge metagenome | biome: Activated sludge suspended growth; feature: Nitrification reactor; material: Wastewater; isolation source: activated sludge from nitrification reactor of wastewater...
AGCCTCTACTTCACGGTGATCACGCCGCTGGCCGAGGACCCGGTCGCGCAGTGGCGGGCTGCCAAGATGGCAGCCACTCAGGCGCTGGTGGACACCGACGCCACGATCACCCACCACCACTCGGTGGGCCGCGACCACGCCCCCTGGCTGCCCGCCGAGATCGGGGAGTCGGGCATGGACCTGTTGCGCGCGATCAAGAGCCACCTCGACCCGGACGGGTTGATGAACCCGGGGGTGCTGGGGCTGGGGTGACGGGCTTGGGTGACGGGCCGCTCTTGTGGCAGAGTCGCAGCGACACGCTGGCGTGTCCGTGCAACCTCGCAACAACGACCCCGGAGTCCGGGGTGCGAACGGGACGACCGCTCACGAAGCGCCGGCGGAGGAGTGCCGGGTGGTCCGCGCGCACGCTACACCCCACTACACTGTAGTCATGGGTTCTCCGCGATCTGTGCGATTCGACGTGTCAACCGTGACCAAGTTGGCCGCCTACGCCGCCCGGCATCCGGGGATGACCAACTCCAGTGCGGCTGCCCTGCTCGTCGAGGAGGGCCTCCGGATGGATGCGCATCCCGGTGTCGTGTTCCGGGAAGGGCCAGCCGGACGGCGGGCGTGTCTGGCGTCCGGCCCCGACGTGTGGGAGGTCATCCGCGCTGTGCGCAGTGCGCGCGACGCCGAGCCGTCCCTGGGACCCGACCTCGTCCTGGAGGTGGTGGCTGAGAACGCGAACCTGCCGCTGCCCGCGCTGCAGGTGGCTGTCGGGTACTACGGCGAGTACCCCGATGAGATCGACCGGCAGATCGCGGACGCGGATGCGGCGGAGGAACGCGCGCTCCAGGCATCGGAACGCACCCGCCACCTGCTGGACGCATGACGCGGCTTGTGCTGGACGAGATGCTCTCTCCGGTCATCGCCGAGCAACTGGTCGCCGCAGGTCTCGACGTGCTGGTGGTGAGCGCCGATCCCGTCCTGCGCGGGAGGAGTGACGCCGACGTGCTTGAGTGGGCGGCTGGCGAGGGTCGCGCGGTCGTGACCGACAACGTTCGCGACTTCGCCCCATTGCACGCATCCTGGGCTGCTCTGGGTCGGACACACGCGGGCTTGCTCTTCATCAGTTCGAAGGCATACCCGCAGGACCGCGCACGCACGGGACGAATCGTCGCCGCGCTCAAGGTCCGCGCCTCGAATGGGCATTGGCCGGCACCTGGGCAGTACGACTTCCTCTGAGCCGGAGACGCTTGGTCGGGACCCGGCGGTGGCCCCCGAAGCGGTTCGTTAGACGTTGTCCTCCTGGTTGGCAAAGGCACGCGTGCAACCGCTCACCAACGGGACAACCGCTCACGAAGCGGGGGGTCGGGGACTGAAGCGGGGTCCCGGGCGGCCCGACGGCCCCAAGTACCCTCGACTCATGCCCCTGGAACTGCTCCCCGCCGTCGACGTCGCCAACGGCCAGGCCGTGCGCCTGGTGCAGGGCGAGGCCGGCACCGAGACCGACTACGGGGACCCGTTGGCGGCGGCCCTGACGTGGCAGGAACAGGGTGCGCAATGGATCCACCTGGTGGACCTCGATGCGGCGTTCGGCCGGGGGAGCAACGCGGCACTGCTGGCAGAGGTCGTGGCCGCGCTCGACGTCGACGTCGAACTCAGCGGTGGAATTCGCGACGACGCGTCGCTGGCCTCGGCGCTGGCGACCAGCTGCCGGCGCGTGAACATCGGCACCGCCGCCCTCGAGCAGCCGGAGTGGTGCGCAAAGGTCATCGCCGAGCACGGCGACCGGGTGGCGATCGGGCTCGACGTGCGGGGGACGACCCTGGCCGCCCGCGGCTGGACCCAGGAGGGTGGCGAGTTGTTCGAGACGCTGGCCCGCCTGGACACCGAGGGGTGCGCCCGCTACGTGCTGACCGATGTCCGTCGGGACGGGACGCTGACCGGGCCCAACCTCGACCTGCTGCGCGACGTCTGCAACGCCACCGACCGGCCCGTGGTGGCATCCGGTGGCGTGTCGTCGCTGGCCGACTTGACCGCGATCGCCGGCGTCGACGGTGTGGAGGGCGCGATCGTCGGCAAGGCGCTGTATGCGGGGGCGTTCACCCTGCCGGAGGCGCTGGCGGCCGTGCGATGAGCCTGGCCGTGCGGGTCATCCCCTGCCTGGACGTCGATGCCGGGCGCGTGGTCAAGGGCATCAACTTCGAAGGGCTGCGCGACGCCGGCGACCCGGTGGAACTCGCGACCCGGTACGACGCCGAGGGCGCCGACGAACTCATCTTCCTGGACATCACCGCGAGTTCCGGCGGCCGCGCGACCATGATCGACGTGGTCCGTCGCACCGCCGACGCCGTATTCATCCCGCTGACCGTGGGCGGTGGGGTGCGCAAGGTCGACGACTTCGACGCACTGCTGCGCGCGGGTGCGGACAAGGTGGGGGTCAACACCGGCGCGATCGCGGATCCGGATCTGTTGACCCGTGCGGCGCGGCGCTTCGGCAGTCAGTGTGTGGTGCTCAGCGTGGATGCCCGGCGTGCGCGGGGCGCGACCAGTGGCTTCGAGGTCACCACCCACGGCGGACGCAAGGGCACGGGGATCGACGCGATCGTCTGGGCGCAGAACGGTGCCCGGCTCGGCGCGGGGGAGATCCTGCTCAACAGCATGGACGCCGACGGCACCGAGGCGGGCTTCGACACCGAACTCATCGCCCTGGTCCGCGAAGCCGTGGATGTGCCCGTCATCGCCAGCGGCGGCGCGGGCAAGGCGGCGGACTTCGCACCCGCGGTGCAGGCCGGGGCGGATGCCGTGCTCGCAGCCAGTGTCTTCCACTACGGCCAACTGACGATCGGTGAGGTCAAGCAGGCGATGGCCGAAGCCGGGATCACCGTGCGCTTGACCTGATTCGAACATGTGTGCGATAGTGGACTCGTCGGGTTTCCCCCGAGTCCCCCGCCGGGGGAAGCCCGACCCCGATCAGCCTTGAAGCCTCACAGCCTCGGACCGGTGAACGGGGCCTCCATCGTGAGTGTGCACGTGATCGTCCGATTGCCGTTCTCCCACTGCTTCTCGTTCGGCAGGAAGTAGCCAGGGATCAGCGTTTCGGGTTCGTCGAAGGTCGGCCGGTAGGTGTTGAACGCCGTGGAGCACTGGTTCTGCGCCGATGCCTTCATGGCCACCGACCCCGCCCAGTCAAGATTGCTCAGATCCACCTGGTCGAGGATCTGGCCGTCGTGTTCCTCATCGCAGCTCACCACGTACACGCCGTCGGCGGTCATGATGTCGCCACGTGCGTCGCGGGGTATCGCGTAGCAGTCCGCGAACGACAGGGTCGCGATCGGACGCACCCCCGGCACCGTGTCGGCTGCCTCCTCGGAGGTGTCCGGGGCGTTGCGGATCATCCATACGGAGGCAACGGCGACCATCGCGGCGACCAGCAACACGGTCAGCGCAGCCGCCCACCGTGCGCCTCGTGACCCCATACCTGAATGGTCGCATGCGACGGCGGCGGCACAATGGCCCCATGGGCGACGTTTCGCAGGCCGTGGCAGCACTGCAGTTCGGTCCGGACGGGCTGCTGCCCGCCATCGCGCAGCAGTGGGACACCGGCGAGGTGCTGATGCTCGCATGGATGGACGCGGAGGCGGTGCGCAGGACGCTGGCCACCGGGCGCGGCACCTACTGGTCGCGCTCGCGTCAGCAGTACTGGACGAAGGGCGAAACCTCCGGCAACACCCAGCAGGTGAAGGAACTGCGCATCGACTGCGACGGTGACGCGATCCTGCTGCTTGTCGACCAGCACGGGCCCGCCTGTCACACCGGGCTGCGCTCCTGCTTCCAGACCCAGACCGTGGAGTTGTCGTGAGTGACGTGTACCGCGTGTGTGCCACCCCGAGCGGTATCACCGCACCGACACCCGAGCAGTTCCGCAGGCTGGCCGCTGACCGCCGGGTGATCCCGGTGGTGCGCAGATTCCTTGTCGACGACCAGACCCCGATCGGGCTGTTCCGCAAACTCGCGCAGGACCATCCGGGGACCTTTCTGCTGGAGTCCGCGGAGAACGGTCACACCTGGAGCCGGTATTCGTTCATCGGGGTGCGCAGCGCTGCCATGCTCACCGAGTCGGACGGCCAGGTGCAGTGGGTGGGGAACCCGCCGGTCGGGTTGCCGACCACGGGACTGGCGGTTGAGGCGCTGCGGGACACGCTCGAGTCGCTGCGGACCCCGCGGCCGGAGGGGCTGCCTCCGCTGACCGGTGGTCTGGTCGGCTTCATCGGCTACGACGCCGTGCGCAGGTGGGAGAGGTTGCCCGACGACAACCCGGACGAGCTCAACGTCCCCGAGCTCGCGATGCTGCTCGTCACGGATCTCGCGGTGATGGACCACGTCGACGGTTCCGTATGGCTGGTGGCCAACGCCGTCAACTACGACAACACCGACGAGCGGGTTGAGCAGGCGTACGAGGACGCCGTCGCGCGCCTCGACCGGATGGTTTCTGACCTGCATGACCCGGTCCGGGCGGCGGCTGCCGTGGTCCCTGCGGCGCCCTCCCGCACCCTGGAGGTCAACCCGGACTACCGCGCCAAGGTCGAGGTGGCCAAGGAGTACATCCGGGCCGGGGACGCCTTCCAGATCGTCTTGTCGCAACGGTTCAGTCGGCCGAGTTCTGCCAGCCCGTTGTCGGTCTACCGGGCCCTGCGGATGACCAATCCGAGCCCATACATGTACCTGCTGAACATCCCCGGCAGCGATTCCATGGAATCGCCCGGATTCAGCATCGTCGGTTCGAGCCCCGAGGCGCTGGTGAAGTTGACCGGGGATGAAGCGATGCTGCACCCGATCGCCGGTACCCGGCCGCGGGGAACCACGCCGGACGAGGACGCCGAGCTTGTGGCGGACCTGCTGGCCGACCCGAAGGAGCGCGCCGAACACCTCATGCTCGTGGACCTTGGACGCAACGACCTGGGCCGTGTCTGCAAACCGGGCACCGTAAGCGTGGTTGAGTTCATGCAGGTCGAGCAGTATTCCCATGTGCATCACATCGTGTCGACCGTCGTCGGACGGCTGCAGCAGGGCGCTTCGGCGTACGACCTGCTGGCTGCGACGTTCCCCGCTGGAACGCTGTCGGGGGCGCCGAAACCGCGGGCGATGGAGATCATCGACGAGTTGGAGACCAGCCGGCGTGGGCTGTATGCCGGCTGTATCGGCTACTTCGACGTGGCGGGAGATATGGACACGGCCATCGCCATCCGGACCGCGCTGCTGCGTGACGGGATGGCACATGTTCAGGCAGGGGCGGGTATCGTCGCCGATTCCGATCCAGCGGCTGAAGACGAGGAGTGCCAGAGCAAGGCCGCGGCCGTCCTCCGGGCGTTGACCATCGCGGAGGAGCTATGACATCGCGTACCGCCGCACTGGTCCTGACGATCCTCGGCGCGGGACTGCTGTTCTTCCTGGCCGCGGGCGAGGCGGCCTCGGCCCCGGGTCTGATGGCGGGGTTGATCGCCATTGCGGCGATCTGGTTGGCATCGGGGAGGATCCGGTTCGTCCTGGCCGTGATCAGTGCGGTTCTGTGGCTGCTGGCACTGGTGCTGGCGGTTTTCGGGTCGGCGGCGGCCGTCGTTGCGGCCGTGGTCGGTCTGGCCGGCAGTGTTCTCACGCTGGCCAAGGGCGGGCAGTGGCCCGGGTTCTCGAGTCGGTACGCCCGGGCCTCCGACCTTGAGGAGGACGGGCTGATCAGCCCGCGCCAGATGTGGGAGAGTCTCGACCGCGGACTTGACCCGACCCGCAAGCCGGGGGACCCCGACTGAAGGTTGGGGCGGCACTCCGGTTAGAGGTCGTGCACTCCGGTTAGACCTTGTGCACTCCGGTTAGGGGTTTGCGGCTGTGGGGGACTAACGGATGGACCGGGAACTAACGGATGGACCGGGAACTAGCGGATGGACCGGGGTCCGGTGTGTGCGCGGTTGCCGGTTAGACCTTCTGCACTCCGGTTAGAGGTTTGCAGCTGGGGGGGGGGGGACTAACGGCTGGACCGGGAACTAACGCCTGGCCCGACACGGCGAAGCCGTGGGGCGCGAGCGACGGGCTCTGGTTAGACTCCCGATAGCGAATCTGGAGGTTTCACTGATGCCGATGTATGAGAACCACCACGGCCGTACCGCGGCGATGTGGACCGGAACGACGATCGTGACGATCGGGTTCCTGGTGGGCACGATCGCCCTGACGATCGCGCAGCCGTGGCTGTTCTGGGTGGGCGTTGCGCTCATCCCGATCGGCGCCATCGTCGGCAAGGCCATGGCGATGGCCGGGATGGGACAGCCGCAGAAGGACGCCGCTGGACGCTTGCACGAGCCCGAGGACGCCGCGGAGAGAACCGACGCGTGACCGACAGTCGTGGGGTGGTGCTGGTCGTCGAGGACGAACCGGCGATCGCAGACCTGCTGCGGATGTATTTGAGCCGCGAGGGTTTCCAGGTGCTCGTGGAGGCCGAGGGCCAGGAAGCGCTGACAGCCGTGGCCGATCACAGGCCATCCTGCATCCTGCTCGATGTCGGTCTGCCCGGCATGGATGGGATCGAGGTGTGTCGCAGGCTGCGTGCCCAGCAGGACTGGACGCCGGTGGTCTTCTGCACTGCCCGTGACGATGAGGTGGACCGCGTGCTCGGTCTCGAACTCGGAGCCGACGACTACATCACCAAGCCGTTCAGTCCCCGAGAGGTCGTGGCCCGCGTCAAGGCCGTGGTCCGTCGCGCTCGCGGACCGCAAGCCCAGGCACAGACGGTACGCCTCGGCAAGGTCGAGATGGACCCGATGACCCGCCGTTGCACAGTGGACGGGCGACTCGTGGACCTCACGGCGACCGAGTTCGACCTCCTCTTCTATCTCATGACCCACCCCGGGCAGATCTTCAGCCGCGACCAGTTGCTCAGCGAGGTCTGGGGCTACGCCGCGATGGTGAACACGCGCACGGTGGACGTGCACGTGGCGCAGTTGCGCGGCAAGCTCGGCGAGAACAACATCATCCGGACCGTGCGTGGCGTGGGGTACGGCGCAGAGGTGAGCGAGTCCGGCCACGATGCCCAGTGATGCCCCGAACGAGATCCTGACCGAATCCGCGTCGTCGGACAACCACTCCCGGTCCTCCCTGGGCCTGCGAACCGTACTGGTCACCACGCTGGTCGCACTGCTCGCCGTATTGATGACCGGCCTCGCGGCTCTTCCCCTGCTGCGTGACGCGGAACTGCGTGACCAACGCAGGCAGTTGTCCCAGCTCGCTGATGCGGCTGCCGCCTCGACCCAGACCTCCGGACCCCTCACCGACGAGATCCAGGAGCGGCTGATCAACACCCTGCGGCAGGAGCAGGTGAGCCTGGCCCTGATCAGCCCCGGGGGCACCACGCCGGACGGCGTTTCGGCCTTGTCGGTCGCCCCGATCTGGACCACCGGGAAGGTCAGCAGCACCTACTCGGTGGACGGGCAGTCCTACATGCTCGAAGGCCGCCTGATCGCTGCCGACACCGCACTGCTGCTGATCCAGCCCACATCTGTGTCCGGCTTCGGCCTGCGGGAACTGTGGGGCCGGATCGGTATGGCCATCGTGATCGGCGGTGTGCTCGCGGCGATCGCCGGCGCACTGTTGGCGCGACGCGTGACCAGGCCGTTGCGCACGCTAGTCAATGCCGCCCGGCGGCTGCAGGCCGGCGATCGCAATCTGCGACTGGAACCGGAGGGCCCGGTGGAGGTCGCGGAACTGGCGGTCGCGTTGAACCAGCTCGGGGACAGCCTCGCGACCAGTGAGGCCAGACAGCGGGATTTCCTGTTGTCCGTGAGCCATGAGTTGCGCACTCCGATGACCGCGATCGGGGGATACGCCGAGGCGTTGGCCGACGGTGTCGTGCCCTCCGGTGACGTCGAGCGAGTGGCCGAAACGATGCTCTCTGAGACCCATCGCCTCGACGCCCTCATCGCCGATCTGCTCGACCTTGCCCGGCTGGGGGCGGTGGAGTTCCCGGTGGACATCGTGGAGGTGGATCTACGCGACGTCGCCCTGTCCGCCGACGAGGTGTGGGCCGACCGGTGTGCCGCGGAAGGGGTCGACTGGTACTGCCACGTTCCGGACCGACCGGTGCTCGTGCGCTGTGACCCGCGACGTGCTCGGCAGATCATCGACAACCTGGTGGCGAACGCCCTGCGCGTCACACCCGCAGGACACCCGATCATCCTGCAGGCGGCGATGGATCCGCCGGTGGGGTATCTGGAGGTCCGGGACGGCGGGCCGGGGTTGTCTGACAGCGATCTGGAGGTCGCGTTCGAACCGGCCGAGCTGTACAGCCGGTACCGTGGCCTGCGCCAGGTCGGTACGGGCGTGGGACTGGCGCTGGTGGGCCGGCTCGCGGACCGGCTCGGTGGTCAGGCGTCAGCGGGGCACGCGCCTGAGGGTGGCGCCTGCTTCCGGGTGTCGTTCCCGCCGGTCGCCGGCTGATCCGCGATCGCACCCGGCGTCGAGCGTTGCAACCCAGCAGTGTCGCAGCCCTCGGTGACCCCGCCACGCGAAACCTCCGCGAAGCACGGCCCCTGGCGGGTATTCGTCCTACCCTGTAGGCATGAGTCGGTGGGATCGGATGCGGACACCCGTGTACGCGGCGGCCGGCGGGCTGGCGGCCTGTGCGTACGTGTACGTCAACGACCCGTCCGAACCCGGCCACTTCCCGCCCTGCCCCACCAAGGTGCTCAGCGGCCTCGACTGCCCCTTCTGCGGTGGTCTTCGCTCCACCCATGAGTTGATGCATGGGAACCTCTCCGCAGCACTGGACTTCAACGCCTTCACCGTGCTGCTGTTCATCCCCGCGATGCTGGTCGTCTACGTCGTGTGGACCCGCGATCAATGGCGCGGGAGGACGGAGGCGCGCAAGGTGCCGTTGTGGACCAACATCTCCGTCGCGGTGCTTCTGGTGGCCTTCACGGTCGTGCGCAACCTTCCCGGCATGCCACTGGGTACCTCCGCCTGAGGGGGTGCCCGGGCGCTTTCGGTGCGCAGTTAGTCTGACCATGTGAGCGTGCTGGACGACATCATCGCCGGGGTCCGGGAGGACCTTGCGGCGCGCGAACAACAGGTGCCGCTCGACGAGTTGAAGCGACGTGTCGAGACCGTGCCCGACCCCATCGATGCGTTGGCCGTCCTGCGCCAAGGCGGTGTGGGCGTCATCGCCGAGGTCAAGCGTTCCTCTCCCAGCAAGGGCTCTTTGGCGCCGATCGACGACCCCGCCCACCTCGCCCAGGCTTATGAGCGCGGTGGCGCCAGGTGCATCAGCGTCCTCACCGAGCAGCGACGTTTCGGCGGAAGTCTCGACGACCTCGCGGCCGTGCGCGCAGCCGTCGATGTGCCGGTGCTGCGCAAGGACTTCATCGTGACCTCCTACCAGCTCTGGGAGGCTCGGGCGTACGGCGCAGACCTGGCCCTGCTGATCGTTGCCGCGCTTGAGCAGCCGGCGCTGGTCTCGCTAGTCGAACGTGCCGAGTCCATCGGGCTACTGCCACTGGTGGAGGTCCACGACGTCGACGAGGTGGCTCGCGCCGTGGATGCCGGCGCGAAGGTGATCGGCGTGAACGCCCGCGATCTGCGGACCCTCGAGGTGGACCTGGGAGTCTTCGCCCGAGTGGCGCCGGCGATTCCCGAGGGCATCGTGCGCATCGCCGAGTCCGGTGTGAAGAGCCCGCAGGACCTGTTGGCGTATGCCGCCGATGGGGCCGATGCTGTACTAGTAGGCGAAGCACTCGTGACACAGGCCGACCCGGCCGCCGCTGTTCAGGACCTCGTGTCCGCAGGGGAGCACCCCGCAGTCCGTCACGCCGACTAGGAGGCTTTCACAGTGGGTCTGCCCGACGCCCGTGGGCATTTCGGACAGTACGGCGGCCGCTTCGTGCCCGAAGCGCTGGTGGCCGCACTCGACGAACTCGACGATGCATTCCGCAAGGCCTGGCTCGATGAGGCCTTCCACGCCGAACTCGACGCCCTGCTGCGTGACTACTCCGGGCGTCCCACCCCGTTGACGCCGGCCCCAGCGCTGGCCCGCGCTTTCGGTGTGCGGGAGGTGCTGCTCAAGCGTGAGGACCTTAACCACACGGGCAGTCACAAGATCAACAACGTCCTGGGGCAGGCGTTGCTGACCAAGCGCATGGGCAAGGCCCGCGTGATTGCGGAGACCGGTGCCGGCCAGCACGGTGTGGCCACCGCCACCGCAGCAGCACTGCTCGACCTCGAGTGCGTGGTCTACATGGGCGAGGAGGACACGCAGCGGCAGGCGTTGAATGTGGCCCGGATGCAGTTGCTCGGCGCCGAGGTCGTCCCGGTGCGCACCGGCAGTCGCACGCTCAAGGACGCGATCAACGAGGCCATGCGGGACTGGGTCACCAACGTCGCCACCACGCATTACCTGCTCGGAACCGTCGCGGGCCCGGCTCCCTTCCCCGAGATGGTGCGCGAGTTCCACCGGGTCATCGGCAAAGAGGCGCGGCAGCAGTGCCTCGACCGCGGCGGACTGCCCGATGCGGTGGTCGCGTGCATCGGCGGCGGGTCGAACGCGATCGGCATCTTCTACGACTTCCTCGACGACACCGAAGTGGCGCTGTACGGGTTCGAGGCGGCAGGCGACGGCATCGACACCGGCCGGCACGCGGCCACCTTGACGGCGGGGTCCGTGGGGGTCCTGCACGGCACCCGTTCCTATCTGCTCCAGGACGAGAACGGGCAGACCCAGGCGAGCCACTCAATCTCCGCGGGCCTCGACTACCCCGGGGTCGGTCCGGAACACGCGTGGCTGCGCGACTCCGGCCGTGTGGTCTACGAAGGCGTCACGGACACGGAAGCGATGGCGGCCTTCGAGTTGTGCTGTCGTGCCGAGGGCATCATCCCGGCCATCGAGAGTGCGCATGCGGTGGCCGGAGCCCGTCGGCTCGGGGAGCGTCTCGGCCCGGAGGCCACGATTCTGATCAATCTGTCCGGTCGCGGCGACAAAGACGTGTCGACCGCCGCGCAGTACTTCGGTCTGGGGGCGGTGTGAGCAGACTCCAGGAGGCCTTCGCCGCGGCCCGGGCGGAGGACCGGGCACTGTTGATCGGCTACATGCCGGCAGGTTTCCCGACCTGGGTGGATGCTGTGGCTGTCGTGTCGGCCATGGTGGAGAACGGCGTGGATGTCGTCGAGATCGGCCTGCCCTACAGCGATCCGCTGATGGACGGCCCGGTCATCCAGGCCGCTGCTGACCAGGCCCTCGCCCACGGCACCACGGTTGCCGATGTGCTGCGTACTGTCGAGGCGATCGCGGCCACCGGCGCCCCGACCCTGATCATGAGCTACTGGAACCCCATCGAGCGCTACGGCGTCGACCGGTTCGCGAAGGAACTCGCCGCGGCCGGGGGAGCCGGTGTCATCACGCCCGACATCATTCCCGAAGAGGCCGACGCCTGGGTGAGCGCGACCGACGACGCACTCATCGATCGGGTCTTCCTCGTCGCGCCGTCCTCACCGCAGGAGCGCATCGAACAGGTCGCGCAGATCAGCAACGGCTTCGTGTACGCCGCGTCCACGATGGGCGTCACCGGGACCCGCACGTCGGTCTCCGTCGATGCGCGCGCACTGGTGGCCCGCACCAGGGAGGTGACCTCGCAGCCGGTGTGCGTCGGTCTGGGTGTCAGCACGCCGGAGCAGGCCGCAGAGGTCGGTCGATATGCCGACGGTGTGATCGTCGGGTCCGCGTTCGTTCGGCTCGTGCTCGACGCCGAGTCACCCTCGCAGGCCGCGGCAGGGGTCGCAGAACTCGCAGCCGGCATGGCGGCCGCGCTGCGCACCGCCCGGCGTGGCGGCCAGGCATGAGCGAACGGACCAAGGACGTCATCGGGCTGGTGTTCCGCCTCGTCTTGGCGGGCATCCTGGGTTTCGCCGGACTGACCAAGATCTTCGAACCGGACGGCGCCAAGATCGCGGTCATGGCGTACCGGGTCTTCCCTGTCGAATGGACCGGCTTCCTCGGATGGGCACTACCGGCACTGGAGATCCTTCTGGCCGTGCTCCTGCTGGTCGGGCTGTTCACCCGTTGGGCGGCATTGGTGTCGGGACTGCTGATGGTCGCCTTCATCATCGGTATCGCCAGTGTCTGGATCCGCGGGTACTCCATCGACTGCGGGTGTTTCGGTGGTGGTGGGGATGTCACGCCGGAAGGCCGCACGTGGCGGTACGCCTCGGAGATCCTGCGCGACCTGCTGTTCGCGGGGATGGCCGCATGGTTGACGGTCCGCCCGCGCACCCTGTGGTCTCTGGATCGCGAGTCGGTGAACAGGCCAGTCGACGAAGACGTTTACTCTGAAGACTCGGAAAGGCAGGTCTAGCCACATGGCTGAGAAGAACGAATCCGCGAAGAGTACGCGCGAGAAGGCCGCAGAGGCACGTGCCGCCGCGCAGGCCGCTGAGCGGCGCCGCGAGCGCACGATCCGCATCGTGGGCGGTATCGCCGTCCTGGCCGTGGTCGCGATCATCCTCGGGATCGGCGTGATGCAGTCCCGCAAGGACGACACCCCGGCACCGAGCGCCGACTCCGCACTGCCCACCGGCGTGACCGCCGAGACCGGCTACGCCTTCCAGGTGAACACCGCAGAGGGCAAGCCCACGGTCGAGATCTTCGAGGACTTCCAGTGCCCGGCTTGTGCCAACCTCGAGGCCACCTACGGGCCGATGATCCAGGAGGAGGCAGCCGCGGGCAACATCCAGCTGTCGTACCGGATCATGACCTTCCTGGACAACAACCTCAACACCGAGTACTCGCTGAACGCCGCCAACGCGTTCGGCTGTGCCATCACCGCGGGTGTGGGGGAGCAGTACCACAACACCGTGTATGCCAACCAGCCCGCCAACGAGGGCGACGGCTGGACCGACGAGCAGCTCAAGCAGTTCGGCGCTGACGCGGGCTTGAGCGGAGACGCCCAGACCCAGTTCGACAAGTGCGTCGATGAGGGCACCTACAAGGGCTGGGCGCAGCTGTCGAACGAGGCGGCTTTCTCCGCCGGGGTCACCGGCACGCCCACAATCTTCGTGAACGGCAAGGAACTGCCGAGCTCGGCTCTGCAGAGCGAAGAGGCGCTGCAAGAGGCGCTCACCAACCCGCAGCAGTGACGCCGGCGTTCATCCCATCGCCACCTACAGGGGTGTGGGAACTCGGTCCGATCCCGGTGCGTGCCTACGCGCTCGCGATCCTGCTGGGAATCTTCGTCGCCATCTGGATCACCGACAAGCGGTGGCAGGCCCGCGGCGGAAAGTCCGGGCAGATCGCCGACGTCGCGCTGTGGGCGGTACCTGCGGGTATCGTCGGCGCGCGCCTGTACCACGTGATCACTGACTGGTCGACGTACTTCGGCGACGGGGGTCTGGGATTCGTCGCGGCGCTGAAGATCTGGCAGGGCGGTCTCGGGATCTGGGGCGCCGTGCTCGGCGGGGCGCTCGGCGCGTGGTACGCCTGTCGCCGGTACGGACTCCTGCTGCCGCCACTCGGTGACGCGCTCGCGCCCGGTCTTGCGGTCGCCCAGGCGATCGGACGCTGGGGGAACTGGTTCAACCAGGAACTGTTCGGGGAGCCCACCACGCTTCCCTGGGGGCTGCAGATCGATCCGGCGAACCGGCCGGCCGGCTACGAGCAGTTCGAGACGTTCCACCCGACGTTCCTCTACGAGTCGTTGTGGTGTCTCTTCGTGGCGGTGGCCGTCTGGTGGCTGGACCGCCGGTTCCAGATGGGGCACGGACGGGTGTTCGCCACGTACGTGGCGCTGTACACGGTGGGCCGGTTCTTCTGGGAACTGCTGCGCATCGACGATGCGACGCTGATCCTGGGGATCCGCGTGAACGTCTTCACCTCGGTGGTCGTCTTCGTCGGTGCGATCGCCTACATCCTGATCTCACGACGGTACGCCCCGGGCAGGGAATCCACGGTCTACCGGCCGGGCAGGGAGCCGGTGGAGTCGGCGGCCTGAGGCAGAGCCCGAGTGGCGCGAAGTGGTCGGCTTCATGGGCATGATCTCGACGTTTCCGCAGCACTCGCGTCCTCAGCTCAGGCCCACCTCGCCGGCCAGACCCAGCAGCGCCTCGCGAACCCGGTCCGGGTACTCGAGCACGAGGAAGTGGGTAGCGTCCCAGCGCTCCACACGCCCGGCGGGAGTGCGGTCGGCGGCCGCTTCGACCGCCATCGGATCCGTGACCAGATCCTGACCGGCGCTGACGTAGACGACGGGGCACGTCAGGGTGGAGACGTCCATGGTGCGATGCCTTCGCAACCCCCCGGCGAGCCGGCCGTACCAGTGCACGTCCATCCCGAGGAAGTCCCGCACCAGTTCACGCACATGTGCGATGTCGGCGCTGGCGCCGATCACGCCGTTCGAAGTGAGCCACTCCGCAGTGCGGGGGTTCGACCCCAACCAGTGCGCAACCGAACCCATCTGTGCCCCCGCCCGCTGCAACAGGGCGGTGGCGAAGCCGACCAGTGAGGTGGCCACCTCCCGCGGTAGCGCCGGGATGGGCAGCATCGCGTCGAAGGTGCCTCCCGGTATCCCCGCCAGTGCCAGCACGCCCGCGACCCGCTCGTCGGCAGCTGCGAGCTCGAGTGCGATGTTGACCCCCAGCGACCACCCGACCACGAGGTACCGGTCCCACCCGGCGTCATCGACCACGGCCAAGGCGTCGGCGACGTGGTCGGCCATCTCGATGCCGCCCTGTGGCACCTCCGAGGGCGGGATGCCGCGATGCCACCAGGTCCGCGCGTCGAAGCCGCAATCGGGGTCTTGCAAAGAAGGCCATGCGGCGGGGCTGGAGGCCAGGCCGTTGCAGATGAGAAGCGGTATCCCCGCCGCGTCGTTGCGCCACGCCGCGAGCACCGTGCCATCGGGACTGCGCACGGGGTACTGGGTCACAGGGACAGTGTGCACCGCTGCGGCCGTCCGGCGGGACTCGTGCCGGTGATGCCGCCGGTCCGTTTCCCAAGGGCCCGGGGGCGCCTGAACGGTGAGGCGGGTATGCTGAAGCGACTTCGGGCCAACGGCGTCCCGCGGGTGGGCGCAAGCGTGCGCACACCTGACCGGTGGACCAATCATCCTGGAGTGCGCATGACCCTCTCCCGCGGCCTGTACGACCCGGCGTTCGAACACGACGCCTGCGGTGTCGCCTTCGTGGCCACCATGACCGGGCAGCCGACGCACGAGATCGTGCAGCAGGCGCTCACTGCTCTGACCAACCTCGAGCACCGCGGCGCGTCCGGCAGCGAGCCGGACTCCGGCGACGGTGCCGGGATCCTGATCCAGGTGCCCGATGAGCTCTACCGGGCCGTGGTGGACTTCGAGCTTCCCGCGCCCGGCCGATACGGAGTCGGCACTGCATTCCTCCCCACTGAGCCGGGTGAGGCGGGCGTCGCCGTCAAGACCATCGAGGCGATCGCCGCCGAGGAGGGTCTCACGGTTCTCGGGTGGCGTGACCTGCCCACCGACGACTCGATGGTCGGCAAAACCGCCCGCAGCGCGATGCCCGCGTTCCGGCAGATCTTCATCTCCGGTCCCGTCGGCGACGACGAACTGCACCTCGAGCGGCTCGCGTTCATCCTGCGCAAGCGCGCTGAGCGCGACGCTGGCGTGTATTTCCCGAGCCTGAGCACCCGCACCATCGTGTACAAGGGAATGCTGACGACGGCTCAGCTTGAGCCCTTCTTCCCGGACCTGTCCGACCCTCGGACCACGTCCACCCTGGGCATGGTGCACTCGCGTTTCTCGACCAACACCTTCCCCAGTTGGCCGCTGGCCCACCCGTTCCGGTTGATCGCGCACAACGGCGAGATCAACACCGTCAAAGGCAACCGGAATTGGATGCGCGCCCGTGAGGCGCTGCTGCGCAGCGATCTGATCCCCGGCGATCTCGATCGGCTGTTTCCGATCTGCACCCCGACCGCGAGCGACTCCGCGAGTTTCGACGAGGTCCTGGAGTTGCTGTACCTCGGGGGGCGGTCCCTGCCCCATGCGGTGCTGATGATGATTCCGGAAGCCTGGGAGAACAACCCGGACATGGATCCCGCGCGTCGGGCGTTCTACCAGTACCACTCGTCGCTGACCGAGCCGTGGGACGGGCCCGCGAGCGTGTCGTTCACCGACGGTCGGATCATCGGTTCGGTGCTGGACCGCAACGGCCTGCGTCCCGGCAGGTTCTGGGTGACCTCCGACGGTCTTGTGGTCCTGGCCTCGGAGGCCGGTGTCCTCGACCTCGACCCGGCAACGGTGGTGCGCAAGGGTCGCTTGCAGCCAGGCCGGATGTTCCTGGTGGACACGGTCGCGGGCCGCATCATCGAGGACGACGAGATCAAGGCCCAACTCGCGGCCGAACACCCCTACGAGGAGTGGCTGCACGCCGGCGTTCTGCACCTCGAGGAACTGCCCGAACGTGAGCACATCGTCCACACCCCGCTGTCCATCGCCCGCCGCCAGCAGGTCTTCGGCTATACCGAGGAGGAGTTGCGGATCCTGCTGGCGCCCATGGCGCAGACCGGCGCGGAGCCGATCGGTTCGATGGGTACTGACACCCCTGTGGCTGTGCTGTCCGACCGGCCGCGGCTGCTCTTCGACTACTTCTCCCAACTGTTCGCGCAGGTGACGAACCCGCCGCTCGATGCCATCCGCGAGGAGATCATCACCTCGCTGAGCAGTCCGATCGGCCCTGAAGGGAACCTCCTTGAGGCGACCCCGGCGCACTGCCGGCAGGTGTTGTTGCCGTTCCCCGTGATCGACAACGATGAGTTGGCCAAACTCCTGCACATCAACCAGGACGGGGACCTGCCCGGCTTCGCGGCCATGCGGGTCAGCGGGCTGTACGACATCAACGGCGGGGCGCAGGCACTGGCCGACCGGCTTGAGGAGATCTTCGCGGAGATCGACGAGGCCATCGAGAACGGCGTGCGCTTCCTCGTGCTCAGTGACCGGGACTCGGACTTCGATCACGCGCCGATCCCGTCGCTGCTGCTGACCTCGGCCGTGCACCACCACCTCGTGCGCCAGAAGACCCGCACCTCGACCTCACTGCTGGTCGAGGCCGGTGACGTGCGCGAGGTCCACCACGTGGCCCTGCTCGTCGGATACGGTGCCGCCGCTGTGAACCCGTACCTGGCCATGGAGACCGTGGAGTCGATGGTCCGTTCCGGTGCGCTGACCGAGATCTCCCCGGAGCAGGCCGTGCGCAACCTCGTCAAGGCTCTGGGCAAGGGTGTCCTGAAGGTGATGTCCAAGATGGGCATCTCCACGGTCGCCTCCTACCGCGGTGCGCAGGTCTTCGAAGCGCTCGGACTGAGCCGGGAACTCGTCGACCGGCACTTCACCGGGACGCCGACCAAGCTCGGCGGGATCGGTATCGACGTGATCCACGACGAGGTCCGCCGCCGCCACGACGTGGCCTACCCGCTCACCGGTATCTCACCGGCCCACCGCCAGCTCGACGTCGGGGGTGAGTACCAATGGCGACGCGAAGGTGAGCCGCACCTGTTCGACCCGGAGACGGTCTTCCGTCTGCAGCACGCCACCCGGGAGGGTCGCTACGACGTGTTCCGGCAGTACACGGACAAGGTCGACGACCAGAGTCGCCACCTCATGACCCTGCGCGGATTGTTCGACCTGAAACTCGGCGAGCGTCCCCCGGTCCCCATCGAGGAGGTGGAGCCCGTCAGCGAGATCGTCAAGCGCTTCTCCACCGGTGCCATGTCCTACGGCTCGATCTCGCAGGAGGCGCACGAAACGCTGGCCATCGCGATGAACCGGATCGGCGCCAAGTCGAACACCGGGGAGGGCGGCGAGGACCCGCAGCGCTTCATCCCGCTCGACAACGGCGACTCGAAGCGCTCTGCGATCAAGCAGGTGGCCTCCGGCCGCTTCGGTGTCACCAGCGAGTACTTGGTGAACGCCGACGACATCCAGATCAAGATGGCGCAGGGCGCGAAGCCCGGAGAAGGTGGCCAGTTGCCCGGCCACAAGGTGTACCCGTGGGTGGCCAAGACCCGTCACTCGACGCCGGGGGTGGGGCTGATCTCGCCGCCTCCGCACCACGACATCTACTCGATCGAGGATCTGGCGCAGTTGATCCACGACCTGAAGAACGCGAACAACCGCGCCCGTATCCACGTGAAGCTCGTGGCCGAGGTGGGTGTCGGCACCGTGGCGGCCGGGGTGAGCAAGGCGCACGCCGACGTCATCCTCATCTCCGGTCACGACGGGGGTACGGGCGCCTCACCGCTGACATCGCTCAAGCACGCGGGTGGCCCCTGGGAACTCGGACTCGCAGAGACGCAACAGACGCTGATCGCCAACGGGTTGCGCGACCGCGTGGTGGTCCAGACCGACGGTCAGTTGAAGACCGGTCGGGATGTGATCATCGCGGCGCTGCTCGGTGCCGAGGAGTTCGGCTTCGCCACGGCGCCGCTGGTGGTGATGGGCTGCGTGATGATGCGCGTGTGCCACCTCGACACATGCCCGGTGGGGGTGGCCACGCAGAACCCGGTGCTACGCCAGCGGTTCACCGGCAAGCCCGAGTTCGTCGTGAACTTCTTCGAGTTCATCGGCCAACAGGTGCGCGAGTACCTGGCCGAACTCGGCTTTCGCAGTCTGGACGAGGCGATCGGACGCGTGGATCTGATCGACGCGCGCGAGGCGGTCGAGCATTGGAAGGCGCAGGGCTTGGATCTCACACCCATCCTCGCGGTTCCTGATCCTGCCGATGGCCCGCTGCGGTGCGTGACGACGCAGGACCATGGCCTGGCCAAGGCGCTGGATGTGGAGTTGATCGAGATCTGTACCCCGGCCCTCGAGTCCGGTGAGCCGGTGCGGGTGGCCCTGCCGATCCGCAACGTCAACCGCACGGTCGGCACGATGCTTGGCGCAGAGGTGACCCGGCGCTACGGAGCCGTGGGGCTGCCACCGGACACGATAGACATCACCTTGACCGGTTCCGCCGGGCAGAGCTTCGGCGCGTTCGTGCCCAAGGGCATCACACTGCGCCTGGAGGGCGACGCCAACGACTACCTCGGCAAGGGTCTGTCGGGTGGCACACTCGTCGTGCGGCCGGACAAGGCGTCGACCTTCGTGGCGGAGGACCAGATCATCGCGGGCAACGTCATCGCGTACGGCGCCACCGATGGCCGGATCTTCGTACGGGGCATGGTCGGCGAGCGGTGCTGCGTGCGCAACAGCGGTGCGACCGTCGTCGTCGAGGGTGTCGGCGACCACGCCTGCGAGTACATGACGGGCGGTCACGCAGTGGTGCTCGGAGCCATCGGCCGCAACTTCGCCGCGGGGATGTCGGGCGGTACCGCGTTCCTGCTCGACGCCGACATCGACCGAATCAACCAGGACATGGTCGCGCTCGAGGACCTCGATGCCGATGATGCGATCTGGCTGCACGGTGTGGTGACCGAGCATGCCGAGCAGACCGGTTCCGAGGTGGCCGCGGAGTTGTTGTCGGACTGGGAGGCGTCGTTGCGTCGCTTCTGCAAGGTGATGCCGCGCGACTACCGCAAGGTGCTGGACGCGATCGCCCTCGCGCGAAGTGAGGGCCGCAATGTTGACGAGGCGATCATGGAGGCGAGCCGTGGCTGATCCCAGAGGATTCCTGAAGGCCGGGCGGGAGCTGCCCACGCGGCGCCCCGTGGATGTCAGGATCCAGGACTGGCGCGAGGTGTACGAGCCGTTCGGCGAGACGAAGCTGCGCACGCAAGCCTCCCGCTGCATGGACTGCGGCATCCCGTTCTGCCACAACGGGTGCCCGCTGGGCAACCTGATCCCGGAGTGGAACGACCTGACCCGGCGAGGGGATTGGCAGGGCGCCATCGAGCGCCTGCACGCCACCAACAACTTCCCGGAGTTCACCGGCCGCCTGTGCCCGGCACCGTGCGAGAGCGCCTGTGTGTTGGGGATCAACCAGGACCCCGTGACGATCAAGCAGGTCGAGGTGTCGATCATCGACGAGGCGTGGGAGCACGGCTGGGTCACGCCGCAGCCTCCCGAGCGCTTGTCCGGCAAGACCGTCGCCGTTGTCGGATCCGGTCCGGCCGGCCTGGCCGCGGCCCAGCAGTTGGCGCGCGCCGGTCACACGGTCGCCGTGTATGAGCGGGCCGACCGGGTCGGGGGACTGCTGCGCTACGGCATCCCGGAGTTCAAGATGGAGAAGCGCCACGTCGACCGGCGCCTGGCCCAGATGGAGGCCGAGGGGGTCAAGTTCCGCACCGGCATCGAGGTGGGCAAGGACATCAGCGCCGACGACCTGCGCCGCCGTTACGACGCGGTCCTGTTCGCGGTGGGCTCGACGATCGGTCGCGAACTGCCGGTGCCGGGCCGGGAGTTGACGGGCATCTACCAGGCGATGGAGTACCTGCCACTGGCCAACAGGGTCCAGGAGGGTGACCTCGAGGATTCGCCCATCCATGCGCGTGGCAAGCACGTGGTGATCATCGGTGGCGGTGACACCGGCGCTGACTGCTTGGGGACCGCCATCCGACAGGGTGCCGCCAGCATCACGCAGTTGGAGATCCTTCCCACTCCGCCGCAGACGCGACCCTCCGGACAGCCTTGGCCCACGTACCCGATGATCTTCCGGGTCTCCTCGGCCCATGAGGAGGGCGGCGACCGGAAGTTCTCCGTCTCCACCAAGAAGTTCCTGGGGAACAACGGCCGCGTCACCGGACTCGTTCTTGTCGAGGTCGAGTGGGTGGACGGGCGTCCCGTCGAGGTTGACGGCTCGGAGACGGTCATCCCCGCCGATCTGGTCACACTGGCGATGGGCTTCGTGGGCCCGGAGGCGGATGCCATCAGCGCTCAGGTCGGGATCGAACGCGACGAGCGCGGCAACTTCGTGCGCGGCGACGACTACGCCAGCACGGTGCCGGGGGTGTTCGTGGCCGGTGACGCAGGGCGCGGACAGTCACTGATCGTGTGGGCGATCGCCGAAGGGCGGGCCGCGGCCGCGTCGATCGACGAGTTCCTGATGGGGGAGACGAACCTGCCGCGTCCGCTGCCGGCCTCGGCCCGGGCGGTCACCGCCTGACCGCGGAGCGCTGATCCTGCCTTTTGGTGAAGATCTGACACGTGAGGTGTCACATCTTCACCAGAAGGGTCAGTTCCCCCGACAACAAGCGGCGGCGACAGTCCGAGCGTGGGCACCGGTGTGCGGGCGTGCCCGGCAGTGACTAATGTCGGAGCGTGCGTCGCGCCAAAATCGTCTGCACCCTCGGACCTGCCACAGACTCCGACGAGGTGATCTCCCGCCTGATCGGCCGTGGCATGTCCGTGGCGCGTCTGAACCTCAGCCACGGCAGCCACGCCGAGCATCAAGCGCGGCTCGACATGGTGCGTCGGGCCTCGGATGATGCCGGGGCGGGCATCGCTGTCCTCGCGGATCTGCAGGGTCCCAAGATCCGGCTCGGAACCTTCGAAGCCGGCCAGGCCGACCTGATGCAGGGGCAGATCTTCACGATCACCACCAGGGCCGTTCCCGGGGATGCCGAGATCTGCTCGACCACCTACGCCGGACTCCCGCACGACGTGCGCGAGGGCGACGAGATCCTCATCGACGACGGTCACATCACGTTGCAGGCCGTCAAGATCACCTCCACCGATGTGGTGTGCAAAGTCCTCGTGGGCGGACGGATCAGCAACAACAAGGGCATCAACCTGCCCGGAGTCGTGGTGAGTGTCCCGGCGCTGTCGGACAAGGACGTCGAGGACCTGCGATGGGCCCTCGGCGCGGGCGTGGACATCGTGGCGCTGTCGTTCGTCCAGCGCCCGGAGGACATCGACGACGTGCGCAGAGTCATGGACGAAGAAGGTGTGCACCGGCCCATCCTGGCCAAGATCGAGAAGCCGCAGGCCGTGGATCACCTCACGGCGATCATCGAGGCCTTCGACGGGATCATGGTCGCGCGCGGGGACCTCGGCGTGGAGTTGCCCCTCGAGCAGGTGCCGTTGGTGCAGAAGCGCGCCATCGAACTCTCGCGGGCCGCCGCCAAACCCGTCATCGTCGCCACCCAGATGCTTGACAGCATGGTCACCGCCAGTCGGCCGTCCCGGGCGGAAGCCTCGGACGTCGCGAACGCGGTGCTCGACGGGGCGGACGCGTTGATGCTCAGTCAGGAGACCAGCGTCGGCGACCATCCCGAACTCGTCGTCGAGACGATGGCCAGGATCATCGAGTACGTCGAGGAGAAGGCGCTCGGCACCGTCTCGGAGTCGCTGGACAACCGCACCGGGTCCACCGCGCGGGCGATCACCCGGGCCGCGTGTGAGGTCGCCGAGGAGGTGGACGCGAAGTTCATCATCTCCTTCACCGAGACCGGGTTGACCCCGCGGCTGGTGGCCCGGCACCGATCCCGGATCCCGTCGTTGTGCTTCACCCCGGCCGAGCACGTACGCAACTTCCTGGCGCTGGTATGGGGTGTCACCCCGTACACCGGCAAGAAGGTCACACACACCGATGAACTGGTCGAGCACGTCGATCTGCGGATCTCGGAGATGTCGCTGGCCTCGCCGGGGGACAAGGTGATCACGATCGCCGGCGTACCGCCGGGCGTGCCCGGGACGACCAACGGCATGCGTGTCCACACGGTCGGTTCGGGTTCGGCAGGCACGATGGCGCAGGCCGAAGAGGCCCACAAGGTCTGACGCGCCGGTTGCGTCGTTGTCGGAGTTTCAGGCCGGCCTCGTGCTCGATCGACATCCGTGAGCGTCGCTGAGATCGGGAGCAGTTCGGATGCAGTGCTCCCCAACCACCGAACTGCTCATGGGCGCGAGGGTCAGTCGAGCTTGCCGCGGGCCTCGGCGTTGAGCACACCCCAGGCCACGAGCTGATCGGCGAGCACCCCCGGCGGCTCGTCGTAGATCACGGCCAGGGTGCGCAGGTCATCCTGGCGGATGCTCAGGACCTTGCCGTTGTAGTCGCCGCGTTGGGCCTGGATGGCGGCGGCGTAACGGGCCAGCGGGCCCACCTTGTCTGCGGGGACCTGTCCGAGCCGTTCGAGATCCAGGATGAGCCGCGATGGCGGTTCGGCGACCGACCCGGGGCTGCTGTCGGGGAGCAACTCCGCGACGGGGACGCCGTAGAAGTCCGCAAGTTCTGCCAGTTTCTGCACCGTGACCGCCCGGTCGCCCCGCTCATAGGAACCGACGACCACGGCCTTCCATTTGCCTTCGGATTTCTCCTCGACACCGTGCAGGGAGAGCCCCTGCTGCTGGCGGATCGACCGCAGTTTCGCGCCGAGGGCTCGCGCGTATTCCGTCGCCATGGGCTGCCCGCTCCGTTCCCTCGACCGTTCGAATGCGAGGCTACGGAGAGTGACGG
>WBZM01001463.1_pt1 | contig 23297 bp, 19 predicted proteins | sample 5204271 | NCBI WGS metagenome assembly WBZM01 (sample SAMN12344346, study PRJNA552823) | activated sludge metagenome | biome: Activated sludge suspended growth; feature: Nitrification reactor; material: Wastewater; isolation source: activated sludge from nitrification reactor of wastewater...
AAAAACATCTCTCCCGGCGGCGGCAGCCGAAGGCTGCCGCCGCCGGGAGAAGGGGGATGCTTGGGGACTATCGTCCCCAAACCCCTGCTTTGAAAAGGTCAACTTATTTAGTTTACAGTGTATTTAGCAATTAATTTTATCAAATAAAAACGGGAAGCAGCGGTAGCTGCTTCCCGTTTTTAAATTACACAAATACAAAGACTTGAATCAAATCTTCACTACCCTTTCCGTGAAATGTTGGGTTCCTTGAGCATCGGTTCCTACGACCATGTACACACCTTTCGGCAAGGTGGTAAGGCCCAATTTTGCAGCACCACCCTTAAAATCAAGTACCTTGGCCAATTGCAATGCGCCACTTGCGCTAAAGACCTGCACATTCAACTGCCCACCGAAATCGTATTGGATGTTAAGTTCACCCGTGGTTGGATTTGGCGAAAGTTTCCAGTTCTTTTGAACGAGGTCCTTAACTGCATCCAATAGGCCGTCGCAGTTATTGTCAATACCATCCAATGCCACGTCAATTGCATCAGGGTTTATAGCTGCATTGTTGTCATCACAATCTGTATTATTTGTGGAATAATTTGCCGGAGGAGTGGTGAAGCAGGAGGCTTGGCTGGCATCTGCATCGCCAAAACCATCGCCATCACTGTCTTGATAGTAAGTGAAGACGGGAAGCCCTTCATCGGTAGCGCCATCGCAGTTGTTATCCACTTCATCACAAACTTCGGTGGCATTGATATTGATGGCAGCGTTGGTGTCATCGCAGTCAAAGAAATTGTTCACATAGCCCAGCGGGGCTGTATTGTCACAAGTGGTCTGACTGTTGGCACCGAATCCAAAGCTGTCGCCATCGGCATCCTGGTAATAGGTATATTGCTGCAGGCCGTCATCAATCATGCCATTGCAGTCGTTGTCAATTTCGTCACAAGCCTCGGTGGCATTGGCATTGATGGCAATATCGAGGTCGTTGCAGTCCGTCAAATTATCCACAAATCCAGTCGGTGCCGTGGTGGCGCATGACGAAACAGAATTGGCAGTGGAGCCAAAGCCATCCCCGTCAAGGTCTTCGTAGTAGGTGTAGAATTGCAGGCCATCCTCTGCAACTCCGTTGCAATCATTGTCAAGGCCGTCGCAAACTTCAGGGTTGTTAGGATAAATGGCAGCGTTGGTGTCGTCGCAATCCAGGTAATTATAGTAGCCATCCTGGTCTTCGTCCACGAAGAAATAGGTTTCGGCATGTGCTACTGCATCGGAAGCTATCAAGATGCCAGCTTTCCGTCCCGGAATATCATCCACAGGAGGGTGGATGCCGCCCCAAATACGGCTGAGGCTGCACTGGTCGGAGGCATCACGGTAAGTGGCCCATTGCAGCGTCACGGTTTGTGCGGGGCCATCTTCAAACACCAAAAATTGGTTCTGTGGGCAAGTGAACTCACCCATCCCGCCGGGGAAAAAGGCATCGCCCGTGAGGGCGGTCAATACTTCGGCTGCGGTGCGGGAATAGGTGGAGTGGCCTGAAATATAACCGGGGAATGGGGGTGTCACAAAGGTGGGACGCTGGTAGGGCCACCAATATTTTGCAGGGATCCACCCCACGCCGCCTTCGTCCGTGGCGGACACGATTACGGAATCAGGGCCATTCCATGAAAGGACTTTTATATCACCGACAGAAACTATCATGTTATTGGGCGTCCTCCCATAGGATTTACCGATAATAGGGTCATTGGGCTGTACTACCTCAATTATACCCGGAATAAGGGGTAGCCCCATCGGGTCGTAGTTTGGGAGGCTTGGGTCGCTGCTCTGGCCATGTTCAGCCATGTACCTGATGGCTGAAATTGGCCGAATGCCATCATAATAGCCTTTGGTACTCCAAGCAGTGATCGCAGCATCATGGAGGGCACCGCCCAGCATCAGGTAGGCTTTCACATCGAATTCGAGCGGGTCGAGTGGCTCACCTTGGCCTCGGTATTTCCTCGAAAACTGTGGGTGGTCCATCACGTAGTTGATAATCTCGAACCAGTGGCCCGGAGGGGTGTCGGAGTTCGGGCCATCCGCCCAAAACTCTGCCAATACACGGGCATAATCTCCCCGGCTCACATATTGTGGGGTGTATGGCTGCCCTGTGGCTGGATTGACAGCATGGCCGTTTGAGAAGTTGACTCCACCATCCTCTAATTTGTAAAAGGTTTTGTATTCTTCGAATGTGGTCGGCATGTTTTCCACAGCAAGATTGCCAATAGAGGCGGGCGAAATATCGAGGATAGCATTGTCGTCTGGCTCCAAGTGCGAGCACCAGGCTACAACAAGGGCGAAGTTCCAAATATACTCCGCTGAAGCTGCGGAGTCACCGGGCACCAATTGTGGCGGCGCTCCTGGATCATGATAAACATTCCAGTCGTGGCCGTTGCGTTGGTAGGTCACCTTGTCATCATCGTCCATGGCAAATGGAACGAGATTGCCCCATTCAGGGGAAAGCGCACCGGGGGTGTTGCTGGGAAATGGGACACCGTTTTGGTCTATTGCAAGATCCAGTGACAATTGCTGCCAACGGTTGGCGTTCACTAAATCAGGGTTGCCAGCAAAATTAGTGACCAGTGGCGGGTTGACGGGGAGGTAGTATGCGTTGCTATAGCCAAATTGCTCACGGGCGCCATCTTGGTAGCCAAAACCAATCATTTGGCTGGCGATATAATTGCCCAGAGCAGCAGCACTCCCCGTTGAGTAGTCGGTGCTGGTGAAGCTGATGTCGTAGCCCCGTTGCAGCATCTTGAAATCCAACTGCTGGGAGGTGAAGAAATTAGGGTTGGTGTTGCCGGGCGAAAAAGCAAAACGATGCCTCAACAGCCGATAGGCAGCGTAGCTGATGGCAGTGTCACGGGAGGCGGCCACATTTGCAGAGGGAGCAATCCCATTGAATGGACAAGTAAAATTGCCTACCGTATTGCCTAACAAGTATGGCTTCGCAATGGAGTCATAGGCAGCCCAAGCGTCGTACATGACGATGGAGGTATGGAACAGGTTGCGGGCATGGTGGGTAGGCCGCCCATAATCACCCCTGATGGCGAAAATCAGCATTTCGTTCCATTCTCGTGCTGCGGAGTGTTGTTGGGCGGAGATTGAACCCATGAATGAACATAGGAGCAATAGTGATGTAAAGATTCTAATTCTCATAAAAACTGCTTTAAGGCCCCAAGCTACAGGGCATATGTTAATGGTAAAAGGAAATTGCAAAGGTTTGCTGACGGTGTTTGAACCTATTTGCCGACTGACTTGGCTCAGGGAAAGTACCAACAAAGTTATAGCCAGCCATTTTCAGTGGGTATTAGAATCTACTTAATTCTGAAAAATGTCAATCAACAGGCATTCTTGGTAGATTGCCCACTCAATCGCAATATATGAAGCCATTTTTAAAAATTGACGACACTATCAACCTGCACTTGCCCCGCCCTGAGTTGGCAGCGCCCGTGTTTGAAGCAATTGACGAAAATCGAGCCTATCTGCGCAAATGGCTCCCGTGGGTGGACAGTACACGTTCTGTGGAAGATACAAAAACGTTCATGGCAGAAAGCATGGAGCACAATCGGAACGGTACTCGTCTCACCACCTTTATATTGGATGGCGAAAGACTGGCCGGTTCAATTGGTGTCGTCAATTTCAACCGTGACCATCACCACTGTGAGCTTGGCTATTGGCTCAGGGAAGATATGACGGGCTTGGGCATTATGTCAAAGGCAGGCGCAAGGTTCGTTGAGCATCTCTTTAAAAGCAAAGGAATGAACCGGATAGCAGCAAAGGTATTGGCTGGCAACCAGCGCAGCGGTGCAGTGCTTTTGCGTTTAGGGTTCCAAAGAGAGGGGTGCTTGAAGCAATCCGTTTTCATGTACCGTGGCTACCATGATGCCGAAATCTATGGCCTGGTCAAAGAGGATTGGAGCAGGAGCAAGATTTTTTGAAAAAAATCAAAAAATTTAAACAAAACATTTTGTGATAAAATAATTTGTTTTAAATTTGCATCGTCAACGTTGAAGTAAATGTTTGGACTGCCGGGCATGAATCAAAACAAAGGAACATGCTGGTTTGGGGCCAAATGTTTGTGGATGTTCGACTTAATACATCGGTAATCTAAGTTTATTGACATCTAAGAACAGGGGCTTGGGGCGGAACGCCCCCAAAATTCCCCTCTCTCCTGGCGGCGGCAGCCGAAGGCTGCCGCCGCCAGGAGAGAGGCGTTCTGAGGGCTTGCGCCACCAGACCCCGCTAATATGATGTCAATAAACTTAGATTACGCTGTGCTTAACCTGTCAATCTATTTTTACAAACCATTAAAACATAAAGCCATGATAGGAGAAGACCGCCTCGAACTCAACGACCGCTTCATCAGGGTTTTCCAGATGCTCGAAGACCGTGGGGCCATCGTCAAGAACGACCGCAGTGGCAAGGGCATCGGCGACGTAGCCGAAAAAATATTGGGCAACAAAGGCTACGGCCACATCATTCGGGCCTACCTCACCCCTGACGACAAGCGGGTCGTCAGCTACTCCCAGGCCCGCAAGTTCTGCCGGGAGTACGGTGTGAATGAAGACTTCCTGTTGGATGGCACTGGCACCCCGTTCGGCCTCGACCTGCCCAAGCGCAGCAATGAGCTTGGCCTCATCACCACCAAGGGCAATATCCTTTTCACCACCGTGGAAGCCTTCGCCGGTAGTTCGGTGGACACGGGCAGCTTTGCCACGGAAGAGCACTCCTGGTTCTCCCTGCCCGGTCTTCAAGGAGGTGGCTTGGTGGCCTTCCAAATCAACGGTAATTCGATGGATCCTGTCATCATGGACAACGACATCGTTGTTTGCCGGGAGGTGGAGCGCATGGACCAAGTGAAGGACAATGAAATCTATGCCGTGAAGAACAACGGCTCTATGTGGGTCAAGCACGTCCAGCGCATATATCATGGTGGCCGTGTCACACACCTGAAGCTCATCTCCGCCAACCACTTGGAGCATGACCCCTTTGTGGAAGAGGTCAACGTGCATACCCGTATGTACAAGGTCGTGCGGAAAATCAGCGATTTTTAACTTGATAGGTTCATTCTTCAGGTTAATTATGGCAGCCCTTTAGGGGCGGTATTGTACCCATTTTCGATTAATAAGGTTGTGGTTCAATCTATTGTACCTCGTACAAGTGGATTCGTACTGCCTATCTGATAATCGAAGGGGAAGTTTTTCAAAACCGTCCATCGGGCCTATTCAAAGTCATTTCTCTTAACCATGCGTCCTTGCATGGAATTATCCTGCTGTTTTTATAAGTTCTGTTCTCCCGGCCTCTAATGTGAGGTGCGGGAGTTCTTTTTTTGTCCACAAGCAGCGTTTTCCACTTGTTTGATAGCTCATTACAGTCAAATGAAAATATTTCTAACTTTGTCCTTCTGTGTTTGGCATTTGTTACCTTCAACACCATCCAAGTATGACCACCGACGTAAACAAGGCTATCCAAGAACTGCTGTTTGAGCAGACTGCCGTCATCGTACCCGGATTGGGCGGGTTCACTTCTGTACCCGTGCCTGCCACGGTGGACTATGTCCAGGACATCGTCACCCCACCGGCTTCCAAATTGGACTTCAATCCCAACTTGGTGCTCAACGACGGCGTGCTCGTTCAATTCCTCCAAAAAAGCAATCTGAGTACCTACCAAGAGGCAGAGGCTTTAGTGGACAAATATGTGAACGCTGTCAGGGGCACCTTGGAACGGAGGGAGATTTATGAAATACCCAAAGTAGGCCGATTGTACCAAGACTACGAGCAGAAAATCCGGTTCATGCCGGAGGGTACCAATTTCAATGCTGATTCGTTTGGGCTTCCTACTGTGGAATTCCAACCTTTGGTGAAAGAAAAACCAAGGGTGATGCAAACCCAGCCCAAACCCGCCACTGAGGCAGCAGCAGAGGAAGCCAACCCCATCGTGCCAGAAGCCGAAGAGACGCAGACTTCAATGCTGATGAAGGTGATTCCTTGGATTGTGCTGTTGGCCGCCATACTGATAGCCTTGGCCCTGTACAAGATTTTTGGCGGCGGCCCAAGCAAGCCAATCGCCGAAATTCCGCAAGCAACCGAACGGATAAACGTCAAGCCTACACTGCCCGCAGCAAAAGAGGAGGCCGAGACTTCTGCAGCCGAGGCACCGTCAGAGGATTCGCCAAGCAAACCCAACGAAGATGCCCCTGCCGTTTCGCAACCTGCAATTGCGGAGCAACCAAAGCCTACAAAGCCTCAAACCGACCAACAGGTACCGACCGAAAAGCCTACTCCTGCTCCTAAAAAAGCGGAAGAAGCCCCGTCTCAGTCAGGTAAGCATTACCTTGTTGTGCATAGTTTTGGCAAGCAGGGGAATGCTACCAAGTTTGCTGCGACTCTAAAAGGTGATGGTTACGAGACCCGAACCAAGAAATACGGGAACCTCTATCGGGTAGGTGTAGTTTTCGACACAGAGGCCGCTCTGCAAAAAGAACGGGCTATTCTGGCCAACAAATACAAGGCGGGACCCAAGACTGAGAAAGAATTGGAAGAATTGGGGCAATAGAGAAAAGTCCCGGTTGTTTTGATGGTAACCACCAGCATCCAGCATCCTGTATCAAGCAACCCCCGCACAAGCAACAACTATGATGAAAATCGGCCTTCTTTCCGATACGCACAGCTATCTGGACGAATCAGCTTTCGAATACCTGGCGCCCTGCGATGAAATATGGCATGCCGGGGATATTGGCGACCCTTCGATAGCCGACCGCTTGGCGGCATTCCGACCATTTAGGGCTGTTTACGGAAATATTGACTCACCTGCCATCCAACACCGTTTCCCACTCGACCTTAGATTTGAATGTGAGGGGGTGGACGTGTTTATGACCCATATTGGGGGTTATCCTGGCAAATATGTTAAGCGGGTAAGGGAAATATTGCAGGCCAAACCACCCAAACTATTCATTTGTGGGCATTCCCATATTTTGAAAGTGATGCCCGACAAGCAGTTTGGCCTACTGCACATGAACCCTGGGGCTTGTGGCAATGAGGGTTGGCACAAGGTAAAAACGCTGCTGCGGTTCGACCTGAACAAAGGCAGAATTGAAAATCTGGAAGTGGTGGAATTAGGTAGAAGGGGAGGAAGGCAGGAAGATGAAACAGTATGAAGGTGTGGGAGTCATTTGCCACACCTTCATAAATTGGTGGTCACCAACTGAGGTCGTCATCGAAACGTTCTGAGCGGGGAGGCTGACTTAGCTGGCTATTGTCTTCGTCAATCTCATCATCGGCCTCGTTGCGGGGGCCACGGTCATCGTTCTGATGCTGACGGGGAGGGCGACGCTCATGGAAGTCGTCTTCACGGTCCCACTCCTCGTGCTTGCGGTCAAACTCCTCATAATCGTAGTTTGGCATCAGTTCCGTCTTGATATAGGTAATGACTTCTTCCAAGTTGGTCAAAAAGCGGTTGAAATCTTCCTTGTAAAGGAAGATTTTGTGCCTTTCGTAGCCATCGCCATTGAAACGCTTGGTACTTTCAGTGAGCGTTAGGAAGAAGTCGTCCCCTTTGGTCTGGCGCACGTCGAAGAAATAGGTTCTACGTTTTCCAGCGTTCACTTTTTTAGAGAACACGCTATCAAATCGTCTGTCTCTGTCCACTGGTAAAAGGATTTTAGTGAAAAATAGCCCGTTGCTAATGTAGGAATAGGCAAAGTCCTGACAAATGTAGGTATTTGGTTTAAACTTCAAAATTTCTTTGCGTCTTCTCAAATTTTTTGTGAAAAACGAATTGGTAAACAGGAACAAACTGTTTTGCGTTTCGTCAGGCGAGCGGGTTAGAATGGTTGCACCCTTATTTTGAATAAATCTAAATTGGGTGGATTTCGGAAATGATTTTTGCGAATATTTCTTAAAATAAAACCTTTTATAACTTTGCCACGCCTTGAAAGAAAGTTTGGCAGTGCCAAAGGGACGGCACAAAATACTTTTCATCAAAGCGGCTTTTAGTACAAAGCAAAACGACCACCATTCCTATACCTTAATGCACTGAAGCATGAAAAAGGCTTTAACAAGGCTCCACTTAGTAGTAATTTTTCTGTTTTTCCTACAAATAGCTCAGGCAACATCCCCATCTGGTTCTGGCAGTTTTTCAGCGATGCTCATTGCCATCGTGGTAATCATTGCATTTTTCATCATTTGGCAAGTATCAGACAACTTGTTGAGGATAGAAGCAAAAAAAACCGGACTCGACAGTGAGAACGATGGGCTTTCAATTGTGCCGGGTGCCAGTGACATTTTCCGCAAAAAGGGCCCAGCCTATGTGCAAGGCCGCTATATCGCCTTGCAAAGGGGGCACAATATATTATTGGAGGGAGCGGCCAAGGGAGCCGTTGAGCAAGGGGCAGCCAATACTTTTGCCGTCGAGCCACCCAATTTTAGGGGCATGTCCCCTATTCCTAAGGTGGAAGTTGAGGTCGGTAGCACCGTGAAGGCGGGCGACCATTTATTTTACGACAAAAAGAACCCCGATGTAAAATATGTCTCGCCCGTGAGCGGGGAGGTGATTGCTATCAACCGGGGAGAGCGCCGTTCCATCGCAAGCGTAGAGGTGTTAGCCGACAAGCAACAGCAGTACCGCAGCTTGAATGCCCCTAACTTGGACACCTGTAGCCGTACGGACCTCGTTGCCTTTCTGCTTGATAGCGGTGGTTGGACGATGCTCCGCCAACGGCCCTACCATATGATTGCAGACCATACTGAGGTGCCCGATAATATTTTTGTCTCCACCTTCGATACTGCTCCACTTGCCCCTAACCTTGACCTGGTGGTGGAGGGTCGTGGCACAGCGTTCCAAAAGGGCCTTGATGTGTTGGGCAAACTCACCAAAGGCCATGTGTGGCTCGGCCTTAATGCAAATGGAGAAGGTGCACCAAGCTCTGTTTTTGTCAATGCAACTGGTGTTAAGAAAACTTGGTTCAGTGGCCCGCACCCTGCTGGCAACGTTGGCGTGCAAATCCACCACACTGCACCTGTTGGCCCAAAGACTATCGTATGGACACTGGACGTGCAAGGCGTAATAACCATAGGGGCGCTTTTCACGGAAAACCGTTTCAATGCTGAAAGAGTAGTGGCCCTCACAGGGGCTGAGTTGGCTTCGCCAAAATATGTACGCACTTATCTTGGGGCACATATTGGCCAACTGTTGGAAGGCAATATCATTGATGGCAACAACCGCATCATTTCTGGTGATGTGCTCAGCGGCACAAAGGCATCAAAGGACGATTTCCTCAACTTCTACGATGACCAGATTACCGTAGTGGAAGAGGGAGACCGCTACGAAATGTTCGGCTGGCTGCTGCCCGATATGGCTACGCCAAGCGTTTCAAAAGCACTACCAGGCAGCCGCTTCCCAGACACCGTTTACAAGGCAAATACCAATACCAATGGTGAAAAGCGGGCCTTTGTGGTCACTGGGCAGTACGAAGACGTGCTGCCAATGGACATCTATCCGCAGCACTTGATGAAGGCTATCCTGACCAATGATTACGAAAAAATGGAGGGCCTCGGCATCCACGAGTTGGTGGAAGAGGACGTGGCACTATGCGAATTCGCCTGCACCAGCAAGCAGCCGTTGCAAGAAATTCTGCGTACTGGCCTGGACATGGTGAAAGAGTCTTGATTCGATTGCGGATTGGTGGGCGAGCTTGGAACTCAGGTACTTAGCTAAAATGACGAAGGTTTTGAATTGTATCTGGCCATCGTCCATTGTTCAACGACCACCTATATTAAACGAAAAATCAATTTCAGAGATAAAACGACGGAAGGCAGGGTTTGTAGCACGGTTCGCCGTCTATCGTCCGACGCTCACCGTCCACTGTTAAAAAAATGAGCAGCTTAATAGACAAGGTAAAAAGTTTTGAGCCGCCAAAGGAAAAGAAGTTCCTTCACACCCTTTACGATGGGTTCTTCACTTTCCTTTACACGCCAAACCATGTTACACATGGCGGTGTGCATGTGCGTGACCGGATGGACCTCAAGCGCACGATGGTAATGGTGGTGTTGGCACTCCAATTGTGCTATATTTTTGGCACGTACAATATTGGGCACCAACATTTTGTGGCATTGGGCCAGCATACGTCTTTCATGGCTGCCATGCACCTGAAACTGGTACACGGCCTCATCAAAATCCTTCCTGTTTTCATCGTGACGCATGTCGTGGGCCTTGGCATCGAGTTCTACTATGCCGCCCGAAAGGGGCACGGCATTGAAGAGGGCTTTTTGGTCACAGGGGCGCTCATTCCGCTTATCATGCCGCCCGATATCCCACTCTGGATTTTGTCGTTTGCTGTCGCTTTTGCGGTCATCCTTGGCAAGGAGGCATTCGGCGGTACAGGCATGAACGTGGTCAATATTGCGCTGCTGGCCAGGGCATTTGTCTTCTTTGCCTACCCTGGTGAGATTTCAGGAGACCGCTGCTGGGTTTCGGGCCTTGAGTTCGAAGGCACAGTGGCCACAGGCGAAGTCTATGGTTGGGCGCACCACCTGTTCGATGGTATCTTCAAATGGCTCGGCGTGGCCACTTTTGGCGATGGGGGGGGCGCTGTGGTGGACGGCTGGAGCGGAGCAACCCCGCTGGCACTTGCCAAACAGGGCTGGGACAACGTGACCGCACATTATTCGCCTATGCAAATGTTTTGGGGTGGCATCCCCGGCTCGGTGGGTGAGACCTGCAAGCCCGCTATTATCGTTGGTGCACTGATGCTTGTCGCAACGGGCATTGCAAGCTGGCGCATCATGCTTTCAATGGTTTTCGGAGCGGCATTCATGGGGCTTCTGTTCAATGCCTGGGGACACGATGTTCAGATGGACATCCCTTGGTACTTCCATTTCTACATGGGCAGCTTCTGGTTTGCAATGGCCTTCATGGCCACCGACCCCGTCACTGCCGCCAGCACCAATACAGGCAAATGGATTTATGGCTTCGGCATTGGAGCGTTGGGCATCATCATCCGCATCATGAACGCCGCCTATCCAGAGGGCTGGATGCTCGCCATCTTGTTCATGAACGTTTGGGCACCACTGATTGACCACTATGTTGTTCAGTCGAACATGAAACGCAGGGCGAAGCGGGTAGCCGCAACTGCTGCAAACTAATTTTTCAATCGAAAAAAATCACAGCCGTGAGCAACAGATATATCATCATTTATACCCTCGTCATGACGCTGATAGTATCAGTGGTGCTGGCGTTCGTTGTGAAGGGCTTGGAGCCTATGCACGTGGCCAACGAAGAGGTGTTCAAGAAAAAGGAAATCCTTGGTGCCATTAAAGACCAACTCGGCACAGATTTGTCGAAAATGGGTGACAAGGAAGTGCTCGAACTTTTCAAGAACAAAGTGGAGCAAGTGGTACTCGACGCCAACGGCAAGCCCGTGGAAGGCGAACAGGCCGAGAAAATAAGCATGGCCGCAGAAGAGAAAAAGCCGGAGGCAGACCGCCATTACCCGCTTTTTGTTTACAAAGGCGATAAGGGAAACTTATACTTGTTGAGCCTTCGTGGCATGGGGCTTTGGGACAAAATATGGGGCACTGTTGCTTTGCAAGACGATTTCAACACCGTAGCCGGTGCCTCTTTCGGCCATTTGGCTGAAACCCCTGGCCTTGGTGCTGAAATCAAGGATAATCCCAATTTCTCGAAACAGTTTCAAGGCAAAACCATTTATGAAGATGGGCAGTACGTCTCCGTTGGCGTCATCAAAGGTGGGGCAAGGGACAAGGAACATCAGGTGGATGCCATTTCCGGGGCCACCATCACCTCCCGTGGCGTCAACAATATGATGGAGACAGGTTTGAAACCCTATTTGCCCTATTTTGAAACATTGAAGAAGAAGTGAAATGAGGTTTAGAAGGTTTAGAAGGTTTAGAAGGTTTAACTGTACCTTACCTAAACCTCCTAAACCGCTTAAACCTCCTAAACCATTATAAAAAAATGGCAGAAACAACCGTTTCCCCAGCAATTCAAGAGGAAAAGGACGAGTGGTTCGGCAAAAAAGAGCGCAAACTGCTCGTTGACCCGATTGACAACGACAACCCGGTTACGGTGCAAATCTTGGGCGTTTGCTCGGCCTTGGCCGTTACCACCATGGTCGAACCGGCACTTATCATGGCCATTTCGGTTACGTTGGTCACCGGTTTTTCCAACTTGGTGATTTCCTTGCTCCGCAAAGGCATACCAAAGCAGATACGGATGATTGTCCAATTGGTCGTCATCGCCTTTTTGGTAACGGTGGTTGAGCAGGTGCTCAAAGCCTACAATTACGAAGTTTGGAACAAGCTGTCCGTGTTCATTGGCCTCATTATCACCAACTGCATCGTGATGGGCCGCTTGGAGGCTTATGCAATGGCCAACAAGCCTTGGCGCTCCTTCCTTGACGGCATTGGCAACGGGGCGGGTTATGGTCTCATACTCATCATCCTCGCCGTTATCAGGGAGTTGACCGGAAAAGGCGCATTGATGGGATTCAAGATCATTGGCCCAAGTCCAGACTACCTCATCAACACCCAAACGAGCGCCCTGTTCGGCTGGTACCAACCGAATGGCCTCATGGTGCTGCCCGCATCGGCCTTGTTCATGGTGGGCATTATTATTTGGATTCAGCGCAGCCGCAACCGTAAACTCATTGACGTATCTTAATTAATGATGAATGATGAATGATAAATGGTGAATCACCAGACTCACCCTTCATCATTCATCATTCATCATTCATCATTCAAAAAAGATGGGTGACTTAATCAATATCTTCTTTAAATCTGCCTTCATTGAGAACATGGTACTTTCCTATTTCATTGGAATGTGCTCGTTCTTGGCAGTATCCAAATCGGTGAAAACAGCCGTGGGCCTTGGCGGAGCGGTCATCTTCGTGTTGGCGCTAACCGTTCCGCTCAACTGGCTAATTAGTGAGCCGATTTTGGGAGCGAACGGCATCTTCGGTACCGACCTGACCTTCCTTAGGTTTATCCTTTTCATCGCCACCATCGCTGCCTCGGTGCAATTGGTGGAAATGGCCGTAGAGAAGTACTCTCCATCGCTGTACAATGCTTTGGGCATCTTCCTCCCGCTCATTACGGTGAACTGTGCCATACTTGCTGCGGCCTTGTTCATGGTGGCCAGAGAGTACAATTTTGCCGAAGCAACCGTCTATGGTATCGGTTCAGGTATCGGCTGGGCGATTGCCATCATTGTAATGGCTGCCATCCGTGAAAAAATCAGGTATTCAAATATACCTGCTCCACTGCGGGGCCTTGGCATTGCCTTTATCCTAACAGGGCTGATGGGCATTGCATTCATGAGCTTGATGGGGATTAACCCCGCAAATTATTTGAATTAACTGTGAACTATGAACTATGAACTGTGAATGAAGCAATAGCAATTTCGCAGTTCACAGTTTACAGTTCATAATTCATCATTAAAGAGATGATTTTCCTTTTCGATGTAATGTTCGTGGTGTATGGTGCTGTGATATTCACGGCCATCATCCTCTTGCTGACTTTGGGGCTACTGATAGCGCAGAAAAAACTCGTGCCGCAAGGTGACGTGAAAATCTTCGTGAACGGGGACAGGGAAAACCCCATCATCGCACAACCGGGCGGCTCCTTGCTTTCCACCCTGTCGAACAAGAACATGTTCCTGCCCTCGGCCTGTGGCGGCGGTGGCACCTGCGCCATGTGCAAATGCCATGTGGATGCTGGCGGCGGCGACGTGTTGCCCACGGAAATGAACCACCTCAGCCGAAAGCAGGCTGCGGAGCACATGCGCCTTGCCTGTCAGGTGAAAGTGCGTGGTGACATGGAAATCCGGGTGCCGGAGGAGGTGTTCGGCATCAAGAAATGGGAGTGCGAAGTGGAGTCGAACTACAATGTGGCCACCTTCATCAAGGAGTTCGTGGTGAAGCTGCCGCCGGGCGAAACGCTGCACTTCGAGTCGGGCGGCTATATCCAGGTGGACGTACCAGCCATCGAGTGCGATTTCAGCACGATTGACATCACGGCGCACCCTCGCATGGGCAAAAAACCGGACGAATTCCGCCCTGAATGGGACAAATTCAATATGTGGGGCTTGAAGATGAAAAACCCGGAACCGATATTCCGGGCTTACTCCATGGCCAACCACCCCGCCGAAGGCAACCGCATCATGCTCAATATACGGGTGGCCACGCCACCTTGGGACAGGGCTGCCAAAGGCTGGATGAACGTGAACCCCGGTATCTGCTCCAGCTTTGTGTTCACTCGCAAGCCGGGCGACAAGGTGACCATCAGTGGCCCTTATGGGGAGTTCTTCATCAAGCCGACCAAAAAGGAAATGGTCTATATCGGCGGTGGTGCGGGTATGGCCCCGCTCCGCTCGCATATCTTCCACCTCTTCCACACCGAGAAGACCCGTGACCGCACGGTGAGTTACTGGTACGGTGGCCGCAGCAGTCGGGAACTGTTCTACACCGAGGACTTCCGTGAAATCGAACGGGAATTCCCGAACTTCAAGTACCATATCGCCCTGAGCGAGCCGCTGCCAGAGGACAACTGGGACGGCCCAAAGGGCTTTATCCACAACGTGGTTTTCGAGAACTACCTCAAGAACCACCCAGAGCCGGAAGAAATCGAATACTACCTCTGCGGCCCGCCCCTCATGCTATCGGCGGTGCAGAAGATGCTCACCGATTTGGGCGTTCCAGAGGAGAACATTGCGTTCGACGATTTTGGGAGCTAAAACGAAAAAGCCCGGCCTTGTAGAGGTCGGGCTTTTTTTGTACACAGAGATTGGTAAGCCCGATAGGGATTACTAAGCCCGAATCAAGAAATCCACGCAGGCTTAGCAATCCCTTCGGGCTTACCAATCCTTCATTAGGAAATGTGGTTCGGGTTTCAATTCCCATTCCTACCTTTACCCAACAAAACCCTCCAACCCTCCGTGCCAAACCTGTTCAAAAAAGCCATTCCGTTCATCGTCCTTGGCCTGTTCGTGGTCATGGCGGGCATCTTGCAGGAGTATTTTGCGGAGCAATGGAAGGAAGAAAATGAAGGTGTTGCGCAAGCATAAATGGCAAATCATGTTAGTTAGTTAGAAACGGTAATTTTCGAGAGGGCGGGTTATCAAACCCACTTGTTCCGAACAGACGGGTTTGATAACCCGCCCTCTCGAATGAAGGCAATGCAAAAACAAAAATGTCATATTGCTCAGCAAAAGCCCATTTTCCATTCCTGAACTCGAATTAACCTAACCAAGCCAACCCATTGCCCTGCCCCGCCAATCCCTTGGCCCACCCCGCCAACCCATAACCCCGCCTACCCAACCATTTAGCTTACCATGACAATCAATTGGCCTGTCCAGCCAACGAAATACCCTGCCGGGCCAAGCCGTTGCCTGTGACAGGTAACGGTAAGTCTGTGCGAGCCAACGCCTTGGCTCGCACAGACTTACCGTTAATTGGTTGCGATAAGGCCAAGGTTGGTAGGGTAGGGGATTGCTTCGCAAGCAAGAATTGTCGGCTGTGCGGCATTTGTTATTTTGGAATACCGCTTATTGGTGCAATTATTGTTGTCATTTTGGTTCAACTACAGATTCTTCAAAAACTACGACCCTGCGCCTGCCTTATAGCATTACCCATTTTTTTCATTTAAGTACGTCCGTGAAATTAGGTTAGATTATTTGTTGCGCAAGCAATTGATTGTCAACACAATATCGAATACCTAATTCCCAATGCCTACTTACAAAAATCACAATTATGAAGAAGTCCTTAAAACCTTCGCTCCCCAACTGCGTCCCGAATGCTGAAGAACAGCAGGAAGCTTGGTTGGAAAATTACAAAGTCCAATTGCCCGTCTTGGGGCCGGACTATGGCCTATCGGATGCTTCCATTGCTGCGGCACTCTTGGCCATCAACGGGCTGCTGGCCAGCCTCGGCATGTTGAGGGCTATCCGTGCCTGGCTCGGCCTTTGGGTGGGCTGCCTCCAGGAGCAGCAGTACGACAAGCCCAAGGATGCATCGGTGGTGGTGAAATGGCCCGAACTGCCAAATTGGATGGCCCTGCCGGCGCCAATCACGGTGAACGCATGGCAGCCCATCATCGAGACCATCAATTCGTTCCAGGCGAAAAGCAGCCTCAGCCAGCAGGACAAGGAAACGCTCGGCCTAATGCCCAGCAAGCCCGAAAAGCGCCGGGCCAATTCCGCAGAGCAGTACGACTGGCCGCTCATCCAGCTTGGCGAGGCGGCCGGCTCGATGGTCGTCAGAACCTTCCGTGGCAGCAAGTACCGGGGAAAGCTGGCCAAGTACGTGATTGATTACAACAACAGCGGCACCTTCACCGAACTGACCACGGCGGTTGACAAGGACGTGCTGGTGCCCATCAAATTCCCCGAAGGTGCCTCCATCATGACCTGGACCATCCGGGCGGTCTATATGCAGAACGGCAACGAATTCGGTCAATGGAGCCCGCCGCTGTCCATCGTGCTGCGCAACTCAGCACCAACAGTAGCACCTGCCGCACCCGTTGACCTTTCCTCGAAACTGGCTTTGGCGGTGAACGGTATTGTTACCTCAGATAGCAAGGTGGTAGCAGAATGAGTTGAACCTGAACGTGGAATGGCAGCGAGGATGAGGGTATTGCTGCCATTTCCTCGGTTTGACCTCCATATCAGTGTTCAGGAAAGAAATAATTACTACTTTTTTTGATTTCGCCGTTCATAAACACCTTTCCGAAAGTTCCGGAACTTTCGGAAAGGTGTTTAGAAACGGCGGAATCAAACCAGAACGCCTTAAATTGAAACCAACAGCCAAATTGCCCTCCCTAGATTTTTTTCACCCAAAAACACACTCCCAACCATTCCTTTCCGTACATTTGCCCAATAACCACTCACGTATTTTGCCAAACCCTCGGCAAAGACCACAATATTCCTACTTTCCCAATTCAAATATCCATTCAAAATGTAGGTGAAAAGGCATTGTTTGATGCCAATTAACAGGTCATTCTCATTCCACTCACACACTGGTTTTTAGCGTTACACGATTAAGGGTTGAACTAAAATGGAAACAAGCGGGCCAATGCTTTGGTGCATCGTGCATTGCTGTCGTCGGAATTGAAGTCGCCGCCCGACTTTGGCTGCTTCATCAACCAATTTGACCGACTACCGACTGTTCGACCTTTTGATACATACAACAGCCATTCTAAACCTATTAATATTCAATTTATGAAAATCTACTTCCTACACTTTTCAAAACGATTCACGGCCTTGGGCTTTGTCGTGGGCTTGCTTTTGGCATTCCTCTGGCCGAATCATGTAGCGTCACAGACCACAATCACCTTCAGTTACACAGGAGCCATGCAAACATGGGTGGTTCCATCGGGCGTCAATTCCGTCGTAATCAAGGCAAGTGGGGCACAGGGCGGTAATGCTGCCGTGGGCGGCACAGGCGGCGCTGGCGGCTATGCGGAAGGCACCTTAGCAGTGACGCCCGGCCAAGTCCTTAATATTTTCGTTGGTGGCCAGAATGGGTTCAACGGCGGTGGTATTGGGGGCATCAATGGGAACAATGTTTTCGGAGGACCATCCCTCGGACTTGCGCCCAGTGGAGGCGGTGCTACCGATGTCAGGGTAAGCGGTACCGCCTTGGGCGACCGGGTAATCGTTGCTGGTGGTGGTGGTGGCGCAGGCCACAATGGCACCTGGATAGGTTGCCAGGTAGCGGGGCCAGCTGGCAACGGTGGCTCGGGCGGTAGCCTCACTGGCGGGAACGGTACTTTTGGCGTCGGCACACCTTGTAACTGCGGTGGCGGCGGCGGCGATGGCGGCATAGGTGGAACCCAAGCGACCGGCGGTGCAGCTGGTGGATACGTGGGCAGTCCTAATTGTTTGCGGCCATCGTGGACAATCGGCCAAAACGGGAGCCTGGGCCAAGGTGGAAACGGTTCAACAACATTCTATAATGGCACTGGCGGCGGCGGTGGCGGCGGCGGCGGTTATTATGGTGGTGGTTCAGGCGGTAGCGGTTCTGATACCACGCCCGGCGGCGGCGGTGGTGGTGGCTCATCTTATATCGGTGGCGTTACTGCTGGGGTGATGACCAGTGGGGTCAGGTCTGGTGATGGAACCTTGGACATAACCTTCCTGGCCGATATCCTTACCTGCCCAACCGACCTAACGGTGCCAGCCTGCCAGACCCAAGCTGCCGTAAATGCAGCTTTCAATACTTGGATTGGTTCGGTGCAAATATTGGCTGGTTGCAACGATGGCGTCATCACTACGGATGTAGGCGCTCCCCCCGCCTGTGGCGGTACCAGCACGGTGACATTTACCTTGACTGGTAACAGTTGTTCCCCAACCGTCCCTGTTACCTGTACGGCCAATTTCACGGTGGAATTCCCTGACGATATCGTGCTCACTGGATGCCCGCCTCCGGCTGTCCAATTGCGCTGCAATCCAAATATCCCATCCTGCGGCATCGTGCCATCGCCAACGGTTTCGGGCGGGTGCAGCACAGTGCTGGTTTGCATGGAAAGCCCCATAACCCAGTTCGGATGTGAGCGCACAAGGACGCTTACCTGGACGGCAACCGATAATTGTAACCAAAGTTCAACCTGCTCCACGGATTATACTTGGACAGAAGACACGACCCCACCCGTGCTCTCCGGCTGCCCGCCAACTGAGGTAAACCTCGGCTGCAACCCGACCACGATACCCACCTGCGCTGTCGTTCCGTCTCCGACAGCGACGGACGCTTGCGGATCAGGAGAGGTTATTTGCGCTGATTTTGGCATCACTGTGGACGGCTGCCTGCGCACGAAGACCCTTTATTGGTCTTCAATAGATCTCTGTAACAACGACGCCACCTGCGAGACAACCTACACCTGGACAGAAGACACGACCCCACCCGTGCTGAGCGGCTGCCCGCCAGCTTCGGTGAACCTCGGCTGCAACCCGACCACCATCCCGAGTTGCGCCAACGTCCCGTCGCCTACGGCAACGGATGGCTGCGGTACGCCTACGGTAGTCTGCTCCGAGACCGACGTCATGATGAACGGCTGCCTGCGCACGAAGACGCTCACATGGACAGCGACGGACGAATGTGGCAACCCGGCCTCCTGCTCCACGCTCTACACGTGGACAGTGGACGTGACACCACCACTGCTTTCCGGTTGCTATCCAACCATTGTAAACCTCGGCTGCAATCCGACCACCATCCCGAGTTGCGACAACGTCCCTTCGCCTACGGCGACTGATGCTTGTGGTACACCAACAGTGACTTGCATTGCAAGCGATATTACCGCCCCCAGCACTTGTGTAAGGAGAAGGACCTTGTCATGGACAGCAACAGACGGCTGCGGCAACGGGGCCACTTGTTCGACGATCTATACATGGACGGTTGACCCACCAGTTACACTGACCTGCCCAGTTAACACGACCACGGCACCTTGCTTGACCCAGGACCAAGTCAATGCGTTGTACAATACATGGTTGGCCTCAGCAACGTTTACTGGTGGTTGCAACGCAACAATATCCAACAATGGAGGCACAGTTGGCCCACCATCTGCTTGTGGGGGGACGAGAACTGTCATATTTACAGTAACCGGAGCCTGTGCACCGCCAACATCATGTACGGCGACATTCACGGTGCCTGCCCCACCGACAGTGGTGCTGACTTGTCCAACACCAACAATAGTGGCCTCTTGTCAAACGCAGGACCAAGTAAATGCTCAGTTTGCTGCATGGCTTGCTTCTGCTTCTGCATCGGGTGGCTGTAATGATCAGTTGACGAACAACAACCAAGGTCCTCCATCCATTTGCGGTGGTACTACAACCGTGACGTTCGTTTACACAAGTAACTGTGCACCACTTACTACTACCTGTACTTCGACATTTACGGTCACTGCACCGCCTACGGTGGTACTTACCTGCCCTGCCCCAATGGTGATGAGTCCCTGCTCGACACAGGCGCAGGTGAATGCCGCTTATGCCGCATGGCTGGCATCCGCCACGGCATCTGGCGGTTGCAACGGTGCGCTGACGAACAACAACACCTTGGCTGCCCCGTCCATCTGCAACACGGGGCCGGTGACGAGGACGATTACGTGGACATACACCAGCAGTTGTGCCCCGTTGACAACCACCTGCACCTCCACCTTCACGCTTCCGGCTTACCCCGATTTCACGGTGCCGGCCAGTGCAGCGGCCACGGTGCCGTGCCCTGCCAACGCCACGCAGCCCGTTCCGCCAGTGGTCAACAACGGCTGCGGGACGCCGATTGTGCCGACCGGCCCGGTCATCGTCAACAACCCGAACCCGCTCACCTGCGAGGGCACCCGCACCTACACTTGGACCTATACGGACTGCGCCGGCAGGGCGAGGACTTGGAGCTTTGTTTACACCATTGAGAGGCTCGATTTCACCGTTCCGGCCAATAGCGGCGCAACGGTAGATTGCCCGGATGATACGGATTTGGTGCCGACACCGCCCGTGGTGCTGAGCAACTGCGGGGAGGTATTGACGCCCGTTTTGATAAACACCGATGCAAAGCCGCTGTGCAACGGCGTCCGCCGATACACCTGGCGGTACACCGATTGCGAGGGCAATTCGCACGATTGGTCGTTTGTTTACACGGTCGTTTACCAGGATTTCACGATTCCACCTGCTGTGAACGTGACCAAAGAATGCCCACAGGCTGCCACTGTGCCAACGCCCCCCATTGTTTTCGACAACTGCGGCAAGGAATTGACGCCAGTTGGCCCAACGCTGGGCTATACCTACAATGCTTTTGGTTGCGAAGCGACAAGGACATACAGCTATGTTTACAAGGATTGCTCAGGCTTTTCGCATACTTGGCAATATGCCTATCGCTTCCTGTACGAGGGCAATTTTGCCATTTTCGCCGACCAGTACGATGAGGTGTCCTGCGAGAAATTTGCCGTGGAGCCTATTCCGCCAACGATTCTGGATTTCTGTGGAAGCCCCACTGCGGTTTGGCTGAGCAACAAAACGGAGGACATTGACCCGCTCGGCTGCATGGGTACCCGCACCTACACCTTCACCTACCGGGATTGTGGCGGCCATTCCTACGATTGGAAATACACTTATTTCATCAAGGACGATATTGCCCCGATGGGCGACATCCCCAACGTGGACGAAGAGGTTGCCTGCATGGAAGACCTGCCTTGCCCGGACGACGACTTCTCCGACAAGATGGCCGAAATCATTGCCGAAGGCGGTTTCTACGACAACTGCAAGGAGCCAATCGCAATGCTTGACAGCTGGACGGACGTGACGGCTTGCTCCGACCCGGACGGCGATGGCGTCTTTACGTTCAGCCGCACCTACTATTTCGTGATAAAGGACCGTTGCGGCAATGCGTATCCTGAACTGGTGCCGGTCACCTATTGGGGCGAGTGCCAGCCGCTCGGCCATTTTAGCATGAAAGATTGGGGCATTGAGGGTGGCTTGCCTGCAAGCGAAACGAACGGCGCAAGTTCCGACCTCCAAGTGGTAGGGCTGTTGCTCAGCAATGGAGGCCCCTTGAAAATCGGTGGCAACCAACGTTCCATTACCCTGAGCGATGCACAGTGCGTGATGAACATGCTGCCGGGCACTGGCGGGCCTGCCGTCCTTGCCCATTGTCATCAGACAAATTGCACTGGTGGCTGCAACCCGATGGGCATCGGCGGACTGAAGAACGCCTTGGCGGCAAATGCCATCGCACTTGAATTGAACATCCGGTACGGGGTTCAAATCAACCTGATTGAGGGCCTTAACGTCGCCCGTGGCACCTCCCTCGAATGCATCCACCTGCACCCCTGCATCCAGGACTGCAACGCACAGGGCGTTTGCCAACTGCGCATCTTTGATGCCTTAGGAGCGGAGTATGCCTTCCCATACACGGTGGGCGGCCTACAGGACCTCGTGAACCTGTACCTGAACGGTGGGCTTGACCTTTCCGGCGGCCTATCCGTCATCTATGGCACGGCAATGAACGAGTCGCTGGAGCTATTAAGCAGTTATGGCAACAGCGAAATGCTGGCGGCACTGTGCAATGGTGGCGATGATAGGAACCTTTGGTCCGACGCCTTTGACGGACTTGACGATATTGATGGATTGGATTGGTCGCCGAATATCAAAATTGCGCCCAACCCGGCCTCTGCTGTGTTTAACTTCCGACTGTCGAGGATGGAGCAGCCTTCGGACGTGGTGCTGACCCTTTACAACAGTCTCGGCCAAGTCGCCCTGACGCAACGTTTCGACCAGGTACAACGCCTCAACGAGGACATCCGAATTGATAGGCTCAACGCCGGGGTTTACTTCTTGGATGTGAAATTGGGAGGGAAACACCACAATACCAAGTTGGTCATCCAACGGTAGGGATTTATTGATACTACGAGAAAATTGGTGCGGCTACCCTTGCGAGAGGGTAGCCGCTTTTTTTTCAAAACAGTTTTTCAAAACCCAATTGAGTTCCCCCCATCCACTTTGATGACCTCCCCAGTCACGAAGGTGCTGGCGTCGCTGGCAAGGAACCAAGCGGCGTTGGCGATGTCCTCCGGTTGGCCCATCTTGCCCATTGGCGTGCGGGAAAGCGCCCGGTTTTTGCGGTCGGGGTCGCTGTTGAGGGCTTTGTCGGTCATGGCCGTCACGATGAAACCGGGGGCGATGCAGTTCACCCGGATGCCATGCGGCGATAGTTCCGAGGCCATAGCACGGGCCATGCCCTCCAAGGCCGTTTTGCTGGCCGAGTAGGCGATGACTTTTGGCAAACCATATTGCGCAGCCATGCTACTGATGTGGATGATACTGCCCGATTGCTGCCGCAACATGACCTTGGCCACCTCCCGGCTCATTACGAACACAGCGGTCATGTTCGTGGTGATGACCTTCTGGAAATCCTCGTCCGTCACCTCCACAAAAGGCCGTTTCATGTTGATGCCCGCATTGTTCACCAGCACGTCAATACGGCCATGTTGCTCCGCAATGCCCTGGACAAAGGCCGGGATGTCGCCCAGCGCCTCCATGTCCAATTGCACGGCCCGGCAGTTTTCACCAATGGCAGCTTGAGCATTTTGCAGCTTTTCGAGGTTGCGTCCCGTGATGTACACGAGCATCCCCTCCGCTGCGAATTTGGTGGCGATGGCCAAGCCAATGCCCGAACCACCACCTGTTACGATTGCTATTTTCATGATGGAAATATGGAATATTGCGCCTGCTCCCTGAAAAGGTTGGAGCGTAAATTTTGCTACGCAAAATTTACGCTCCAACCT
>WBZM01001464.1_pt1 | contig 23295 bp, 21 predicted proteins | sample 5204271 | NCBI WGS metagenome assembly WBZM01 (sample SAMN12344346, study PRJNA552823) | activated sludge metagenome | biome: Activated sludge suspended growth; feature: Nitrification reactor; material: Wastewater; isolation source: activated sludge from nitrification reactor of wastewater...
ATCCCGCACCAGCGCCATCCCTTCTACCACGACGAGTGCCGCGGGCAGCACGGTCAGCCCGAACAGGCCCAGTCGCTGCCGGCCGCGCGACGGCTGCAGCCCGACCGCAGTCGGAAAGATATCGACCTGGCGGGAACGGTTGGGATTCTTGCGATTCAGCGGCCTGCTCCTTTCCGGCTTTCCTCCGAAAAAGCATACTTGTTGCAGAATGCAATAGCCTATTTCAACAGTTCCGGTATCTTTTTATATTCATGCACTCGAATACACATCCAGGCTGTTCCGTTTTCGCCGGCCGAACATGGGCTAACAGCCAATATGGCAGAGCCTGGATTTAGTTCAAATTGCCGGCGCAACATTAGGAATACTGAATATCTGCAAGATCCGGCGCCGGCCGGTCTGGCAGACTGCCCGCGCCATAATCCGGACACAATCCAATTGCCGGACGCATCGCGCGTTCCCGCTGAGCAAGCATCCCAACCTGCAAGGCACCTTCATTCCCCGGGGCCACAGCCGAGGGGACCAAAGCAGCCACATTTCTCGTGAAACCGGAAACAGCGCCAAGGGGCGTCACATCTACAAGACATACATGCATTATCAATGTTGATTTGTGAAGACCCCTATTTGCATTTTGCACTGCAGGGTGCGTCCGCGTGCCGCCTGCCATCGCGCCTTGAGGCGCCAGCCGACCTCGCATAGATTGCCGCGCGAACCCGGCGGAACGGAGCCCACCATGTCGCAGCAGCGCCTTCACCTCGTCTTCGGCGGCGAACTCGTCAGCCCGACGAGAAACGTCTTCCGCGACATCTCCAGTATCCACATCGTCGGCATATTCCCCGACTATGCGTCAGCCTACGCCGCCTGGAAGGCCGAAGCGCAGCGCACCGTCGATGACGCGCACATGCGGTACTACATCGCGCACATCCACCGCCTGCGCGACGAGGCGACGGCCACCAGCGCCACCGAGGAACTCGGATCCTGAGCCCCGCGCGCCCGATGGGCCGATCGGCGCTTTTCAGTCTGTATCTGCTGGCTGCCCGCCGCGGCGGTTCGGCGGTCGCGGATCGCCCGCTCCGCCCCGAAGGCGCGCTCGTGTGGCTTCACGCCGGGTCCGAGACATCGTCTGCGGGGCTGGGGCATCTGGCCCGCAGGATGCAGCGTGAACGCCCCGGCCTGCGCTTCCTGCTCACGGCGGCAGGGGGCGCGCCCGATCCGGCAGCATTTCCCGCCGATACGCTGACCGATACCGCACCGCCCGACCGCCTGCCTGCCCTGCACGACTTTCTCGGCCATTGGCGGCCCGACCTGGTCGTGCTGACCGGTGACACCGTGCCACCCGCGCTGGTCGAATGCTGCCGCGGGCGCACGCTGCCCGTCATCCTTGCCGATGCGCGCCGCCCCGAAACGCCCCCGGCCCGGTGGCTGCCGTCGCGCCGCCTGACCGGCGCAGCCCTGCCCCGCCTGTCACGCATACTGGCCCAGGATCCCGGCGCGGCAGACTACTACCGCCAACTGGGCGGGCGCGGCGCGCTGATCGAGATGACCGGGCGGATCGAGGAAACCAGCGAACCCCTGTCCTGCACCGAAGCCGAGCGCGACTCGATCGCCGCACTCCTGAGCGCACGTCCGGTCTGGCTTGCCGTCGGCTGCCCGCCGGCCGAGGAAGAGGCGGTGATCGCCGCGCATGCGCATGCCCTGCGCTTCGCGCACAGGCTGCTTCTGATTCTGGTACCGACGGCCGCCGTCCGCGCCACGGCGCTGGCCGAGCGGCTGGCGCGCGAAGGCTGGTCGGTGGCACTTCGCAGCCGCGAGGAAGAGCCCGAGACCGAAACACAGGTCTTCATCACCGATGGCGAAAGCGAGCTTGGCCTGTGGTATCGCCTCGCGCCCGTGACCTTCATGGGCGGCACATTGGCCGAAGGCGGCGGCGGCCGGTCGCCGATGGAACCGGCCGCGCTCGGCTCAGCCATCCTGCATGGTCCGCATACGGCCCCCTACCCCGAAGCCTACACGCGCCTTGCCGGCGCCCGGGCCGCCCGGCGCGTCGGTTCGCCCGAAGACCTTGCCGACGCGGTCGCCGATCTTCTGTCGCCCGACAAGGCGGCGCTGCTGGCACACAATGCCTGGGCCGCATCGTCGGGCGGGGCCGAGGTGACCGAACGGGTAATGCAGATCCTGCTTTCCGAACTCGACCGGTCGGCGGCACCCGCGCCACCACCCTCGCCCCCGGCTCCGAGGACGCGCTGATGCGGGAACCCGGTTTCTGGAGCGCACCCCCCGACCGGCCCGGCATTGCCGCCGCGCTGCTGGCGCCGGCCGGCTGGCTCTATGCCGCCGCAACGGCCCGCCGGCTTGCGGCCGGTCGGCCCGAACGCGCCGGCGTTCCCGTGATCTGCATCGGCAACCTCAATGCCGGAGGATCGGGCAAGACCCCAACCGTCATCGCGCTGGCCCAGCGGCTCGCGCTGCGGGGGGTCGCCGTTCACGTCGTCAGCCGCGGCTATGGCGGCAGACTGCAAGGGCCGGTCCGTGTGGATGAGCGCCGTCACGTCGCGGCCGAGGTCGGGGATGAACCCCTGCTCATGTCCTCCTTCGCGCCGGTCTGGGTCGCGCGTGATCGTGCGGCCGGGGCGCGGGCGGCCGTCGCCGACGGCGCGCGGGCGATCCTGCTCGATGACGGATTCCAGAACCCCGCGCTGGCGAAGGATCTGTCGGTCGTCGTTGCCGATGCCCAGCGCGGCTTCGGCAACGGCCGCTGCATCCCGGCGGGTCCGCTGCGCGAACCCGTGGCCGTCGGGCTTGCCCGGGCCGACATGCTTCTGTCGGTCGGCCCGCCCGCCGCGCAGGCAGCCTTCCGCGAACGATGGGGCCACGCCATCCGCTTGCCGCACCTGACCGGCCAGCTCAGACCCCTCGAAACCGGGATGGACTGGCAGGGCCTGCGCGTCCTTGCCTTCGCCGGCATCGGACACCCGGAAAAGTTCTTCGCCACGCTGCGCGATCTCGGCGCCGACCTCGCCCGGGCCGAGGCGCTGGACGACCACCAGCCCTTCACCCCGGCCATCCTGCACCGGCTGGAAACCGAGGCCCGGCTTCTGACAGCGCAGCTCGTCACCACCGAAAAGGATGCCGTGCGCCTGCCCGCCGCGTTCCGGCCAAAGGTGCTGGCGCTGCCGGTGCGGCTTGAACTGGACGACTGGGCGCCGCTTGATGCCGCTTTCGCCCGGCTCGGTCTCTAGCTCTCACCGTGGAGGAAATATCCTGGGGGAGTCCCCGCAGGCGCGGGGACTGGGGGCAAAGCCCCCTATCCCTTCAGCCGGGCGCGCACCTCGGCGTCGTGCTGCCCGAGCGCCGGGGACGCATGCGCCAGCGCCAGTTCCGCCCCCGAGAAGGCGATCGGCAGCCGCACGCCCGGCACGCCCTCGGGCGTGATCTTCATGCCGCGCGCCACGATCTGCGGGTCGGCGAAGACGTCGGCCATCGCGTTGATCGGGCCGGCAGGCACGCCCTCGGCCTCGCAGGCCGCCAGCATTACATCACGGCTCCAGGCTTGCGTCTTTGCGGTGATCGCGGCGGTCAGCGCCTCGCGGTTGGCGATGCGGTCGGCGTTCGTCAGATATGCGGGCGCCTCGGCCAGATCGTCGAGCCCCAGGATCCGGCACAGCTTGCGGTACTGGCTGTCGTTGCCGGTGGCGAGAATGACGTAGCCATCCGAACAGTCGAAGACAGCGTAGGGAACAAGGTTCGGATGGGCGTTGCCCAGCCGTTGCGGCGAAACCCCGGTGGCAAGATAGTTCATCGCCTGGTTGGCCATTATCGCGGTCGCCACGTCGAACAGTGCCATGTCCACCAGCTGCCCCTCGCCGGTACGCCCGCGCTGGTGCAGTGCGGCCAGGATGCCGGCGGCGGCATAGATCCCGGTGAAGACATCCGTCACCGCAACGCCCACCTTCTGCGGCTGGCCGTCCGGCGCGCCGGTCACGCTCATCAGCCCGGACATGCCCTGGATGATGTAGTCATATCCCGCACGGTGCGCGTATGGCCCGGTCTGCCCGAAACCGGTCACCGAACAGTAGATCAGCCGCGGGTTCACCTTGCGCAGGCTGTCCCAGTCGAGCCCGTATTTCGCCAGCCCGCCCACCTTGAAGTTCTCGATCAGGATGTCCGCGTCCCTGACGAGATCGCGCACGAATTCCTGGCCCTCGGGGGTGCGGAAATCACAGATCACCGATTTCTTGCCGCGGTTCGTGGCGTGGAAATAGGCGGCCGTCCTTTCGCCGTTGCGCTCGATGAAGGGCGGCCCCCAGCGGCGGGTGTCGTCACCCTCGGGCGCCTCGACCTTGATCACCTCGGCCCCCAGATCGGCCAGCATCTGGCCTGCCCAGGGGCCGGCCAGAATCCGCGCCAGCTCGACGACCTTCAGCCCTTCAAGCGGCGTCATGCCTCAGTCCGCCAGCTTTGCGTCGAGGGTGGCAGCGAATTCGTCGTAGCCCATGTTCTTGTAAAGCTGCCCGTCGATGATGAAGGACGGCGTGCCCTCGATCTTGTCGGCCGTCGCGTTCTTCTGGTAGGTTTCGACCATGGCGCGGGCCTTACCCTCATCGTTCATGCACTGGTCGATCTCGTCGGCCGAAAGCCCGGCCTTGAGTCCGACCTTGCGCAGGTTCTCGGCAATGCCGGCATCGTCGCCGGGGGCCAGCCAGTCCTTCTGCGTATCGTAAAGCATGTCCGAGATGCCGAAATACTTCATCTCGCCGCCGCAGCGGGCGATCATCGCAGCCCAGAGCCCGTACTTGTCGAAGTAGACCTCGCGGTAGATGAACCTGACCTTGCCGGTGTCGATGTAGTTGGCCTTGATCTTGCCGAAGACCTCTTCGTGGAAGCGCTGGCAGTGCGGGCAGGTGTAGGACGCGTATTCGATCAGCGTGACCGGGGCATCGGCCTTGCCCATCGACAGTTCCGCCACGGCGGCAGGGGCGGCGGCCTCCTGGGCCATCGCGGTTCCGGCAAGCGGCGCGATGGTCGCGGCGGCCAGCGTGGCGGCAAGGAAAGCTCTTCTGTGCATTGTCATTGGCCTTTCACGATCGGTTCATCTGCAGGTCGGTCGGCCGCAGTCCGCGACCGGGTTAGGACATTGCGGGCCAGCGCTTCAAGGGCGTCGCGCAGGCCCTCGTCACGGATGTCGCCGGCGGCCTTGCGGGCGGCGGCGGCGACTCCGGGCACGGGCGCGGCGGCGCGGGGCGGGGCGGGGGCGAATGCAGCCTGCCCTTCGGCAAAGGCTTCGGGCGCGGTCTGGGTCAGCACGATGCGGGACACGGCGTTATAGCCGTAGCAGGCATTCACGCGCTCGCGCAGCAGGGGCAGCTGCATCTGAAGCACGGGGGCGTGGGCACCGGTCGTCAGCAGGGTCAGCGTCGCGCCGAAGCCGCCCTTGGCGTAGCCGATCTTCACGGGGCGGGCGACGGCGGCCACACTTTCGCCGGCGATTTCGGCCCAGTGCGTCAACAGGCGCGACACCGCGAAGCCGCGGCTTTCGCCCGCGGCGCGGATGCGGTCGCGTAGCAGGCCCGCGGCGGGCTCGAACCCGCGCATCCTGCGTTCCTTGCGGCCGCTGTCGTTCATCACTGTCCTTTCCTGCCCTGCCCGGTATCTTAGGGGCGCGGGCCGGCCTTGCCCATAGGGCGCGCCACCGAGGGGGGCATAAAGATTGCGTGACACGAACGGGCTCGAGACGGCAATCGGACAGGCGCTTCTGGCCTGGTACGATCGCCATGCCCGCGTCATGCCCTGGCGCGTGGGGCCCGCGGAACGGGCGGCGGGCCAGCGGCCCGATCCCTACCGGATCTGGCTGTCCGAGGTAATGCTGCAGCAGACGACGGTGGCGGCGGTGCGCGCCTATTTCCACCGCTTCACCGAACGCTGGCCGACGGTCGAAGACCTGGCCGCGGCGGCGGACGCCGATGTCATGGGGGAATGGGCGGGGCTTGGCTATTATGCCCGGGCGCGCAACCTTCTGAAGTGCGCCCGCGCGGTGACGGCAGACCACGGCGGGCGTTTTCCGGCGACAAGCGCCGGTCTGCGGGAACTGCCCGGCGTCGGCCCCTACACCGCCGCCGCGATCGCCGCCATCGCCCACGACGAGGCGGCGACGGTCGTCGACGGCAATGTCGAACGGGTCGTCGCGCGCCTTTTCGCGGTGGAAACACCGCTGCCGGCGGCCAAGCCCGGACTGACGGCGCTGGCGGCACGCCTGACGCCGGCCGACCGGTCCGGCGACCATGCCCAGGCGATGATGGATCTGGGGGCGACGATCTGCACTCCACGCAGCCCGGCCTGCGGCATCTGCCCGGTGTCGGCCTTCTGCACGGCGCGGTCTGCCGGCATCGCCGCCGATCTGCCGCGCAGGACACCGAAGGCCGCCAAGCCGGAACGAATGGGCATCGCCTATGTCGCACGGCGGGCCGACGGGGCCTATCTGCTGGAAACCAGGCCCGCGCGGGGTCTCTTGGGCGGAATGCCCGGCTGGCCGGGAACCGACTGGTCCCAGGCCGCGCCCGGCGCAGCGCCTCCGCTTGCTGCCGGATGGCGGCCCGGCCCCCGACCGGTGCGCCATACCTTCACGCATTTCCACCTGACGCTGACGGTCGCCGCCGCCGTCGTGCCGATGGACGCGGCGCCGTCATGCGGTGCCTTCGTCGCCGCCGCCGACTTCCGCCCCGCGACCCTGCCCACGGTCATGCGCAAGGTCTTCGATGCCGCGCGACCGGTTCTTGAGGGCATGTGACGCAACGGCGCGACGACGAAGTCCCTTCACGGCCCTGGCCGGCCGGTGCTAGCCTTCGCGAGGACCAGACAGGGAAGGCCATGCCGCGCACGATCCCCGCCCACGACCTGCGCCGCCTGCGCAACGCCCTGCCCTTCTGGCTGCCGCTTCTGACCGTACCGCTGGCGTGGGTCGGCGCCACCCGCGGCGGCTGGACGGTATTCCTGCTGCCGGCGTTCACATGGCTTCTGTTCGACGTCCTTGACCTTGTCACGGGCCTGAACACCGACAACGCCGATACGGAAACCGCCGAGTCCGATCTGTTCTGGTACCGGCTCGTCACGCTGCTTTGGCTGCCGGCCCAGCTGACGATCCAGTTCGGCACGATCTGGTGGGTGACCCGATCGGGCCATCTTGCGGCATGGGAACAGATTGTCCTGTTCTTCGGCATCGGCGTGATTTCCGGCGCGGTTGGCATCGTCTATGCGCACGAACTTCTGCACCAGAAGAACCGGGTGGAACGCTGGCTGGGCGATCTGCTGCTGGCCTCGGTCCTTTACAGCCATTTCCGCAGCGAACACCTGCTTGTGCATCACCGCCATGTCGGCACGCCACGCGATGCGGTGACGGCGCGCTACAACCAGGGCTTCCACCGGTTCCTGCTGCGCGTCGTCACGCACTGTCCGCCCTCTGCCTTCCGGGCCGAACGGCAGATGCTGGCGCGCGCGGGGCGGCCCGTCTGGCATCGGTCGAATCCTTTCTGGCGTTATGCCCTGCTTCAGGCGCTGATGCTGGCGGCAGCCTTCGCCGCAGGTGGCTGGACGGGGCTGGCGCTGTTCCTGTGGCAGGCGGGTGTCGCCGTCTGGCAACTGGAACTGGTGGACTACATTGAACATTACGGCCTGACCCGCCGCCATCTGGGCGACGGGCGCTATGAACCCGTGCGCCCGCATCACAGCTGGAACGCGGCACACCGCGCTTCGAACTGGTTTCTCATCAACCTGCAACGTCATTCCGACCACCACTGGAAGCCCGACCGCCGCTTTCCGCTGTTGCAGACCTACGACGCGACCGAAGCGCCCCAGTTGCCGTTCGGCTATCCGACGATGGGGGTGCTGGCACTGGTACCACCGCTGTGGCGTCGCTACATGAATCCGAAGGTCCGGGCGTGGCGGCGGCAGTTCTACCCCGATATCGCCGACTGGACGGACTACAACCGCGGCACGCTGCCCCTGCCGAAGGGCTCGGCCTGACGCCGCAAGGGGGAACGGCGCGGCATGACGTTCTGGCAGGATCTGTTCGTCGTCCTCGTCGCCGGGCATTATGCCGTGGCCGTCTACATGGCCTATCTGGCGCTTCAGCAGTCGCGCACCGCCCAGGGCGCGATGGGCTGGGTGATCTTCTTCGCCGCAGCGCCGTTCCTGGCGATTCCGCTCTACGTCTTTCTCGGCAAGAGCCGCTATCCGCAGAAGATCACCCGCCGGCGTGAACTGCGCGGAGTGGCGCGCGCCCTGTGGGAGGAACGGCGCACCAGCCTGCCCGCCTCGACCCGCGACGAAACCATCGACCAGATGCGGATGCGGGCCTTCGAGCGGCTTGCGGACGTGCCGCTGCTGGCGGGGAACCGCTGTGACCTGCTGATCGACGGCGAGGCGGCCTTTGACGCGATCTTCGCCGCCATCGACGCCGCCGAACGCTATGTGCTGTTTTCGTCCTACACGATCCGCGACGACACGCTGGGCCATGCCTTCGGCGAGCGCCTGATCGCCGCCCGCAGACGGGGGGTGTCCGTCCGCATCCTTTATGACGGGGTGGGCAGCAACCGGCTGAGCCGGTCCTGGGTGAACCGGATGCGGGCTGCCGGTGTCGAGGTGGTGGAATTCAACGCCAACCGGCGGCTTGGAAGCTGGTTCCAGTTCAACTTCCGCAACCACCGCAAGATCGCCGTCGTTGACGGTGACATCGGCTTTCTGGGTGGCATGAACGTGGGCGACGAATACATGTCGCGCGATCCGCGCTTCGTGCCGTGGCGCGACACCCAACTGAAGGTGCAGGGGCCAGTCGTTGCCGAAATCCAGCTCTCCTTCGCCGAGGACTGGCTGTGGGCGAGCGACCAGAACCTGGAACTGAACTGGGATCCCGCGCCCTGCGGCGGCGAGACGGACGCGGTGATCGTCGCCCCGGGGCCGGCGGACCCGATCGAGAGCGGCAGCCTCTACTTCTGCAATGCCATCGGCGCGGCAAAGGAACGGCTGTGGATCGCGTCGCCCTATTTCGTGCCCGACACCGACATCCTTTCGGCGCTGAAGCTGGCGGCGCTGCGGGGCGTGGATGTGCGGCTGCTGGTCCCCGACCGGCCCGATCACCTGGCCGTCTGGCTGGCCGCCTTCGCCTATTTCGACGAGGTGCGCGAAACCGGGGTCAAGGTCTTTCGTTTCCGCGACGGGTTCATGCACCAGAAGGTGATCCTGATCGACGACGACATCGCCTCGGTCGGCTCAATCAACCTCGACAACCGGTCGTGCCGCCTGAACTTCGAAATCACGCTGATCGGCGCGGGGCACGGCTTTGCGGCCGACGTGGCCGCCATGCTGGAAGCGGATTTCGCCGAATGCACGCTTATGGAAAGCGGCTTTGCCGAACTGCCGCTGAGGCTGCGGATGGGGGCATCCTTCGCCCGGCTTCTGGCGCCGGTCCTATAGAAAAATGCCCCGCCGGGGGTGTGAGTCCGGCGGGGCGAAGTTGTGCCGTGGTAACCCACAGGCACCGGCGGTAACGGAAAGTCAGTGGGCGCGGCCCTCGTCCATCTCGGCGCGGATCTGCTGGCGCAGCAGGTCGATCGGCACCAGCTTGCCGTCGCGCTTGAAGTGCCAGTAGGTCCAGCCGTTGCAGGACGGCGCGCCTTCCAGATGGGCGCCGACCTGATGGATCGAGCCCTTGATGTCATTGCCGATCAAGGTGCCGTCGGCGCGGACCTTGGCGATGCCGCCACGCGGCGAAAAAAGCTCCTCGCCCGGGCGCAGCATGCCGCGCTCGACCACCTGGCCGAAGGGCACGCGCGGCTCGGTGCGCTTGGATCCGGTGATCTCCAGGGCCTCCTTGTCGAACTTGCGCACCCGGTCGATGCGCTTCTGCGCCACTTCGCGGTAGGCGGCCTCGCGTTCGATCCCGATGAAGTCGCGGCCCAGCATCTTGGCCACCGCACCGGTGGTCCCGGTGCCGAAGAACGGATCGAGCACCACGTCGCCCGGGTTCGTCGTCCCGAGCAGGACGCGGTGCAGCAGCGCCTCGGGCTTCTGCGTCGGGTGGGCCTTGTCGCCCGCGTCGTCCTTGACGCGTTCGCCGCCGGTGCACAGCGGGATCACCCAGTCGGACCGCATCTGAACACCTTCGTTCAGCGCCTTCAGCGCCTCGTAGTTGAAGGTGTATTTCGCGCCCTCGGATTTCGATGCCCAGATCAGGGTCTCGTGCGCATTGGTCAGCCGCTTGCCGCGGAAGTTGGGCATCGGGTTCGACTTGCGCCAGATCACGTCGTTCAGGATCCAGAAGCCCTGGTTCTGAAGCTCGGCTCCCATGCGGAAGACGTTGTGATAGCTGCCGATCACCCAGATCGCGCCGTTCGGCTTCAGCAGCCGCCGCGCCGCCGCCAGCCAGTCACGGGTGAAACGGTCGTAGGCGTCGAAGCTGGCGAACTGGTCCCAGGCGTCGTCCACGGCATCGACCCGGCTGTTGTCCGGCCGGTGCAGGTCGCCGCGTAGTTGCAGGTTGTAGGGCGGGTCGGCGAAGATGAGGTCGATGCTCGCCTCGGGCAGGGACCGCATCGCCTCGATGCAGTCGCCGGCAATGATCCGGTTGAGCGGCAGCGCCACGGGGGCGGCCTTGGTCAGCGTCCTGGTCATCTTCTGCCTCGTTCGTGGCGGCCGTGGCTGCCCGTTTCCGGCTTGTTGGTGTGCCGGTGTCTTGCTTCAGAACATGAGTCAGGACCGATTCGCCGTCAAATTCTTTTTTGAATCAATAGGTTAAGGATTTTTCTTGATACAACATGTTGTGGACGGGCCGGAACGAACGCCTATGGTGTGGGGTCACCCCTAGGTTTGCCAGCGCCGCCAGATGGTCTTTCGTCGGATATCCGGCGTTACGATCCCAGCCGTAGCCCGGGTGCTGTTGCGCCAAATCCACCATGATCCGGTCGCGTTCCACCTTGGCGATGACCGAAGCGGCGGCGATGGACAATGACCGCGCATCGCCCTTGACGATTGCCTCGGCGGAAACGGTCAGGCCGCGCGGCAGCAGGTTGCCGTCGATCAGCAGGTGATCGGGTGCCTGCGGCAGCGCCGCCACCGCCCGCAGCATCGCCAGATGGCTGGCGCGCAGGATGTTCAGCGCGTCGATCTCCTCGACGCTCGCCAGTCCGACGCCAACCTGCGCCGTCGCAAGAACGGCCTCGTGCAGCCGGGCGCGGGCGCGGGCAGTCAGCTTCTTGGAATCGTTCAGCCCCTCGGGCAGCCGGGCGGGGTCAAGGATCACCGCCGCCGCAACGACCGGGCCGCAAAGCGGGCCTCGCCCGGCTTCGTCCACGCCGGCGACGCAAGCCAGACCGCGTGCCCGCGCGGCGGATTCGAACCTATCGTCGGGAAGACCGGCCATGCCGGCTTGTCGCCAATGGCGGCGGCGGGCGCAACGAAAAAGGCGGGCGACACAGGCGCCCGCCTCAGTCTACCTGCGCGGCGAACAAGGGAAGACCGCGCCGGGCCCTGCCCCGCCGGTCTGTGCCGGCCTGGGGCAAGGTGTCATGTCCTGCTCGACATCATCCGCCTGCCGGATGGATCAGTAACGATACTGGCCGATCCGCCAGCCGTGCTGGGCCAGGCAACGCGGGCCATAGACGGTGCGGATCTTGTGCTTCACCCGCACCTCGAAGGCGCATTCGCCCGGAAGGCGGCGGGCCAGCCCGTATTCCTTCATGCACGAAGGCGACACGACCTCGCGCGGGCCACGGCTTGTGCGCACGTCATAGACGCATTCGGCGGGAATGATCCTTGCGCGCGCAGGCTCGCGGTAGGGGGTGTGGCGGGGTTTCTTGTTGTCGTCATCCATTTCCTTGACGATCGCGCCGGCAGCGATGATGGCAAGGATGGTGGTCAGCGTATTCTGTTCCTTCTCGCTCCATGCGGCGGCGGGGGTCGAGAAAGCCGCGCTGAGGGCGATGGCGCCGGCAGTGACGGCAGCGACGATGCGGCTTTTCATGGCATCAATCCTTCGGTTGCATCGGCCGGAGCATTCGGCCGCTCGATGACCCGATCCTGTGCCGCAAGCCGGCGGGCAAGGCAATAACCGGCGCCTGCTATCCGATAACGGCTGCAGAAAGCCGCCTTTGTTATTGATTAGCCGGCCCCCGCTGCGCAGAGTTCCGCTCATGAAAGCCCGCATCCCGATCCTTGTCGCAACCGCTGCCGTGCTGGCGCTGCCCACGGCGGCAGCGGCATCCTGCTACGCCGACTACAAGGCCAAGCAGGAAAACCCGCTGCGCCTGCACTACGGCGTGGCCGAGCTGCCCGATTCCGCCTGCAGCGGCAAGAAGGCGGCGGCGCAGGCCCTTGCCCCGCGCCTGGCGTCGGATGGCTGGACGCTGCTTGCGATCCTGTCCATCTTCGGACCAGAGGGACTCGATCAGAGGAAAGACAGTGCAGGGCCCTATTTCCTCCGCTACTGACGCGCTTCGGTCAGGCAACCGCATCGTCGTCCTTGGCATTGCGGCGATCGTTGCCATCCTGCTGACGGCGGCGGTCCTGCTGTTCCTGACGCTACCCGACGCCAACGCCTTCAATGCGCGGGTCGAACGCATCTTCGTCGAGAACAATGCGCTGACCGGCGCGGGTGAGATCCGGCTTCTGGAAATTCTCGCGCAGTCGGGCACCGCGTTTTCCGAGGTGCTGGCCAGCTACCGCATGGTGATCTTCGTGCTGCTGGTCTTTTCCACCGCTCTGCTGATTGCCTCGCTTGTGTTCCTGTTGACCATTGTCGGGCTGAACCGCCGGATGGGTGCGATCCAGCGGCAAGGTATCCAGGTCAGTTCGCTGCTTATCAGCAGGGGCCAGAACGCGGTGGTGCTGAACGACATGGAATTCAAGCTGACCGAAGCGGCGATCGAGACGCTGTCGGTGCTGGCCGAGGCGCGGATGGATGACGATATCCTGTCCGGGGCCGAGATCGAGGCCGTCATCTCGGGCCGCCCCGCCGCCGACTGCGACGAAGCCACTGGCGCCATGCGCATCAAGCGGCTGCGCGATGCGCTGGGCAACCAGATGGTGGCCGAGCTTCTGGTCCGAAACATCGCGCGCAAGGGCTACATGCTGTCGGTCGCCAAGGACGCGATCCGCATGATCTGACCCCGCCCGAGATTTTTTCACCGGCCCATGAAACCTGCGGGCCTGCGGCGGCGTTGTTGGCCATCGGCGCGTCGGGGGGACATCGTGACGAACGAAGACAAGGCAGGCGGCGGCGAACCGGTCATCTTCCTGCCGGTACAGGCGTCGACCGCAACGGCCATCCGGCCGGGCTGGGCGATCGTCGGCATCTTCATCATCATGCTGGTCGGCGCAATCGCCATTTCGCGCGATTTCCTGATGCCGATCACCATGTCGGTGCTGTTGTTCTTCGTCTTCTCGCCCCTGCGCCGCAGGCTTGGCCGGCGGGGTGTGCCCGGCTGGGTGACCGCGACGATCGTCACGACCGGACTGCTGGCCGCGATGGGCGCGGTGGTGCTGATGCTGATGGGGCCGGCGGGGCAGCTCATCGCCGATGCGCCGACGATCTCGCACCGGCTGGAGCAGAAATTCGACGCGCTCAGGGACCAGATCCGCGGTCTTCAGGATGTCGCCACCAAGATCGACGAAGTGGCCGCCGCCGAGGGGCCGGAACCCGGCGTGATCAAGGCCGAGACCAGGCCCGAAAGCCTGACGATGAGCGTGGTCAACGCCACGCCGGCGCTGATCGGGCAGTTGCTGTTCGTGTTGATCCTGCTGTTCTTCCTGTTGACCTCGGGCGATCTACTCTACCTCAGGATCGTGCAAAGCTTCGATACGCTGAAGGAAAAGCGCATGGCCTATCAGGCGCTGCGCCAGATCGAGGACAGCCTTGGCAGCTATCTGGGCACCATCAGCCTGATCAACATCGGCCTCGGGGCAGCGATCGGCATCACCTTCTGGCTGATGGGAATGCCGGCGCCGTCGCTGTTCGGGGTGACGGCGTTTCTTCTCAATTACATCCCCTACGTCGGCCTTGTCATCGGCGCGGTCTCGGCCACCGCGGTGGCTCTGGTCAGCATGGACGGGTTCTTCTGGCCCGTCATGGTCGGCGCGGCCTATGTGGCGATCAACTCGGTCGAGGGGCAGTTCGTCACGCCCTATTTCCTGTCGCGGCGGCTGGAGCTGAACACCGTCGTGGTGTTCGTGGCCGTCGCGCTCTGGGCCTGGCTTTGGTCGGTTGTCGGGATGATCGTCGCCGTGCCGATCCTGGTGGTGATCCGCGTCCTGTGCGAACACATCCCCGGCATGGAGAAGTTCGCCAACTTCCTTGCCGGCGAAGATGCGCCGTCAGCCCTGCCCGAGAGCGAGGCCGAAGAGGAAAGCGCACCCTCTGCAACGGCGGCGCGCTAGCCCTGCCGCTGCGCCGCCCAGCGGTTGAGCCAGGCCAGCGCCGCCAGCGACAGGCCCAGCCCGAGGAAGGACACCACCCGCGTCAGCCCCGTCAGCCCCGAGGCGTCGATCAGGAAGACCTTGGCCACGGTCAGCGCAATCACCGCCATCGCCACCCGGCGCAGCGGTGCCGACCGCCGGGCAATGGCCTGATAAAGCAGCACCGCCCCCGTCAGCATCAGCGCAAGCGTGTAACTGTAAAGTTCGCCCTGCATCACGCCCGGAAGCGACAGATCGGGCCCTTGCCACAGCCGGCGGATCTCAAGCCCGGCGTAAAGCGCGGCCAGCGCCACGCCGCCCGCTTGCAGACCCCGCCGCAGCCAGCGCGGCAGATGGCCGAGCCGCGCCGCACCGGCCAGCAGCAGCACACCGGGCAACGCATAGGCCACCAGCAGCGTATCCAGAATGAACGGCCCCTTCACCCAGGTGTGCGGGCCGCTGCCCATGAAACCGGCCACCGGGTTGAAGAATATCGCCGACGCCGCCACGAAGAAAAGGCCAAGCGACGCGGCGCCTGCCGCGATGACGGCGCGCAGAATCCTCAGCGCACGGCCGCCGGCGCGCAGGCGGTAAAGCTGCACAAGCATGAGGATCAGCCAGGGCAGCGCCTCTAGCGTCATGCCCCAATGGGTGCCGATCCGATCGCCCTCGCCCGCGATGAGCAAGCGACTTATGAGCACCGTGCCGAACAGCGCCGCAAAGCCCGCGACGCCCGATTCCAGCACAGCCGCCGCAACAGGCCGCTCCTGTCCGCGCAGAAGCCAGAGCGCGGCGGCCGGCGCAGCCACGGCGGCGGCGAAGCTGAGGCCCGCCGCCCACAGTGGCGCGCCCTCGATCGCCCATCCCAGCCCGGGATCGACCACCAGCCGCCAGCCGATCACCGCCATCGCGGCTTGCAGGAACCAGCCCATCTCGGGCAGGTGGAAGCGGCGGTCGAGTGCTGCGGCCACCACCACCAGCACGGCCAGCGCCACGGTCAACGCGCCTTCCGTCAGGATCACGAACAGCGCGAATGCGATGAGCGTCAGGCAGGACAGCACCGCATAGGCGGCGCGGCGGCGATTCGCGCCATCTGCGCGGGCAAAGCGCAGCGCCAGCACCGCCATGGCGGCGGCAAGCAGCATGCCGTGCAGGGCCCAGGGATAGGCCCCCATGACTGCGGCCGGCGCCCAGAAGACCTCGAGCGCGACCAGCGCCGCCGGGGCAACGACCGCGGCAAGCACCGCCCACCACGCCCTGTGGTCGCGGTTTGCCAGACTGCGCAACGCGAACATGCCGGAACCCGCCGCGGCAAGGCCGACAAGAACGCTTGCCGTGGCCGGGCCTGAGGTTTCCGGCGCGCGAAACGCGATGGCCGCCTCCTGATACGCCTGCCAGATGGCTGCGCGATCCACCGCGTCCAGCACCAGCCGTGCCAGGAACCCCGCCGCCGGCAGCGCCGCCAGATCGGCCAACGCCGCCGCGCCATAGGCCCAGCCGGCCAGCGCCACCATCAGCAGCGCCAGCCCGATATAGGCCGCCATGTCGGCGCCAGGCAGAAGCGTCAGCCCAAGGCTCGTGGCCGCTACCCCGCCCAGCGCCAGCCGCACCGGAAACGCCGGCCAGCCCCGCGCGCCCCTGGCCCGCACCGCGCCGGCAACCGTAGGGCCATCGTGCGCGGGCCAGACGCTGCGCACCGGCACCGCGACAGCCAGCACCGCGATCAGCACCAGTGCCGCCGCAAGCGGCAGCGACGCCACCCCCATCTGGTGCAGAAGCCAAAGCCCCCCGTAGGCCAGCGCCAGTGCCAGCACCGACACCCAGGCCCAGCGGCGCATCGTGTCGATGCCAAGCCCGACACCTGCCACCAGTGCATAATGGAAGGGCAGCCAGTAGGGCACCGCCTCAGCACCCCCGGTCAGGAAAGGCGCGGCATAGGCGCCCGTCAGGCCGATGGCCGCCAGGAACGGCCCGTGAAACCAGCCAAGCAGGATCGCCAGCGCCGCCACCGCGACCAGGCCGGCAAAAGCCACCTCGGGCCCGATCAGCCCGTAAAGCTGGCGGGCAGCCAGGACGCCGACGAACATCGCCACGATCCCCGCGCCCGAGAAGGTCGAGGGCAGATACGCCGTCGCCGCCTTCGGATCGTCGCCCCAGCGGCGCCGAATCCACTCGCCCCCCGCGATCAGCGCAAGGCCCAGCAGCATTGCACCGATGACACGCGCGACGGGCGGCAGAAGGCCCTTCTCCATCCCGTACTGGACGAGGAACACCCCGGCAAAGACCAGCGACAGCGCCGAAACCGCATAGACCCAGTTCGCCACAAGCCAGCGGCCGGCCGCCGCGAAACGATCGGCACGCAGCACGATGGGCCGGTCTTGCGTATCGCGCCGCGGCGGAAGGGGCGCCGCAGAAGGCGCCGACCAGGGGCCGGTGGCCGCGTCGCTCATGGGCCCGGGCAGCGCCGCCGGGATGGCTGATGTGGACTGCACGGCGGCCGGTACCTCGGCCGTCGGTTCGGCGGGGGCAGGCGCGGGTGCGGGGACCAGGGGTTCAACCGGCCCGACCGGGACCGGTACCCGCGACGACAGTTCCCTGACCGTGGCCTCCAGCCGCCCGACCCGACGGTGCAGCGCGATGACGGCCCAGATCGGCACGCCGATCACGGCCAGAAGGATCAGGATCGCAAACATTGCCACGGTCGCCCCCCTGCAGCCATCTTACGGGCAGGTTAAACCTCGACCAGACCGATTGGCAAAGTCAGGTTTTCACGTCCTGGTCGCCGTCTGACGTAACGTCTTTCCGGCCAAACAAGCCCGCCAGCCCCCGGCTGACAAGGTTCGACACTTTCGGCCTTGGCAGGCGTGCGAAGGGCAAGGGGCGGCAGACCTCCATCGCTGCGATCCCGACGCGGGCGGTCAGCGCGCCGTTGATCACCCCCTCGCCAAAGCGGCGCGAGAGCTTTGACAGCAAGCCGCCGCCTGCCACCGTCTCGATCATGTCGTCGCCCACGGCCACGGCGCCGGTCGCGACCAGATGGGTCAGAACGGTGCGCGTCAGCCGCCAGCCGCCGAAAGCGCCTGCACGGCCACCATAGATTTCGGCGATGCGGCGTATCATCCGCATGTTCGCGGTCAGGGCGGCCGCCACATCGGCCAGCGCCAGCGGCACCAGCGCCGTCACCGTCGCCACCTGCCGTGCCGCCGCCTCGATCTCGCGCCGGGCCAGTTGATCCAGCGGGGCCAGAAGCTCGGCCTCGGCCAGATGCAGCAGCGTGTCTGCGTCGAAGGTCTCGTCCCGCCGCTCGGCCAGCCTGACCCGGCCCCATTCCGTTTCGGGCCGGTCGCCATAAAGCGTGATCAACCGGTCGGTCACCTGCCGCGCCGCCCGGGCATCGCCCGAGGCCAACGCCGCCAGTGCCGCCTTGTGCACCCCGTCAAGCCGTGCAAGCCGCCCGTAGGCGGCAAGCTCGCGCAGGGTGACCGCCGCCAGCGCCAGAAGGAAGGCGGCGAACAGCGCCACCGCCACCCAGCCAAGGACGGTGTTCGCCGCCAGCAACCCCGCCACGAACCGCCAGGCCGCGACCGAGGCAAGAAAGCCCGCCAGCGCGGTCGTCGCCCACCACAGGAACCGCCACAGCCGCGACGGCCGCCGCGCGGCCAGGGCCGCCATGGTGCGCATCGCGCGGCCCTCGGGCGCCGCATCGGGTACGACGGGCGCGGTTGCGGGCGTGTGTTCGGCAGCGCCCTCGAGTTCGATCAGCACGGGGCCTTTCGGTGTCGTCACAGCCTGTCTCCGATCAGGAACTCCGCGGCCTTGTCGAGCCGGATGTGCGGCGGCCCGTCGCCGGGGCGCAGGGCCATACGGGCGGGGGCGAAGCTCATCACCTCATAGTCGGCGTCCAGCCATGCCTCGGCCCCCTCGCGCGCCGGCGCAAGCAGCCGTGCGGGGTTGTCCGGCAACTCGCCGGGATAGAAGGCCGCCTGCCGCCCGCTGGCCAGAAGCGTGCCGCGCACGCAGTCGAGCGGCTGGCCACCGTGAGTCACGGTTTCCTCGACCGTGGCCCGGACGGCGGCGATCGACATGGCGGCGGTCGCCGCGCCGGCGAATTCGGCGCGGTCCTTCGCCTCGCGCATCAGCGCCGCCATGATCGCGGTCAGGCGGCCATGCTGGCGGTGGTGAAGATGATCGGCCTTGGTCGCGGCGAACAGGATGCGTTCCACCCGACGGCCGCCCAGGATCGAGACGAGCCAGCGGTTCCGCCCCGGCCGGAACGCAGCCAGAATGTCGGCCATCGCGGCCCGCATGTCCTCGACCGCCTTCGGCCCCGCGTGGATCGCGCCCAGCACGTCGACCAGCACGATCTGGCGGTCGATGCGGGCAAAATGGTCGCGGAAGAAGGGCTTCACGACCTGCGCCTTGTAGGCCTCGAACCGTCGGTCCATCTCGCGCCAGAGACTGCCGCGCGGGGCATCTGCCGGCCGCGGCAGCGGCGCGAAGGTCAGCGCGGGCGAGCCGGCCAGTTCGCCCGGCAACAGGAACCGCCCCGGCGTGCAGTCGGAATATCCCGCCTGCCGCGCAGCGGTCAGATAGACGGTGAAGCGTTCGGCCAGTTCCTTGGCCGTCACCTCATCCAGCTGCCGGGTAGCGTCGGTGGCATGCGCCAGCCGCAGGAAGTCTGCCGCCATCGGCCGAGAAGCGATGCGGGCCAGTGTCTCGGCGGCCCAGTCGGCATAGGACTTGTCCAGAAGGCTCAGGTCCAGAAGCCACTCACCGGGGTAGTCGACGATGTCGAGGTGCAGGGTTCGTTCGCCCCGCATCGCGCCAAGAATGCCCTGTGGCTGAAGCCGGAACGACAGGCGCAGCTCGCTCACCGATCGCGTTCCTTCGGGCCAGCGCGCATCCGGGCCGGTCAGAGCGGCAAGGTGGGCTTCGTAGTCGAAGCGTGGCACGGTGTCGTCGGGCTGCGGTTGCAGCCAGGCGGCGCGGATCGTGCCGTCGCCCGCGGCGCGCAAGCCCGGCATGCGGCCCCTGTCCATCAGGTTTGCCACCAGCGAGGTGATGAAGACGGTCTTGCCGGCACGCGACAGGCCGGTCACGCCCAGACGGATCACCGGTTCGGAAAAGGCCCCCGCGATGCCCGCGCCAAGGTCTTCGATCCCGCGCAGAACGCCGTCCGCAATGTCGCCGATGCCCAAGAGCCTGCCCTCGTTCGGATTTGCCCTGAAGATAGGTGCGGGAAGTCGCCGCGAACAGGGGGAAGGTTTCGCCACGGCTCACCGCCGCCGTTGACGCAATTGCCAGGGCGGCCGGTTCGCGCTAGGTCGGCCCCATGCCCAGATATGCCCTCAAGATAGAATACCACGGCGGCCCGTTTTCGGGCTGGCAACGCCAGGCCGGCCAGTTGTCGGTGCAGGAGGCAGTCGAAACCGCGATCCGGCGGCTTCAGCCCGATGCCCCGGGCATCGCCGCCGCCGGCCGCACCGACGCCGGCGTCCACGCCACGGGGCAGGTCGCGCATTGTGACCTGGCGAAGGACTGGGACTGCTTCCGCCTGACCGAGGCGCTCAACTGGCATCTCAAGCCGCAGCCGGTCGCGGTACTGGCAGCGGCGCGGGTGGACGACGCCTTCCATGCCCGCTTTTCCGCCACCGAACGGCGCTACCTGTTCCGCCTGCTCGCCCGCCGGGCGCCCGCCACGCACGACCGGGGCCTTGTCTGGCAGGTGTTGAACCCGCTCGATCTCGAGGCCATGCACGCGGCTGCGGCGCATCTGGTGGGGCGGCACGATTTCACGACCTTCCGTTCGGCCATGTGCCAGTCGGCCTCGCCGGTCAAGACGCTGGACGAGATCGCCATCGAGGCGCTGCCGGTCCCTTACGGCACCGAATACCGCTTCCGCCTGCGCGCCCGCAGCTTCCTGCACAACCAGGTGCGCTCGATCGTCGGCACGCTGGAACGGGTGGGCGCGGGGGGCTGGTCGCCCGCCGAGGTGCAGGCGGCGCTTCTGGCGCGCGACCGTGCTGCCTGCGGGCCTGTCTGCCCGCCCCAGGGGCTTTACCTGACGCGGGTGGGCTACGCGGCGGATCCCTTCGCGTGATCCTTGCGCCAGGCGCCGGCTTCGGCCACAACCGCAACCGGAGGTGCCGCATGTCCCTGACCCAGATGTTCCTGTCGCAACTGGCCGATCCCTTCCGTATCGGGCTGATGGTCGCGCTTGTGTTCACGATGGCGCGGACCCGCGCGGTGACCGGCACCGTCCTGCCGCTGGCGCTGGGGGTCGTCTTCGTCGCCGTCATGATCCCGATGACCATGCAGACGGATGCGTCCGAACCGCTGTGGCAGCGCGCCGGGGTCGGTGTCCTTGCCAATGCCGTCATCCTGGCGGCGGTCCTTGCGATCCGCGCGGCGATCGTCAGGTTCAGGGCGTAAGCGGCAGCAGGCGCCGCACCTCGGCGCGCATTCCGCCGATGTCGAAGGGCTTGGCGATGAAACCGTCAGCGCCAAGGCCTAGCGCGCGGTCGCGTTCCTGGGCCGATCCGCGCGCCGTCATCATCAGCACCTTCACCGCGCGCAGCGCCGGGTCGCGCCTGAGCGTCCGGCAGATATCATAGCCCGACACCTCGGGCAGCATCACGTCCAGCACCACCAGATCGGGACGTGTTGCGACGATGCGGGCCATCGCCTCGGCACCGCTGGCAACGCGTTCGTGGCTCAGCCCCTCCTTGCGGACAAGAAACTCCAGCGCGGCGGCGATGCTGTCGTCGTCCTCGACGATCAGGACATGGCGTGTTGTGGCGGGCAATGGCATTGCGCGGTCCTTCATGCGGGTTCCGGCAGGCACTGGCGCACTAGGCGGCGGCAGGGAACCCGCGCATGTCAACGGACCGATGCGGGGGATCGCTGGCGCCGGTCTCGGGGCCGCGAGGAGGGCCGGGGGCGAACCCCCCGGCCCTTGCCTTCGTCAGTGGTGGAACTTGTGTTCCGGGTCGTCGGTGAAGATCGACTTCTTGTGGGTGCCGTTCGGCACGAAGATCGTGCCGATCACCACCGTCATCAGCGCGACGACGATCGCATACCACAGACCGGCGTAGATGTTGCCCGACTGCGCCGAGATCGCGAAGGCCGTGGCGGGCAGCAGACCGCCGAACCAACCGTTGCCGATGTGGTAGGGCAACGACAGGCCCGAGTAGCGGATGCGAGTCGGGAACAGTTCGACCAGCATCGCCGCGATCGGCCCGTAGACCATCGTCACCAGGATAATCAGATAGGTCAGGATCGCGACGATCGTGAGCTTCTGGCCGGTGAAGATGTCGAAGAAGTGGTTGGCCTTGGCAACCGTCGGGTTGTTTTCGGCAACCAGCGGGTAGCCGGCGGCGGTCAGCGCTTCGTTCACGGATTTCTCGAAGGCCGGCTTCACGCCCTTGGCTTCGTCCAGCGCCTTCTGAGCAGCGTCGATGGCGGCCTGATCGGTGCCCGACTTGGCGGTTTCCAGCACTGCGGTGGCGTCGGCGATCGCCTTGGCGTTGGCCGCACCGTCATAGCCCTGGATCACCGTATCGCCGATCTGGACCGTCGCGGGGCTGCCGGCCGGGCCGTCAACAGTGGTCGAGTTCACCGAGGTCTTCGACAGCAGCGCCTTGGCGATGTCGCACGAGTTGGTGAACTTCACCGTGCCGGTCGGGTTGAACTGGAACGAGCAGTCCGCCGGGTCGGCCGTCACTGTAACCGGGGTCTGGTGAGCCGCGTAAAGCGCGGGGTTGGCCGTCTTGGTCAGCAGGCCGAACACCGGGAAGTAGGTGACCGCCGCGATCAGGCAGCCCGCCAGGATGATCGGCTTGCGGCCGATCCTGTCGGATAGCGAACCGAAGAACAGGAAGCCCCAGGTGCCGATGATCAGCGACCAGGCCACGAAGACGTTGGCCGAGAAGCTGTCCACCTTGATGACATTCTGGATGAAGAACAGGGCATAGAACTGGCCCGAGTACCAGACCACCGCCTGACCGGCCGTCAGACCCAGCAGCGCGATCAGGGCGATGCGGGCGTTCTTCCACTGGCCGAAGGCTTCGCGCAGCGGCGCTTTCGACTGGGCGCCTTCTTCCTTCATCTTCTTGAAGGCCGGGCTCTCGTTCATCTGCAGACGGATGTAGAGCGAGATCGCCAGCAGGAAGATCGAGCCCAGGAACGGGATGCGCCAGCCCCAAAGATCGAAAGCCTTGATCATCTTCGGCGTGCCGTCGGCGTTCATCACGGCCGCACCCGCCGCATCAAGCACAGGGGTCGGTTCCCAGTTGCCGTTCACGTAGCCCTGCACCAGCAGGATGACGATCAGCGACAGCAGAAGTCCCAGCGTCGCCGTCGTCTGGATGAACGAGGTGAAGTAGCCGCGCTGGTTGATCGGGGCGTGTTCGGCCACATAGACCGCCGCCCCGCCGTATTCGCCGCCGAGCGCCAGACCCTGGAGCATCCGCAGCCCGATCAGGATGACCGGCGCGGCCATGCCCCAACTGCTGTAGCTGGGCAGCATACCCACGAGGAAGGTCGACAGACCCATGATCATGATGGTCATGAGGAAGGTGTATTTCCGCCCGATCAGGTCGCCGAGCGAGCCGAACACCAGCGCGCCGAAAGGCCGCACGATGAACCCCGCCGCGAAGGCCAGGAGCGCGAAGACGTTGCGCGTGGCCTCCGGGAACGAGGTGAAGAACTGCGCGCCGATGATCGCCGCGAGCGAGCCGTAAAGGTAGAAGTCGTACCACTCGAAGATCGTGCCGGCGGAAGAGGCGAGGATCACCTTCTTCTCTTCCCTGGTCATCGGACGAGAGCGGTTTACCGCCACGTCCAGATCGGTTGTTGCTA
>WBZM01001347.1_pt2 | contig 23287 bp, 22 predicted proteins | sample 5204271 | NCBI WGS metagenome assembly WBZM01 (sample SAMN12344346, study PRJNA552823) | activated sludge metagenome | biome: Activated sludge suspended growth; feature: Nitrification reactor; material: Wastewater; isolation source: activated sludge from nitrification reactor of wastewater...
AAGACCGTGACCATGACGATGCCGAGCAGCAGCGAGATCACCGAGGCCATCACGAACCAGGCGAAGGTGCGCAGGCCGACGCGGCCGAGCGCCGCGGTGTCGCCCATGTGCGCGATGCCGACCACCAGCGTCGAGAACACCAGCGGCGCGATGATCATCTTGATCAGGCGCAGGAAGACGTCCGTGACGATCGAGAAATACCCGCCGAGCCTCGCGAGCGAGGCCGGGTCGGTGACGTTCTGGTGGAGGAGCCAGCCGACGACGACGCCGAGGGCCATCGCGGCGAGGATGTAGGACGTGAATCGCTTGGCCAACTCGAGGGCTCCCGGCGGTCAGGAGCCGCGACTGTGCCGGGTCCGCGCCGCAGGCGCAACGGGCGCCGCTCAGTCCTCTTCCCAGGGATCGAGCCCGGGCGGCTCGTCCGTCGCGGGCGTCGCCGTCGCCGCGGCCCGCAGGGCCTCCAGCGAGCGGAAATCGAACGCCGCGGTATCCGCGAGGTGCGACGGCGCCACGTGGCCCAGGGCCGAGAAGATCGCCTCCGTCCGGCCCGGGTAGTCGCGCTCCCAGTCCGCGAGCATCTGCTTGACCTGCACGCGCTGCAGGTTGGGCTGCGAACCGCACAGCCGGCACGGGATGATGGGGAACTGCCGCGCGCGCGCGTAGCGCGCGATCTCGCGCTCCGGCACGTAAGCGAGCGGCCGGATCACGATGTGGCGCCGGTCCGAGGACAGCAGCTTCGGCGGCATGGCCTTCATGCGGCCGCCGAAGAACAGGTTCAGGAACAGCGTCTCCACGATGTCGTCGCGGTGGTGACCGAGCGCGATCTTGGTGACGCCGTTCGCGGCGGCGTAGCGATACAGAGCGCCCCGCCGCAGGCGCGAGCACAGGCTGCACATCGTGCGGCCCTCCGGGATCACGCGCTTCACGACCCGGTAGGTGTCCTGCTCGATCACGTGCCAGGGCACGCCGAGCGCCGTGAGATACGCGGGCAGGACGTCGGCCGGGAACCCCGGCTGCTTCTGGTCGAGGTTGACGGCGAGGAGCTCGAAGCGGACCGGCGCGCTGCGCTGCAGGGACAGCAGCACGTCGAGCAGCGTGAACGAGTCCTTGCCGCCGGAGAGGCAGACCATGACCTTGTCGCCCTCGGCGATCATGCCGAAGTCGTCGATGGCCTTGCCGACCAGTCCGCGCAGCCGCGCCTGCAGCTTGCGGAAGGTGCTGGAGTCCGGGCGTGCACCCGCTGCCGGCGCCGGGGCCGGCACGCCGACGGCCTCGGTCGCCATCAGCCCGGTTCCTCGAGGTACTTCGCCTCGGCGTAGCGCAGCCAGGGCTGCGCGGAGAGTTCGCGGCCGGTGGCGTTGAGGATCAGCTCCTGCGCGTTCACGCGGGCGCCCACGCCGTGCACGTGTTCGCGCAGCCACTCGAACAGGCTGCCGAAGCGGCCCTCCGCGATCTCGTCGTCGAGCCCGGGAATGTCCCCGCGCAGGCTCTCGTAGAGCTGCGCCGCGATCAGCGACCCGAGCACGTAGGACGGGAAATAGCCGAAGGAGCCGATCGCCCAGTGCACGTCCTGCAGGCAGCCCTCGGCATCCGTGGCGGGCCGCAGCCCGAGTCGCTGGTCGAGGCCGACGCGAAATGCCTCGGGCAGGTCCCGGACGGGCAGCGAGCCGTCGAGGATCTGCTGCTCGAGTTCGAAGCGCACCATGATGTGCACGGGATAGGTGAGCTCGTCCGCGTCGACGCGGATGGCGCCGCGACGGACGCGGATCAGCGTGCGGTAGAGATTCTCGACCTCCCACTCCGGGCCGGTCACGCCGTAGTGCTTCTCGAGCAGCGGCCTGAGCCAGGTGAGGAACGGCCGCGAACGCGCGATGATCATCTCGAGCAGCAGCGACTGGCTCTCCTCCAGCGCCATGCCGCGATCGCGCCCCACGGGCTGGTCGCGCCAGGCGTCGGGCAAGCCGAGGTCGTACATCGCCTGCCCGGTCTCGTGCAGCACGCCCATCAGGCCGCTGAACGGATCGGTGAGGTCGAAGCGCGTGGTCACGCGCACGTCGCCCGGGACGCCCTCGGTCGAGGGGTGGTCGCTCTCGTCGAGACGGCCCCGGTCGAACGGGAACCCCACCTTGCGCATCACGTCGACGGCGAGCGAACGCTGCTTTGAGAGCCCGACCTTGCCCGCGATCGGCAGCGGCGGACGGCGCGCCTGCAGTTCGATGGCCTCGCGGATCAGGCCCGGCAGGCGGCGCCCGACCACGCGGAAGAGCTGGTCGATGTGCTCGCTCAGGAAGCCCGGGCTGAAGCCGTCGATCAGCGAATCGTAGGGAGACAGCCCGAGCGCCTTCGACAGCACGGCCGCCTTGTCGCGGGTGAGCGCGACGACCTCCTCGAGGTGCGGCGCGAAGATCGCGAAGCTGTCCTGCTGCTTGGCCTCCAGCCAGCGCACCTCCGCGTGCGAGGTCGCCTTCGCGAGCCGGGTGATCAGCGACAGCGGCGTGGCGATCGCGTGGTCGCGCTCGCGACGCATCTCGCGCAGGTTGGCGCGCTGCCAGTCCTCGAGCTGGGACTCGTTGGCCCGGGCGCGGTCCAGCAGCCGCGAGACCTTGGGCGAGGTGAGCAGCGCGTGGCACTCGGACTCCAGCACTGCGAGCTGCTCGCCGCGCACGTCGGCGCTGCCGCGCGGCATCATCACGGCGGCGTCCCAGCGCAGGACGCTCGCCGCGCCGCGGAAGGCGTGCAGACGACGGAACTCCTGCTCGAGTTGCTGGTATGGGGTCAGTGCCATGTGCTCGACCGCGGGCGTTCGGGGGCCGGTCGCGGCCGGTAGAGACGCACGACAGTCTAGCAAGCAGGCGCCGGCCCGGTCCCTCCCCGAGTCCGCTTGCCAGGGGTAAATTCCATATTTTTCAGAGCTTTATATATTTTTTCGCGAACCCGCCGGGCGGGCGGCCGGCAGCCCGGCGGCCCGGCCCGCCGGCTCAGGCGGCCGGGGCCTCGGAACCGCGCAGGCGCTCGATCATGCGGGCGATCGCCTGCGGCGAGCGCGTGTTGCGGGCGGCCAGGGTGTAGACGGCGGGGACCACGCCGAGCGTCAGCACCACCGAGATCACGACGCCGTAGAACACGACCACGCCGATGGCCTGGCGCGACTCGGCGCCGGCGCCGGTGGCCAGCATCAGCGGCAGCGCGCCGAACGCCGTGCACAGGCTGGTCATCAGCACGGGCCGCAACCGGATCGCCGCCGCCTCGATCACCGCCTCGCGGTACTCGACGCCGCGGTCGCGCAGCTGGTTGGCGAACTCGACGATCAGGATGCCGTTCTTCGCCGCGAGCCCGACCAGCATGATCGCGGCGATCTGGCTGAAGACGTTGATCGACATGCCGTAGATCCACAGGCCGACCAGCGCGCCGATCACCGCGAGCGGCACGGTCGTGATGATCACGAACGGGTGCAGGAAGCTCTCGAACAGCGCCGCGAGCACCAGGAACACCACGATCAGCGCCATCAGGAACATGAAGTAGAGCTGCCCGCTCTGCTGCTTGAACTCGCGCGACTGGCCGTCGTAGGCGAGGCGCACCGAGTTCGGCAGGTTCTCCGCGACCATCTTCTCGACGTCGGTGAGCGCGGGGCCGAGCGTGTTGCCCGGCGTCAGCGCAGCCGTGACGGTGATGGCGCGCATGCGGTCGAAGCGGTTCAGCCGCGTCGGCCCGCCGCGCTCGGACAGCTGCACGAGGTTCGACAGCGGCACGAGGTCGCCGGTGCGGTCGGAGCGCACGTAGAGGTTGTCGAGGTCGGCCGGCGTGGCGCGGTCCTCGGCGCGGCCCTGCAGGACCACGTTGTACTCGCGGTCGCGATCGATGTAGGTGGTCACGATGCGCGAACCGAGCACCGTCTCGAGCGTGCGCGACACCGTCTGCAGGGAGACGCCGAGGTCGGCCGCGCGATTGCGGTCCACCGCCACGCGCAGCTGGGGCTGGCGCTCCTCGTAGTTCGACTGGACGTTGGCGAACTTCGGGTTCGCCTGCATCAGCGCCATCAACTGGTCGCGCCACTGCACGAGATCGGCGTACTCGGTGCCGCCGAGCACGACCTGCACGGGCGCGCCCGACCCCATGGTGAACCCGCCCGGGGCCACGACCTGCGCGCGCACGCCGGGCAGCTTGCTCAGCGGGCCGCGCAGCGACTGGGCGACCTGCTCCGCGCTGCGTTCCCGCTCGTCCCAGGGCTTCAGCACCATGAAGCCGCGCGCCTGGTTCATGTCCGACGAGCCCCAGCCGCCGGGAATGCGCAGGTTGGCGCGCACGATCGCCCCGTCGGCGTTGACCTCGCGCACGATCTGCTCGAACTGCCGGCCGTGGCGCTCCATGTAGTCGAGCGTGGCGCCCTCGGGCCCGGTCAGCGCGAGGAACAGCATGCCGCGATCCTCGGCCGGCGCCAGCTCGCTCGGCAGCACCTTCAGCAGCACGGTGGCGAAGGCCGCGGCGACCAGCGTCGAGCCGATCACCAGCCACGGGCGCCGCATCAGCCGGCGCAGCGAGGCCTCGTACGAGGCGGCCATGCGGCTGAAGAACGCGTCGACCACGTGCGAGAAGCGCGAGCGCGTCGTGCCGCCGGACAGCAGCTTGGAGCACATCATCGGCGTGAGCGTGAGCGCCACCAGCGCGGAGAACAGCACCGCGGCCGCGATCGTGAAGCCGAACTCGCGGAACAGCTTGCCCACGCTGCCCTGCAGGAACGAGATCGGCAGGAACACGGTCGACAGCACCAGGGTCGTGGCGACCACCGCGAAGCCGATCTCGCGCCCGCCGTCCACCGCGGCGATGAGCGGCGGCTCGCCGAGTTCCATGCGCCGGTAGATGTTCTCGAGCACCACGATCGCGTCGTCGACCACGAGACCGATGGCCAGCACCAGCCCGAGCAGGGTCAGCACGTTGAACGAGAAGCCGAGCGCCGCCATGACCAGGAACGCCGAGACGATCGAGATCGGGATGGTGACGGCGGGCACCAGCGTGGCGCGCAGGTTGCCGAGGAACAGGTAGATCACGGCCAGCACGAGCAGCATCGAGATCACCAGCGCGATCACGACTTCCTTCATCGACGCCTCGATGAACACCGAGCGGTCGAGGTTGATCTCGAGCCGCGTGCCCTCGGGCAGGTCCGGGCGGATGCGCTCGACTTCCTCGCGCACGTGGCGGGCGACCTCGAGCGTGTTGGCCTTGGAGATCTGCTCGACGCCGACGCTGATGCCCGCGACGCCGTTCGACCGCGACATGGTCCGCTCGTTCTCGGCGGCGAGGCGCACGTCCGCCACCTCGCCGAGGCGCACCAGGTAGCCGTCCGGCCCGCGGCCGATCACCAGCGCCTCGAAGTCCTGCGGCGTGTCGAGGCCCGTCTCCGTCCGCAGCGTCATCTCGCGCTGCGAGGACTCGAGCCGGCCCGCCGGGAGCTGCACGTTCTCGCGCCGCAGCGCGTTCTCGACGTCGGCGACCGTCAGCTGCCGCGCCGCCAGCGCCTCGCGGTCGATCCACACGCGCATCGCGTAGCGCTTGGCGCCGCGCATCAGAACGCGCGCCACGCCCGGCAGCACCCCGAGCCGGTCGACGAGCTGGCGCTCGGCGTAGTCGGTGAGCTGCAGCACGTTCATCGTGTCGCTCGAGAGGTTCAGCCAGACGACCGGCTCGCCGCCGACCTCGGCCTTGGCGATCTCGGGCGGGTCGGCCTCCTCCGGCAGGGCGCCGGCGACGCGCGCGACGCGGTCGCGGACGTCGTTCGCCGCCTCGTCGACGTCGCGCGAGGGATCGAACTCGAGGTTGATCGCGGAGCGCCCGTCCATGCTCTGCGAGGTGATCTTGACGATGCCCTCGATGCCCGAGACGCGGTCCTCGATGACCTGCGTGACCTTGGTCTCGACCACGTCGGCGGATGCGCCGCGGTAGTCCGTCTCGATGGAGACGACCGGGGTCTCGACGTCCGGCAGCTCGCGCACCGGCAGGCGCGTCGCCGCCATCAGGCCGACGATCACCAGCATCAGGCTGATGACCGTGGCGAAGACCGGGCGCTTGACGGAGATCTCGGTGAGCTTCATGGCTACGCCGCCCCGCCTCCGGCCGGCGCGCGCGCGGGCTCGCCCGCCTGCACGGACGCGCCGTCACGCAGTTTCTGCGTGCCCTCGGTGACCACCGTCTCGCCCTCGCGCAGGCCGTCGAGGATCTGCACCGACCCGACGCGCCGCTGGCCGATCTGCACCTTGCGCTTGGCGGCCTTGCCGCCGTCGACGACGTAGACGTAGATGTCGCCCTGCTCGGGCACCAGCGCCTCCTCCGGCACCAGCAGCACGTCCGCCTCGTTGCGCCGCAGGTTCACGGTCAGGAACATGCCCGGCTTCAGCTTGCCGAGGTCGTTCGGCAGGATCGCGCGGACCGTGACGGCGCGGGTCTGCGGGTCCACGCGCGAATCGACGCTCGCGACCTTGCCCGCGAACGACTCGCCCGGGTAGGCCGGGCTGCTCGCCTCGATGCCGAGACCCGCCACCACGGAGGCGAGATAGGTCTCCGGCACCGTGAAGTCGAGCTTGATGGGGTTCGTGTCGTCGAGCGTCGTGATCACCGAGCCCGGGTTGACGAGGCTGCCGACGCTGATGCGGCGCAGGCCGACGCGGCCTGCGAAGGGCGCTCGGATCACCGTGTCGGCGAGCCTGGCGCGTGCCGCGGCCACGCGCGCCTCGTTGGAGCGGAAAGTGGCCTCGATCTGCTCGATTTGGGCGTCGGACAGCACCTTGGTCGTGTACAGCTCCTGGCTGCGCTTGTACTGGCTCGCGCTCTCCTTGAGCGCCGCCTCCGCGACGGCCAGGTCGGCCCGGGCCTGCTGGCTGTCGAGTTCCACCAGCACGTCGCCCGCGCGGACCTGCTGGCCCTCCGCGAAGCGCACGGCCGTCACGAGGTTCGAGATCTTGGAGGTGACGTCGATCGACTCGTCGGCCCGGGCCGTGCCGAGCGCCTCGATCCCCAGGGCCAGGCGCTCGACGCGCGCAGGCGCGACCACCACGCCGACGGGATTGCCGCCCGCGCCGGGCTTGCCGGCCGCCGGCGCCGGGGCGCCGAGCGCCTCCGGAGAGCGCTTCGCGCGCTCGCTCGCCGCGTGCCAGACGAAGACGACCAGCAACGCTCCGACCGCGGCGCCGAGCAGCAGCTTCTTGATGGAATCGGACATCGGATGTGGGGCGCCGGCGCGGCGCGGGCATTGGCAACGGGGCCGCGATTATTCCACCGATTCGCCATGGAGACGAGCCGGGATTCACGCGGCCCGCTCCGCGGCGGGCCGGGCCGTCCGTTTCGCCGGGCCGCGACGCCCGGCCGCTGCGGACCGTATCAGGGCTCCGGGTCGGAGCCCTCGGCGATGCCTTCGAACAGCGGCGTGGAGAGGTAACGCTCGGCGGTGTCGGGCAGCATCGCGAGTATGACCGAGCCCTGCGGCGCCTTCTCCGCCACCTTGAGCGCGGCGGCGAACGTGCCGCCCGAGGAGATGCCGCAGAAGATGCCCTCGCTCTTCGCAAGGGCGCGCGAGGCCGCGATCGACTCGTCGTCGGTCACAGGCAGGATCTCGTGCGGCACGGAGCGGTTCAGCACCTTCGGCACGAAGTCGGGCGTCCAGCCCTGGATCTTGTGCGGCTTGAACTCCGCGCCGGCGAGCAGCGATGCGCCCGCCGGCTCGGTGGCGACGATCTTCACCTCCGGCCGCGCGAGCCGGATCATCTCGCCCGCGCCGGTCAGCGTGCCGCCCGTGCCCCAGCCGGTCACGAAGAAGTCGAGCCGCCGCCCGGCGAAGTCGCCGAGGATCTCGGGCCCGGTCGTCTGGCGGTGGTAGGCCGGGTTGGCCGGGTTCTCGAACTGCCGCGCCAGGAACCAGCCGTGCTTCTTCGCGAGTTCCTCGGCCTTGCGCACCATGCCGCTGCCGCGCTCGGCGGCCGGCGTGAGGATCACCCGGGCCCCGAGCATGCGCATGATCTTGCGGCGCTCGACCGAGAACGTCTCCACCATCACCGCCACGAAGGGATAGCCCTTCGCGGCGCAGACCATGGCGAGCGCGATGCCGGTGTTGCCCGACGTGGCCTCGACCACCGTCTGGCCGGGCTGCAGCGCGCCGCTGCGTTCCGCGTCCTCGATGATGGCGATTGCGAGGCGGTCCTTCACGGACGACAGCGGGTTGAAGTACTCGCACTTGACGTACATCGTCACGTGCGAGGGCGCCAGCTTGTTGATGCGCACGATGGGCGTGCGGCCGATCGTCTGCAGGATGTTGTCGTAGATCATCGTGGATCCTTCGCCCGAAGGCTGTCGGTGCAGGCCGGGGACTATAGCGAAGGGGCGATGCGGCCCTCATGCCGCGCGGGCATCAGGGCATTACCGCCGGATCGGGCGTCTAGAAATACGCCCGCATGATCGCTTCCGCAACGCAGGCCGGCTTCGCCTGCCCGTCGATCTCGACGGTGTACCGCTCGGTCATCTGCAGTCCGCCCGCGACCTCCTCGACCGCCAGCAGCACGCAGCGGGCGCGCACGCGGCTGCCCGAGCGGACGGCGTTCGGGAAGCGCAGCTTGTCGAGGCCGTAGTTGACGATCTGCCGCACGCCCTCGTAGAGCGGTTGGCCCTCGTCCACGAGCCCGCGCAGCAGCGGGTACAGCGAGAGCGTGTAGTAGCCGTGCGCGATGGTGGACTTCCACGGCGACTCGCGGGACGCCCGCGCCGGATCGACGTGGATCCACTGGTGGTCGCCGGTCGCCGCGGCGAAGGCATCGATGCGGGCCTGCGAGACCTCGAACCAGTCGCTCACGTGCACCTCCTGGCCGACCCGGGACTGGAGGCGGGCGAAGACGGCAGCCTGGGACATGGCGGGTTCCTGCGCGGTGAGAGACGGTCCGGCAGTGTAGCCACGCTGCGAACCGCCCGGCCACCGCCGGCCGGGCCGAAGCGCCGCCCCCACGGCCCGATTCATTTGCAATGCAAAATGACAGTTCGAATGCGAAGACTCACGCAGGCCTTGGCCTGTCGATTGGAGCTGCACGGCAAGTGCAAAGCCGCATCTCGACGCCCGGCAAGTCTCGACAGCCGGTCATGTTGCACTGCAAAATGATTCAGCCTACACTGCCGGCCATGTCACGCCGCAACCCCCGCAAGGACACGCCCATGGCCATCAAGCTCGACGACTTCAGCGCCTACACGGACTTTGCCAAGCGCGCCTTCGCGCCGGCCAACCGCCTGAACGAGACGGTGATCGGCAACTTCGAGGCCCTCGCCCGCTTCCAGTACGAGCTGGCCGGCGATTACCTGCAACTGGCCCTGGAGCAGATGCAGGCGACGGCCAAGGCCAGGGACCTCGGCGCCCTGGTCGCCCGCCAGACCGAGATCGCCAGCAAGTTCGTGGAAAAGCAGACCCAGCGCCAGCAGGCGTTCGCCCGGATGGCGACCGACGCGCAGGCCCGGGTGGCCAAGGCGGTCGAGGAAGCTGCCACCCCCACCGGCCGCAAGGCCGCCTGACACCCCTCCCCCCGGGGGCGGTCGCCGGACTCCCCGGCGGCCGCCTTCGTACGCCTGGCCGGCCTGTCCCGCAGCGCATTTCGTGCGCCGCAGCATGGCTGGGGTACACTGCGCCCCATGACCCAGGAACGCCTGATCAAGAAATACGCGAACCGTCGCCTCTACGACGCCTCGCAGAGCCGCCACATCACCCTGGACGACATCCGCAACCTGATCGTCAAGGGCGAGAAGATCCGGGTGGTCGAGGACAAGACCGGGCACGACCTCACGCGCCACATCCTGCTGCAGGTCATCGCGGAGCAGGAGCAGTTCGGCCGGCCCATCCTCTCGACGCCCGTGCTCGAGGCGATCATCCGCTTCTACGGCAACTCGATGCAGGGCTACCTCGCGAGCTTCCTCGAGAAGAGCATCGAGACCTTCCTGCACCAGCAGGAGACGCTGCAGGCGCAGATCTCGAAGATGGTCGCGAGCACGCCGCTCGCCACCGTGGCCGACATGACCAAGGCCAATCTCGAGGCGCTCGCGAAGATGCAGGAGAGCGTGCTCTCCGCCTTCATGCCGAAGCGCGAGAAGAACCCGGACGACGAGAAGCGCTGAGCGAGCGCGCGAGTTCCCAGGCGAGCATCGCGCGCTTGCGCTCGAGGCCCCAGCGGTAGCCGCCGAGAGCGCCGTTCTTGCGCAGCACGTGGTGGCAGGGAATCAGCCAGGCCACCGGATTCGACCCCACCGCCGTGCCGACCGCCCGCGCCGCCTGCGGCCGCCCGAGCGCGGCCGCCAGCCCCTCGTAGCTGACCGTCGCGTCCGCAGCCTGCTCGAGCAGGGCGCGCCAGACCTGGATCTGGAAGTTCGTGCCGTGCACCCACAGCGCCAGCCGGCGCGGCGCGCGCCGCGCCACACCCCACACCGTCGTGGCGACGTCCCGCGCCGCCGCGGGATCGGAGCGCCACTGCGCGGCCCGCCAGGTCGCGCGGAACCCGGACCAGCCGGGAATCTCGCCGTCGGGACCGGCGAAGCCCAGGAACGCCGTGCCGCGCGTCGTGGTGGCGATTCGCGCCCGCCCGAACGGCGTGTCGGCGTCGCCGTAGAGAAAGGTGAGCCCCTCGCCACGCGACTTGAACTCGCCCGGCGTGACGGCCTCCAGGGAGACGAACAGGTCGTGCAGCCGGCCCGGACCGGACAGGCCGGCGTCGAGCGCCGCCTGCAGCACCGAGTCGCCGGCGCCGAGCGCCTGCTTGGCCGCCTCCAGCGACAGTCGCTGCACGAACTGCTTGGGCGAGATGCCGGCCCACTGGCGGAACACGCGCGCGAAGTGATACTCGCTCATGCCGGCCGAGGCGGCGATCTCGCGCAGCGCGGGCTGGTCCTGGAATCGTTCCGCGATGAACTCGATGGAACGCGCGATGCGGCGGAAGTCGCGGGCGGCGGCCGGGCGGGTCGGTGTATTCATGGCTGCGAGCATACGCAGGGGCGGCGCGCCCGCCACCCGGATCCTGCTGCGGCCGGCGCGCGCGACGCCAGCCACTGTCAAATCCACGGCCCGGCCCGGCGCCAGCCGGCGCGGCCGCTGTGGCAAACTTCGCGGATGCGCGTGTGCTTCCTGACGGCCGAGATTTCCCCGTTCGCCAAGACCGGCGGACTCGGCGACGTCTCGGCGGCCCTCACGCGCCACCTCGCGAAGCAGGGCCACGACGTGCGCGTGTTCGTGCCGCTGCACGGCCAGATGGAACTGCAGGGCGTGGACCGGCGCCCGGTCGAGGGGCTGCAGGGCCTGACGGTGCAGGTCGGCTCACGCGAGTTCCGCTACGACGTGCACACGGCGCGCGAGCCCGATTCCGACTTCTGGATCCACCTGATCGACTGCCCGGCGATCTTCGACCGCCCGCGCATCTACTCGGACGCGCCGGACGAGCACGTGCGCTACCTGATGCTCACGCGCGCCGCGCTCGACTGCTGCCAGCGCATGGCCTTCGCGCCGCAGATCGTGCATTGCAACGACTGGCACACCGCGTTCGCGCCGCTGCTGCTGCGCACGGCCTACGCCTGGGACGAGGCCATCTTCGGACGCACGCGCAGCGTCCTCACGATCCACAACATCGGCTACCAGGGCGCATTCTCGGCGGCGCAGGCGGCCGACGTCGGGCCCGGCGTGCCGATCGAGGCGCTGCACCAGGGCGACCTCGGCGAGGGCCGCGTCAATCCGATGCGCCACGGCATCCTGCACGCCCACGCCGTCACCACGGTCAGCCCGACCTACGCCTACGAGATCCGCACGCCCGAGGGCGGGGGCGGACTCGACGGCGACCTGCGCGCGCGCGGCGAGGCCGTGAGCGGCATCCTGAACGGCGTGGACTACGACGAGTGGAACCCGGCGACCGACCGCTACGTGCCGTACCGCTACGACGCGTCCAACCTCGCGGGCAAGGCGCGCAACAAGGAGGCGCTGCTCGACCTGCTGCGCATGCCGGCGGCCGCCACCACGCCGCTGATCGGCATGGTCACGCGGCTCACGCGGCAGAAGGGCATCGACCTGCTGTTCGAGACGCTGCCCGAACTGCTCGCCACCCGCGAGATCCGCTTCGTCGGCCTCGGCAGCGGCGAGCCCCACTACGAGCGCTTCATGCACGGCCTGCAGGAACGCTTCCCCGGCAAGGCCGTGTTCTACAGCGGCTACAGCGAGGAGCTCGCGCATTTCATCGAGGCCGCGTCGGACATGTTCCTGATGCCCTCGCTGTACGAGCCCTGCGGGCTGAACCAGATGTACAGCCTCAAGTACGGCACGGTGCCGATCGTGCGGCGCACCGGCGGGCTCGCCGACTCGGTCAGCCACTTCGACCCGGCCACCGGCACGGGCACCGGCATCGTCTTCAACGACTTCGACGCCGGCGGCGTGCGCTGGGCGCTGTCGACGGCGCTGGAGTGGTTCGGCTGGCCGAGCGTGTGGCGGCGCATGGTGCTGAACGGCATGCGCGAGGACTTCTCCTGGGAAACCCAGGGCGCGCGCTACGAGGAACTGTATCGGCGCCTCGCGGCGGGCTGAACCCGCCGCGTCCACGCACGGCTGCACCGCGAGCGGGCACCGCCTTCGTCGACTGCACCTCGAGCGCGCAGCGCGGAGTCGGGCCGCGACGCGCCGCGCGGCGTGCCGCGTGGCACGGCGATTGCAACGCACCGGCATGCACCGTCTTCGTCCGGCGTCCCTGCGCCACCTGCAGGTCTTCTGCCTCGCCGCGCGGCACTCGAGTTTCAAGCAGGCGGCGGCGGCGCTGTACCTGACGCCGTCGGCCGTCAGCCACCGGATCCGGGAACTGGAGGCGAGCCTCGGCGTCGCCCTGTTCGAGCGACGGCCACGGGCCGTGGAACTCACCGACGCGGGGCGGACGCTGTACGCCGAGGCCATGCCGCTGCTCGACGCGCTCGAGGAGGCGCTCGCCCGCACGACGCAACGCCTGCAGCGCGAGCGACTGAGGGTGACGGCACCGCAGTTCTTCGCGAGCGAGATCCTGATCCCGCGCCTCGCCGGGTTCGCGAACCGCTGGTCGCAGATCGACCTGCGGCTCGACACGACCCTGCCGCGGCCGAGCGAGCACGCCGCCGAGGCGGACGCATCCATCCTGCTCGCGACCGGGCGCCCCGAGGGCGTGCGCGCGATCGCGCTAGGCGAGTTGCGCGTGACCGCCACCTGCTCGCCCGGGTATCGCGGCGCGCTGGGTCCGCTCGGCGCGCGACTGCCGGCGGAGGCCGTCCTGCTCACGCACCGCTCCTGGCCCGAGGGCTGGCGGCGCTGGACCGAGGCCACCGGCATCCGCATCGCGCGCCAACCGCAGACGCTGGAGTTCGACACGATGTTCTCGCTCCTGCGGGCCGCGGAGCACGGGCTCGGCATCGCGCTGGCGCCGAGCCACCTGGTCGAGTCGTGGCTGCAGGGCGGCGCGCTCACGCGCCTCGACGGCAAGGACGTGCCCCTCGGCGACACCTACTGGTTCGCGGCGCGGCCGGCCGACCTGAAGCGTCCGGCCGTGCGCGCCTTCCGCGACTGGGTCCTGACCGAATTCAGCGCCCGATAGGTGAACGGCGCTCAGCCATGGGCGTGAGAAGCGCGCGTTTGTCGCGGTGCAACATCGCCGTTAACGTACGACCCGTGCCCGCTCGACGCGGGACGGTCGGTCCCGCAACCCTCCCCCGGTTGCGTTCCCCGGGGTGGCGGCACGGCCCCCGCCGTGTCGCCACCCGCTCTTCCAGGCATCAACGATCGGCCTTGCGGCCCGCGCGCGAGAAATCGACCTGGCCGTGGTCCTGGAACGGGATCTTCTTGATCATGCCCTTGTCGACGTAGACCGTGCCGACGATCTCGTAGTCGACGTTCTCGAGCTTGCCGCCGCCCACGCGGCTGATCAGGCGGCCGAGACTGCTCACGAAGTTCGTCGTGACGTTCATGTCGAACTCGGCCTCGCCCTTCGCCGGCAGCAGGAAGCGGTCGGTGCTGTTGCCCTCGGCGAAGCTGTCGCCCATGAGCAGGATCTGGTACTCGAGGCCCGTCACCTTCAGTTCGAGGTCGTTCGGGTTCTCGACCTTCAGGCGCACCTTGAACTTCTGCGCGAACATGTCCGTCGTGAGCGTCTGCACGCCCAGGATGGACACCTTCGGCGACTCGAGCTTCGTGCCGAGGCCGGCGCAGCCGGCGAGCAGGCCGACGGCGAGGAGCAGGCAGGCGGCGCGGCGCAGCATCACGGCCATCCGTGGGATCCCCCTGGCAGGACGAACTGGAAGACGAGGATACGATCAACCGCCGCGGGTTGCAGCCCTCAGCATCGTCGGCGTGACGAGCGTCACCCCGCCCTCGGTCACGTAGAAGCGCTCGGCATCCGCGGCGTGGTCCACGCCGATGCTCATGTCGTCAGGGACCACCGAACCGGAGTCGATGATCGCCCTGCGGATCGTGCAGCGCTCGCCGATGCGCACGCGCGGCAGGATCACCGAGCGGTCGATCTCCGAGTGGTCGTGCACGCGCACGTTCGAGAACAGCAGCGAGTTGGCGACGCGCGAGCCGGAAATGATGCAGCCGCCCGAGACCATGGAGTCGACGGCGATGCCGCGCCGGTCCTCGTCGTCGAACACGAACTTCGCCGGCGGCAGCTGCTCCTGGTAGGTCCAGATCGGCCACTGCTCGTCGTAGATGTTCAGCTCGGGCGAGACCCGCACCAGCTCCATGTTCGCCTCGTAGTAGGCGTCCACGGTGCCGACGTCGCGCCAGTAGTTCTGCGCCTTGGTGCGCACGTCCTCGAACGGGTAGGCGAACACGCGCAGCTTTTCGATCGCCGCGGGGATGATGTTCTTGCCGAAGTCGTGCGCAGAGGCCGGATTCTCCGCGTCGGCGCGCAGCATGCGCTCGAGCAGCCGCGGATTGAAGACGTAGATGCCCATCGAGGCGAGCGCGACGTCGGGACGGCCCGGCATCGGCGGCGGGTCGCGCGGCTTCTCGAGGAAGCTGTGCACGCGATTGCCCTCGTCGACGGCCAGCACGCCGAATTCGCGCGCCTTCTCGAGCGGCACCTCGACCACGCCGACCGTGATGTCCGCCTCCTTCTCGACGTGGAAGCCGATCATCGGGCCGTAGTCCATCTTGTAGATGTGGTCCCCCGCGAGCACGAGCACGTGCAGCGGACGGTGCGCGCGGATGAGATCCATGTTCTGCCACAGCGCGTCGGCGGTGCCCTGGTACCACTCCGGCCCGAGGCGCTGCTGCGCGGGAATGATCTCGATGAACTCGCCGAACTCGCCGCGCAGGAAACCCCAGCCCTTGCCGATGTGCTGGATGAGCGAGTGCGCCTTGTACTGCGTCAGCACCGAGATCTGGCGGATGCCGGAATTGAGGCAGTTCGAGAGCACGAAGTCGATGATGCGGAATTTGCCGCCGAACGGCGCCGCGGGCTTGCAGCGGTCCTCGGTGAGGTGCTTGAGCCGCTCGCCGCGGCCTCCGGCCATGATGATCGCGAGGGTTCCCCGGGTCAGGCGGCTGAGGAAACGCCGCGGTGCGAAAAGACTCTTCGGTTCGGTCGACATTCCGTGCGCGCTCCGCCGCAGTCCCTGCCCGGATGTTACCCAGTGTGGGTGACGCGGCGCACGCGGGGTTTCCGACGGGGCCGCCATGGTCGGCGCGCGGGTCCCGTTCAGGCAATCGGACCGCGGGCGGTGCCGGCCGGACGCACGGGCCGGCGCGCAGACCGAACGCCTCGTCGTACTCTGTGAGCAATACTGTTGACTTGCTACTAGTATCTTGTTTCTAATACTACTCACGCACTACCACTGGGATATACGGCCATGGTCGACGATGAAGGCGGTCTGCCGCCCGCGGAAGCCTCCGCCGAGGCACTCGCCCGCAAGTTTCAGAAGGAACTGACGGCCGGACTCACGGCGCTGGTGCTCCTGTCGGTCCTCGCCTCGGCGGCCGAGGATCTCTACGGCTACGAGATCGCCAAGCGTCTCACGGCCCACCCCGATGCCAGCGCACCCTTCAAGCAGGGGGCGTTGTACCCCGTCCTGCGCAACCTGAGCGCCGCCGGCCTGCTCTCGAGCCGCGTGGTGCCGTCCTACGCCGGGCCGCCCCGCCGCTACTATCGGATCACGCCGCTGGGCCACGAGGTACTGGCGGCGTGGAGCGGGACGTGGAGCAGCACGCGCGATTTCGTCGACAGCATCGTCCGTCCCAACGACCACCAGGAGATCCCGTCATGACGGCCGCGAACCCGGGCACCGTGGCCCAGTACCTCGACGCACTTCGCGAGGCCCTGCAGGGCGCCGACCCGGCGCTGGTCCAGGATGCGCTGTTCGACGCCGAGGAACACCTGCGGGCCGAACTGGCGCAGCACCCGGACGAACCCGAGGCGACGCTGCTCGCCCGCGTGGTGACGACCTACGGCGCGCCGGAGGAGGTCGCCGATGCCTACCGGGCCAACGAGGTGCGCGTGCAGGCCGCGCTCAGGACGCCGCCGCCGAAGCCCGTGCAGGGCGGCGCGCTCGGGCGGTTCTTCGGCGTCTACCGCGATCCGCGCGCGTATCTCGCCCTGCTCTACATGCTGCTCTCGCTGGTGAGCGGGATCGTGTACTTCACCTTCGCGTTCACGGGGCTCGCGATGTCGGCCGGTCTCGCGATCCTGATCGTGGGCGTGCCGTTCTTCCTGCTGTTCATCGGCACGTCGCGCGTGCTCGCGCTGGCCGAGGGCCGGATCGTGGAGTCGATGCTCTTCACGCGCATGCCGCGCCGGCCCATCCACCCCGGCCCGCCGGGACCTTGGTGGCAGCGCATCCTCGACATGCTGAAGGACCCGCGCACCTGGGGCACGCTGCTCTACCAGCTGCTGATGATGCCGCTCGGGATCCTCTACTTCACGTTCGCCGTGACCGGCGTGGTCACCTCGATCGCGATGGTCGTCGCGCCGCTGGTGGTCCTGCTGCACTTCGGCGGCATGGTCACGATCGACGGCGAGATCCAGTCGCCGCACCCCGCATGGTTGCCTGTGATTTCGATCTTGGGGATAGTGCTGCTCACGATCACGATGCAACTCTCGCGGGGAATCGGCTATCTCCATGGGCAACTCGCCAAGTCGATGCTCGTTCGCGCGCCGCGCGGCGAGGACTGAGCCTGCACGCCGGCGTGCCGTCACGCTGCTGACGGCCGCCTGCCTCGCGGTGGCCGGCTGCGGCCACGCGGAGCCGACGACGGCCGAGCCCCCCGCGGCCGCCTCGCCGACGGGATCGGAGGGTGCGCTGTGCGTGCCCGCGGAACGCGGCTTCCTGCGCGCCCGCCTGCAGGGCGCCATCGACGCGAAGATCGACTGGGCCGCCGGTACGCCCCAGTGCCGCGGCGGCCGCCGCCCGGACGGGGACGGCGTGCGCCTGCTCTACAAGGGCCGCGTCGAGGGCGAGGGCGCGCTGCTGGTCGTGCTCGGCGCGGGGCCGCTGCGCGCCGGGGAGAGCGCGCGCAACGTCCCGGTCAACCTCACGGTGGTCCGCGAGGGCACGGGCCAGTTCTTCGCCACCCAGGGCAACGACAAGTGCGCGCTCGACGAGGTCCGCCAGGAACCTTTGCCGGACGCACCGGGTCAATACCTGCTCTCCGGCCGCGGCTACTGCACGCAGCCGGCCCGGGCGGTGGGCGGCGACGGCGCGGTCCTGCTGTCGCGCTTCGACGTCGAGGCCATCGTGGACTACGGCGAATGACCCCCCTGCGCATCCCTGCCCTGCTGACCGCGCTGCTCGCGCTCGCCGCACTGGCCCCGCCGGCGGCGCGCGCGGTCGACGCCGACAGCGCCGCCCCGCTCTCCTCGTTCCCGACCGAGCCGGTCGCGGTCGAGACGCGCAGCGCGCGCCGCCACGTGTTCCGCGCGTGGCGCGCCGAGACGGCGGAGCAGCGCGAGCAGGGCCTGATGTTCGTGAAGTCCATGGCCGAAGACGAGGCGATGATCTTCCTCTACGAGCCGCCGCAGTACGTGGCGATGTGGATGAAGAACACCTTCCTGCCGCTCGACATGCTGTTCGTCGACGCGCGCGGCTGCGTGGTCGGCGTCAAGGAAAGGGCCACGCCGCACTCTCTGGCCACGATCGAGTCCGGCGGACCGGTCGCAGTGGTGGTGGAGCTGAACGCCGGGACGGTCGCGGCCCGCGGCATTCGTCGCGGCGATCGCCTCTTGCGCCCGTCGGCCGGCTGGCCGCGCGACACGAACGCCCCCTGTCCCGCGCCGCGCTGATCCGCGGCCCCGCGACGCGGGCGCCCGTCCGGCGCCGGCCTGCGACGAGGCGTGCACGCCCCGCGCCCGGCGGCGGTGACTTCGCGGTACGATGTGTTCTGATGTCACCGATTGCGCGACCCGCCGCCGCCCGCATCGTCGCCTGCCTGGCGACCGCGGCCGGGTTGCTGGCGGGCGCGAGCGTCGCCTCGCCGCTGGACGACGACCGGCCGCCCACCGGCACCCGCCTGCCCCCGATCACCATCAACTACGGCCGCGACGACGCGCTCTACGCCGCGCCGACGCGCCTGGATCGCATCGGCCGCATCATGGCGCCGGTGATGGTGAACGGGCAGGGTCCCTTCCGCTTCATCGTCGACACCGGCGCGTCGCGCACGGTGATCTCGCCGCGCCTCGTCGAGCGCCTCGGGCTGAGCGCCTCGACCGAGCAGCCGCTCACGATCCACGGCGTCACGGGCGCCGGCTCGGTGCCCTCGGTGAAGATCGACGAACTGCGGGCGGGCGACATCGTGCTGCGCGACCGCCGGCTCGCCGTGATCGAGCCGCACGTGTTCGCGGGCGCCGACGGCATCCTCGGCGTCGAGGGCTTCGAGGGCATGCGCATCCGCGTGGACTTCGCGACCGACCGCATCGAGATCTCGAGGCCGCGCCGCTCGGTCATGGGCGGCGACTGGGTGCAGGTGCCGGTGAAGTTCCGGTTCGGGCGCCTGATGGTGGCCGACGCGCGCATCGGCAAGATCCACGTCAAGGCCGTCATCGACACCGGCGCCGAGCGCACGCTCGGCAACCTCGCGCTGCGCAACGCACTCGACCTCGACGCCGCCTCGGACGAGAAGGCGACGGAGCGCCAGGTGTTCGGTGCCACGGCACTGCCCGAGCTGGGCAACGCGCTCGAGTCCCCCGAGCTCTACCTCGGCAAGTCGGGCGTGCGGCGCATGGAGATCACGTACGCCGACCTGAACGTGTTCCGGATCTGGGGCCTCGACCAGGAGCCGGCGCTGGTGCTCGGCATGGACGTCATCGGCACCGTGCGCAGCATCGTCTTCGACTATCGCCGGCGCGAACTGCTGATCATTCCCTGAGCACGGCGGGCCCCAGCGCGGCCGTGAGCGGCGCGAGCTGGCGTTCGTAATGACGCCAGCGGCCCGACGAGCGCGCGTAGAGCGGTTCGCGCACCTGCCAGACGCTGGCGGTCTTGACCGCCGTCTCCGCGCGGTGGAACTCCAGGCAGCGCTCGTCCCACGCGAGTCCGCAGTAGTCGAGCAGGCGCGCGGTCGCCTCGCGCGGCGCGCGCACCATCGCGTCGTAGTCGAAGTCCAGGATCGAGTCGCCGTAGAGGCTGCGCCAGTGCGCCATCAACCGGCGGTACTGGCCGTAGTAGTGGCCGATGTCGCCGAGGTCCCCGGCGTACGCGACGCGCGGATCGACGCGCAGGAAGAACACCGAGAGGCAGTTGTCCAGCGGCTCGCGCGTCGTGTGCACGATGCGCGCCCGCGGAAACAGCGCCTTGATCAGGCCGACCAGCAGGAAGTTGTCGGGACGCTTGTCGGTGACGCGGTCCGCGGCCGGGAAGCGCCTGCGCAGTTCGTCCAGGTACTTCGTCGCGAGGTCCGCGAGGCGCGCGGCGTCCAGCCCCGCCAGCGACGCCGGGAACGGGCGCAGGTCCGTGGCGGCGAGGCGCGGCAACGTGTCGAGTTCGCCCCCCGAGGTCACCCGCGGGTGCGAGGCCAGGATCTGTTCGGCCAGGGTCGAGCCGGAGCGGAACATGCCGCAGACGAAGATCGGCTCGGCCGTGCCGTCGGACGCGTGCGTTCGCACCCATTCGGGCGAGAACGCCGCGATCAGTGCATCGACCAGGGCCTCCTGGCGGGCGCGGTCGTACGGCGGCAGGCCGGGCGGCGCCGCGGCGCGGCCGTCGCGATTCGCCGCGAGGTAGGCCTCGAACGCGGCGTCGTAGTCGCCGGCGGCGTCGAGCGCGCGTCCGAGCGCGAAGCCCAGCGCCGCGCGGTCGTCCGGCGCGCGGGCGTCGTTCGCAAGCGCGTCGCGCAGCCGTGCGATCAGCGGATCGTCGGGGCCCCGAACCGGCTCGAGCTCCGCGAGGCGCGCGAGCGCCTCCCAGTGACGCGGCTCCAGCACGAGCAGCTTCTGGTAGGCCCGCCGGGCCTCGTCGCGGTGCCCGAGATCGGCATGCAGGTTGCCGAGATTCAGCAGTGCGGGTGCGTAGCGCGGATTGCGCCGCAGTGCCGCGAGCAGCTCGCGCTCGGCCGCCTGCGGCTCGCGCAGGTCGTCCGCGTAGATCACGCTGCGGTTGAGGTGGACTTCCTCGGGCTGTCCGACGCCGTGCCGCAGCGCCTGCGCGTAGGACTCGAGCGCCGTGGCCGGCTGGCCGAGCCGGCGCTGCAGCCGGGCCAGGTTGTACCAGGTGTTCGGCAGGCGCGGCCGCAGCCCGAGCACCGCGCGGTAGGTCGCCTCGGCGGCCCCGAACTGGCCGGCCTGCACGAGCGCCTCCGCCTGGCGCAGCATGCCGCGCAGCGCGTCGTCGGAACTCATGCGCGGCCCGCGTTCGCCCGGTTCACGACGCGTCCGGCAGGTGGAACCAGCAGTTGAACGCGACCGTGATCCGCTCGCCCTCGCCCTCGAAGGGCTTCACGTCGTGCAGCACCCACGACGGGAAGAAGACCAGCTGGCCCGGTTCGAGCCGGAAGTGCTGGATCGACTGCGAGTACGCGCCGCGCAGGCGGGCGTTGGCCGGATCGATGTACATCGCGCCGATCACGCTCGGGCTCAGGAAGCTGAGCAGCCCGCTGTCCGGCTTGTCGGCGTCGTGCCGGCCGGGACTCACGCAGTACACGCCCGACCAGCTCGCCATCGGGTGGTTGTGCAGGCCGAAGAACCCGCCGCGGCGCGTGACGTGGAACCACGCGTCCGCGTGGATGACCATGCGGCGCAGGGTCGCGTCGTCGTACTGGTTGAGGTCGCCGATCAGCCGCATCAGGTGGCCATAGCAGAAGCGTTTCAGCTCCTGGATCGGCGCGTCGGGCCAGCGGAACAGGTCGAAGCTGCTCTCGAAGAGCTGGGGATTGCGCTGGGTGAACGGGCGCGGGTTGGCGAACTTGCGCCCCTCCGACTCGCGCTCGATGAACAGTGCGCGCAGGCGCTCGTTCAGCGCCTCGGGCTGGTCGAGGCGCGCGAAGCCGAAGGGCACGGCGAACAGCGGCTGGATGTCGGGCACGGGGTCTCCTCGAACCTCGCAGCGAGCGTAGCGGCACCCCGCCGGCCGTCAATGGCGGGCTGCCGCAGGCGATCGCCGACATGTAGGCTTATACTGACGGGCAAAGCCTACACCGCTGCCGCCGTCCCGGGGGACGCACGCGGTGGGCGGCAGGCGGAGGGAGCCCACGTGAGTACGATGCCGCCGCCGGACCTGCGGGTCCGCCAGCTGGTGGACGCCGCCGAGCGTGCGTTCGCCGCGGGCCGCGAAAGCGAGTCCGACCAGTTCCTGGACCAGGCCCGGCGCGAGGCGCCCGGCCACCCGCTGGTGCTCAACCAGGGCGGCTTGCGCGAGCTGCGGCAGGGACGTTCGCAGTCGGCCGTCGAGCTGTTCCAGCGTGCGATCGCGGCGGACGCGCGGCTGGTGGGCGCACGCATCAACCTGGCGACGGCCCTCGGCGACCTCGGCCGCGACGAGGAGGAACTCGCCGCGCTCGACGGGGCGCTCAAGGTCGAGCCGCGCAACATCCTGGCGCTGCTGCAGAAGGGCGCGCTGATCGAGCGCCGCGGCAACGCCCGCGACGCCGCGAGCCTGTACAACGACGCCCTCGCCTGCATCCCGCCAGGCGCACGCGTGCCGGCGTTCCTGGCGAAACGCGTGGAGCACGCCCGGGGCGTCGTCGCGCGCAACCTCGCCGACCTCGAGCGGTACCTGGAATCGAAGCTCGCCGGGACCCGCGCGAAGTACGGTGCGGACGCGGCCTTGCGCTTCGATCACTGCATCGATGCCGCGCTCGGCAAGCGCCGCATCTACCATCCGCAGCCGACGTTCCTGCACTTCCCCAAGACGCCCGCGCACGAGTTCTACCCCCGCGAGCTGTTCCCGTGGCTCGCCGAACTGGAAGCCGCGACGGACGACATCCGCGCCGAGTTCCTCGCCGCGCGGTCCGGCGACGAGGCGGAGTTCAATCCCTACCTGAACCACCCGGAAAACCAGCCGCTCGACAAGTTCGCGGAACTCAACAAGTCGAAGCGCTGGAGCGTGTATTACCTGTGGCGCGACGGCCGGGCCGTGACGGAACACCAGGCCCGCTGTCCGAAGACGACGGCGGTGCTCGAACGCATCCCGCGCCTGGACGTGCCGGGCGCCGGGCCGGTGGCCTTCTTCTCGCTGCTGCAGCCGCGCACGACCATCCCGGGCCACGTCGGAGTCACGAATGCGCGGATGATCGTCCACCTGCCGCTCGTCATCCCGCCGGCCTGCCGCTTCCGGGTCGGCTCCGACACCCGTCCCTGGGAGCCCGGGACGGCGTGGGTCTTCGACGATACAATCGACCACGAAGCGGTCAACGACAGCGACCAGGAACGGGCCATCCTGATCTTCGACGTCTGGAACCCGTACATGACCGAGGCCGAGCGCGAGCTGTTCCGCATCGCCAACGTGGCGCTGCGCGAGTACTCGCCCGAGTCGTTCGACCGGCACCAGTGGGACAACTGACCGACGGGAGCAGCCGGCATGGGCAAGGTTCGGAACCCGCAGCGACGCATCGCCGTCGCCATCGTCCTCGCCTGCGCCGGGGCGCCGGCCCTCGCTGCCGAGAGCCTGCCCGAGTCGCTGCGCAAGTGCGCCGCGGTGGCGGATGCCGCGCAGCGCCTGCAGTGCTACGACCGTGCGGTCACCGCGCTCGGCGCGCCGGTCGCGGCGGGCGCCACGCTGGCGCCGGCGGCCGCGACGGCCGTCGTGCCGGCCGCGCCCGCCCCGACCCCCGAGCAGAAATTCGGCGCGCGTGGCGAGGTGA